>WNFI01638160.1_pt1 | contig 43881 bp, 44 predicted proteins | sample 5400471 | NCBI WGS metagenome assembly WNFI01 (sample SAMN13153348, study PRJNA577476) | soil metagenome | isolation source: 100 cm saprolite on Douglas fir-dominated hillslope | place: USA:California | collected 2013-09-17 | reverse complement strand
GGACTGGATCGACGCGCAGCTACGCAAGGTGCGCGGCGCCCTGGCGGCGTTGGAGATCGAGGCCGCGGGCGGCGAGCTTGGCGGCGCGCTCACCATCGGTCAGATCACCATCGGCTGCGCGCTGGGTTATCTCGACTTCCGCTACGCCAGCGAAGATTGGCCCTCGCGGCACCGCCGTCTCGCCGCCTGGTACGAGGACCTCTCCGCGCGCAAATCGATGCAGCTCACCGTGCCGCGCGACCCGGCGTGAGCGCGGGCTCGGCTCGCGAAGCTTCGGCCGAGGCCGTCATCGCCGTCCTCGGCCTCGCGCCGCATCCCGAAGGAGGCTCCTTCCGCGAGACCTTTCGCGCCGCACCCGCTGCCGGCGGGCGCGGCGCCTCGACCGCGATCTACTTTCTGCTCCGCGCCGGCGAGGTGTCGCGCTGGCACCGCATCGATGCCGCCGAGGTCTGGCACTGGTATGGCGGTGCGCCGCTGCTGCTGTCGGTCTCCGCCGATGGCCGCACGAGCACGCAGCAGTCCCTCGGCAACGACCTGCTCGGCGGCGAGCGGCCGCAGGCGGTCGTCCCGGCGCGCGCGTGGCAAAGTGCGCAGAGCACCGGCGCCTGGACACTGGTCGGCTGCACCGTGGCGCCCGCTTTCGATTTCTCTGGCTTCGAACTCGCGCCTCTCGGCTGGCAACCGGGCTAGCGGATCGCACCGTCGAGCCAGGCGATGAGGTCGCGCGCCACCTCGTCGCGATTGGTCTCGTTGAAGAGCTCGTGGCGCGCCCCGGGATAGAAGCGGTGCGTCACGCGCTCGAGCCCGGCACGACGATAGGCCGCGAGAAGCTGTTCGACACTTCGCGTGTCGGCGCCGACGGGGTCGCGGTCGCCGGCGATGACATAAATCGGAAGGCTTTTGGGGATGCGGGCCTGCCGCTCGGGACGGGCGATCTCGGCGAGCGCGTCGAGGAGGTCGATCCAGAGCTGGACCGAGGCGGTGAAGCCGCAGAGGGGATCGGCGACGTACTTGTCGACCTCGGACGGGTCGCGCGAGAGCCAGTCGAACGACGTGCGTGCGGGCTCGAACGGCTTATTGAAGGCGCCGAAGGACAGCGCATGGATGAGCCTGCTGCGCCCGCGCGGGCCGAGCCGCAGCCGCTCGATGCGGGCGACCAGTCGCCCCGCCGCAGCGAGCGGCGACGGCTTGCCGCCAGATCCCGACAGCACGACGCCCGCCAGCGCATCGCCATGCTCGCTGATCAGCTGCTGCACCATGAACGAGCCCATGGAATGACCGAGCAGGATGATCGGCGCGCCCGGGTGATCGGCGGCAAGGCGCCGGTTGAGCTGCCACAAATCGTCGAGGCATTTGCTCCAGCCGTCGCCGGCGGCGAAGAAGCCCAGATCCTCCGGGGTGCGCGCGCTGCGGCCGTGGCCGCGATGATCGCTGGCGTAGACGGCATAGCCCGCCTCGGTCAGCGCTGCCGCCAATCGCGCGTAGCGCCCGCCATGCTCGGCGAGCCCGTGGGCGATCTGTACGATGGTCGACCCGGTGACGAAGCCGCCCTCGTCCGAGACGAGGAAGAGGACGCCCCGCGCGATCTCGTCGGCCTGTCCGAGCCGGCCCACCGGGATGCGCGCGACGATCTTTTCGAGCACGTTGGGCGGCACCGCCCGTACCATGTCGGTGTCGATGTAGCCGGGCGCGATCGCGTTGACGGTGACGCCGCGGCCGGCGCCTTCCTGAGCGAGCGCCTTGGTGAAGCCGTGGATGCCCGACTTCGCCGCCGCATAGTTCACCTGGCCATACTGGCCCGCCTGCCCGTTGATCGAGCCGATGTTGACGATGCGGCCGAAGCGGCGCTCGCGCATGCCGTCGATCACCAGCCGGCACATGTTGAAGCAGGAGGTGAGGTTGGTGGCGATGACCTCGTTCCACTGCTCGGGCGACATCTTATGCAGCACGGCGTCGCGGGTGATGCCGGCATTGTTGACGAGGATGTCGATCGGGCCGACCTCCTGCTCGATCTGCTTGACCCCCGCCTCGCACGACTTGAAGTCGGAGACGTCGAACTTGAAGGATTGGATATCGGTCTCGCGCGTGCACTTGCGCGCCGCCTCCTCGTTGCCGCCATAGGCCGCCGCCACCTTGTACCCGGCGTTCTTCAGCGCCACGGAGACCGCGCGCCCGATGCCGCGCGTCCCGCCCGTCACGATCGCTACCCGTGCCATCTTGACCTCCCTTGCCTTTTTGCCGGCGCTTCGTCCGAGCCGCCGGGCCCGCACCGCCGGTTTTCGCACTCGCGCTCAGCCGCGCTCCACGCACATGGCGATGCCCATGCCGCCGCCGATGCACAGCGTCGCCAGGCCCTTCTTCGCGTTGCGCTTGCCCATCTCGTGCAGCAGCGTGACGAGAACACGCGCGCCCGAGGCGCCGATGGGGTGGCCGAGCGCGATGGCGCCGCCATTGACGTTCACCTTCTCGGGATCAAAGCCCAGGTCCTTGTTGACCGCGCAGGCCTGCGCCGCGAACGCCTCGTTGGCCTCGATGAGATCGAGATCGCCGACCTTCCAGCCGGCGCGCTCCAGCGCCTTGCGGCTCGCCGGGATCGGGCCGGTGCCCATGATCGCCGGATCGACGCCGGCGGTCGCCCAGGAGACGATGCGCGCAAGCGGCTTGACGCGGCGCCGCTGCGCCTCCTCCGCGGTCATCAGCACCACCGTCGCCGCGCCGTCATTGATGCCCGACGCGTTGCCAGCCGTGACGGTGCCGTTCTTGTCGAAGGCGGGCCGCAGCTTGGCCAGCGTCTCCATGGTCGTGCCGTGCTTCGGGTATTCGTCGTTCTCAACGACGACATCGCCCTTGCGCCCGGCGATCTTAACTGGAACGATCTCGTCCTTGAAGCGCCCGGATTTCTGCGCCGCCTCGGCGCGCGACTGCGAGCGCATGGCGAGCTGATCCTGCTGCTCGCGCGTGATCTGCCAGCGCTGTGCGACGTTCTCTGCGGTGTTGCCCATGTGATAGCCGTTGAAGGCATCCCACAAGCCATCCTTGATCATGGTATCGACGAGATCGGCATCCCCCATCTTGACACCGTTGCGCAGATGGATGCAGTGCGGCGCCTGGCTCATGCTCTCCTGCCCGCCGGCGATGACGATCGCGGAATCGCCGTTGCGGATCGCCTGATACCCGAGCGCCACGGCGCGCAAGCCCGAGCCGCAAAGCTGGTTAATGCCGTAAGCCGTCACCTCATAGGGGATGCCGGCGCCGATGGCGGCTTGGCGCGCCGGGTTCTGGCCTTCACCCGCCGAGAGAATCTGCCCCATGACGACCTCGGACACTTCCTTGGCATCGATGTTGGCCCGACGCATCGCCTCAGCGATGGCGACCTGCCCGAGATAGTGCGCGGACACCGAGCTGAGGCCGCCGTTGAACGAACCGACCGGAGTGCGCGCTGCGCCGGCAATGACGATCTCTGTCATCGAAGTGTCCTCATGCTGGGGGTGCCACGTTCCACCGTATCTAAATAGTCCTCTGCCGGGAGTTTGGGAACAGGCCCTTGCTGCCCGGCCGTTCCCCAAAGGTTAGCGGCAGCACACGACCGTGGATAGATTTGGCTCAATCTCGCCGCTTTTTGCGGCGCCGCGACGGGCGCAACGCTCCGTGCCCGAGCAGCCAGCGTGCGAGCGGCTGCCATACCGCCGCCGGCGCCTCACGCGCCACCATCATGCCGATATGACCAAGCGGGGGGGTGAGCCGGTCCGAGCCGCGCAGCCCGTCGGCCAGCGCCGCTGCCGTGGCCGGGGGCACGATGCGATCCTGGGCTGGCACGACCACCAGGCTCGGCACCGCCACCCGCGCGGGCAGGACCGGCCGGGCGGCGACCTGCCAGCGGCCGCGTCCCGGCGTGTTGTCGCCATACCAGCCGCCGAGGCACTCCAGCGCCACCGGCAGGGCGAGCGGGACCCCATCATTGAGCCAATCCTCGACGGCAACGAAATCGCGCTCCTCGGCGCTGCCTTCCGCCAGGGCGGCGAAGCGGCTGAACTTGCGCAGCGCCAGCAGCGGATCGAGCGCCGCGAACAGCATCTGCAGCACGTCGACCGGCACCTCGCCCAGCGCGACGAAGCCTCGCGCCAGCGGCTCGGCGAGCTCGCCCAGGAGCCGCGCCTGCCCGGGACGCTCGGCGTGAAAATCCCAGGGCGTGGCGAGCAGCGCCAGGCACGAGACGAGTCGCGGACGGCGCTGCGCCAGCGCGAGGGCGAGGAGCCCGCCCATGCAGTAACCGACCACCGCAACCGGTGTCCCGGCTGCCATCGCCGCGGCCTCTCCGGCGGCCTCCAGCCGTCCGGCGATGTAGTCGGTCAGGTTGAAGCGCCGCTCGGTCGCGTCTGGCCGCCCCCAATCGACCAGCAGCGGCCGCAGCCCCACGCCGGCGAGGTAGCGCAACAGGCTCTTGCCCTCGGCGAGATCGAGGATATAGGCGCGGTTCACCAGCGACGGCACGACCAATACCGGGGCGCCGCCGGTCGGGCCGTAATCGACGAGCCGCGAGGACCCGTCGCGCCACAGCACGGGCGGATCGACCAGGGCGCGGCGGTAGGGATGGCGGCGGTAGCGCTCGAGCCCGCGCAGGAAGATGTCGGCACGCGACCTCAGCTCGGCGTCGACCGCAGCGGCGAAATCGTCAGGAGGAACGTCGGCGACGCTTTGGCGCAGCGCGCTTGCGGCCCGGGCGAGCTCCGGCTTCCAGGGCAGCGAGCCGCTTCTCAACAGCGCCAATGCGGCGCGCGAGCTCGCCCAGGCCGTCGCTGCGCTCGCGAGATGCAGCGGCAGCGGCCGCGGCCCCAGCCGTCTGAGGCCGGCCTCGCCCATCAGCTGTTCCCGGCGGCCAAGCCATCGGCGTCAGCTCGCCGACCACGCGGGCAAAGACGCCGGCGAGATCGGGATCTGCTGCCATGGCGATCAGCTGATCCTGCCACAGGTCGACATACCTCTTGGCAAGGCTCGCAAGGTCCGGCGGTGCCGCCATGAGGACCGAGTATATCGACGGCGCAGGGTAAAAACCAGCGCGGGCCCGGCGCATTCTGCATTGCAGCATCCCCTTGTAAAAGCTGTTATGCTCAATAATTCGCCAGCGCATCGCGCGTGGCGGCTGGAAGGAATCGATATGAACGACAAGGTTGGCGCCCAGACGCCGCCGGTGGTCATCAAGAAATACGCCAACCGGCGTCTCTACAACACGGCCACCAGCAGCTACGTCACCCTCGACGATCTGAGCCATATGGTTAAGGCAGGCAGCGAGTTCGTCGTCTACGATGCCAAGACCGGCGAGGACATCACACGCGCGGTGCTGACGCAGATTATCGTCGAGGAGGAGCAGAAAGGGCAGAACCTGTTGCCGATCAGCTTCCTGCGGCAGCTCATCAGCCTCTATGGCGACAGCATGCAATGGCTGGTCCCGCGCTATCTCGAGCACGCCATGACGACCTTCGCGCACAACCAGGAGCAGATGCGCAAGAACCTGCAGGAGGCATTCGGCGGTCTCTTCCCCTTCGGCCCGCTCGAAGAGATGGGCAAGCAGAACCTGGCGCTGTTCGAAAAGACGATGAAGATGTTCTCGCCCTTCCCGGCCATGAGCCCGACCGATAGCCCACGCACCGAGAAGCCGCCGGAGGAGCGTCCCGGCGATGCCAGCCTCAAGGAGCTCACCGACCGGCTCAACATGCTGCAGCAGCAGATCGAGGCGCTGGGCAAGACGCGGAAAGAGTAGCGCGTGCTGCGGCTCATGCCACCGGGCGAACGCGTCAAGGCGATCCTCGACGCGCACGGGTGTCAAGCCTTGCACCAATTAGGGCGTAGCTAGTCTAGGCTCGGCGGCGCCTTCTCAGGAGGCCGCGGCCTCGCGGCGGACACGGCCCTCATCCGCCTTGATCCAGGGCCGCTCCATCACCGGCTTGCCGATGAAGTAGCCTTGCAGGTAGCCGACACCCTCGCGGCGCAGGATGGCCGCCTCGCGCGCCGTCTCCACGCATTCGGCGACCGTGGCGAGGCCGAGGCCATTGGCGAGACCCACGAGGTGGCGCAGGAACACCTGATTGTCGTAGTTCTGGCCGAGATTGCGGATGAAGGAGCCGTCGATCTTCACGGTGTCGACGGCGAGCGTCTGGAGATGGCGCAGGGATGTGAAGCCCGCGCCGAAATCGTCGAGCGCGATGCGGCAGCCGAGCTCGCGCAAGGCGCCGACGAAACGCGCGGATTCCTCGAAGTCATGCAGCGCCGCGGTCTCGGTGATTTCGACGACGAGCCGGCGGGCGAGCTCGGGCTTGCCCCGGAGAAGCGTGGTGATCGCACGCAGCCAGGCATAGTCGGTCGCAGTCAGCCCGGAGATGTTGAAGCCGAGGCGGATCCCGGGATTGGCGGCGACTTCGGCGACGGCACGCTCGAGCACGTAGCGGTCGATGGTGCGGATGAACCCAAGCTGCTCGATGATCGGCATGAAGTCACCGGCGGCGACATTGTTGCCGTCCTCGTCGATCATGCGGAGCAGGCATTCGTAGTAGTCGACGACGCCGGTATCGGCGGCGACCACCGGCTGAAAGGCGAAGACAAGCCGGTCGTCGCGCAGCGCGCGCTGCACGCGTTCGCCCAGCGCCATGCCGAGCCGGTGCTGGCGGTACTGCTCCTCGGAGAGACGATAGGGCACGAAGCAGTTGCGGCCGGCGCGCTTGGCCTCGGTGAGCGCGGTCTCGGCGCGCGTCATCACCTCGTAGCTCGTCTTGGCCTGCTCGGGAAAGGTAGCGCTGCCGATCGAGACGGTAGCATAGACCGGGCCCGAGGCGGTCATGATGGGCACATGACTCACCGCGGCGAGGATCTTCTCCGCGGCAATCGCGACGTGCTCTTCCGGGCAATTCGCGAGCACGATGCCGAAGCGGTCGCCGCCGACGCGGCCGATCACGTCGCTAACGCGCAGGCTGCGGTCGAGCCGCTGGCCGATGGCGACGATCACCGCATCGGCTGGCTCATAGCCAAGCGCATCGTTGATCGCCGCGAGCTTGTCGATGCCGACGGCGAGATAGGCGCCGGCGCTGCCCGAGCGCACGCTCGAGGAAACGATGTGATCGAGCGCCTCGCGCAGGCGCCGCTTGTTGAAGTGACCCGTGAGCTCGTCGTAATTGGCGGCCTGCTCCAGCTTGAGCTCGTGCGCCTTGCGGCTGTTGATGAGGCGCCACACGCCATGCATCTTGACGGGACGCCCGACCTCGTCGAACAGCGCCGTCCCGCGGTCGTGCACCCAGGCGAAGCCGCCGCTCTCGGCGCGGATGCGGTATTCGCAGTCGAAGGCCGCGTGACCGGTCCAATGCGCGTTGAGCCGCTGCTGGCGCAGCAGCAGGTCATCGGGGTTGAGCCGCCCGGCCAGCGCGCGTCCCGACGCGATCACGCTCGCATCGGCGATGCCGAGCATGACGGCGACCGAGCCGTGCCAGGTGATGGTGTCGGTGACGAGATCCCAGTCGTAGGCCACGTCGCCCGCGGCGGTCAGAGCGGCGTGCAGGCGTTGCGGCTCGCGGTCGACCGAGGTCATGTTCAGGTCGCTCATCTGCTGCTGTGGTCGAACGGCCAACTCATGGCGCGGACCGGCGAATTCCAAGGCCGATCGTAGAAGCCAACCACTTTACGAAAGCTTAAATTGGAAACGAACGAATTCTGTACTTAAGAGGGCGTGTGCGCGTCGAGAAAGGGCAGGACGGCTTGGTTAAATTCTCTTGACATTACTTGTGTGAAGCAGTGCCCGCCTTGGGGGAAGAACTTGACCTCCGCCCCGGGAATGCGGCGCGCCAGCTCCTCGGAGAAATAAGCGGGGGTGACGACATCGTCCTGCGCCGCGACAATGAGCGTTGGCGTGCGGATGCGGGACAGCTCGCTGCTGCGGTCGAAGGCGAGGATCGCGTCGATGCGGCTCAGGACGATTTCCGGCGGCGAGAAGGTGGCGAGCAGCTGCGCCTCGAGCTGCCGCAACCGCTCATTGTTGCGCGAGATCCAGAAGCTCGGATAGAGCAGCAGGGTCCCCGCCTGCAGGTATGTCGCCGGGCCGAGCCGCGCCAGGATTTCGCGGCGCAGCGCGAAGAGGCGGCGGAAATACGCGTCGGCCTTGGTCCAGCTCGCGGCGATCACCACGCTGGCAAGCCGTTGCGGGTGCTCGAGCGCCAAGACCTGCGCCATCGCCCCACCGGTCGAGTGGCCGACGATATGCGCCTTGGCAATGCCGAGCGCGTCCATCAGCTGCACCACATCGCCGGCCATATGCTCGACGGTATAGGCGGTCCGGGTGTGATCGCTCTGGCCGATGCCGCGATGATCATGCAGTACCACCTCGAAGCTCTTGGCGAAGGCGGAAACCTGGTCGCGCCAATAGGCGCCGTGGCCGTTCAGGCCGCTGATAAAGAGGACGGGGAAGCCAGCGCCATGCCGCTCGTAATGGATGTGGCAGTCGCCGATCGAAATGCGCGGCATAGGCCAGAGGTCCGGCTGCGTGGCTGTCGTGCTGGTTAAACATCCCGGCAGCGGCGATGTCAAACTACTCGCGCAACGGACAGCCATGCGCAAGCCGCAGATGGGGCGCCCGGTGCAACGGCGCATGATCGCGCGTCCGATCGCGCCAAGATTGATGCTCCGCAGCCCGGCGTCCGCCCGCACTACGCGCGTTCGCCGGCGCGATGCGAAGCCTGCGGTCTCGCGGAACCTGATCACGCAGTGAGTGTTAATGGTCGAGCGGCCGAACCAATAAATTCTGTTCGCGGCGCGCTGTCGGGGGGTATTCGCGCGGCCGCGCGAGAGCCGCGAGCCGGTTGGAAGGATGCGGAAGCGCAATGGCCGAAAACTGCACCTGCTCGGCATTTTTCGACGATTCGCGGCGGACTCCAATGTCGGGCGGGCGGCGGCATCGCTCTACCCAAGGTTACGCGCCGACATCCGACAGTAAACTGCAGGGTCCAGCAGCCATTGCGGGAGTTTCTGTGCGTTTTAGCAATCAACAACTTATGTTGTATTACGGTGACGGACGCCAAAACTGGTTGAAACCAGCGCGATTGACGCCTACTTTTACTTCTCGTCGCGACACTCCGCGTAAATTCCTGGCTTCCTTGGTGTCCGACGCCCAGCACCTTCAGACGATCGCACTTTGCCCTAACGGCTTGTCGGCCGCCCTCCGGCGACCTGACCGTCCCCTTTCTGCCCCGCTGCCAACCCCATGAGTGCGACCGAAATGAAGAGAACAACGAGCCGGACACAGGACATCGATCGCCATGTCGGTGCTCGGATCCGCGAACGCCGGATCATGCTCGGCCTGACCCAGCAACAGCTCGCCGATCTCATTGGCGTCACCTACCAGCAGGCGCACAAATACGAGCGCGGCATCAACCGGGTCTCCGCCGGCAGACTGTTCGAGATCGCTCGGGTCCTCAGCGTCCCCGTGAGCTATTTTTTCGAGGGCCTCGACAATCAGAGCGGGCGTCCCGTCAGCCCGCGCGAGCGCATGTGCCTGGAGCTGGCGCGCAACTTCGCGCAGATCCCCAACGAGCGGCATCAGGAGGCGCTGAGTCAGCTGGCGCGCGCCCTGGCGACCCAGCACTGATGACGCGGCGCAACGCTGCAACAGACCGAGAGGGATCCGCGGCGAGCGCTGCTTGGCGCCCGATGGCGACGCGGGGCAACGCGAGGGCTTTTCGACGGCGTCAAACAGGATGATTTAGCAACCGCCTGCGGCCGGACGCCGCCCAAACGGGTCGCCCGACAGCGCCGCTGGCGTGCCTTGTCCGTGCGATCGAGCCTAGACCGGCGGCGGGCGCCGGCGCACCAGGCCCATGATCAAGGCGATGACGAAAATGACGATGAAGATGAAGAACAGTATTTGGGCAATGCCTGCCGCCGTCGAGGCAATGCCGCCAAAACCCAGGATCCCCGCGATGATCGCGATGACCAGGAAGACCACCGCCCAATAGAGCATCCGTGACCTCCGTTTGTCGGCCCGCCGCCTGCGGCGAGCGTGCAGAGGGGGAACACGGCTTTTCGCCCACCGGTTCCTTAGCCGCGCTCCGGTCACATCACTGCGCTCGACGTACAGGGCGCCGCCGGAGCTGTCGATAGCGCTTGCCTGCAACCCTGCGGCAATTCCATTATGCAGAAGGCTGGCTTTACGTTTTTCCGTGAGGATAAGCCACCCGGGGGTGTTAACCCTGTAGTCGTGCTCGGCCGCTCATGCGCGGCCTCGTCCCTGGCGTCAACGCATCGCGCCCTTCCGAAAGCGAGTCTCAATGTCCACGCCTGACCTTACGGTCGCCGCCCGCCTCATTGCCAAGCTTCTCGCCCATCGTCAGACACCCCCTGAGGAGGTGGTTGGCGTCATCCGTAGCGTCCACACGGCGTTGTCGCGCCTGAGCGAGCACGATGCCGTCGCGACCACGCCGGTAGCGAAGTCCGACCAGCTGCCGGCGACGCCGGCACCGCGGCGCGCGCGGCGGCTGCCCGAGGAGACGGCGCCGCCGGAAGATGCGGCCCCAGCCGCACCACCGGCAACACCGAAGCTGGTGCGACGCGCCGACGTCATGGCCGCGCCGGCCCCGGCGGCGACACCGCCGATCGCACCAGCCCCCCAAGGTGCGGTGCGCGGGGTGGTGAAATGGTTCGATCCCCGCGCCGGCAAGGGCGCGCTGCGCCTGCCGGGTTTCTCCGGCGACGTCCTTTTCGAAGCCCGCATCCTCGCCGATTCGGGCATTGCGCGGCTGTTCAAGGGGCAGGAAGTGGAGGCCACGATCCTCGGCGGCAACGGCCGTCCGCCGCAGGTTCAGCGAATCACGCTGCCGGGCAGCGCGGCCGCCACGCCAGTGGGCGCCGGCGTGGTGCACAGCCGGCGCGCCAAGCCGGTGCTGGTCGAGCTCAAGCGCGAGGCGCTGCGTCGCGCCGGCGCGCGGGCCGAGGCCGAGCATCTGCTCGGGCCCAGCCGCTCCCGCTAGCTGCAGCAAGGGCGGCGCCGCTCACCGCCCGCCGAAGGCCCGCGCCGAGGCGGCACGCGGGTCGCGCGCGGGCCAGCGCCCGGCATCCACCTGATGGAAGAAATCGTCGCAGAGCCGGTTGAACAGCGCCGGCTCTTCGATGTTGAGGGTGTGCCCGGTATTGGGCAGCATCGCCAGCGCCGCGCTCGGGATGGTGCGCTTCAGCAGCAGAGCCGGCTCGAGACAGGGCCAGTCCTCGTCACCGGTAGCGATCAGCACGGGCAGCGCCAACTTCGCCATCGCCGGCACGAGGTCGTAGAGCGACGGGCGGCGCGCCTGCACGCCGCGCAAGGTCATGGCCGCCCCCACCGCCGAATGCTCGCCGAGCTGGCGCGCGAATTCGCCCCAGCCGCGCGGATCCTTGTTCTGGAACTGCACGCGCATGGGATTGACGGCGTAGCCCGACGCGAAGGGTGCCATGCCGCGCTCGTCGAGCCATGCGGCGGTCTTCTCCGCCTCCTGCTGGAACTGCGCGCGTGCCGCCGGGTCCGTGGTCGAGCCGTGGCCGCAGCCGCCCAGCACCAGCGAGCGAGCGCGCTCGGTATAGGCCATGCCGAAATGCAGCGCGGCATAGCTCCCCATGGAGATGCCGACGATATGCGCCGGGGCGATGCCGAGCGCGTCGAGCACGGCGCGGATGTCGTCGCGCGCGCGGTCCTGCGAATAGCACTCGAGCCGCGCCGGAACGTCGGACGGCGGATAGCCGCGTGCGTTGAAGGCGACGGCGCGATAGCGCCGGGCGAAATAGCGCAGCTGCGGCTCGTAGCTGCGATGATCGCCCGCGAACTCATGCACGAAGACGATGGGCGTGCCGGAGCCGGCCTCCTCGTAGTACAGCTGGATGCCGTCGTCGGTGGCGATGTGGGGCATTTGCGTACTTTTGCTTACATCACGGCGCCGCGATGGGCCGCGCCGCCGTCGATGGTGATGATCGTTCCGGTGGTGTAGCCGGAGAGATCGGAAGCCAGGAAAGCGACCGTCGCCGCGATTTCCTCGGGCTTGGCGGCGCGGCCGAAGGGCATGGGCTTGACCAGCTCCTGCCATCGCCCGGCATCGCCGAGGCGGTCCTGCGCGCGCTTCTTCAGGAGCGTGACCAGGCGATCGGTCGCGACCGGCCCGGGATTGATGCCGACCACGCGCAAGCCGGCATCGGGCGCGGCCGCGCCGAGCGCACGGGTAAAGGCCATGAGCGAGGCGTTGCCCGTGCTGCCGGCGATATAGGCGGCGTCGAGCTTCTCGCCGGCGCTGCCGATGATGTTGACGATGACGCCGCGCCGCCGGCTCTTCATCTGCGCGAAATAGGCGCGCGCCAGGTTGACGTAGCCGAACACCTTGAGGTCCCACGCCTGGCGCCAGCGCGCCTCGTCGATCTCCTCGATCGTGCCGCCGGGAATGGCGCCGGCGTTGTTGACGAGGATGTCGATGTCGGGGAAATCGCGCGCCAGGCCGCGCGCCGCGTCGCCCTGGCTCAGATCGAGCGGCACGACGGCGACGGCAACGTTGTGCTGAGCGCGGATGTCGTCGCGGGCGGTCGCGAGGTCGGCGGCGGTGCGCGCCACCAGCACGAGATCGCACCCCTCCGCCGCGAGCGCGCGCGCCGTGGCGCGCCCGATGCCCTTGGAGGCGCCGGTGATGAGCGCCTTGCGGCCGCCGAGATCGAGGTCCATCGCATCCCTCCCATGCGCTTCTGCGCGGCACCCACTATGCGGCAGAACCGCCGGCCATGCCATATTGCCGGGGACAGCGAAGGAGAAGCCCCCATGACCGAGACCGCTCTCATCGTCGGCGCCGGCAGCGGCCTCAGCGCCGCGCTCGCCCGCCTCTTCGCCACGGAGGGCATGCGTGTCGCGCTGGCGGCGCGCCGGACGGACAAGCTCGCGCCGCTGCTGCGCGAGACCGGCGCCAGCGCCTATCGCTGCGACGCCAGCCGGCGCGTCGAGGTCGACGCGCTGTTTGCCGCGCTCGCCGCCGAGCTCGGCGCGCCCGACCTCGTCGTCTACAACGCCAGCCCGCGCGCCCGCGGCAGCATCACCGAAGTCGATCCCGACGAGGCGCTGGAGGCGCTGATGGTGGGCTGCTATGGCGGCTTCCTGGTGGCGCAGGCCGCCGCGCGCGCCATGCTGGCGCGCGGGCATGGCACGATCCTCCTCACCGGCGCATCGGCGAGCGTCAAGGGCTATGCGCGCTCGACCCCCTTCGCCATGGGCAAGTTCGGCCTGCGCGGCCTGGCGCAGAGCCTGGCCCGCGAGCTGGCGCCGCAGAACATTCATGTCGGCCATTTCGTCATCGACGGCGGCATCGGCCAGCCGGGCGACCCGCGCGCCGGCGGGCGCGGCCCCGATAGCCTGCTCGACCCGAACGCCATAGCCGCGGAGTATCTCCACCTCCACCGCCAGCCCCGCAGCGCCTGGACCTGGGAGGTCGAGCTTCGCCCCTGGGTCGAGACGTTCTGACAGCTGACCGAGGCCGCCCGTGCCGCCCGTGCCGCGTCGTCGCCGCAACCCTGGGCCCGGCAAAAAAATGGGCCGCGGTGAAGCGGCCCAAGTTTAGGGAGGAAACGCCCTAAGGGCGTCCGGGCGTGGATGTGGCGGCTGCCGGCGCGCCAGGCAACCTGCCATGGCGCATACCAGCCTTGCGCCTACCGCCCGCGCGACATTGTCGCAGATGCGCGCCGCATGGCCGCAATATATAATAGATATATTGCATATAATAGCACCACATACGTGTATATTTCGCTGCGGTACCACCGGGCGGTTTCGCAGGCCGCCTTCGGCCGTCGTAAGCACCCTTTAATCGTGCTGGGCTAAGTCTTTCTAGCCACAGCAGGCGTGGCATGACCCAAGGCGCTGCGTCCATGGCCGAGCGGCGGGAAACCCGTTCCGAGGAGGTCTCCGAAAAAATCGGCGTCGTCTTCAAGACGCCGCTGCCGCTCCTCGCCTCCGTCGTCAATGGCTGGCTGTGCGTCGCCGTCCTATGGCAGGCCCTCGCGGCACCGTTGCTGCTGGGTTGGGCGCTCGCCCTCACCGCCTGCTCGCTGGCCCGCTTCTGGCTGTGGTACGCCTATCGCCGGCGCCAGCCGGCGGCGAGCGAAGCGCGCAAATGGTGGGGTCGCTGGTTCACCATTGGCGCGCTCGCGACCGGCTGCCTGTGGGGCGCGGCGGCGTCGGTCGTGCTGCTCACCGACGACATCGTCTATCACGGCTTCCTGGTGATGGTGCTGGCCGGCATGGCCGCCGGCTCGGTGGCGGCCGACGCGCCCTATCTCCCTGCGTTCTATGCCTTCCTGCTGCCGATGGGCACGCCGCTCTTCCTTGCCCTCCTCGCCCGCGGCGACGGCCCGCACGCCGCGACGGGCGCGATGGTGCTGCTGTTCCTCGCCACCGTGGCGACCATCGGGCGCAGCCTCAACCGCTCGCTGGCGACCAACATCCGGCTCATGTTCGAGAAGACGCGGCTCGCGGAAGAGCTGGCCAAGGCGCGCGACGCGGCCGAGGCCGCCGGACGCACCAGATCCGCCTTCCTCGCGAATATGAGCCACGAGATCCGCACGCCGATGCACGGCATCATCGGCATGATCAATCTGCTGCTGCAGACCCCGCTCGACGAGCACCAGCGCGAGCACGCCGAGCTCGTCCGCGAGCTCACCGACGGCCTGATGACCATCATCAACGACATCCTCGATGTCTCGAAGCTCGAGGCCGGTCGCCTCGAGTTCGAGGTCATCGACCTCGAGATCGCCGAGGTCGTGCGCCAAGTGCTGGAGCTCATGGGGCCGAAGGCGGTGCAGAAGAACCTGGTCTTGCGCGCCGACATCGACGAGGGGGCGCGCCAGACCCTGCGCGGCGACCCGACCCGGATCCGGCAGATCCTGCTGAACCTGGTGAGCAACGCGATCAAGTTCACCGAGCGGGGCAGCATCGTCACCAGGGTCCACTGCGCGGAGGCCCACCCGCACGGGGTGGTGCTGCGCGTCGAGGTCGCGGACACCGGCATCGGCATCCCCGACGACGTGGTCGGCAACCTTTTCGCCAAATTCACGCAGGCCGACCAGAGCATCGCCCGCCGCTTCGGCGGCACCGGTCTCGGCCGCGGCGGCGGCGGCGCCTCCGGCGAGCGCGGCGAAGCCGGGCGGCGGCAAGCGCATCCTGCTCGCCGAGGACGTGCTCATCAACCAGATCATCGCCATCGAGATGCTGAAAACCGCGGGCTACCAGGTCGACGTCGCGGACAACGGCATCGAGGCCGTCGACGCGGTCGAGCATCAGCCTTACGACCTCATCTTGATGGACGTGCACATGCCGTCGATGGACGGTCTCGGCGCGACGCGCAAGATCCGCGCGCTCGGGCCGCCGCGCGGCCAGATTCCCATCATCGCGCTCACCGCCGACGCGGTCGCCGGCGTGCGCGAGCAGTATCTCGCCGCCGGCATGGACGACTTCCTGTCCAAGCCGTTCAACCGGTCCGAGCTCCTCGCCGTGGTCGAGCGCTGGGTCGCCGGCGTCGCCGACGCCACGGCGGCGCCTGCGCCTGCGGCCGGGCCGGCGGCGCCGAGCGCGGTGCTCGATGCCGCCAAGATCCGCGAGCTCGAGGACATCATGTCGCGGGAGGAGTTCGCCAAATTGATGAACACCTGGCTCGACAGCACGCGCGAGAGGGTCGACCAGATCGTCAGCCTCGCCGAGAGCGGCAACCTCGCCGCGATCCGGCCGCACGCGCATAACCTCGTCAGCACGGCGGGCGGCTTCGGCGCGATGCAGCTGTCCGACCTGGCGCGGCGCCTCGAAGAGGCCTGCTACGGCGGGAATGTCGCGGCGGTGCGCGAGCTCGCCCAGGCGATCGGCGCGGCGGCCGGACCCGCGCGCGAGGCGGTGCGCGCTTGCCTCGCGCCGGCCGGCGCATGACGATAAAGAACAGCGCCGCGACAAGAGCAAGGTGATCATCGGCGTCGATGACACGCCCGAGAACCTGCCGCTGCCCGGGCATGTCGCCCGGCGGGCGAGAACCCGACGCAGTTGTCCTGGGATCGGGAAGAGCAAGTGGTCGCCGACCCGAAGCTGCTGCTCGTTGCGGTCCACGCCGTCAATCATTGGACCTTCGACGAGATCGTCGCGACCTATACGCTGTCGAAAGCAGAGTGCATCCGCATGCTTGCCTGCCTCGACAAACTCGGCATCATCGATTTGCTGCCGAACAACAAGATCCGGGTGCGGGTTGCCGCGATCCAGAGCCGGATACGAAGGCTAGCGGCCGAACTCGCCGAGCAGCACCACCAGGATCTGGCGTTGCCGCTCGCCGAACGCTTCGGCACCGCCCTGATCCTGGCCATGCGGCCATGGACACCGGAATCCTTCAAGCGCTTGCAGCGAAAATAGCCGTGAGCGCGCCCTGCGCGAAGGGCGGCATGCGGCTCGCGAAGTCCTTGTCGACGTCGCAGCAAAAGCGCCGCAGCGAACGCAAGGCTTTCCAAGAACCGACCGGGTCTCCCTGGTAACATGCGCGCGTGAATCGTGGAAAACCGCCGTCCGCCAATCCAGCGATGCAGTCAAAGCGGCATTCGAGGCGCGCCGGTCACAGCTCAGCCAGAAGAGGAGACCCATGACGCCTTTTTCCCGACGCGACATTCTCGCGCTCGGAGCCGCCGGAGGAGCCGCCGTCGTAGCCACGGCGGCCCACGCGGCCTCGTTCGGCAATCCGGATGCGCCGGCGGAGGGCGCGGTCAACGCCAATCCGGCCGGCCTGTCGGATCCGGGACCGAAGAACCCGACGCTCGACAGCCAGTTTCCCTCGTTCCAGAGCCCCCCTCCGACCGATGTCGGCGACATGCCGCTGTTCTGGGGGTCGTTCAGCACTGCGTACAAGCGTATCCAGAACGGCGGCTGGGCGCGGCAAGTCACGCAGGCGGATTTCGCCATCTCCGAGGCGGTCTCCGGCGTCAACATGCGTCTCGGCCCCGGCGGCATCCGCGAGCTGCATTGGCACCTCGCCGCCGAATGGGGCTACATGACCAACGGCCATTGCCGGGTCACCGTGCTGGATCCGCAGGGGCGCGCCTATGTGCAGGACGTCAAGGAGGGCGATCTCTGGTATTTCCCGGCGGGCTACCCGCACTCGCTGCAAGGTCTCGGAACTGACGGATGCGAGTTCCTCATCGTCTTCGACGACGGGAGTCAATCGGAATTCAACACGCTGTTGCTGACCGACTGGATCGCGCACACGCCGCCGGAGATGCTCGCCCTGAATTTCGGCGTGCCGGCGGATATCTTCAAATCGATCCCGCTTCACGACCTTTGGATCTTCCAAGGCAAGGAGCCCGGCCCGCTCGCGGCCGACCAAGCCGCTGTGGCCTCCGGAGGGATGCCGCCCAATCCCTTCACCTGGTCGCTCGGCGAGACGAATCCCATCAGGAACACGCGTTCCGGCACCTTGCGCCTGGCGGACAGCACGAGCTTCAGAGTCTCGACCACCATCGCCTCAGGGCTGGAAACGGTGAAGCCGGGCGGCATGCGGGAGCTGCATTGGCATCCCAACGCCGACGAATGGCAATATTGGATCAAGGGCGAGGGCCGCATGACGGTGTTCGATGCCGGACCTCGCGCCCGGACCGCCGACTTCAAGGCCGGCGACATCGGCTACGTCAAGAAAAGCCAAGGCCACTACATCCAGAATACCGGGACCACGGACCTGCAGTTCCTGGCGATCTTCAAGGCGCCCGTCTATCAGGAGATCGGCCTCTCCGACTGGCTCACGCATACCCCAGCGGCACTGGTCGCGCAGCATTTGAACATCGATCCCGCCGTGCTGGCGAGATTTCCCAATCGTTGACTTGTAGCGGTCGGTGATTTTGCCAAGCCGGGCGGAGCGCTTCGCCTTGGGCCCGAAAAGAGCCGCAAGAAGACGATAGTTCCCGCAAAGCCGTAGCCGGCGCTCGGCTGGCTTGTTCCTACCATCGCCGAACACATCACCTCTGCATGCGGAGCCGCTCCATGCCGATCGCAGCAAGACGGAAGCGGCTTGGTCGCGTCGCGGTCGGCACCGGCAGCGTCGCTTTGGCCATCGCGCCGAAGCATCCGTGACGAAGTTCGCAAGGTCCTGCTCGCCGGGATGGCGCGTCGCCGCGCGCCGCCATCGATCTGACCGCGTGCCGGGTGCGGGACCTTCCGGCCTCTCCTCTCGCCGGGCCGATGAATGACGGATCTGCTCGATGGCGGGGCAGGTCATCATGCAGGGCTTCGCCGGCTTCCGCATCCCGCTCTGGCTGCGGGCGGCTCGTCACCATGGTGCCGTCCTTCGCGATCGTGGCGCTCGGGGTCGACGCCACGCGGGCGCCAGGTGGTGCTCAGCCTCGTGCTGCCGATCCCGATGATCGCGCTCCTGATCTTGACGCAACGCCGCGACATCATGGGTCGTTACGTCAACGGTCGCCTCACCGCAGTGGCGGCGATAGGGGCAGCCGCCATCGTGCTCATACTGAATCTCCTGCTGATCCTCCAGACTGCCGGCGTTTCCCTGCCTGGCGTTGCGGCGGCCGGATAGCTCTTGGCCATGGATCGGCAGCGTAATAGTTAATCAATAAATCAATGCTAAGCCCTCGGGATGTTCCGTGGGCTGGGGTCTTACGTCCGATGAAGGTCCTTATTGCCGACGATCACGAGCTGCTGCGACAGGCGATGCGGCTGGCCCTATCGGATGAGCAGCTTGGGCTGAGCTTTGCCGAGGCGAATGGATTCGATGCGGCGGTCGAAGCTCTCGCGGCAGACGGGGCTGATCTGCTCCTGATCGATCTCTCGATGCCGGGCATGGCGGGTGCGGCAAGCTTGCGCGCCCTGCGTGGGACTCATCCGGCCACCAAGATCGCCGTCCTGACCGGCGCCGATGACCGCTCGACGATCCTCGAGTGCCTGGCGGCCGGGATCCACGGCTATATCGTGAAATCGTCTCCCACCGAGGAGATCGTCAACGCGGTGAAGACGATTCTGGCGGGTTCCGTCTACGTCACGCCGACCCTTGCGCATCTCGCCAGGGCCAAGGGGGCAGGCAACGGTCCCGCCACGCTCAGTCAGAGCGCGCCCCTTCCGACCTCCGATGTACGGGCCGAGGATTTCACCCCGCGACAGCGCGACGTGCTTCGGCTCCTGGGGCAAGGTCGACCGACCAAGGAGATCGCGCGAGAGCTCGAACTCGGCGAGGGCACGGTGAAGGTGCACCTCGCCGCGATATATCGCATTCTCAACGCGCGCAATCGCACCGAAGCCGTCCTTATGGCGGGCAAGCTCAAGCTGTGACCAGACCGTGAACCCATAAACGTTGTTGTTGATCAGGATACGTCCGTTCCTCTCCCTTAAGCGGAAATCCGCAACGCCATCCATCACTCCCGCCAGAAGCCGACATCCTCTGCAGATGCGCTCCGCGACACCTGAAGATGCATGATCGGCCAGACGATCGCGACAATGGTGTCGGCGCGACCGCCTCCGGCTTGGCCGCAAACATGGAGGCGTGGCGAGCGCCAGCCCGCTTGAGACTTGGAACGACCACGCCGAACGGCGCGTTCGGTTTCTAGTCGAGGCGATCCGGCAGGGCGACGGCGCTCATTGCTGACCTGAGCGCTTCCACGAAGCATCGCAAGTTGTTTCGCAAGACTCTTTTCTTGTCTTGCAACCAAGGAACAATCCATGGCCGAACTGTCGCGTAGAGCGCTTATCAAGGCGGCCGGCGCGGTCGGCGCTGCGATCCTGCCGGCCGCCCTCCCGCTCGACATCGCAAAGGCTGAGGACCACGACGCTGCGGCACAGGCCGCCGCGCCATCCGCGGGCGCCGTCCAGCCACCTCAGGCGACGCCAACGACCTACGTCTTTTTCAACACCGAGGAAGCCGCCTTCATCGAAGCCGCGGTCGCGCGCCTGATCCCGGCCGATCAAGAATGGCCTGGCGCGCTCGAAGCGGCCGTGCCGAACTACATCGACAAGCAGTTGGCCGGCGCGTGGGGCGCGGGCGAACGGCTTTACCGCAGCGGCCCGTGGCAGCAAGGTACGCCAAGCCAAGGCTATCAGTTGCCATTCACGCCCGCCGAGCTCTTCCACACGTCACTCGCTGCGATCAACAAGGAGCTGGCGGCGGCCGGGACGCCCTTCGCGACGATGAGCGCCGACCAGCAGGACGTCTTTCTCCGCAGCCTCGAGGCCGGCGGCAAAAGCCTCGGTGGCGTGCCATCCGACGTGTTCTTCGCGCATCTCTGGGAGAGCACGCTCGAGGGCTTCTTCAGCGACCCCGTCTATGGCGGCAACCGCAACATGGTCGCATGGCGCATGATCGGTTTCCCCGGCGCCTACGCCTCCTACTACGACCTCGTCGATCAGCACGGCATCAAGCTCGACCGGGAGCCGATGAGCATCGCGGAAGATGCTCATGGCCATATGCATACGGACCCCAACATCCCCGCCTATTTGCCGCCGCCCGGAAGGACTTGAAGCATGGCGACACGTCTGAAGCCGGTTGACGTCGTTACGATCGGCGTGGGCCTGACCGGCTCTCTTGCGGGCCTCGAGCTGGCGGAGACGGGTCTCAAGGTCGTCGGGCTCGAGCGCGGCGGGGGGCGCGATACCGTGCCCGACTTCCAATCGCCGGCGATCCACGATGAGCTGCGCTTCTCGATCCGCAAGGGGATGATGCAGGACAATACGAAGGTGGCGGTGACCTTCCGCAACAACTCCGACCAGACTGCGCTGCCCCTTCGCCGCTGGGAGAGCTTCCTGCCGGGACAAGGCCTGGGCGGGGCATTCGTGCACTGGAACGGACAGAGCTTTCGCTTCCAGGTCGCCGATTTCACCTACCGCACGCATATCCTCGAACGCTACGGGCAGAAATTTCTTGACGCTTGCGGTCCGGAGCTCACGATCCGGGATTGGGGCGTGACCTACGACGAGCTCGAGGCGCATTACGATCGTTTCGAATATCTCTGCGGCGTGAGCGGCAAGGCCGGCAACATCGGGGGACAGCTCCAACCCGGCGGCAATCCCTTCGAGGCACCGCGGTCACGGGAATATCCGAACCCGCCGATGAAGGAGACGTATTTCGGCGCCATCTTCCGCAAGGGCGTGGAAAGTCTGGGATATCACCCCTATCCTCAGCCATCGGCGAATCTGAGTCGGCCCTACACAAATCCGCTTGGCCTCAAACTCGAGCAGTGCGTCTTCTGCGGCTTCTGCGAGCGCTACGCTTGCGAGCACTATGCCAAGGCGAGCCCGCAGACCATCATCCTCCCCGTCCTGCTCAAGAACCCCAACTACGAGCTGCGGACAAACTGCGAGGTGCTGCGCATCAATCTCGACAGCACGCGCAAGAAGGCCACCAGCGTCACCTATGTCGATGCGGCGGGCCAGGAGTTTGAGCAACCCGCCGACCTCGTGCTGATCACGGCCTTCCCGCTCAACAATGTCCGCACGCTGCTGCTCTCGGGCATCGGCGATCCCTACGACCCCAAGACCGGCAAAGGCGTGGTCGGTCGCAACTACACCTATCAGACGACGGGCGGCCCGACCGTATTCATGGACGAGAGCATCAACGTCAATCCGTTCATGTCCTCGGGCGCCCCCGGGACGATGATCGACGATTTCGGCGGCGACAATTTCGATCACGCGAGTCTTGGCTTCATCGGCGGCCAGTATGTCGGGTCGATCATGACCAATGGCCGCCCCATCGAGTTCCACCCGACGCCGCCCGGCACGCCCAAATGGGGGCTCGAGTGGAAGCGGGCAGTCGCGCGCCACTACAACCACACGATCGTCATCCAGCAGCACGGCACCTCGACCGCGAGCCGGCTCAACTATCTCGACCTCGACCCCACCTACAAGGACGCGTGGGGCCAGCCCTTGCTGCGCATGACCTTCGATTTCCCCGACAACGATGTCCGCATGTCGCAATACATCGCCGACAAGGTCGTGGAGATCGGGCGAGCCATGGGCGGCAAGATCGTGGTGCGCGGCGGCGCCAAGCGGCCCTATACCAGCACGGTATATCAGAGCACGCACAACTGCGGCGGCGCGATCATGGGCGATGACCCCAAGACGAGCGCCGTCAATCGCTATCTGCAGTGCTGGGACGTGCCGAACGTGTTCAGCCTCGGCGCCTCGGCCTTTCCGCAGAACGGCGCCTACAATTACACGATCACGATCGGCGCCCTCACCTTATGGGCGCTCGACGCGATCAAGACCAAGTATCTGAAGTCGCCGGGACCCCTGGTGCACGCATGACGGCCCGTCGCTTCGCTCTCTCTGCGGCGGCCGCGGCCGTGCTCGCCCCTCTCAGTTTCGTCGCACTGGCGCAGGCGCAGAACCAGACGCGCCAACCCGACCCGAAGCACGGCGCGACCATCGCGGCGCAAGGCACCGCTGCCGGTGCTCCCGCCTGCGTGCAATGCCACCCCATCAGTGGCGGCTCGGACGCCAACGGCGCGTTTCCGCGTATCGACGGCCAATCGGCCTATTATCTTTCCGGGCAACTGCGCGACTTCGCCTCGGGCATCCGGGAGAGCGACGTCATGTCGCCGGTCGCCCAGGCGCTGTCGCCCGACGATGTGGCCGACGTGGCGGCTTACTATGCAGGCGTCAATGCGCCGTTTCCGTCGCTCAAAGCGGGGGACCCCGCACTCATCAAGCAGGGCGAGGAGCTCGCCAAGATTGGCGACGCGGCACGACAAGTTCAGAGCTGCGACAACTGCCATGGGCCCGGTGGCGTGGGCGAGCCGCCGGTGATCCCGTACCTCGCTGGACAATACGCCCAGTACATCGAATTCACCCTGCAGATGTGGCAGCAGGGCTCCCGCAAGAATAGCCCCGAGGCCATGGCGGTAGTCGCCAAGAAGCTCGACCCTCAGGAGATAGCGGCGGTCGCTGCCTATTACCAGCAGGTGCGCTCTTCGCTCGAGGCGACGGGTTCACAAGGGGCGACGTCGCCCGGGAAGAACTGACGCTCGGCAGTCGTTGCCGGCCATCCTTGGCATCGATCTCGCCGGCATCGTCGAAGCCGTTGCCTCCGACGCGGCGACGAGGTCTATGGTATGACCGGTGGCGTTGCGGGCCTTGCCTTTGTCAAGCTTGCATCCATCCGGATTTGGCTACGCGCTTATGAGCGCACGTCCTAGGCCGCTGATCTCGCAGGAAGAAGATCGCCGACAACTCTTTTCAATGTATCCGAATCGACAGGCTTGGTCAGCCAGCGATAGCTGGCGGCGCGCAATTCGGCCAGCGCATCCGGATCTGTCGCGCCGGTAACGATCACGGCGGGTAACGCGCCGAACCGAGCGACCAGCGCGCGCAGAAGCTGCGGGCCGCTCATGCCTTTGCCCAGATCGCGATCGATGATGGCGACCTCGGGTCGCCGTTGCGGCTGTGCGGCGAAGAGCTTCAGAGCCTCGTCCGGCGTTGCGGCGGTAATCGCCTCCGCTCCCCAATCGGCAATCTCGCGGGCGACGGCATCGCGGACCAGCGGATCATCCTCGACCAATAAAACACGGCGGCCGACCAGCGATGTCGCGGCCACGCCGGCATCGCGCTCCGATGTCGCTTGTCGAAGCGCTGAAACTCGTTGAAGACAAGCTCGATCTTGTCGGCGGGAATGCCGGTCCCGGTGTCGACGACCTGCACCCGCAAGAACGGGCCGCGCTCGCGGCATTCGACAGTGACGTGACCCGCTTTTGTATATCGCACCGCGTTCGAAATCAGGTTGCGGAGAATGCTCTGCAGCAGCGTCGGATCGGTGCGCACGGTGGCCGCGGAGCCACGGATGATGAAATCGATGCCTTTGGCCGCTGCCGGCCCCGAGAACTCGTTCCGCAATTGCGCCAGCACATCCTCGGCTGGGAAATCCTGAATGGCCGGCACGACGGCTCCGGCGTTCAGCTTCGATATATCGAGCAGCGAGTCGAACATCATCTGCATCGACTTCACCGCCGCACCCATATTGTCGACGAGAATCGGCGCCTCCGGACCGGAAACGCGCCGGCGGAGGGCGCTGATGAACAGGTTCAAGGCGTGGAGCGGCTGGCGCAGATCATGGCTCGCAGTTGCCAGGAACTGTGATTTGGCTTTTTCGGCGCCGACGGCTGCATCGCGGGCTTCCCGGAGCGCAAGTTCGGACGCCTGGAGCTCCTTGTTGGCGTCCTCTGCGACGCGGAGCGAAAGCACGAGCCGCCCGTAGAGATCGCCAGTCTCGAGCAGCAATGCGCCGAGAACAAAGCTCGCCGCCAGAAGGCCGTAGATCCGACCGGCATACCAGCCCAAATCGTAACGATCGCTGCTTAACATGGCGCTGAGCAGAATATCGAGGAGCCAGGCAAACATGACGACCATGAGCCACAGGTCGAGCACCGAGCGCCCGCGCGTTCGGGTCCACAGCATCACCAGGGCCACCAGGCTGAGGAACCAGGTGACGGGCGCGACGCCACTGGTGGTCAGAAGCGTATAGTCACCCTTACGGATGATGATGGGCAGAAGGTCGACGCCCACCGTCGCCAGCAGCGTGCAGATTGCGGCGATCGCCGCTGTGCCAAAAACTCCAAGCGTGATCGCCCAGGGCGTCGCGCGCGGCGTGAAGCTGACGTCCCAGCGTGAGCCGACGATCGCGGCGTACGCGGCGATGTAGATCGGGAAAACCCCGTGCCACAGGATGTAGAGCCACGCCGTCGTTTGCTGATGCCCACCCAAGAGCCCGGTTTCGGAGAATGCTGCGGGAAAGCTCAACGCATGCGGCACGACGATGAACGCATCGACGAGATAGCCGCACCCGACAAACAGGAGCGACAGGTTTCTTAATTGGCGGAATTGCCCGAGCAGCAGGACCGCGGTGATCAGATCAATGAGGATAAGCCCCGCCTCATAGGCAGGAATGAAAGCTGGCACCTTGGAAAGGTGGAGGCCGGCGAAGGGCGCTCCCAGTCCAAAACAGACAAGCGAGCCTAACACGACGCCGATTGCTACCCGGCGATCGCCGGGGTGTACGCGGGCCGTGGAAAGGAAGCCGATGCGATCGGCCGCGGCAACGCCTTCCCGAAACATCATGGAGGTTCCCGTGACGCCAAGTCCCAAACAAAGCATGCACGAGAGAGATAAAGGGACCGTTATCCGATTGGTGGTCTAGCGCGACGGCGTCGGAGCCTTGTTGCCAAGTTTCCGCAGCGATACGGTGTAAATTCCGGCCGTTTGCACCAACCTCAGGTTCGGCGCTTGATCGCCGAGGCGAGCCAGCCCTGCAGGCGCTCGGGGTCGACAGGCTTTGCCAGCATGTCGAAGCCGTGAAGCGCGGCGGCGGTTCCCGAGCTTCTGCCGAAGCTTGCGGAAAGGATCATGGTTGGAATGCTGCCGCCCGTTTCCTTAGCCAGCTCTAGGGCGGCATCGGGTCCCGTTTGGGCCTCGCCGAGATGAAAATCGGTAATAATCGCGGCTATCTCTCCCGGCGAGCCTTCCAGCGCGGCTTTGACCGCCTCGAGCGACGCCTCCGCAACGACCCTGTAGCCCCAATCCTTGAGCAGCATGGCCTGGCCAAAGCGCACCAGCGGGTCATCCTCGATCAGTACGACAAGTGATCCCACTGTGTTGGCTCCTCAACGAGGTTGTTTCTCGGGCTAACGGCGCTGGCGACTTCTTCGCAAGCTGACCCGACATTTGCATGGAAACCTGCCGATCACCAGTCGGCGCCGCGACCTAGTTCTTTCGATATAGCGACGCGCTAGGTCGTGGAAATCGCCGATGCTAGTTCACGTTGACTACGGCCTCGCGCCGACTAACCACGAAGCTGCCGCTCGATTACAGTCATCGGCGTGGCGGATGATCGAACAGCGTCCGTCGGCAAGCGGAAAGGATGCAGGCCATGACCAGGAATAACCGACTGAAAGCTGCCGGAACCGCGATCGCGCTGGCTCTGGCCCTTTTGTCCAACGCGGCGCTCGGCGCGACGGCGATCGGCCATGTCTCGGTCACCATCCTCCCCGCCGCGGCGGTCATGGAGACGATGCCGATCGAGCTGGACGCCACCGGCCCCCACATGGCGACCCGCCCCGGCGTCGTCACCCTGACCGGCGCGCCGAACGAGGCCATTACGATCTCCGTCAGCGCCAACGACCCCGTCACCGGCCCTGGCCCGGCACTGCAGCTCGGCCGCTTCACCCACAACGCCGGACGCGCGCCGATGCTGAGCAGCGACGGCAGCCTCACCCTGGCGGTCGCGACGACGGTGAAGCCCGGTGCCTCCCAGCCGCACGGCGCCTATGCCGGCAGCTACAGCGTGATCGTGAACTACTGAGCCCCGGCGCGCTACGAGTTAGGGAGAAAGTCATGCCATACTTCGTGAAGCGCACTTCTCAGACCGGCGTGCCCCTGCCGCACCCCGTGACATACGAGCGGCCCTCGGCGGCGATGAAATATGCCTGCGCCGCGATCGGCTCTGGCATCGCTGATATTTGGATCGAGGATGAAAAAGGGCGCCGCATCGCTGATCGAGCGAAGATCGAAGTGTTCCTTCGCAAGCATGGATCAGGCCCTGCAAGCTCGCCGCCCCCGGCATCAGCGGTGCTCCGTCGCATCGTGTAAGGAAAGGCAGCGACAGTTTCTTACCGCTGCGTCGGTCGAGTCTCGGGCATTGCGCTCCAGACGAGAAGGGTCGCGGCGGCGCCGACCAAAGAGAGGCCCAGGAACGCGGCGGAATCGCCGAACACGTCAGCGATCCACCCCGCCAGCGTCGTGCTCAAGGTGCCGCCGATGCCGATGGCGACGCCGACAAAGCCCAAGGCCACATTGAAACGGCCCGCGCGGCCGGCGATGTCGCTGGCCACCAGCGGCACCATCACGCCGAAGCACGCAGCCGCTATGCCGTCGAGGATCTGTACCAGCACCAGGAGCACGGGATCCGTGACCATCGCGAACAGCAGGCCGCGCAGCGGCAATGCGCAAAATCCCAAGAGCAGCACCGGCCGCCGGCCGCGCGCCTCGGCGAGGCCGCCGAGCGCGGGCGAGAGCAGCGCAACCATGAGCTGCGGCAGCACGATGCAGGCGGCGATCAACAAGCTCGATTCGCTGCCCGCTTGCTTGGTGAGCGCGCTGCCCGCGAGCGGCAGCATGGCGGCATTGGCCAAGGTGAACAGCATGGCGCAGATCGCGAAGATGACGAGGCGCCGGTCCGCCAGAACCCGGCCGAGCGGCTCGCGCCGGGCCGGCGGCTGGCGTCCGCGCCGGCGTTCGCGATCACCGAGGGCCGACAACGGCACGAGGGCGGCGAGCGCCGGCAGCGTCAGTGCGGCCGTCAGGAAGAACACGGCCCGCTCGGAGACATAGTAGCCGCAAGCGCCCATCAGCGCGGCGCCGATGCCGTTGCCGATCGAGGCGAAACGGGCATTGCGGCCGAGCCGGAGAGCGAACGCCGACTGACCCGCTCTTGCTGCGCGTTGAGTCGACCAGGGCGCCCGCTGGCACTTGGCTTACCAGGGCGGTGACGGTGCCGAGGCTGAGGGCGAAGCCGATGTGGGTCTGCGTCCAGCCCTGGGTGGTCAGATAGACGGCGATGAACGGCCCGAAGCCGGTCTGGATGTTGGCGACGAAAAGGTTGAGCCAATCGAGGCCGCGCCCGGCCGCGCTTGCGCCGGCGGACCCAGTATTGCCCGCGCCTGTTTGCGACAGCTGCTGCCCGGTCATTTCGGGGCATCCGACGAAGCCGATGCGCCCGGCGACGGTGGCGGCGGTCCCACGACCACCACCGGCTGACCGGGGCTGCTCGATGGCTTGTACTCGGGCGCCGCCTGCACGTCGGCACGGCCCAGACTGAGCAGCACGGACGTGCTGGTGTCGACAGGCTTGAACTGCAGCAACCGCCAGTCCACCGCGATCTTGCGGCTGCCGACGCCGAGGAAGCCGCCGAAATCGATGATTGCCGCACGCGGCCGACCGTCGCTGTCGACGAGCACATCGACGACCATGCCCATGTCCTCGCCGGCCGTGTCGCGAACCTTTTCCCCCAGGAGGCCGGTCGCCTCACTCGTGCGGGCTGGTCCTGCGGCGTCGTAGTTGCCGGCGCTCCACCACCGCCGCTGTCGCCGCCGGGCGGGGAGTCCGCATGCGCCGGCGCGGCGGCGAGCAGCAGCGCAAGCGCGATGGCTGGGGATCCCAACCGCCATTGGCCGCGCAAACCGGTCATCATGATTGCCCTCGCCTCGTGTATAGGAGTTGGTGCTTACGACCGCGCCGCGACCGACCGCGTGGTGCCCGCCTTGCGGTTTAGCACCGCGATGAGCCCGTCGACGCCCTGGTCGCGCAGCACTGAGGAGAATTCCGAGCGCCGCGTGGCAAGCTCGCTGATCGTGCCGGTGAGATAGACATCGGCGATCCGCCAGGCGCCGTCGCTGCGGCGCATGAGATAGTTGATGCTCACGGGCTCGCCGTCCGACTTGACGATCCGCGTGTCGACGAGCACGGCGGTGCTGTAGGGAAGCTCGCCTGTGACCTCGAGCTTCTCGCCGGAATAGCCGTCGAAACGGTCGGCCCAGGTAGCGGTGATGTAGCGTCCGAAGGACTGGGTCAGCTCCTGCTGCTTCGCCGGAGGCAGCGCGGCCCAGGACGCCCCGACCGCCATCCGCGTCATGTAGGGAATATCGAAGGTCCCGAGCACGACCGGCTCGAGCTTGGCGTAGCGTCCGCCCTGGCTAAGGCTCTGGCCGTTCTGCATCGTGCTCAACAGTGTGTCGTAGAAGCCGCGCACCGGCTCGGCGGCGTCGGAGCCGGCCGCGCCGGCGCGATCGCAGAGAATGCCAAGCCCGAGCAACGCCGCCAGGGCCGATATCGCTACCCGGCGCGACGGATTGTTAAGTTGTCTCACTGTCATAAGGGCCTCTTGCTGCGGTGTGCGTCGTTGACCGATGACGAGAGGCTACGCTCCCGCGTCAAATTGGGCTAACTGATCGTTTAGTGATTTCTGATCGATAATTTCGCTCGAACGCACGGCACGGGCGGCGGTTTCAATAAACGCGAACCGGGCGGTAGCCGAGCCGATGACGCAGTCGCTCTGTGCGAGGGTGAGCCGCTATGTGAGCTTCCTGAGAGGCGTCGCGTCCTGGGGGATGGGGAAGCGGTTCACGTTGAGCGTCATCGACACCAGGCTGTAATAACCCATGGTGCAGATGAGATCGACCACCGCCTTGTCGCCGAAGCGATCGGCGACGGCCTTGAAGGTGGCGTCGCTCACCTCTTTCGTCTCGAGCAGCTCGCTGGCGAAATCGTAGATCGCCCGCTCGTCGGCTTCGAGGCCGGCGGGCCGCTTGCCGGCGGCGATGTCGGCGGCGATGGCCGGGTCGAGCCCGGCCGCGAGGGCGAAGCGGTGATGCGCGTACCACTCGTATTGCGCCGTCCAGTGGCGCGCGACGACGAGGATCGCCAGCTCCTTGAGCTTCTCCGGCAGCGAATTGCGGAAGCGCACCTGCTCGCCGAGCCTCTGCGCGGCGTCGCCGGTGGCGGGGCTGTAGAGGAAGACGCTGAACGGGCCGCCCAGCGACTGGCGCGGACCGCTGAGGATGCTGTCGGCGAGGCGCCGCTGCTCGGGGCTCATCTCATCCGGGGAAAGCGGCTTGAAACGCTGGTCGGTCATGGGCTTCTGCCGGCGCAAGGGGGGAGGGGGCGGCAGCATATCAATGCCTTAGGCGCAGCGGAAGCCGGCGGCGCGAACGTTCGCCACCCTTGGGCGTTCGTGCTTGTGCCGGCCTCGCCCCAAAGGAGGAGGGCGGAGGTGCGCAGCAACGCGGTATTCTCTGCGGCAAAAGAATGAACAAGGGACGAAACGCGGTGGAAAGAGACGCGCCGGACGGCGCGGCGCTGGTCGATCTGCTCGGCCCAACGGGCGAGGCGTTCTTTCGCGCCATGCTCGACGCGCTGCCGCCGATCGCCTTCATCATCCGCCCGGACGGCACGGCGGAGTTGTACAACCGTGCCTTGCAGGACTTTGCCGGCGCCCCGCTCGGCGGCGACTGGCAATCGCGCGCCGCGCTGCTTCATCCCGAGGATCGCGCGCGCGTGGCGGCGGCGCGCGAAGCGGCGGTCGCCGCCGGCAGCGAGTACACGCTCGAGGCGCGGCTGCGCCGCCATGACGGTGCCTATCGCTGGCATGTCATCCGCAACGCGCCCATCGGCCGCGACGGCAAGACCGTGGCCTGGCTCGGCACCGCCGTCGATGTCGACGACATCCGCCGCGCCAACGAGCTGCTCGAGCGGCAGGTGGCCGAGCGCACCGAGCGGCTGCGCGCGCAGATCGCCGAGCGCGCGCAGGCGCAAGCGGTGCTCGAGGACGGCGAGGCGCGCTATCGCGCGCTCTACAACCGCACGCCCATGGCGCTGCATTCGGTCGATGCGTCGGCGCGCATCATCGACGTCAACGACTACTGGTGCCAGCTCTTCGGCCATGCGCGCGAGGCGGTGCTGGGCCGCTCGCTGCCCGAGTTCATGACCGAGGAGTCGGCGCAGTTCTATCGCGACAATGCGTGGCCCGACATGCTGGCCAGCCGCGGCTCCGTGCGCACCTTCGAGTATCGTTTCCGCAAGCGCTCGGGCGAGGTGTTCCACGGCTGCGTGTCCTCGCGCGGCGAGTGGGACGCCGAGGGGCGCTTCGTGCGCACCTGGGCCGCGACCGCCGACATCACCGCGCAGAAGGCGGCCGAGGCGCAGCTCGTCCAGGCGCAGAAGATGGAGGTGGTCGGCCAGCTCACCGGCGGCATCGCCCACGACTTCAACAACCTGCTGACCGCCGTGCTCGGCAACCTCGAGCTGCTGGAGCGGCGCACCCGCGACGCGGCCGCTTCGCACTACCTGCAATCGGCGCGGCGCGCCGCCGAGCGCGGCGCCAAGCTGACCGAGCAGCTTCTCGCCTTCGCGCGCAAGCAGCACCTGCAGCCGCGCGCGATCGACGCCAACCGCATCGTCGCCGGCATGGGCGAATTGCTGGCGCGCACCATGGGCGGCACCATCGAGCTGCGCACCGCGCTCGACCCGCAGCTTTGGCCGGCGCTGCTCGACCCGACGCAGGTCGAGCTGATGATCCTCAACCTCGCCATCAACGCGCGCGACGCGATGCCGCTCGGCGGCACGCTCACCATCGCCACCGCCAACGTCGCCGCCGGCATGCCCGGCGTGCCGCCGGAGATCGGCGAGCGCGACAGCGTCCTGTTGTCGGTGAGCGACACCGGCACCGGGATGAGCTCGGAGGTGCTGTCGCGGGCGTTCGAGCCGTTCTTCACCACCAAGGAGGTCGGCAAGGGCAGCGGGCTCGGCTTGAGCCAGGTCTACGGCCTGATGAAGCAGTCCGGCGGCGCGCTGCGCATCGACAGCCGGCTCGGCGAAGGCACGACGGTGTGGCTCTACCTGCTGCGGGCGGCCGAATCCGCCGCGGCCGAGACGGGCGCGCCACAGGCCGCGGCGACGCGCGAGGGCGGCCGCATCCTGGTGGTCGACGACGACGCCGATGTCCGCGACATCACCGTGCAGCTGCTGCGCGAGGCCGGCTACGCCGTCGCCGAGGCCGATGGCGGGCGTGCCGCGCTGGCTGCGCTCGAGCGCGGCGAGATCTACGATCTCGTGCTGGTGGACATCGCCATGGCGGGCTTGAACGGCTTCGAGACGGTGCGCCGATGGCGCGGGCGCCGGCCGGGGCTGCGGGTGCTCTTCACCACCGGCTATGCCGACACCTCGATGTTCGATGCGCAGACCGGCGCCGATCCGGTGCTCAAGAAGCCGTTCAGCCGCGATGCGCTCGCCGCCGCGGTGCAGGGGGCGCTCCGCCGCGGCGCGGCGGCGACGGCGCCGCCGGCATCCGCCAAGATCATGCCGATCCGCTCACGCAAGGGCGAGTAGGCCGCGTCGCGCCCCTGAGCTCCTCCCTTGGCCGTGCTTGTCACGGCCATCCACGTCTTGTCGCAGCGCAAAGACATGGATGCCCGGCGCAAAGGCCGGGCATGACGACGGAGAGGCATCGACGGCATACAGCGTGGGAAACGCCGCCGCGGCCTCAGCCGCGGTCGTGCGCCGGGCGGTCGCCGGCGGTGCTGGCGGCAGCGGCCGTATTGCAGACCGGAGATCTTGCCCTTGCCGCCGAACAGCAGGGCCACGATCGCGATGACGATCAGCCAATGCCAGAGACTGAAACCACCCATGGGAAACCTCGAGACAAGCAGGGTTTGCGTGTTGTTCTGCCGCTGATGGCGCCGCCCGGGGCGCCGATTGTCAAGGGAAAACCGGCTGCGTCATGCGGGCAGGGGTGCAACGATCGGCGGAACCGGCCGTTTTCCTCGATGATTCCAGCGAGGAGGCGAGGATGACGATGCGGAGCGACCGTCCCCTGCTGGCCGGCCAGAAGGCGCTCGTCACCGGCGCGAGCGCCGGCATCGGCGCCGGCATCGCGCAGGCGCTGGCGGCGGCCGGCGCCGCGGTGGCGATCAACCACTCCGGCGCGGCCAGCGCGGCGGCGGGCGAGGCCGTGGCCAAGGCGATCCGCGACAGCGGCGGCACGGCGATCGTGCTGCGCGCCGATGTCGCGCGCGAGGACGAGGTCGAGGCGATGGTCGCGCGCTTCCTCGAGGCGTTCGGCCGGCTCGACATTCTCGTCGCCAATGCCGGCATCCAGCGCGACGCGGCGGTCGAGGCGATGACGCTGGCGCAATGGCAGCAGGTGCTCGCCGTCAACCTCACCGGTCAATTCCTGTGCGCGCGCGCTGCGGTGCGCTGCTTCGAGCGGCAAGGCGTCGACCCCGCGCTCTCGCGGGCCGCCGGCAAGATCATCTGCATGAGCTCGGTGCATGAGATCATTCCCTGGGCCGGTCACGTGAACTACGCCGCGTCCAAAGGCGGCGTCAGGCTGCTGATGCAGAGCCTCGCCCAGGAAGTGGCGTCGCGGCGCATCCGTGTCAACGGCATCGCGCCCGGCGCCATCCGCACCAACATCAACCGCGAGGCCTGGGAGACGCCCGAGGCGCTGCAGCGGCTGCTGCGGCTCATCCCCTATGGCCGCATCGGCGAGCCCGAGGACGTGGCGAAGGCGGCGGTGTGGCTGGCCTCGGACCAATCCGACTACGTCACCGGGACGACGCTCTTCGTCGATGGCGGCATGACGCTCTACCCTGAGTTCCGTGACAACGGCTGAACCGGCGCTTCGCGCGGGCAGCAGCAGGCGCGCTCAGGGTTTCCTGCCGTAATCGCCGAGATGCGGGATGCGGCAGTTGGTGCCGCGATAGGCCCAGGTGCGGATCACGCCATAGACATCGGAGGTGAAGAGCGTGGTGCAGAGCGGCGCGCCCTCGCTGTTGACGCGGCGGTACTCCAGCGCCTGGCCGCCATCGGTGAGGCGCTGGCTGCGCTCCGGCACGCCCCAGGCAGCGACGAGATCCTCCTCGGGATGGTCGATCCAGCTGTTGAGCGCGCCCTCGTAGACCGCGTTGGTGACGGCAAGCGTCGAGCCCGAGCCTTCGCCGGGGTGGCGCCCGAGACCGCACGCGCCGAGCGAGACGAGAGCGGCGGCGAGGAACGCAACCGGCAAGGAGCGGCGCATCAACAAGCGGCGACGTTGCGCGTCCATCGTGGGGGGTAACAGCCCGCCCGCTTGCGGGGTTCCCGAGCGGCTGGAATGCTGCGCTGCGGGATGGTAGGGTCGCCGGCATGCACCTGTCACCTTCCCGGCCGGCCGGGCTCCTGCTCGGGCTGGCCGTCCTCGGCGCCGCGCTGCTCCATCGGCCCGGCGCAACCCCCGCCCAAGCCCAGACTGCCGCGCCCGCCGAGGATGCCCGGCCCGCGTCCGGCGCGGCCGACCCCGGCGGCGACCTGCCGACGGTCGAGGTCACGCAGCACCCGGTGCACGCCGTGCCCGAGGGCGACGCCGCGCCGCCGCCGCCTGTGACAATTAAAGGACGCGATGGCAGCGTCACGGCGCTGCGCGCGCCGCCGGTGCCGGCGCGATACTCGCCCGGCCCGGCGCCCGTGACCCGCATCAGCGGCGCGGCGCGGGTCGCCGATGTCGTGTCGCTCAGCGTGCTCGGCCGCGCGGTGCGGCTGTTCGGCGTGCGCCCGCCGCAAGCGAGCGACCTCTGCCCGGCGAGCGAGTCGGCGGCGCCGCTGCCGTGCAGCGAGGCGGCGCGCGCCGCGCTGGCGGTGCGGCTCGCTGCCAACGCCGACATCGTCTGCCGCGTGCCGCCGGGCCAGCGCGCGCCGGTGCCGGCGGCGGTGTGCCACGACGCGACCGGCGCCGATCTCGGCGGCCTCCTCGTCGCCGAAGGTTTTGCGCTTGCCGATCCGACGCAGAGCTACGATTATTTTGCCGCTGAGGCCGCGGCGCGCCAGCTCCGCCGCGGCCTCTGGCATTACCGTTAGGACCGTTCGACCGAGTGACCAAAAAAAGACTCCTGGCGCGCCCTCGATTCATGCTCCTGCTGTCGGTTGCGCCGCCCCGCGGGGCGGCAGGCGACGGTGAGCGATAATGGGCGCGGCCAATCGCGTGCAGGGCGGCATCTTCACGCTCATGGTGGTCAAGGTCGGCGATCCCTATGATCCCGCGCTCGAGCGCGAGATCGGCGAGCAGGTCGCGCTCAGCCCCGGCTTCTTCGCCGACGCGCCGGTGGTGCTCGATCTCAAGGACAGCCTCGGCTGCACCTCGGTCGCCGACTACACGTCATTGCGCCAGCTGTTGCGCCGCCACGGCATGATCCCCGTCGGCGTCCAGAATGCCAGCGCGCTGCAGCTGCGCGCGGCCAAGGCCGTCGACCTCTCCGCCGTCGCGGGCGCCGCCGGCGCCGCGCGGCGCCCCGCCGAGCGGGCACCGGCGGCGCTGGAGCGCGCCGCCGACCGCCCCGCTGCCGACCGGCCCGCCGAATCGCGCACGCGCCTCTTGACGCAGCCGGTGCGCTCGGGCACGCAGATCTACGCCAAGGGCGGCGACCTCGTCGTGGTGGCGCCGGTGAGCGCCGGCGCCGAGCTCATCGCCGACGGCCACATCCATGTCTACGGCGCGCTGCGCGGCCGCGCCATCGCCGGCGCCACCGGCGACACCAGCGCGCGCATCTTCGCGCACCGCTTCGAGGCCGAGCTCGTGTCGGTCGCCGGGACGTCCGGCAAGGGCGGCGTCGGCAAGACGACGACATCGGCGGCCTTTGCCGCCGGGCTCGCGCTGCGCGGGCACAAGACGGTGGTGATCGATTTCGACGTCGGCTTGCGCAACCTCGACCTGGTGATGGGGTGCGAGCGCCGCGTCGTGTTCGACTTCATCAACGTTATCAATGGCGACGCCAACCTGAGCCAGGCGCTCATCCGCGACAAGCGCATCGAGAAGCTCTACATCTTCCCGACCTCGCAGACGCGCGACAAGGACGCGCTCAAGCGCGAGGGCGTCGACAAGGTGATGGATCAGCTGCGCAAGGAATTCGAGTACATCATCTGCGACAGCCCCGCCGGCATCGAGCACGGCGCCATGACCGCGCTCTATCACGCCGACAGCGCCGTCATCGTCACCAATCCCGAGGTCTCCTCGGTGCGCGACAGCGACCGCATCATCGGCATTCTCGCGGCGAAATCGCGCCGCGCCGAGAAGCGCGAGAAGCCGGTCGAGGAGCATCTCCTGCTCACGCGCTATTCGCCCGAGCGCGTGAAGCGGGGCGAGATGCTGTCGGTCGACGATGTCAAGGACATCCTCTCCGTGCCGCTCCTCGGCATCATCCCGGAATCGGAGACGGTGCTGAAGGCGTCGAACACCGGCGTGCCCGTCATCCTCGACCCGCAGAGCCCGGCCGGTCGCGCCTATGACGACGCGGTGGCGCGCTTCCTCGGCGAGCAGCGCGAGATGCGCTTCATGCTGCCCGAGCGCAAGCGTCTCTTCGGCGGGTTGTTCGGGAGGGCGGCGTCGTGAGCCTGTTCGATTTTTTCTTTCCCAAGAAGACGAGTTCCGCCTCGGTCGCCAAGGAGCGGCTGCAGATCGTGCTGGCGCATGAGCGGGCCGGCCGCAGCGGACCGGATTTCCTGCCGCGGCTGCAGAAGGAGCTGCTGGCGGTCGTCGCCAAATACATCCCGGTCAAGGACGACATGATCCACGTCACGCTCGGCAAGGCGGGCACCGCCTCGGTGCTCGAGATCAACATCGAGATGCCGAGCGAGCCGAAGGCGCTCAAGATGAAGGCGGCGACGGCGTAGGCGGCAATCCGATCAAGATCACGTCGACAAGAGAGCCGGGCCGTCCCGCCATGCGCAAAAAGCAAAAGCCCCGCACTTTGGCGCGGGGCTTTTTTTCGCTCGGCGGGGCTGGGCCCGCGCCGGGCTAACGGATGTCGATCGGGCGGCGCGCCGTGGCGGCGGGGAGCGTATCGGCGCGCATCGCCCGATCTGGTCAGCAATGCACGCCGCTGCGGATCGCCGCTGCCACCAGCGTCGGCGACAGCGAGTCTGTCGACACGGCGAAGTTGCAGCTCGAAGGCTGGTAGCTCGACTGGTACATCGTGGTGCGGCCGTGGCCGAAGGATGGCGCGCCGTCATGCATCCAGAGTCCGACGACGATGATGGCGACGAGGCCGCCGATGACCGGGCTGACGATATAGTGTTGCATGACAAAGTCCCCCGCGATCAATGTACGGCAACGATAGGCGCGGCCCCGGCGCCGGTAAAGCACGATCGAAGAGAAGTTAGGCCGAGTTTGCCGGGCTTTTTACGTAATTAAGTAAGCCTTGGCGGGCCTGGGCTTTGCGGTTCGAACACGACGGCGCGCCGCCGCGCCGCGCCTCGCCTGGAATGCAGGCGATCAAGGCATGCTGACCGCCTGTGTGGAGCGGAGCCTTAGCCGTCACCCCTCCGAGCGAGCCTTCGGCTGAGACGCGGACCAGAAAGCTCGCTGCCGGATGTCGGTGTCCGAAGGACACGAACGATCTTCGGTTTGACGCAGAGGCGAGATCGCCTTAGCTTTGCCGAGGAAGGGGATGGAGTCCCCCATAACCGCCCGCACGGGCTGATGACTCCTGCCGCGTGAGAAAACGCCGGTGGGAGATCGTTTTGTGATCCCGCCGCGTTGCGGGTTTTTTCTTGGCCCCCTCGCGCTTGCGTTTGGTTTTGAGCAAGGGGTGCTGAGATGACCGAGATTTGGGCGCACGCCGCGCTGTGGTTGGGCTTGGCGCTGATCGCCACGCTGCTCTCGATCTGGCTTCGGGTCGCCACGGCGCTGTCCGAGATCGTCGTCGGCGCAATCGCTCAACTTTTCATCGGCGCATTGATCGGTGCCGCCGCGCTCGGGACGGGCGAGACCTGGGTCAAGTTTCTCTCCGGCACGGGCGCAATCGTTCTGACCTTCCTCGCCGGGGCCGAGCTCGACCCTGACGTGTTCCGAGCCAAGTGGAAGGAAGCGGGGGCTATCGGCCTTGTCAGCTTCGCCGGCCCGTTCCTCGGCTGCACGGCAGCCGCCTATTACGTGCTGCACTGGGATCCCATGCCGAGTTGGCTCGCCGGTGTCGCGCTGTCGACGACTTCCGTCGCCGTCGTTTACGCGGTGATGTTGGAGTTCGGTTTTAATGTCACCGAGTATGGCAAGGTCGTTCTCGCCGCCTGCTTTGTCACCGACCTCGGAACGGTGCTCGCACTCGGCCTCATTTTCGCGCCATTCACCTACAAGACCCTCATCTTCGTTGCCGTCAGCCTTGTCGCGTTGCTGATTCTGCCGTGGTTCACGTCACACTTTTTCCGACGATACGGCAACCGTCCCTCCGAACTCGAAACCAAATACCTTCTCTTACTTCTGTTCGGTCTGGGCGCGCTGGCGGGCTGGGCGGAAAGCGAAGCTGTTCTGCCCGCTTATCTCATCGGCATGATACTCGCCGGTTCGGTCGGCAAAGACCACATTCTCATACGGCGCCTCCGCACGCTGTGCTTCGGCCTGTTGACCCCGTTCTATTTCATCCGGGCGGGGTCTTTCGTCTCCGTGCCCGACCTCATCGCCGCTCCGATCGCCTTCCTGTTCCTGTTGGTCGCGAAGGTCGCCACCAAGATCATGGGTGTCTATCCGGTCACGCGAGCGTTCGGCCAGCCGCGTCAGGAGGGCATGTACACGACCCTGATGATGTCCACGGGTCTCACCTTCGGCACCATCTCATCTCTGTTCGGTCTATCTCACGGGATCATCGACCAGGCCCAATACTCGATCCTCGTTGCGACGGTGATCGGCAGTGCGGTCGTGCCGACACTGATCGCGAATGCCTACTACTTGCCCAGGCACCTCTTGCGCGGAACGCCCGCCGAAGAACTCACGGACTCGACGGCGAGCCATTGAAGCTCGGCAAGCGAAGCTGGAAAGGAGCAGGCATGTGGCGGGCGTATTTCTGGGTTACATTCGGCGGCGCTCTAGGCAGTGCCGCGCGTTTTTGGTGCTCCGGGTTCGTTGCCAGAAACATCGGCGAGACGTTCCCGTGGGGAACCCTGGCCGTCAATGTCGTCGGTTCGTTTGTCATCGGAGTTTTCGGCGGCTTCGCCGAGCCGGATGGGCGCGTGATGCTCTCCACGAGCATGCGTCAGTTCGTGATGATCGGCCTTTGTGGCGGCTATACGACTTTCTCATCCTTCAGCTTACAGACGCTCGGCTTGGCTCGTGATGGCCAGCGGATTCAGGTCATCGGCAATGTCCTTCTGTCGGTATTGATGTGCCTGCTCGCCGTGTGGGCAGGTCACACCATCGCGCTGGTCTTGAACGAGTAACGGCAAAATGGGAGGAAGTCATGCAGATACCGAAAGACGCGGTCCTGTTGCGTATTTTCGTTGGCGAGGATGACAAGTGCGGCAGGCAGCCGCTTTACGAGGCGATTGTTCTCAAGGCGCGCGAGATGCACTTAGGCGGCGCGACGGTTCTGCGCGGCCCCCTGGGTTTCGGTCATTCGAGCCGGCTCCATACGGCGAAAATACTTCGGCTGTCCGAGGACTTGCCGGTGGTGATCGAGATCGTCGAAAGCGACGCGATGATAAAAACCTTCCTGCCGGTGCTCGACGAAATGATGACGAGCGGGCTAGTGACGATGGAGAAAGTGCAAGTCCTGCAATACGGAACGGAAGGCTTGAAAAAGCGCGCGGGCCTGGAGTGACTGCACAAGGGATGATCGGTCTATTTCATCTCAGGCTCGTTCCGCGACGTGCCCCGCATTCGTGGCCGAGCAACCGGAATTGAGTCGCCCTCTCGCGGAGAAGAAAGGGTTCCGTGGCGGCGATCACGTTGCCGCGCTGCACCGATGTGTTCCGCCCGGCGCGGCGCGCCTCAGGCGGCTTGCGCTTGGGGCAGCAGCTCCAGGAGCTCGGCGGCGAGCGCGGCGATCTCGTCGGCGGCCGGCGAGCCGTCGGCGCTCTCGGCGATCCCCCAGCCCTCGGCGAATGCCGCGGCGAGGGCGATGCGGTTGCCGATGGCGCTCGCGGCGAGGCCGACATCGTAGGCGGCGAGCCGCGCGCGCATCGCCGCCGTCAGGCAGGCGCGCGCCGGCACGCGGTTGAGCACGAGCAGGATGGGAACCCGCTCTTGCCGGGCGATGTCGAGCGTCGGCAGCGTCGCCCACACATCGACCGGCGAGGGCTGCACCGGCACCAGCACGAGGCCGGCGGACCGGATCGCCGCGCGCGCGTCGCCGTCGGCATTGGCGGGGCTGTCGATCAGCACGATGTCGGAATCGCGCGCGCGCTGCGCGATCTCGCCCACGGCGCGCCAGCCGGTCGACGCGACGAAGCCCAGCCCGGTGCCGGCCTCCCCCAGCCGCGCCTCGCGCTTATGGTACCAATGCGTCAGGCTCGCCTGCGGGTCGGTGTCGATCAGCGTGACGACACGTCCCTTGTTCGCCCAGGTGACCCCGAGATGCGCGGCAAGGGTCGTCTTCCCCGCGCCGCCCTTGCGCTGTGCAATGGTGATGATGGTGGCTGTCATGACCGACGCTCCTCTCGAAGGGAAAGTCCTTTGTCTCTGATGCTCGCCTGGATGAGCGCGCGCGTCCGCTGCTGCACGGAATCGGACTCGGCCGCCACCGGCGACACGGCAGGCCTCGCCCCATCGTCCTTGGCGGACGGGCGGGACGGCGCCTCTGGCAGGCTCGTCATGGAATGGCCGGCGCGCTTCTCGCCCCAGCGCAGCTGCCCGAGGCAGTTCAGCAAGCCTCGGGCGAGCGACGCCGTCTCATCGGCGGTGAGCGAGATCCGATAGCCCGAAAGGACGATGTTGACCTCGCCGGCCACAGGGTCGGGCAGAACGGTTACTATCTCTCGCGCAACCCTTGACATTGTTCTACCACTAATAGGGTAGCGCATTATGCATCTACCCACAATGGTTAATAAATCGTTAACGACGATCGGCCGGCCGACAATTTCCTGGCGGTATGCGGCAAGCGCACCCGATCGGCGCCTGCCTGGCCACGGCGGCGGATTGCTGCCGCTGGCTTTTGCTTCCGCGGTCTGAGGGTTCCCCGATTGCCGAGCGCAGAAGACTTCATTACCTATGCCTTGGCGTCGCCTATGGATGAACTGGAATCGTGCCGTCCACGGCAGGGCGGTGCCGCAAGTGCCATGACCGACCAGCCCGCCGGCCCCGAAAAGCCCTTGGCGCGCGCAGCCGATGCGGCGCCCTTGGCGCGCGCGGCCGATGCGGCCAGTACACCGCGTCATCCCATCGCATCGCCCCGCGCCTTTCCGTGGCTCGGCACCGGCATCCGGCTCTTCATCCTGCTCCTGGTCGGCGGGCTCGTCGTCGTGGTGGCGCGCGAATGGGACTGGTGGGTGGGGTCGGCCGTGCGGCAGGCCACCGACGACGCCTATCTCCAGGCCGACCTGACGCCGCTTGCCGCCAAGGTCCCGGGCTATGTCCGCCAAGTGCCGGTGCAGGACTTCCAGAAGGTCAAGGCCGGCGACTTGCTGGTCGGGATCGTCGACGACGACTACCGCGCCCAGCTCGACCAGGCCCAAGCAAACGTCGCAACTGCCCAGGCGGCGATCGAGAACATCGAGCAGCAGAAGCTGTTGCAGCAGGCGATGATCAAGCAGGCCGAGGCGACCATCCACGCAAGCGAGGCGGATCTCACCCGCTACCACCTGGAGGCGCTACGCCAGAAGACGCTGCTCACCCAGGGCCTCGCCGGCACGCGGCAGATCACGGAGCAGGCGGTCGACAATGAGAAGCGCACCCAGGCCACGCTCGACCTCAACCGGGCGCAGCTCGAGCAGCAGCGCCAACAGATCAATGTGCTGGACAGCCAAGGGAAACAGGCCCAGGCGACGCTCAAGGCGCAACAGGCGGCACGCGATCTCGCCGCGATCAACCTCGGCTACACCCGCATCACCGCGCCGGTCGACGGCATGGTCGGTCAGCGACAGGTCCGGTCCGGCCAGTATGTCAGCGTGGGGACGCAGGTCATCTCGGTCGTGCCGCTGCCCAATGTCTGGGTTATCGCCAACTACAAGGAGACGCAGATGACCCGGATCCGCGCCGGCCAGTTGGCGCGCGTCACGGTCGATGCCTTTCCCGGCACGGTGCTGCGTGGCCACGTCGACAGCTGGTCGCCGGCTTCGGGCGCGCAATTCTCCCTGCTGCCTCCCGACAACGCCACCGGCAACTTCACCAAGGTCGTGCAGCGGATCCCGGTCAAGATCGTGCTCGAACCAGATCCGCGGCTGGCCGAGCTGCTGCGGCCGGGCATGTCGGTAATCGCCACCATTGACACCGCCTCCACCCCGTCCGAGACGGGCGCCGATGCCCGGTCGGCCGCAAAGTGAGCGCGCCACGGTCTATCGCCGCGGGAGCGGCCGCGAGCGCCTCTCGGCGTCACGTCGGTCACTCCCTCGGTCACCCCGCCGATCGCGCGGCGCAGGCGCGCCCGCCCATCACCACCCGTCCTTTCATCGGCGTACTCGCCGTGCTGCTGGGATCGATCATCTCGACGCTCGACAGCCGCATCACCAATTTCGGCCTTGCCGACGTCCGCGGCGCCGTCCATGCCGGCTTCGACGAAGGGGCGTGGATCACCACCGCCTTCACCGTCGGCCAGATGCTGATCGGGCCGGTCTCGGCCTGGCTCGGGATGGTGTTTGGGCCGCGCCGGCTGCTCATGATCTCGGGCACCGTCTTCGCGATCTCCAACCTGTTGCTGCCATTCTCCCCCGACCTCGGCTCCGTCCTGGCCTTCCAGACGGTCAGCGGCCTCGCCTCCGGCACGTTCATCCCGCTCACCATCGGCTTCGTGGTGCAGAACCTGCCCGCTCGATTGGTGGTGTACGGGGTCGCGGCCTATGCGATGAACCTCGAACTGTCGCTCAACGTTGCCGCCTCGATCGAGGGCTGGTTCAGCGATAACTCGTCGTGGCAGTGGATCTTCTGGGACACGGCGCTGCTCACGCCGCTCATGCTGATCTGCATCCATTTCGGCATGCCGCGCCAGCCGGTGAATCGCGGGTTGCTCAAGACCGCGGACTGGGCGGGGATACTCTATGCGAGCGTCGGATTCAGTCTGGTCTATGCTGCCCTCGACCAGGGCAACCGCCTCGACTGGCTGAATTCCGGGTTGATCAACGGGCTGCTGCTGGGCGGCGGTCTTCTGATTGTCGCCTTCGTCGTGCACGAGCTCGTCCATGACCGGCCGTGGATCAACCTGCGCTTCGCGGCCCGGGGCAACATCCCGCTGATTTTCCTTCTCATCACCTTTTTCCGTTCCGCCATTCTGTCCACCTCGTACATCATCCCGCAGTACCTGACGACGGTTCAGAACTACCGGGCGATGGAGGTCGGCAGTGTGCTGGCGTGGATCGCGCTGCCGCAATTGCTGCTCGGACCGGTCGTGGCAACGGTCCTTCGCTTCATCGATGCCCGGTTGCCGATGGCCGTCGGGTTTGCGCTCGTCGGCGGCGCCTGCTTCATGGCGGGCGGGCTCACCCATGACTGGGCAGGCGGCGACTTCCTGCCCTCGCAGATCGTCCAGGCGGTGGGCCAGTCCCTTGCGCTGACCTCGGTCGTTTGGTTCGCCCTGAAGCACCTGGAGCCGAGCGAGGTCCTCACCTTCGGCGCGGTGCTGCAGACTGCGCGCCTGTTCGGGGGAGAACTCGGCTCGGCCTTCATTCAGACCTTCGTGCGCGTGCGCGAGCAGGTCTACTCGAACCTCGTCGGGCTCCACGTCACCACGGGTTCGCTGCTGACGGACCAGCGGCTGCAGGACTATGCGCATGTCGTGACGGGACGCTCGGTCGGTCAGGCCGAGGCCAATGCGCGCGCGACCGCGCTCCTCGCCCGCTCGGTGCAGGGTCAGGCCTATGTGCTGGCCTTTATCGACGGCTTCATGATCATCGGCTTCGCCGTGATTGGCATTTTGCTGCTGATGCTGCTGCTGCGCACCCCACCGACCCGGCCCAATCCGCGGGAACCTTCGTGATCGACGGGACCAACGGAATCTTCCGGCTTCTTGGCTGCAGGCAATACCGGCGGCCTCGCGGATGCGGGCGCATACGGGAAGTCGCTGCCATAGCGGCCAAGTCACGCCGCCGGCTTTGCCGGCTGCACGGTCGAGCGGATCGCGGGGAATTGATCGGCGGTCAGCGTCTCCTGCGCGAGCAGCAGGCGGGCGCCTTCGTCAAGATCGGCACGGCGCGAGCCCAGGATGTCGGTCGCCCGGCCGAAGGCCCTCGCCACCAGGTCGCGCACCGCGACGTCGATCTCGCGCTCAGTCGTCTCCGAGGCGTCGACGCGGTTGGCGGTGGTCCCGGCCAGGAACGGCTGGGGCGGCGGCGCGTAGGTGCGTTGTCCGACCGTCTCATTCATGCCGTAGCGCGTGACCATTTCCATGGCGATCTGGGTCGCCCGCTGCAGG
>WNFI01026100.1_pt1 | contig 43886 bp, 61 predicted proteins | sample 5400471 | NCBI WGS metagenome assembly WNFI01 (sample SAMN13153348, study PRJNA577476) | soil metagenome | isolation source: 100 cm saprolite on Douglas fir-dominated hillslope | place: USA:California | collected 2013-09-17 | reverse complement strand
TTGGTCGGGGCGGCGAGATTCGAACTCGCGACCACCTGCACCCCATGCGGGCGGGAAAACCCGATAGTACAGACGTCTGCACTGATTTGTCTAACGCCGGGATCTGCTGGACCCCCGGCAACCGTGCGGCTTTTGCAGGCGCGGTTAGACAGTTTTCCTCACCCGCGCCCCCCGCGCTTCCTGAGTTCCTCCGCCGCCTCCGCTCTGCGCGCTTCGCGCATGTCGTGAATTGCGTCGCGGATCTGCTCGCCGGTCATGCCGGTCTTGACCCAGCCATCGACCTGCGTGTTGACCTCATCGGCGGACATGCCGAGCTGCACGAGTTGAAATGCGCCATTGATCAGCGCCGCTGCCAATGCTCCGTCCATGTCAGGCTCCTTGCAAGAGTGGAATTTCGAAGAACGGCAACGCCGATCGTCTCTGCGCGGCCGCGACCGCCTGGTCGTGCAGGATCTTGATCAGCTGCTGCGTCGCCGCGGCCTTGGCCTGCGCCGCGTCGAAGCCGCCCGCCTTGATGAGCTCTTGCGCGCGGTCGACCTCGGCCGAGTATTTGTCGGCCTGGTCCTGGATCCTGCGGGCGTCGGGCGTCGCCAGCGTCCCATCGCGCAGCCCATCGCGCACGAAGGTGTAGACGGTCGCGAGCGCGGCGTTGGCCGCATTGACGGCCGTCTGCGCCTTCTGCCCGAGCGCCGGCAGGCTCTTCTCGGCCGGCACCTCGAGCACGGCCGACTTGCCGCTCATCCAGGCGCAGCCCGCGAGCGCGATCGACAGCGCCGCAAGGACCGCGAGCGGACCGATTCGCGCGAATCCGGCCTGCTTGGGCGCCGCCGCTGCAGCGGGCGCGGGCGCCTGGATAAGCGCGTCGAACCCGAAGCCCTTGAGGAAGCCCATCGAGAAGACGGCCCATCCCGTCATCGCGGCGAGCATGCCGCTCTGGATCGTGGCGCCGGCGACGGTCACGAGCACCACGACGGTCGCCAGCGACATGCCCGGCGTCTCCTTCAGCCAGTAGTCCCAGAACGTCGTGGCCGCGGTGCGCCCGTTCGTCCGCGCGGCCTGGTATTGCACATACAACCCGAGCAGGATCGCCATCAGGTAGATGGCGGTATTGCCGGGCTCGAAAAGCGCGAGAGCTTGCTGCATGAAATCTCCTTCACTTCGGTTGAGCGGGCGTCGAAGAATTGGCGAGGGGCGCCCCCGCGGGATGCGCTGCCTCCGTGTTGGTCGATGGGGCGAACATTTTGGCGATGATCGGCACCGCCCAGCCCATGTAAGTCAGGTAATCGGCCGTAACCACCTTCTGCATCAGCGTCCAGAGGATCATCGAAGAGGTGTGCGTCCACCAGGTGAACATCATGATGACCGCCAGCTTGTCGATGCGACCCTGATGGATCCAAAGAGAGGTCAGGTTCAACCGGCTGCGGTCCGAATACGACGCCCAGACCACGACCACCGGCACGACGAATTCAAGCAAGGCGAAGGTACTGAGAAAGATGATCTCCCGCAGCGTGAGGACGTCGTCGGAGTTCATTTCCCGCCCCATCCCTTCCATCCGAGTACTGCAAGAAACGCGAGGACGATGGCCCCGAGCGCGTACAGGCCGAGACGTTCGAGAATCCTGCGTTTGTGCAGGTCCGCCCACTTGTCGAGCGCCTTGACCATGACCTCGACCACCAGATGCTGATTTTTTTCCTCAGACAAGAATGTACTTGCACCATCGACCCAAACCCGGATCTTCTCTGTGCGTATTTCGATCTCGAGCCTGTCCTTGTCGGACTGGGAGAGCTCGTTCATGTCGCGTAGAGCTCCTCGACGATCAGCTGAAATCGCTCGACGCCGACCTGCGCCGCCATGAAAGCCGTGAAGCTCGCCTGGCTCTCCGTTACCATCTCGTCCGGCGCCCCGTCTTTGTCGCGGTCCTCCTCTGTGCGGATGACCCTGCGGCCCACGCAGAAACAACCATGCGAGTTCTCGCCCCAATTCCCCCAATGAAAGAGAATGCCCTTGTGACCTAGGACGCCGGTGACCTCGAAGGTCTCGAACTCCACGCGCACGCTGCCCTTCTCGAGCGCATGCTGTCCCCGCACGCACTCGTAGGTCCCGGCGCGCACCTTCGGGCGGTAAGTCACGCCATCGGGCTGAAGATAGGCGTGCGTCACGAACACGCACAACGGCTGCGCTTCGCTCTCGGGCGGCGCGTCAGCGGGCAGAACCCAGCCGAAAACGCCGTCGGAACGTCCCGCTTCCGTGTATTGCAAGCGCAGATCCATTGCGAATTTCCTTTGAGGGGAATACTGTGGACGACTCCACAGGAGGGGCTATGAAATTCGTTCTGACAATGCTGCTGGTGCTCGACTCCGGCTCAGTTTCCCTTGCGACCGCAGAGTTCGAGAGCAAGGCGGCCTGCCAGGCCGCTGCCTCGACTTTCAAGGAACTGGGCACAATGACCGAGCGAGAAATCACCTCCTTCGGAGCGCACTCGCAACGGTTCACGCGTTGCATTTCGAAATCCACCGGCAAGTGAGAATCGCGCTCCTGCTGCTCGCCGCACTCATCGGTTGCACGGAGTTGCCGGCCATTCAGCAGCTAGCGCCTATTCGAACAGTGAAATTCGCTGGTTCTCACAAGGCGATCGCCCGATGCATCTATGACCGCATCGGCGGCAAAATGATGGGTGCTGAATTCGGCGAGGCAGGGGACCGGCTAATCATCTACGACGCCGTGAAGGATCTTGCTCCGCAAGGTATATCGCACTATTCGATGACAGTCGTGAAGACGGACTCGAATCACGGGCTCATCGAATGGCGAGTCGTCAATCTGATGGGCGTTCCGTTGACGAATGCCATGATCCAGCAGTTCTGGATTCCGGCTCAAGAATGCGCTCATTGATTCTGCTGCTCGCCGCGCTCGCCGCGCCTTGTCATGCCGCCGACTGGACACGAGCCGATACCACCAGGGAAGCGGCATTCCTGAGCTTCGGCGCCCTCGATTGGCTACAAACCCGCAGCGCGCTGAAGCATCCGGATCTCTACAAAGAGACCAATCGTTTTATCGGCGCGCACCCGAGTCGCGCGGACGTGAACGTTTGGTTTGGCTTCGGCCTCGCCGCCCACGTCGGGATTGCCGTCGCCCTGCCCCCGAAATATCGCGCGCCGTTTCAGTACGTCACCATCGGCTTGGAAGCGGGCCAGGTCGCGCGCAACTTCCGGATCGGCGTTCGGATCGAGATCTAGGCGACCCTCGTAGCATTCAATTGTGAACCCTTGAAGAATGTGAGTGCCGTTCCGCTCGAAGTGCCCTGAGCCCATTGGAGGGTGACATTGCCCGCAGTGCCGCCGTTGAGTATCCAGACGGTAATGCGGAATGTGCCGGTTGAATTTCCGGCTGATGCGGCGCTCGAAATTATTAAGCTACCCGATGTCGTCTGCCGTCCGGAGCCCGAAGTGCCGCCGTCCCCATTAAATATTGCTGTCGCCTGCATGGTAGCGCCCGCGGGAACGGTCACGGCTAGCTTATAGCCAGTAGTGGAAAGCAACGATCCGGCTGATACCTCGATCGTGCATACCCACTCCTCATTTGCCGCGATCGGAAACGTCAGATCGGAATCGTTTGTGAGCGTGGTCGAAGAGGTGATCGGCTGATCCGCCGTTTTACGTTTGGTGATAGTGCCGAAATTGGCAATACCAGTGCCCCATGCCAGGCTTCCGGTGACTCCTCCTACGCGCCCCTGCGTCTTGAACAGGCTCCCATTGCAGGCAATACGACATGCCTCGCCGGGCTGCAGCGCAATGGTCGTCGCTCCATCGATCGTCTCGCTCGCGTTCGGGTCAAGGGTGATGACGCCGGTGCCGTCGTTGCGGTAGAAGCAGAACCAGCCATCGCCGAGCGTCGCAGCGGCGGTGAATGTCTGCGAAAAGGTCCCGGTAACGTAGAAGGTCTTGCCGATGTCGGAGAGGCCGAGGATAGTATTCGAGGAACGCGATATGACAAAGGTTTCGTCCCGCGTCCCGAACGTGCTCGCAAGGAGCCACGCCGAATTCGCCTGATTGCGCTTCTTCAGGACCTGATTGGTCGCGTCCCACCAGTACTGGTCGGCATAGGTTGTACCGGGCGCGCTGGCGCCGGCCTGGAATGTCGCGTTCGCTTGATGTGCGGTGTTGGTGTCGGCGCGAAACGAGGCGCCGGCCTCATTCGGGATGGCGAGCGTCGATTGCACGAGGCAATAGCGCCGCGCTCCGAATAGCGCATTCTCGAGATCCGCGCGTGAGAGCTCGAGCTCGCGACGGCGATGCGCCGGCAGCCGGCACGGATTGCGTGTGTCGAGGCTCATCCTTTATCCCCCCGAATCGAACGTCTTTTCGAACCATTTGCGCCAGGCTGACAGGCGAGGAGGCAGCGGCGCGTTCAGGGCGCCGCCACCGATCAGCACATCGACGAGGTCATAAAACGCCTGCTCGAGCGTCGGCGCCTCCGGCGCATCCTTCTGCTTTTCCTTCGGCAAGGGCTCGAGCCTGTTGTGCTCGCGCGACCAGCGATATCGACCCGGAGGATTGTCCGGCTCATGATCGAGCACGATTTCTGTCTCGGCTGTTGGTTCATCTTTTCCGAGCAGCTCGCAACCGAAATAAACGTCGTCGTGATCCAGCTTGAGCCGGAATCGCGGCCGCACCTTTTCCTCGGCCGGTTCGGCCGATGCGTCTTTCTTCATGGAAGTTCCTCTAGTGTTTCGCTGCTACGGAAAGCGTCGTGACCGCGCGGTTGTGCGTCGAGTTCGCGGTGGCGAAGTCGAGCCGGAAATCGAATCCGCGGTTGTTGTAGTCGCCCACCTGGCCGAGCGCATGCCATGGGCCCCAGGTCGGCGTGCCGTTCGGGTCGTCGTTGGTCGAGCGCACCATCAGCTGCACCTCCGCATCCTCGATGATTGCGCCATCCATCGAGGTCCAATCATCGATATTGTTGAGGCGCGAGTCGATCAGGTCGTCCACCGAATAGGCGGTGCTGTCGATATTCGCCAGAAGGCGCGCCGGTTGCACTGAACCCAGATCCAGCTTCGATGCGAAGGCATAGCTTCCGGTCGCTCGGACGCCGCCCAGGGAGTCGATCGCACCCCAACTGTCGATCAACGCCGCCATGCTGTCGATCAGCGTGGTGCCGTCGAGCTGGATCGCAGCGCCGGTGTTCGCCACATTGGTCTTCGCGCCAGCGAATGTCGGAGATTCCGTGACCGTTGCGATCGTCGTCAGCGCCGTCAGCACCGCCTCGGTCACGATGAAGCTCGCAGCGTTTACCGAAAAATTCTGGCTCGAGTCCATGGCCTTCGCCATATAAGTGCCGGTCGTCAGCGGGCCAAAGCCGATCGAGGTGTCGCCCGGATAGCCGTCCGGGTTGACGAGCGTACCATCGTTCCAGCCGGCACCGACCGTCTTAGGCGACCAGCGCACGAAGATACGGCCGCCGATCGTCACGTCCAGATCCGAGTTCGCCGAAAACTTCTTCCAGGTGAATTTCGCCTGGCCGCTGTAGCTCTGCACTGCGAAATTCGCGACATCCGAGGGCGGTGCGGAGAGCCCAATCAGCTCCTTCGTCGTCTGCGCATAGGGGCTGCGCACGCCGATCAAGTTGAACGCCGCGATGCGGAAGTCATAGATCGCCGGGGCGGCATCGAACACGGTATAGGTGAGCGCATTGATGCGCGAAAACACGCTCCAGGCGTTCACGCCCTTGGGACTCATCTCGAGCTGATACCAACCGCCGTTCCTGACGAAAATGTCCGGGCTCTCCTTCCAGGTTACGATCGCCTGGCTCTTCACGCCAGCGCTGCCGGTCGTCACATAGAGCGATTCGACGATCACCGGCGCGCCCGGCGCGTACACCTTCGAAGGGTCCGGCAGCCGCGTCGCCGGCGGCGGATTGATATACGAGAGCGCGTCGAGCGTATAGACGCTTGGGTCGTACTGGATCAGCGAAAGATCGACCTCGTCGTTCGAAAGCAGCGCGATCCCGCCGACCCTGAAAAGTTGCGATACCCAGCCCGGCGTCGTGTGCGTCACCGGCACCACATCGCCCACCTCGAGCTGGAGCGCAGCGATGGTCGCACGCAGCGTCACTCCGATACCGAACCGCGATTGCTTGAGCTCCATCATGGCCAGCTGGTTAGCGCGATAAGCGTCGACGGTGAACGGCAGGTCGAGCGATGCCTCGAACACCGCGCCGCCATCGGCCGCGCGATACGTCGGCGAATCCTGGACCGCGACGTTCGACTGCCAGAGGCTGGCGGCGTCGAAGAAGTTCCCGCGCATGCGGTTGTAGCGTGTGCGACGTTGTGGTAGCTGAATGCTCCACCCGCCGACAATGTTGTCCTCTGTCAGCGTGAAGGAAACGGCCGACGATACCGCTTCGCTCTTCGCCTTGTACAGGCCCCCCGAAAAAACCAGGAATCCGCGGCATGACGAGAGCAGCGCGCGCATGTTGTCGAGGCGCGTTCGACCGATGTCGAGGACGCCGTCGCAGGCGTAGCGCGCCTGCGTCGTGGTCCCGCTCGCCGTTGGAATGCTCACGGCCTGGTCCGCGTAGTTCGCCTCCGAGATGAAGGTCGAATCGTCGATCATCGAGGCCGGAACTTTCCAGCCGTAACGCGTATTCGTCAGATAGTCTCGGATGCAGAGCCACGGATTGTTCGAGTAGGCCGTCGTGCCATTGCGCGGGTCGAAGACCTTCCTGCCGCGGATATCGGCCGTAATCGTAGGCTTGCCGCGCGGGAATATCGCGTCGCTCCAGTTGAGGCGGATGTAGCTGTAGGCGAGGCCGCGGAGCTGATGCGCCGCCGTCCATTTGGTCGGCAGCGATGCGATCAGCGCCGAAGAGGCCGCCTGCGTGTCCGTGCCGGTGTAGTTTTCGTAATACGCGAATCCGGTGAACTGAGCATTGGTGATCGCGACGTCGTCCAGGTAGATCTGCGTGATCGCGTCGATCTCGCCCATTCCCCAGATCACGATCACGTGCAGCTGTTCGTTGCTCTCGGCGAAGTCGTAGCGCAGGTAAACGGTCGTGCCGATGTCCGCCGCATTGAACGTATAAACGCCCCCGGAGGCCGTGTACTGCTGGGGGCCTGGCGCCGAAGCCACGAGCGTGAACGCGACATAGTGGGAGCTCGCGAAACCGTCCGAATCCGGCGGGTCGGCGACGCGGTACTGGACGTATATGTCGTCGACCCACCCCACGCTGTGCTGAACCGTGACGCTCAGGCCTGCCGGGATTACGAGGATCTCGTCCCATACGCTGGTGTTGGCGCTATGGCTCTCCGTCAGCACCCGCACGCCGCCGACGCGCCGCGAGCCGTAGAGCGCCGGGATCCCGGCGAAGGTGCCGACCGTATCGATCAGCGCGCCCTGCGGCGTGCTCGGCCTGAGTTCCTCCGGACCCGCATTCAATCCCAATGCGCGCGCGGCGATCGCGCCCGCGACGACCGCAGCGGCGCCACCGATGACGGCCGAACCGACCGCCCCAGCCTCCAGCTCGAAGGCCGCATATTCGGAAATCTCTGCATAGGCGAACTCCGCGATCGCCGCAACGGCAACGGCGGGCATATCAGGGCACCCGCAGGACGATCGCGCGCGGCCATGCGAGCACCTCGGCCGTTGCGAGCCAGCCGACGGGACGCTTCGGGTCGGTCGAAAGGCACAGCGCCCCGAAAGCCACATGGGCGCAAAAGAAGCCGCCGAAGCGCGCGAGGATCAAATCACCGCGCCGCAATCCTCCGATGCGTTCTTCGAATATCAAGTCCGGCGCGAATGGTTCCTCGAGTCCGGCGATGCGCAGGCCAAGCGAGGCATCTCCCGCCTCGCGCTGATAGCGCCTGGCGCTCTTCTCGTCCGACCATAGGCCGGTATAGAGTTGACCGAAACGGGTGCCGGCAAGAGCATCCACGGCGTTTGCAGCGAGCAGCACACAGTCGCACCGTCCCCATTCGAAGGGGCGTCCGATCCATGCGCGTGCGAAGGCCGTCAGCCGAGCATCGGCAAAGGGAAGGCGCCTCACGCGCCACCCCCTTGGAAGGTCAGGGAGGGCTGGAGCGGGATCCCCGGGCGGCCCCAATAAACCAGGCGCCCGGCCGCAAGCGCGGCCGTCTGCGCAGCGAACTGCAGACCCAAATCTCCAGGAAATAGCGACTGATGCTCGCCCATGTTCGTGTGGATCCCTGCGGGCGCCTCGATGTCGATTCCATAGGAGCTCACCTGCAGCGCAATAACGCATTGGCCGCTCGTCGGATCCTCCTGGATGAGCGGCGCATCCATCTGCCCGATAAGGATCGGAATCGGGTCCACTATCACCGCCTCGTTTGCATCGAGGAAGGCTTTGCGGATGGTCAAAATGCGCCCGATGTACTGCCGGTTGATGAGATACGAGATCCAGACTTGGTCGACGGCCGAGAGTTGGATCTGCGCCCGGGTCACCTTGAGTTCACGGGATTCGTCGAGCGAGCTGTACGCGAGAAAATGCCCGAACGCGAGATAGCTGTTCCCGTTCCACGCGATCGCGCGGTAAGAGTCGCTCAGGTATATCGTCCCTCCGTCGGCGATATCGAAAGCCGCCTCTATCAGATGCAGCGGCTTACTCTGGCTCGCCGCTATCGCGGTGAGGACCGCGCCGGATGCTCCGCGTCCGCTCATGCGCGCTCCACGAGAGAGACCGAAAAGTCGCTAAAAAAAGGCGGTCGCGATGGGAATTCGATCAGGTCGGTTTCGGCTGCCAGCGTGAAAAGCACCGACGTCCCGAAGATGATGTTCGTGTTATCCGTCGGGGACTGCATCAAGGCCGGCTCGATGGAAAGAGATACCAGGCCTCCGCCGTCCGAATTCGCGTCCGCCACGACGCTGTAGACCTTAAGGTCGCCCGAGAATTGGACGAAATCGTCCGCCTTCGCGACCCCGGTCTGACTGGGCGTGAAGCCCTTCGCATTTAGCGTGCGCCCGATCTGGTTCGCCCCATTGACTTTCGGCGTCCCCGCCCAGGTGCCCTGGGCGGCATCGAGAGATCCAGCGGGCATGGCGAAGGTGCAGGTGTTGAACTGGCCGCGCATGGCAAGCATGACAGCGCGAATCGGCGCAATCTTCGCTCGCACGAGATTTATGTAGGAGAGTTCTATTTTCCAGCGTTGACCGCCGCGCGAGCGTGCCTGTTGCTTGAGGGACTGAGAAGTCGAGATTAGCGTCGGATACAGCGATCTGACGTTGATCGCGCTCGGCCCGGGAGAAGTCGGCCACTGCGCCATGGCTCATCCCATCGGCGTTTTCGCGCCGCGCAGATTGTAAGCCCGCTGCATGGCGCCAAGAGCCCGGTATTCGATGCTTCCGTTGAGCTGGCGCACGACGACCTCCAAACGCGCGACCGCTGCAGCATCAGCGCCGCGAGCGTCCACATAATAAGTGCCTCCGCTTCCCCCGCGCGGAATGATGCGCTCGCCAGTCTGAAATATACCGAGCCGTTCGTCCGGAGCGAGCCCGGAATGATAGCGACCGGCATAAGGCAGGAGGCTCGCGTGTACGCTGCGCGAGTCATGGATATCCCCGACCACGCCGCCGCTATGCCCGACGAAGACGCTCGCGTCCACCGCCGGTGCGACTGTGCCGCCGAAGAGCGTCGCTAGACCCGTCGAACTCGCAAATCCGGCGAGCGCCTGGCGTACCTGGATGCGCACGAGATCCGCGACGACCGAATCGGCGAAGCTCCGAAAATCGAGCTTCCCGGTCATAGCGAACGACACGAGCGCATCTTCCATGCCCTTGAAGGCATTGGTGAAGAGCATTTTCGACTGCTCGGCGGCGTTGGTCGCGTGCTCGATGTAATCATCGAAAGCGGTTTTCGTCCCGGTGGCCCAGGAGCGTTCCTTCTCCCTGCGTGAATCGATCAGGTCGTCGCTGACCTTCTTGGCGTTCTTTGCCGCTTCCACGATCGCGCGAAATTGCTCCGGGAAGAGCTCGGCGTTGATCTCGCCCTCTTTCCGGATCGCCTCGAGCTCGATCTTTCGCGCCGCGGTCAATTTCTGAACCTCGACGACGGTCCTGCCGATCATGGAGATCTGGAATTTCTCGTCCTCGGCCGCTTTGGAGGTGACCTCGTTGAAACTGGTAAGGGCTGTATCGGCCTTCTCCTGCGCCGAGAAATATTCCTTCAAACCCTCGGCGTAGGTGCCCAGCACCTTGCGCAAGTCGAGCAGGCGCGCGATCCCCAGGATCTGCTGCTTCGCACCCTCGATGAAGGTCTTGCCGACGCCTTTCGTCACCTCGTCGAGCGCGAGCTCTTCGTGCGTCGTCTCGGTGAGTTTCTTTCTCCAGAGGTCGATAGCGGGGGTCGCTTTTGCCCAGGCCTCATTGAGACGATCTTTCGCTTCCTGCGCTTTGGCATCGGCAGAAGCGGCTTTCGCGGCCTCTTGCGCTTCGCTGTCTCCCCAGCTGCCGGATGCACCGCTCCCGCCGGGGTGCTCCATATTGGCCCGATTCGCGGCCGGGTTCAGAGAGAGCGTGCCACTCCGGGCGGCGGTCGCAAAGGCCTTGACGCCCTGCACCCAGTTCGTTATCGCGTTCGCCGAGCCGACGATCGCGCCCTTGCTCCAATTTCCAAGGGACCTTTCCAGCTCCTCCCACGCCTTTTGATTATCCATCACGGCCTTAGTCAGGCCGGTATTCATCAGCTCCGCGGTGCCGCCGATCTTGCGCTGGATCAGGTCGTGGATCGCGAGTTGCGCCTCCTCCGTCTTGCCGTTCGCCTCGAGTTGGGCGATGTATTCTTTTTCGGAAAACGTGAGCGTGCCGAGTTCCTTCTGGAACGCCTTGAGACCAAGGACTGGGTCGTGATATGCGCGCCCGACAAGCTGGGCGGCGGAGACCAGATCCGTGCCCATCTTGGCGGCCAAATCAGCCGTATCCTTCAGCGCGCCCTTGAAGACTTCCTCGTGTATGCCCCCGAAGGAGATGAGCGCGGCCTCGGCGTTTGTTATCTGCTTCTCGCTGAATTCGGTGGTTTTCGACATCGAGACGGCCATCTCGTCGAGCTCGCGCCGCGTGAGGCCGACTGCGCCACCCGTCGCGCGCAGCGTCGCGGTCAGGCGATTATTCGCGCGCTCCCACTCCACCGTCGCACTTATGACGCGCTCGATTGCCAGCCCGACGATGGCAGCTTCAAACACATTCTTCAGGGTCTGATAGTTCTTTTCGAGACTCTTCGCGGCATCTGCGACTTGACGAAATACCTTCGTCGCATTGTCGATCGCGCTGATCTCGAATACGACTTTGTCTTGATTAGCCATTGGCGTCGGTCAGATGTTTGATCTGCTGCGAGAAGTTCTTGGTAAAGGTATCGGACGCGACCTTGCGCACCGCCTCGATCACGACCTTGTTTCTCATGGTGAGCGGGATCGAAATGCCGCGCAGCACCCGGATCGGATAACGCTCTCGGCCCACGCGCTTATAGACCTGAAGAATGCCTGCGGAGCCGCCGCCGGTTGGGTTATTCCGCGTCGCTGCGGCGATAAACGCCCCGCGATATGCGATGCGCGACCCGCCTACGAATATCTTGGCCGACGCGCCGACGGGCTGGCCTTGGCGCCATTGCGCCTGAAATTCGATCAGCGGAACCCGTCCGCCCTTGAAGGTCACGTCGCCGGTCAGCCCGACGCGCGAGGCTTTATGCTTGGTCAGCGCCGCGAGGATCGCCGAGTGCCGAAGATTGTAGGTCTGCCGGATGATTCGGCTGCTCTCGGTTGCGGTCGAATCCACCGCCCGGTTGATCGAACGCATGATCGCCCGCTCTTTTAGGCGATCCGAGAGCGCGCCAATCGTCGCGGTGACCTGATCAATGTTGCTGCGAACGTCGATCTTTACGCCGCTCATTTTTTGCTCTCCGCCCGCACTTCGAACGCGAGCCGGTCAATGTCGATAATCGTCGCGACATCGTCGGGGGAAAGTCGTCGCCCTGTCAGGCGCGACCAGCTTTCGATGTCGGCATAAGCGAGCGGCTCCGGGCCGAATCCGCCGTGACGGCGCGCACGGTCGAGCTCGAGGAAGGCGCCCCAGAGATCGACGAGAAGAGGGGGACATTCCGGTCCTCTCAGACCTTTGGCGGGCGTTCTGGACTGACGCGAGGCCGATTCCAGATGGGCTCGAAGCGTATAGCCGTCGTCTTGCGGCCGCGCCAGCTCCAATTCATGACGGACGAACGCTAGGAGCTGCGCGTTGATCCTGGCAAAAAATTTCCGCGGTCGCGTACCACCTGGTGCGCTTGCTCCCACATCCAGTCGAAATGATCCATGAGCTTGCGCGCATTTTCAATCGAAAAAGGCATCGGCGTGCCATCCCACACCATGTTCTCGCTCCAGCCGCGCACGGCAGCTGCGACGAGCTCGATGCCGATCGCCTGATTTTCTTCTTCGCTGTAATCGGCGCGCTGCTCGGCTTTCATCCGTTCCCTGATCTGGTTGCGGAATTCGCGCATGTGTTCCTGATAGAGTTCGGAGTCCGCGCCGATCAAGTCCATCCAGATGGGCAGAGGTTTTTTGGTTTTCGGATGCCTGAAGTGAAGCCGAAACCCTTCGTCGGCTCCCTTTTTCGTGTCGAGTGCGGCCAAGTCGAGTCCGGCAGGTGCTACTTTACCTTGCATTGGAGATCTCCTGGTGAGAGAAAAACGAACACCGACGCGCCAGCCGCCCGAGCCCCCACCAGGAGGAGAGCGGAGGAGCAGCCGGCGCGCCGATGACGGGCAGTGCAGACGTCTGGACTAGGCCTGCGAATCCTGAATTGCCAGAGTGGTCTGCTCGGAGGTCGTCCCGGCGCCGCCGTTGACGTTGTAGAGCGCCGTAAAGGGAAGCGTCTGGACGAGGTGCTTCTGCCCGTCGTCCTTGTCCGCGCCGCCGAACTTGATGCGCGGAAGAGTGAAGGCCATGATGTCCGCCGCCGCTGCGTTGCTCGCGGCGAGCGCCACCGAAAGCGAAACCTCCGTCTCGTTGATGAAATAGTCGCGCATGGTCGCGTCCTGGAAGAGCGCAGTGCACTGGCCGGAGACGAGCATCAGTCCTTCGGCGATATCGGCGTAGATGTTCTGACCCACCACCGGCTCCGAGCTCATGCCGTCGGTCACGTCGAACGAAAGGCCGGTGAGAAGGGCGAGCTGGCCGCCTTGGGTCTGCATGATGCCGTTCACCGATGCGAAGACGCCGGTCGCTGTCGGCGCCGTCGGCGAGGTGAAATACTGAGCGCCCGCCGTCGTCACGTCCCTGCCCATGAAATCCATGCTGATCGTGCCGAGACCCGTCGGCGGGAGCGCCACGGCGATCTTGTCCACTTTGCAGCCGAGGAAAACCTCGGAGAGCACGGTATCGGAGTGAAAGTGCTCGATGGAGAAGCTGGTGTCGATCTGCCCGGTCGCGGGCGCGTAGGTAGTCTTGCCGGTAGGAGTCCAGGTTGCGGAGCCGATCGGACCCTCCGCCACGAGCGCCACGCCGTTCAACGGCATCACCGTCAGGATCGTCGCGGTCTCGGCAAGGATGAAGAGGTTCTTGTTGAGGTTCGCCGCGTTGAATGTACCCGCGGTGAGGCGGCCGACCTGACCGACCTTGATGCCGTCCGTGATCCAGGAACCGGCGGCGCGCGTGATCGTGTAGGTCGGGCCGGATCCGGCCACGGTGATCGAGGCGCCGGTGATCGCAGCAACCGTCGCGAACGTGCGACGCAGGGCGGCGGCAAAGAAGTCCTTCCAGGTCCCGGCCGAGAGCTCGCCGTTGATCGCGCCGCCGATCGAGCGCACGCCGTGGCGCATGTCCACGCGCTGCATGTGCGTGGCGATCTCCTGGGATTCGTAGGTCTGCTTGCGCAGGGAAAGCGTGCTCGTGATCCGGCGGAGGCTCTGCGCTCCGGAGGCGGCGGGGGCCGTACCCCAGGTGACTTCCGCCTTATAGGCAACCTGTTTTCCTACGCCGGTGGCAATGGTCATTTGTCGATCTCCAAAAGAAAAGGCCCGCGCAAATGGCGGGCCTTTCTAAAGCTGGCGGTTAGATCAGAGAGCTACGTCTGGAGCGCCCTGGGCGGTGTAGTACAAGATCTCGAAGGTCATGGTTCCGGAGGCGACCGGCTTCTCGGCGTCGCCCGAGAGCTCGAGCTTGAAATCCTTCGGCGCGACATACTTCGCGCCGGTCAGCCCCGGGGTGAGCGCAATCTCGACTTCCTTGCGGATCGTATTGATGAGCATCCGATAGTTCGTGTTCTGTTCGACCTTCGCCACCACGAGCAGATCGAGAATGCGCTCGTAGATGCGGCCCACGCCGAGCGTGCTGATGACGGAGGACTCGACGCTCTGATCCACCAAGATCGCGGGCAACTGCGCGGTCTGCAGCGGATAGACGAGCGAATCGAAGCAGTTCGCGCCGGTCGTCGCGAGGCCGGTCAGGGCGGCCTTCGCGGCCTGGACAATCTGCTCGGCGACGTGGTCAGCCATCGAATAACCATATCAATGTGAAAGGGCCGATCAAAACCAAAAAGCGATCGTCGGCAAAACTCAGGGCCAGCCCGAATGTCTTCACAGAACGCGTACCGTGGAAATTCCAGCCGATCGACCAGCGCCAATACATCAGAATGCCGTCTTCTATCTTCACTGCTTTCATTGCTTGCTCAGCTGCAACAGCACCGTCGCGCCGTCGTCCTGCGGCTGCCGGTCGCGGATGGTGTAGACCACGGAATTGATCGTGAGCGTCTTGCCGATGTCGCTCTCCGCGACGTCTGAGGCCTTCGCCAATGCCACGGGGTTCGCCGAGCTCACGCCCAGGCTCTCGAGATAGGCCGCGTCGAAGATGACGTTGACCGGCGCGCCGGCGCCCTGCAGCGTCGCAGTGGAGGCGAAATCCGCGATGTTGAAGAACGGCGAGAGATCTTCGGCGAACATTTATTCCGCCCAGCGGAGGAATAGGATCTCTCTCCCCGGTGCCTCCGCTTCGACCGATTCGAATTCCGCCTTGACGAATGGCAAAATATGCCCGGGCGGAACTTCACGCAGGCCCTCATGGGAGACCCTCAATTCAAAGGTCCCGGGAGCCTCGAAGCATTTCTGCATTGCGTCGATCGTCGTTCCTTCTGGAAGATGTAAGGCTTCGCGAAGAAGTTCTTCGCTAACGCGAAGGATCGCCGTCTTGCTCATCGCTTGGCCGAGACATGGCTATGCTTGCCGAGCAGGCTCCGGAAGAATCCGGGCTGCTGCGGCGTCGCGACGCGCGGCGCATTTGCCTGATCGACGTACTGGCGCACGATGTCCTTCGCCACCTCGAGCAGCCCGTAGGCCAGTGTCTTGTTCGCGATCGCGCCGGTCACCTGGACCCTACCGTCCTCGAACATGGTCACGATGAGCTGCGCCGCGGGTTTCGGCCCCTGCTCTTCCGCGGGCTTGGCCTGGTCTTCCGCGGGCTTGCCCTTCGCATCGAGAATCTCTGCTCCATTCATTTCGCTCTCCTGGTTTTTTTCGGGAGTCTTCCGACGGAAGGCGCCCGAAAAAAAGCCCGGCTCGAAAGCCGGGCTTCGTTGCTTTGGAAACGCGGCGGCTAGGCCGCCGGCTTGGCCTCGGCCGTAGCGGGCGCGCCGGCGATCGCCGCAAGCCTGGCGTTCACCTCCGCGACCGCGTCGCCGTTCCTGAGTTGCTCGACTACTCCAACGATCACGTCGACCGCAACTCCGCGCGCAGCAGCCGAAGCCGCTTCGCGCACGACCAAGACCGCATCCTGATCCGTGACGTAATACATGGCCGGCTCCCGATCAGACCGTGTGCTTCTTGCCGCTCGCGACGACGCTCACGAGCGACGGCCCGGTCACGATCGTCCCGACGTATCCCAGGAAGCCTCCGGGGACGGCCTTTGGATCGACGACTACCTTGGACGTGCTGTTGGCGGTATTCGTCGGGAACGCCGCGCCGGTGATATCCGCCGCGCCGGTGCCGTTCGCATCGGAGGCCGACTGCAGCTTCCCGGCGATGGTGCCGGTCACCGCGCCGAGGTTCTGCGTGACAAGGATTTCGCCATCGTAGACGCGCACATCCAGCCACTTGCCGGAACCGCTCGTGGCATTGGCGGTCGCGGCCGCGGAGACTGCATCGAGCAGCGAGGTCGATGTGGCGGCCGAGCCTTGATTGAGCAGCAGCCGCGCGCCGAGAAAGCCGTCCGCGCTCAGGATCTGGCGGTGATACACGATCGCGGTGATCGCGATCGCGACCACCACCGCGAGTAGAGCGTAGTTGCGAATGATCTCGTACATGGCTTATCTCTCCTTCCTGCCGGATTCCGGCATGTTGGTTGCGGGACGCTCCGCGGGCGCGTCCTGGACGGCCTTGATGGCCTTGAGGTACTTGGCGGTGTCGTCGTCGAGCTCGCGGATCTCGCCGGGCTCGCGTTCTTTGCCATCGGGGCCAAACTGCGGGCCCCTCATGTTCTGGCCGACGCCGACGCAGACGCCTCTCAATGCTTGAACTCTCATGTGACTTTCTCCTTTTTTCGAAAGGCGGTTTACGACAGATTGGTGCCGACGACGAAGGCCTGCGGGTAGCGCAGCATCACGTCGACCATCCACAGCGCGCGGATGCCGACCTGCGCCTGGTTGAAGCGCGTGCCGCCGGTGTCGGTGTCGAGCTGCAGCACGCCCCACTCGCCGATCACCAGGGTGTCCCACGAGCCCCAGATGACATTCCCGGAGGCGAGCTGTTCAGAGGACATGGCATTGAAGCCGACGCACATGCCATCTAGCAGGTTGCCAACCCATAGCGGGGTGTCCGTGCTCGTGAACCGCTGACGCTGCATCAAGACAGCCGCGCCGGCCGTGTTTGTCACCCAGCCCGGATTGCCGAGGATCGCGTTGGCGCTGCCAGCGGTCTGTGGGAAGGCGAGAACCTTCGCATACGTCGCCGTAGACGCATCCTGGCCGGTAGTAATGCCGGTGGTGTTCTTGATGCCCAGGGGCTGCGCGCCACCCGTGCCGTTGATGGTCGCGGCATCTACTCCGTCGATCGCGATGTCCTGGGCCAGATCTGCCATGACAAAGGCCTCCGCCGAAGGCGATGCCTGCCGGAGGAGCTGCAGCGAGACGTCGGTGATCACGATCGCCGTCTTCGGCGTGATGGAGAGCTGGCCGAGGGTCTGATCCGCCGCGGTGACGCTCGAGCCGCCGCCGCCCTGCCAGGTGACGCTGGGCTTGCCTGTCTGGCGCGGGAAGGTGACGTTGCCGTCCAACCCGGAGAGCACGCGCGCCCCCATCCGCATCGCCACGGAACGATTCCGCAGGATGCCGATGAAGTCCATATTCGTCACTGCAACGAGGTAGCCGCCCTTGGAACCAGGTACTGTGTCCATCGCGCGCTTGTAGACGTCTTCCGGCATCTGGCGATGCAGGATTTCCGATGGCACGAGGATCTTGGTCGAGCCGGATGCCAAGCCGGGATTCTTCTTCTCGAGATCGCGAGTACATTCGATCTCGAACGTCGCCTCTTCGCGAAACTTCGGATCAGCCGGATTGTTCAAGTGCCTGATCGCGCGGAAGAGGCTCCAGCTCTTGGTCTCCTTGGTGCTGAGACCGAGGCGGGCAGCTTCGTGCGGTCTCTGCTTGCTGCGTTCCTCGTGCACGGCCAGGAGCTCGTCGGCGACTTCGTTCAGCGACATCCCGTCGCGTATCCATTGCTCCTCGAGGCGCGGATCGATCTTGCTCGCCTTGCAGAGATTGATGATGGCCTGCCTGCGTTCCTTCTCGACTTCCGCGGCGGTGAGTTTGGTTCTGGCTGCAGCGTCCGCAGCCGCCTGTTCTTCAGGGGTCATGACATGCTCCTTGTGAGCGGCGGAGGCCGCGGTTTGTGAAGGTGCTTCTGCTGCCGCTCGACGCGCAGCTTCCGCGCGAGCTTCTTCCTGCTCCTTTTGCCGGTCGATCCGGGCGCTGCGCCCGATGCCGACCGTCTGGTCCGCCGGCACGGTCACGAGCGACACCTCGAGCGGCGTCCAGCGGGTGACCGTATATTCGTCCTGGCCGTCCTCGACCTGGCGCGTGAGCTTCATTTCGTCGCGGATGTAGCCGACCGAGACCGAGGTCAGGATCCCGTCATTGACGTCGCGGAACACCTCGGAGGCGCGTTGGCCGCTGCCGAACTTGACGATCGCCCGGCCTTTGCGATCGTCCCCGACCGACGCCGACTGCACTACTCCCACCCAATCGTTGGGGTCGTGATTGATGAGAAGATTTGCGCGGCCTGATCCGAGCCGGTCGAGGTTCACCGCGCCCTGGTCGTGCGACAGGATCTCCGTGCCGTAGAAGCGCTGCACCGGCTCTTCCGAGGAGAACGACATCGCCACTGTGCGCGCCTGCTGGTCCAGGGTGGCGCGCTCGAATGTGCCTTGAAGCAGGCCGGGCTTGGCGCGGATCTCGTCGATCTGGACGGATTTTTGAGTTGCCGGCTCCTTCTTGTCGATGAGATCGAGCAGCTCGGCGGCGCGCGCCTCGATCTCGGTGTCCTTCTGCTGCGCAGCGCGCGACTTCGCGGCCGTGACTCCGTTTTCATAGACTTCCCCCGCCTTGCCGTAGGGATAGCCGTAGCGCGCCTTGGTCTTCTCCGGCTGATCGGGGTGCTCCGCCAGATGGTACTTGGCGAAGTTCGGCCAGTCGTCGCCGTTCGGTCCGAGCAGCTTGTCGCCGTCCGCGGCGCTGAAGCTCCACGCGCCATAATTGATCTTGCCATCGGCGATGAAACTCTTCGCCTGCGCCACGCCCGGCGCGTTGACCTTGACTGCCATCGGCTACCTCCGCAGTTTGACGACCCGCGCTGGCGGGGTGTCGGTTGGATTGGCATCTCCTGCAGCCGCGGCCTCTTCCTCCGCGATCGTGGGCGACGGCGCGCCCGGCTCGCCTTCGAGCGGCGCGGGCTGGCCCGTGCCCCGGAGGAGCCCCGTCTCGGCCGGAATGTAGACGCTCGGCGAGGTCGTGAACTCGAGTTCGAGCTGCTGCTCGCGCGTGAGCTCCTGCGCGCGCTGGCGATCCACGTCCTCGATATCGCGGCCGTCGGCCGTGGCCGCGATCACGTCCTCGCGCGTGGTGAAGCCGGCTTTGACGGCTTCCTCGTAGGCCTGGACCTCCTTGGTCGGATCGATCCAGCCCCAGCCGCGCGCCTTGAACGAGCAGGCCTCGAATTTCTCGGGGTCGAGCGCATATTCGGCGATCGAGATCGTGCTCACTGCGCGCGCGAGCACGGCCTGCTTGAGCCAGATCTTGTGCACCTTGTAGCGGAACGCCCGGATGAACCACTGCTGCAGGACCTTGAAGGAATCCCGGTCGTCGAGCATCGCCGCGCGCTGCGACGAATAGTTGTGCTGCGAATAGTCGCGCGACAGCGCCTCGTAGCTGATGCCATAGCCCGTGCCCGCCGCCATTTCGCGCAGCATGCTGCGCATGAACGGCTCGAACGCCGTGTTCGGCCGGTTCGGCAGAAAGGGCTGCATCTTCTCGCCGGGCGCGAGACGTGGGAACATGCCCGCCTCGAGTTGGATCTCGGATCCGGCGCCCGCTCCGGAGCCATCGACTTGCGTTGTGAGCGGCGAGTTCGGATTCGGTAACTCGATCGTGCCGCCGATGCAGGCCGAGGCGCGCGCGGCGACGATTTCGGCTTCCGAGTATCCGTCCATGTCGTTCAATTTCGACGCCGTCGCATGCAGCCAGGGCTCGCCGCGCGTCTGCGGCCAGCGGTCGATCAAACGCAGGTGCAGGATCTGCTCGGCGGGCACGCGCTCGACGCGATTCGGCTGCCCGATGATCCAGCGCAGATCAGCGGGATGCTGCTCGCGGATCCAGTAGGCGATCGGCCGTCCGAACGGGTCGACCTCGACGCCCATGCGGACCACCGCCCCGGCCGGGCTCGTCGCAAAGGGCGCCGGGATCGGGTACTGCAGCTCGTCGGCGATCCGCTCGGCCTCGATCAGCTCGAGCCCGAGCGGCACCTCCGAATCGCCGAACGTGCTGAAGTGCAGGCGTATGAACGCCTCGCCCGCCTCGAACATCTGCGCCATGATCGCGCGCTCGAGGTCGGCGAAATGCAGCGCGCCCCCGGTATGGCAGGAGTCGCCGCAGGACCACTCGTCCCAGACCTCCTCGATGTCGTCGTTGACGTTTTCGCGGAGATCTCCGCGCGTCGACATCACCTGCGCCTGCAGGCCGATCCCCGAGCCGACGACGTTGTTCTGGATGATCACCTTCGCGCGCTTCGCATAGGCGGCATCGCGAACGAGCTGCCTGCTGCGATTGCGCAGCTGGTGCAGGCTCGAAACGAGCTCCGAGTCCGCCGACGTGGTCGAGATGAAGCCCGAATTGAGCCGCGACGGGCGCGCGGCCTGATACATGCGCTGGACGGCTTGGATCCCGTTGCCGTTTTTTCTCGCCGACGCCGTGGACGACGCCTTCGCGGCGGCTCGGCGCCGCGGCGGCGCGATCGCGCGCGCGACGGACTTTCTCAGGGATTCAAACACGGTTGAACCTCACCCCCGCGAGGCGCGGATTGCCGAGGTTGTCCGCGATGCGGTCCCTGGCCCGCTCGTCCGCGACCTCCCAGCGATATTTGTCGCGCCAGGGGAGCAGCTCCGCGGTTGTCATCTTCTTGATGCTTCGGCTGCCGATGGAATATTCGATGACGTCGGCCGTACCCTTCGTCTCGATCAGCGCCTCGATCGCGTCGAGGACCTTGCGCGCATGGCTGCGGTTGTCCGAAGCGGTGAGCCCGGCCACCTTCGCCTGGATGACGAGCGAAAACTGAGCGACCGTGACCTCGGCGCCGGCTTTCTCGACCCGCGCGCGCCACTCGTACATCCCGGGTGCATAGCCGGCGCTGGTGGCAGGCGAAACCTGCACGCGATACCCCAGCCCGTCGGACGCGGTCGCAGCAGTGAGCACGATCTGCGTCCCGGCGATGCGCGGCGTCAGGTAATACTTGAGCGTCCAGCCATCCGTCGCCGGATAGCCGTCGACCGCGAGGCTCCAGTCCCAGGTATCGCCTGCGACAAAGTCATCGTCCATCGGGTGCATGCTTTAGCTCCCCAGCCCATTGCCGGGCGGTTTCGTGTTGGCGGATCCCAGCCGCTTCGGATCTGCCGTTTCAGTCGGCTCACCCAGCCGTGCGGTCTTCACCGCCTCGACGACATCACCGAGGCGGCGCGCCGGCGGCGAAGCGCGGAGCTGCTGCGATGACTTGCGGCCGAACCATCCCGCGCCCATCGACCCGACAAATCCCAGGGTCGCCGACAGGAACACCTGGATCAAGCCGCCATGCGTCACCATGGCGCCGATGAACGACAACGCGCCGGCGACCGCTTTCGGAAAGCGCTTTCCGGTCGATCCCGCGAAATTCAACGCGCCGGCCAATATCCGCGAGGTTTTCAACCTCGCCGCGCCGGCGAAACTGAGCGTTCCGCTCAGGCTCTTCCCCGAGCTGCGCACGAACGCGCCGACGAATGAAAGCGCGCCGGTCAGCGCCTTCAGCGTTACACGCGAGGTCGCGATCGCACCGACGAAGCTCAAAGCGCCGGTCAGGGCATTCTTGAACAGGCTGCCGGTCAGGAATGCGCCCACGAAGGAGAGCACCGCCGTCCTCGCAGTCGATGTTCGTTTGACCGTAGATCCGATAAAACTTACGGCCCCGGCTCTCGCCGTGCCGGTGGATTTCACCGATGCTCCGATGAAACTCAGCGCTCCGGAAAGCGCCTTGCTCGCGCGCCCGGTCTGCGCACCGGCAAAGCTGAGCGTCGCGGTCAGCGCCCTCACGAACAATTTCGATGCCGCCAACGCCCCGACGAAGCTCAGAGCCGCCGTCCTGGCCGTGGCGGTGCGCTTGACAAGCGCGCCGACAAAGCTCAGTGCGGCAGTGCGCACGGTGCTCGTCAGCTTTGCGGAAGCACCCGCGAAACTCAGAGCCCCGGCCAGCGCCTTGCCCGCACGCTTCGCGATCGCGCCCACAAAGCTCAGGGCGGCCGCTCTGGCGGTGCTCGTCCTCTTGGTGAAGGCCCCGACATAGGAGAGCGCGGCGGTCAACGCCTGCGTGAACGTCGTACCGCCGCCCACCACGCCCGCCGCCTTATACTCGGTGATCGTCGCGCCCCAGTGGTTCACCCCGGCCGTGTTGTTGTTGATGGTCGCGGTGAACGTCTGTGGCCCAGGCAATCCCGCATAGTCCCAAAAGGCGTGCAGATTGTCCTCGGCGAACGTGGTGCCAGCGCCGTCGGCCGAGGGCATTACCGGGATGTTCGCGCAGCCGCCATTCGCTGGCGTAGGCGCGATCATGTCGTCGACGGTGTGCGTCTCGATCTGGAAGTTGATGAAGCACATGCCGTCCGGGGTGAGCACCTGGAAGGCGGTAAAAAAATCTACGTTGCCCGAACTTGGCGACTGGATACCGGAATTGGTAACGGTCTGCACCCGGTTCTTGGTTCCTTGAGTCGCATTTGTCCCCATGACCCCCAAGATCTGGATGAATCCCGGCTGGGCGTTAGAACCTCCCCAGGTAATGACTATTGTCTTGAGTTCTGTATTTGGGGTTACATTGATCGCACGCCATGAATCGTTTCCGACTGCCAGACCCGGAATAGTGCCGTCGTCTCCGACGTAACTGTTTCCATCCGCATCTATGATTCCAGTTACGTGAAAATCGCTTCCCTCCGCCCAGATATGAATCAGATTGCCGCCCAGATTGACGAAATCCAGGGTGACCGAGGTCTGCGCCGCGACTACGTTGCAGCCCAGCGAACAGATGGTATGCATCCCCGGAGGGGGCGGCGTTCCCGCCATTCCCGCGCGCAGAGCGAAAGCCAGCGTATCGGAAGTCGGGCTGCCAGTCTGCGTAAAGGTGTAGGTCGGGTTGATCGTGCCCGGCTTCGTCAACACCTGGTACTGCACATAGTAGGTAGGCGCGCTGCCTACCTGCGACGATCGCTGCTTCGCCAGCGACGTCCATCCGGCGCCAGGGGAATACACGCTGTCCGCCAGCGTGCCCGCGCTGACGCCGAACTGAAAGACGACGCTGTTGGCAAACGCAGTCGTGAGGTTGCCGGCCGCCACTGGGCTGCCGACGATGCCCGTCGTTCCGCTCGGCGTTCCGTCCAGCGCTGCGGCGAGCGTCAGCCCAAGGCAGTTGTAGGCCTCCGCATAGACGAGGGAGACGAAGGTCTCCGTCGCCTGCATCGTGACGGTGATGCGATTCACCCCGGCGGCGGAGTTCATCTTCACCAGCGCTGTCATGCGCTGATTGCCGACTACACCTTTGGCAACCCCCCAGGTGCCTGAGCCAGTGTTATCGACCGCCGTCGGGTCGGCAGTCGGTAGTGTTCCGCTTTGGAACCAAATAATGAGACAGTTGCCCGCCAGCGAGCTCGGTACCTTGAGCTTGACTGTATTGTCCGACTTGACATGCTCGACCGAGGTGGCCGCAACGAAGACGAATCCGGGAATGGGATCCGCCGGTCGCAGGGCGAACGGCCCAAAGCCGCGCACGACGGGCCCAGGTCCAACCGTGCTCGGCACCCCTACGAAGCCGCGCATCTTGCGCAGCTTGCTCGCCCGCTCGAGGCGGGATACGCAGAATAAGCCCCCGACGCGGCTCGATCCGGCCCGGGCGAAGAGCCGATGCATCAGCGCGTCCGGCTAGTTGAACGACCGGATGAAGGCGTACTGTGTAGTAACGCTACCCGCAACGCTCAACGTCTTCGAGATGGTGATGCCCGAGTTGATCGAAGCATCCACCGTCGCCGAGGTACCGCCAAACGGAATAACGCATGAGATGCCCGCCGCCGGGGCCGAGGTGAACGGCGCCGTGGCGAAGAACCCGGTTCCGATGCAGGTTGAGTTCGCACCCGCGTCACCGATGGTGCGGAACACCAAGATGAAACGCAGGTACCACGGCACCGCAGTCATGTTGATCGGCATCGTCACCGTCTGCGACGTGCCAAGCGTCGTGCCTCCGATCGCGCCGTACTGCGGAATCAAGATCATCGTGCCAGAGGCGCCGGTCGAGAGAATTCCACCCGCCTCGACGCAGTAAATCTTGCGTGCCTTGGGCTGATTGGCGTAAATCGGCGTGTAGTGCGATGCGAGCCACAGTGCCTCGGCCGTCGTCGCCACAAGCGCCGTCAGCGAAGCGACCGGCGGATCCTGCGCCGGGCCGTCGCTGAATTCTTGCTCCGCCAGCAACAGCCGCCGGCTCCGGGCCACGAGCATGGCGAAGTGCTCCCCGTACAACGCGCGGCTTACAGCGCCATAAATCGGATCGCGCTTCATTTTCAGTCGCCTCCTACAATGAGCTTGATTGGCGTCCATGCGCCGCACCACAGCGTGGGGCTGGTGGAAGGAAAGTAACCGACGTTCGTAGGTCGGCCGAGGTTATCCATCATCAGCGCACCGAGCCTCTGCCTGCGGCACTCGCTCTCCTTCTTGGCGAAGCACGCGCAGGTACTGCAGGTTTGATCTGCAGTCATATGATGAAGAGCTCACCCTCCGCTGCTGATCGTCAGCGTGTAAGTGAACTGGATCGAATCCCCGTTCCCGACGTTGATCGCGGAGAAGACCTTGTGATCCCACATGATCGGGCGGATCAAATAGGTGTCCGCATTGACCGGAGCCGTGCCCGCCGTGCCATCCGCCGTCTTGTACCAGGCCGGGACCGTGATGACGCTCGTCGTGTTCGCGGTGACCAGGCCCCAGCTGACGCGCGTCGCGTTGGTGTTGTCGAAGATCGACATCTGCTGGCCCATCACCGTCGCGGACGAGGCCGTGAGCGGCGTCGCGGTCACAGTTCCCGAGGTCGCGCCGCCCGCCGTGAAGGGCGATCCGGTCGCATCCGTCAGGGCCGAGACCGCCGGCAGGGTGCTACCGTAGGCGAAGAACCCCCATTCGGTCACTGCCTCCGCGCCCGTGTAGCTGATCGTGGCGACTGACTGATACTTCTGGAGGTTGGCCGCTGAGACGAGGACCTGCGTGCCCGCGACCGGAGTCTGCCCGCCGTTCGCCGATGCCGTCTGGAGCTTGATGTCGGTCGCCGCCGCGGCCGTCACCCCCGTGCCCGAGGCGTGATACTTCATCTTCGCGAAAAGACTGTTCAGCGCGTTCGTCGCCGACCAGCCGAAGTCGTTCGCGAGCGCGAGGACGCCGACGTTCGTCACCAAACCCGAACCCAGGTCCTGGCTCCCCTCCCATCTTCCCTTGCGGAAGAAATCTGCCCTGAGGTTGGTTCCGAAGACGAGGCCTCCGGCGCGCACGGCCGCGCCCCGCAATTCATGGGCAAGGAGCAACCGGCCGGCGCCGAAAGGGAGACGGATGATTTTTGATTTCATAGCCAGACGCTCCTAAGAAAATCCCTGATCAAGAGCCAGGGATTGAATCTGCGGGGACCGCCGCGCTTCACTTTCACCGAAAGGTCGCCTCTGAATCGCGCCGCGCCCTCTTCGTTGCTCATGGCCGTCAGCTCCTCCAGCGATTGATGAAGTTCGGCCGCGACCGGCCGGGATCCGCGGGCCGCGTAGTCGGTGCAGACGTGTGCACCGGCGGATCCGCCGGCTCCGGCTTCGCCGTCCGCACTTTTTCCTTCGCGTCCGCGCGCACGAAGAGGTCCTGGGCGGTCGCGCGAAGCGTCGCCTCGAGCCGGTCCCAGTTCGCGCGCGTCAGCCCCGCGTAGATCGCGGCGGCGTAGGCGTACACCTCGAGGTCGAGCGCCTCATTGCGCTCGCTCGCGTCCTTTTCCCAGACGCGCTTCACGTAGCCGCGCACGTAGCGTGTGATCAACCGCTCGGCGGTGAGCTGCTTGAAGTACTCATCCGGCAGTCCGAGCGGGAAGTGCATGCAGCCCGGGCCCGGCTCGGTGATCTTGAGCCGCGCATAGATCTTCGACTTCGCAGTGTCGCTGCCGACCGGCCAGAGCTGAATCCCGCCGGGAATCTTCTGGCCGTTGTGATCGATATCCTGCGCCGTCGGGCGCCCGAGCACGCTCTTTCCCGCCTGCGATTGGCCGCGCACCGGAAAAACGTGCCGGTGCGTGCGCAGCCGCGCGAAGGCATAAACCGTCTGCGTGCGGTAGCCCGCATCGACGGCACAGGCGAGGATCCTGAGCGTCGCGCCGCACTCGTGCGGGAATTTCTTCTGCAGGTACTCGTCCAGCTCGTTCCACGGCTGCGCGGTCTCGGTGTCGCCGTGGATGACCTGGTAGTCCACGAGCCACGACTCCTCGCCGCGGCCGTAGGCCTTGACCTTCGCCTCGAGGCGGTTGCTCTGCACGTCGACCGAGGCGGTGAGCAGCAGTCCGCCCATCGGCACGGTCGCGCGGCGGTAGTTTTCCGCCCGCCCCTTGAGCTCGAGCTCGGAGATCTGCTCGCCGAGATCGACGTAGGGCTCGGCGAGGACTGTGTTGGTCCAGGTCTTCAGCAGCACGCCGGTCGGATCCTTGTCCGCCTCGAGCCTCTTCTCGACGGCGGTGAACCAGGAATACCAGCCGAGCGGCGAATAGAACGAAGGCAGGTGGAACCCGGCGCGGCTCGAGGCCGGATTGCCTTTGATCCAGCGGCCGCGCGGGAGCATCTCGCTCTTGTGATGCTCGTCGATGCGCGCCGCGCAGGCCTCGCACTCGTACCAGACGTCGGTCAGCTCTCCCGTGTCCCGCTCGGTCGCGCCCTCGGTGCCTGCGGGGACTTCGGCGATTTCACCGTCGTCGTGGCGGACGATTTCCCACGTCTTCCGCGTCGTCCAGCGGAACTGGTCCCAGTGCAGCACCTGCTCGTGCGCGCAATGCGGGCATGGCAGGTAGAACTTGCGCTGGTCGGAGCGCAGCCAGTGCTTCCAGACCTTCGAGCGCTTCTTCTCGGTCGGCGTCGACGGCCGGTAGATCTTGCGCCGGTACGAATAGGTGTCGGTGCGCTTCTCCGCGAGCTCGTCGGAAGGCCCCTGCCCGTCGACGTCGTCCGGATATTCGTCGATCTCGTCTTCGAACAGATACCGCACCGGCATCGACTTCAGCTCGGCCGCACTGTTCGCGCCGGCGATGACCAGGACTCCGCCGGGGAAATCCTTCATCGTCGTGGTGTTCGAACGGTCGCGCGCGTGGTCGCTGATCTTCTCGCGCAGGCTCGGCGCCGACTCGATCATGCGGGACAGGCGCGTCCTCGATGCGCGCTTGCCGGTGTTCGACGTCGGCATCACCATCATCACGGGGCCCGGCGCCCAGTCGATGATGTAGCCGAGGAAGTTGTTGCCGATCTCGGTGCCGGCGACCTGCGTGCCCTTGACGAAGGTCACCTCTTGCGTCGGGTCGCTCGGCGTGAGCACTTCCATGATCTCGCGCGCGTAGGGCACGCGGGCGGTGCTCCAGGGACCAGGCTCCTTGGAAATGTCCGACGAGAGCACGCGGCGCTGGTCGGCCCACTGCGCGACGGTGAGGATCGGATCGGGACGGATCGCCTCCGCGAAGTTTTCGCAGCTAAGCCGCCAGGCGTTCGGCAGTCCCTTCGGCAGCTTCGGCAGATGCATCATGGGAGAGTTCATTGAGCACCTGCTCGATTTCCGCCTTGATCGCCGCGTGCACGCGTGCCGGATCGCGCTCGGTCGTCACTACCGGCGTGAGCCGATCCGCCAGGTTCAGAAATTTGTCGCGCACGTTTCGGAACAGGCTCCTCTGCGCTTCATTGATCTCCTCGAGGTCGACGACACGCCCGATCGCCTTCAGATAATCGAGCTCGGCGGTCAGCGCCGCGAATTTCTCGCGCTTCGTTCGCTCGGCCTGATAGCCGTGAGGATCCTTGAGTCCCGACGGCAGCTCAGGCTCGAGCTCGGAAGAATCAGCGGCCGCAGGGCTAGCAGCATCGGCGCCGGCGTCGGCGCTCGTCACAGACCGAATCGACTCGTCGGGCGCTGGCGATGTTGGCTCGTTCGAACCGAGCGTGTTCTTCGCCACGGCCGCCGGATCGGTATTCGCGTCCCAGGCGGCGGTCGCCGATTGATACTCGATCGCCTCGATGCGATCGCCCTTCCGTCTTATCGACGCTTCCGGAATGCGCCGATCGCGGATCGCCTTCTGCACCGCGGTGTGCGACACGCCCCTGCGGCGCGCAAATGCTCGCTGACTGATCCAATCTTCCATGGCGGCAACCCCGTGGCGGCAACTGAGTGCCGCGAAGTGGCAACCCTAGGCAATTGAACCGACTAGCGCTTTTTCGCGGCCTTGGCGCCCGCGATGGAGAGGGCGCGGGAAGGACCCGTAAAAATCTTTAACCGGGCCGGGACGAGGAGCCCGACTTGAGCTCCCGACGCTTGAACTGCAGCGTGCCCGAAAGTTACCTGCAAATTCTCACCTTTGCAAATCGTCCCCGCCTTATGTCAAGACATCGCGGCGATTCTGCAATGCATTCAGTGTGCTGCGCGGGAAGCACAATCTATTGAATACTTCCTCCGCGCGGTTCACTCGCCGATAGTAGACGGCGACGCTGGTCCTGCAGGCTCGAGCTCTCGCCTTCGGCGTAAGCGTGGCAGACCAAACGTAGTGCACGATCAGCGCTCTGACATGATCCGGATGCATGCCGCGCAGAATGCGGTCCGTGTCCTCGGCGTCGCCTGCCACGATGAGGTTGTTTCGATCCTCGCTTCTGCCCGCGATATTGACCAGATTGTATGCCGGAAACGGCGCGCCGAGAATTTTTCTCGGCCCCACCCCGCCGCTGTTGCACCATTGCGCCCAGTTCTCGATCCTCCGCGCGACCTCGCGCTTCTGTTCCTTCGTCAAGATCATTTGCCCGCCTTCATCGCCGCGCGCGCCAGGGCCTGGATGCGTGCGCGCTTCATCCTGATTTCGGGAGGCGCGAAGATCGCTCGCTTGGGGATGCGCACCATTCGATCGAGAGCCGATTGCTCCACCCGGTCGAGCTGCTCCCGCGCGCGCTCGTCAGCGCGAGAGCGTGCTTCTGCGCGCAATACCGCGCCCTCCACACGTTCCGCGACGTCGCACGGATCGCGATACATCCACGCCGGAAATATCTTCATTGGTGCCCCACGGCTGGCGCGGGGCTTGCGCCGTCCAACCTCTTCCGTCCCGAATGTCCCAATGTCCCAATGAAATGTGCTGTCCGCATGCATGCGCGCACGCGCGCGTAGCGCACGCGCGCGAGGACAATGGGACATCGGGACGGGAATCGAAAAAACCGCGCAAAAATAGCGGCATATCTCGTCCGTCCCGAATCGCCGTCCCAATGTCGTCCCGATGTGATCATTCGGGACGGACCTCGGGCCTCGCGTAGTACCAGCCGCGCACGCCCTTCGTGGCGCGCTTCCGCCTCCAGCTGAGCGACTGCATGATCCGGCCCACGTCCTGTTCGTGGCGATCGAGGAGCTTCGAGCGCTCGAACTTGAGGCAATCCATCAGGATCTCGCCGCTCGTGACCCGGTTGCGATCGTGCGGACCGCCAACTTCGGCATCGAGCCAGCGCTCGATCTCCCACTTCCACGGGTGCTCGACCACGCGTTCGTCCTGCTCCGGCGCGAAGAGCGTTTCTTCCTCCTGGCGCGTCGGGTGACGCCGCTCCGCTCGCGCATGCAACGCACAAGCCTCTGCGAACAACTGCTCGCGCCAGGCCGCGACACGCTCCGCGTCGATCGAGCCGCAGGCCTCGGTCCGCACCGGCCAGTAGCGCGTGTTGCCGGTCCAATCCCGCAGATAGATTCCCTCGTTCGTCGAGGCGCTGAATACGCACTGGCGCTTGACGCTGATCGTGCGCGCGCCATAGGGCGGGCGGTACTTGTCCGACCGGCCGGAGACGAATTCCTTCACGCGCGAGACATCGGCCCGGGAGAAAGCGTGCATCTCCTGGATCTCGTAGAGCAATACGCCCTGGATCTGCAGGAACGAATCCTTGGTATTCAGATCGAGATGCGAGTCGGCGAACCATTCGCCCGCCAGCGCGCGCAGCGACTCGCTCTTGCCGCGATTCTGCTTCCCCTCGAGCACGAGCACGCTGCGGCAGATGCAACCCGGCTCCCGGATGCGTGCGACCAGGTTGAGCATGAAAAATCGCCCCGCCAGCATGGAATACTCGCTGTCCTCCACGCCGAGGCAGTGGGTCAGCCAGCCATCGACGCGCCTCTCGCCGTCCCACTGTAGCCGGGCGAACCATTCGCGCACCGGGTGGAAATTGCGCTCCGCCGCGGCCATCGCCACGCCCTGGGCGATAGTCTTCTCGCTCTTGTACCAGCACTTCATGATCTGCGCGGACCACAGGCCGAAATTGAGATCGTGCTGCGCCGTCCATTCGCCAGCGGGGAATCCCGGAATCTCGGGGGGCTTGCGCAACATGATCCGCTGCGCGAAATCGTCGAACCCCACGCGATCCTTCCACGCCGGATGATTTTTCAGGATCAAGTACACGTTTTCGCGCAGATCGAGCGGCCGCTCGCTGTCGCCGTATATCAGCTCCTTCTGCCAATCCCCGAACCCGGTGTTGTCGACGACGACTTTCGGCATTGGCGTGGCTCACGCCATAGCACGCCGGGCGCGCTCGGCGGCCGCGCGCTCGATCGATTCCCTGACTTTCTTTTCGAGATCCGCCGCGATGCGCGCCCGTTCTTCGGCTTTCTGTTGGGCCCATTCCGCATCGAATTGCGCCATCTCGCGCTCGACGAACTCTTCGGGGTCCTGCAACCCGGCATAAAAGATCGCCGTGCGCCGCACGCTCCGTGGGCGGCAGAACTGCACCTGCGGAGGGATCGCGCCCAGCCATTCCAGCGAGCCCGGCATCAGGACGACATCGAGATCGCGAAGCATCGAGAAATCGAATCGCCTAAAGCGGAGGAAACCATACGCGAACGCCGAGCCCTCCGCGATCAACGCGAAGCGATCGCGCGCGCGCAACGCCCGCGCAAGCTCCCAATCTCCGACCACATACACCGGCTGCGCGGGCCGACGGCCGCCGGAGCGCAGCTCGAGCACCTCGCGGCCGTAGGCGGGAAGCATTCAGGCCGCGCCCTTACGGAACGTCTGCGTGCCCATGATCGCGAGGGCCCGCACGTCGCCCACCCTCACACGGAGCGCGCCGTTCACCATGGCGAAAGGCGTGCCCGTTGGATGGATGGCCGCCCCCGGAGTGAATAGCAATGTCGGGCCGACCGCCGCGGCCGCGCTGAATTGCGCCTGCGCGAGCTTGAAGCTCTCGGTAGGCGACGGCGAGGACTGCTTCGGCTTGGGCTCTCGCAACGCTCGCCCGGGACTTGCGTACAGCCCGAGCCGCGCCAGCCGAAAGAGTGCCATTCGGACGGTCGAGTGCTCAATATTGAGCGCGAAAGCAATTTCTTTCTGACGCGCCTTCGGATGTCCTTTGAGGAATTTGAAGACCCGCGCCGGCGCTGCGCCGGGCTGCAGACCGCGCCGCGAGGGCACGGCGCCCTACTTCCCGACCGCCTGCAGCGGAGATCTCGCGAGCCTCTCTATTTTCTCGGCGACATCGTGCGACAGGTGCACGGCCGCGATGAATCTGCGCTGCAGATCCGCGAGCGCGTCCTCGGGTTTGAGCGGCGCGCCTTCCGCGTATCCCGCCTCGCCGTCGATCCAGTGCTTCGCCGCATGGTAGTTGCCCTCGCGCGCGAGGCGCAGGAGATGCAGCAGCTGCTCGGGGCTCAGCTTTTCGCGCTTCTCGTGATTGAGGCAGTCGCGCAGCCACTGCGCCGCCTGCTGCGGCCGGCCCCCGAGCTCGGGCCTAAGCGCGAGGCCGATCTTTTTGAAGCCGCCGATCGCATGGATCGCCGCGGTGAGCGCGTCGTTCATGTCCTGGAAAAGCGGCAGACTGTTCGGGGCGGGCGCAGTTGTCATGGTGTGTCCCTTGTTCAGGGGCGGTCAGGGACAGACCGGCCCAGGGCAAAAAAAGAGAATGTCTGCGAACAAAAAAATCCCCCGGAGCGGGAGGGTGCTCCGGGGGACAGGGCTCTGCCGTCTACAGGAGGAGGAGCGAGGCGGCAAAGAAGAGATCACGCGGCGGCAGCCTGCTGAGCTCGGAAGTAGTCGGCCAGCCTTTTCACCGTGGCATACTGTGGATTTTTCGTCTGACCGTACTTGATCTTAATGGCCGTGTCTTTGGGCACACCCGAGGCTTTGGCAACGGCCTCGATATCGCTGAGAGCCATCGCTTCAAGCTGTTGTCGAACCAACTGGAAATCGTCCATGACCTATCATACCGAATACGGTGAGGTTGTCAACCGCACCCGGTATGGCGGCTGTCTTACCCTATGGGGCATGGCGAAACGCACCGTCCAGGACATCCTTTGGGACAATCTCGCGGCCCTCATGCGCGACAAGTGGGGTAAGGAAAACCTGAATGAGCTTGTCAGGAAAACCCGCATAGGACCGGGATCGGCCACCCGGCTGAAGAAACGGGATACCTCGATAGGCATCGGACTGCTCGAGAAACTAGCCAAGCCATTCTCTGTGCAGCCCTGGATGCTCTTATTTCCGTTCGAGGGCGCGGAAAAGCTGCTTGAGTTTTGCCGTGTCTGGGAGCAAGCTGACAAGACAGGGAGGGAGGTCCTGACGGTCGCGGTCACAGCCGCGCTTCAGGCCCGGAATTCGTATGGAGAAGGGACAGACCCCGGTCGAGCTGTACCACCTCACGGTCGAGGAGTGGGCTCTCGTCCAAAGGTATAGGAGCTGTTGTCCCGAGCATCGCCGGGCGCTGCGCTGGTACGCCTCCGCCGCCGTGTCCCGCTGCCAGTCCCTGCTTCCGTCTAAAGTAATCCCGCTCTTCACGACCAAACCCCGCTAACCCGCCGTTGCAATGCGGGCGCTAGCCCTTCGCCCGCGTCATACCGAATCCGGTTGACAACCGTACCGGATAAGGTATAGCCTTCCCTTCGTTTCCCCAGAAGGGTCCGCCCGCAAGGGCTCGCGCATGATCTTGTTTCAACGCTTCAACCTCGCCTGGCGCTTCTGGCGCGACGCCAGGCTGCACTATTCCTGGCGCACCGCGTGGATCCTCGCCGGCGATCGCTCGCCGTGGCTCACGTGAACACCGCCGCCAACGAGCGCGGCCGCAAGGCAGCCAGGCTCGGGCTGGCGCCGTCACTCAATCCGTATCCCGAGCACACCTGCGATCACTCCGAATGGGTGCGCGGGTGGATCGTCGAAACCGGCGAGCGGTTGCGGCGCATCGCCGGACTCTCGCCGACGCACCGCGGGCCTGCGTTGGTGATCCCCCACCCGTCCATGACCGCCGAGCAGTGCGAGCTCGTCTGCCGGCGCGAAGGCCTCGCGCTCGCGCACCTGGGCAAAGCGCGGCTCGTCCTGGTGCAGACGTCTGCACGGCCGCAAACAATGCTGCGCGTCGCGCGCGATCCGGAGGCTGCATGAGCCTCACCAACGCCGAGCACCACCAGCAGAGCGAAAAGAAGGGCGAATGGCGCACCGCGCGCCGGCTCACTCGCTGCAGCCGCTACTTCGGCGATCTCGCCTGCTGTGCCCGCGCGATCATGCCCGGGCAGCGCTACTTCGACACGAAGGAATCAGTGCCCGACGCCGGGATCACATGGCCGTTCAAGGTCTGCGGCAGGTGCGCCAACGCCCCATGCCGCGCCGATTTCCTCGCGGACCGCGCAGCATGACGCCCTGGGAAAAAGAGCAGCGCGACTATCTCTTGAGCAAGGAGGAGAGCCAGGAGCTCGCCGCCATTTGCTTCGGAGCCATCGGGATCATGGTCCTCATCGGCCTCGCTCTCGAAATGTGGCAGAGGACCTTCGGATGAGCACCGCCATCGGCGAAATCATCACCGTAAACGGCCGCCACGAGCGCGTGACCGAGCGCGTGCCGATCTACCACCATGAAACCGGGGAGCTCTTCTACTTCGCGCTCAAGGCCGAGCCCGTTGAAGAGGAAGAGGAGAAGGAATGAGATACGCATTTCCGGCGCACCCAAAGAAACCGGGATATTTCTACGTGCTCGATCCCCAGGGCACGCTTGTCGCCGAACTATGGGAAGACCATGCCCTGGTGGTCTGCCTCATGTACGAGAACATGCTCAAGCAGAACGAACGCCGCGCGAACGAATTCATGTATGGCCACGTCCTCGGGATGACTCAAGCGATGCTCTACGCCGACCGCTATCCGAAGATCACGGTCAAGACAGGCCCGCATGGTGAAAAAATCTTGACCGCCATCGATCCCATTCTCGGGGAAGTATTCAACGGCTCCATCGACAGCGCCCCGGGGGCGATGCAGCAGGCGGCGGTCATGCTGCACAAGGGCTTCGGCAAAAAAGAAGACGAGCATTGAGGATCCAGCCCGCGCCGTGAACGCGCCGCAACGCCATCCCGAAGACGATCACCAGATGCCCCTCGATTTGCCCAAAGCCGAAACCGTCCCGCTGCCGGAAGCCTTCGCGCAGATGGAGCTCTCGCGCCGCATGAGCTTCGAGCAGGCCATGGCAGATCCCGCATTCGCCCTGTGCATCCGCAATTACGCCGAGGCGCTCGAGCAGAAGCGCCTCGAGGACGGGAGGACGAAGCATGAATGACTGGCTCGACCTCGATAATGTGCAGCCCGGCACGCTCAAAGATCTCGCGCAGATCGTCGCGGCCGAATTCACCGCGGGATGGCTGCTCCAGGCGGCGATTTTCGTTTTGTCGCTCGCCGCGATCGCCATGGTCTCGAGCACCGGCCCCCTGCATCGGTGGGGCTTCATTGTCGGCCTCGCCTCGCAGCCGTTCTGGATCGCCGCCCTGTGGCGCGCGCGATCGCGCGACGGCTCGCGCCTGTGGGGATGTTCCTTCTGTCATGCGTTTATTGCGCGTTGTGGATCAACGGGATTTTCAATCGCTTTCTCTGAAAGGCTCACCCATGTCGCTCCGTTCCGAAATCCGCGAAGCTCTTCTTGCCAGCCCCAACAAGACCGCCGCGCAGCTCGTCGATCTCTGCAAGAGCGCCGGCGACGCCAACGCGATGGCAGGCAATCTCTATGCGCTCAAGAAGGAGGGCAAGATCAAGATCGCCGGCTCGATCGAGGGCCGTAACGGCTATGCGATCGACGATTGGCCCGAGAGCTCCATGCGCGGAACGGGCAAGCGCGCCAAAGCCGCGCCCCCCCCCAGGGCAGCCAAGAGCAAAAAGAAGAAATACAAGACCCGGCGCGCGCGGGCCGCCGAACCCGCGTCGCCGGCGCCGCTGCCCAGGAACGGCGCCGCGAGCTTCGCCATCACCGACAACGGCACGCTCGCCCTGATCAAGCACGACACCCGCGTGGATCTCGAGCCCGCGGAATTCACCCGCCTGCGCACATTCATCGAGCGCACCACCGAAGCCTGGAATCCCACAACGGAGTAAATCCATGAACGCACCCGCCACCGCCGCAGCCATACTTCCCGCCGTTCTCACCATGCCCGAGCTCGCCGAGGGCGAGCTCTATGCCGGTCTCGTCCTCGAGGGGGGCGCCTGGCATCACCTGATTCTCCTTCCGGCGCCCGAGCCCAAGCCGGCCGGCTGGAAAAAGCAAATGGAATGGGCCAAGGAGCAGGGCGGCGATCTGCCGACGCGCCCCGAGCAGTCGGTGCTCTATGCCAATCTTCGGGACCGTTTCGAGAAGGAATGGTACTGGTCGTCCATGCCTTACGCCGGCGCCGAGTCCTGGGCCTGGTGTCAGGACTTCTACTACGGCCTCCAGGACACCCGCCGCAAGGACGACAAGTTCCGCGCCCGCGCCGTCCGCAGAGTAGCCATTTAGCAATTCAACCATTCATCCATTGAGGATCGTCATGACAAAATCCAGGAAGGCTACGAAGAAAAAACGCATCGCCCGCCGGGCTCCCGCGCGCAAGCCTCGCGCGATCGCGCCAGCGCAAATTGCCGCGGCCATCGCGGGCCTTCCCCCTGTAGGCGCGCCCTTTCACGACGGCATCTATGCCGGATTGTCTCTCGAGAATGAACGGCCTGTCGCGCTGGTCCTGCTGCCGGGTGACGCCGACGATCTCACCTGGGAGCAAGCCAAGGCCTGGGCCGCCGAGAAGGAGGCCTCGCTGCCCTCGCGCATCGACCAGCTGGTGCTCTTCAAGAACCTGAAGAGCCAATTTCAGGGAGCCTGGTATTGGTCGGGCGAGCCTAACGCCGGCGCCGAGTCCTGGGCCTGGGGTCAGTACTTCTACTACGGCTACCAGATCATCACCCACAAGGGCACCAAGTTCCGCGCCCGCGCCGTCCGCAGAATTGCCATTTAGCGATTTAGCCATTTAACGATTTTTCTCAGCATGGCTCTCCACACCGAGCTCGCGATCCACAAGGCCGCCCACGATCTCTTCGTCTATGCAGTCACGCTCGCACGCAATTTCCCGCGCGACGTGAAGGTGCTGCTCGGCGGCGAGATCCGGGATCTGTGCCTTGCGATCGTCACGCTGATCTACGAGGCGAACAAGGCGCGGGACAAGCTCGCGCCGCTCGATGCGCTGCTCGCGCGCCAAGTGCAGGTCGAAACCCTGCTGCGGGTTTCCCGCGACATGAGGTTCATCAGCCCGCACCAGTACGCGCACGCGCTCGGCTTCACCGAGTCGATCGGCAGGCAGGCCCATGGATGGCGCAAGAAATATGTTCCCTCGCCCGTTGTCTGACGGTCACGGCCGCCAAGCCCGCGCGATCGGTAATCTGGTCGTGCCGCTCGCCCACGAGGCGACCGACATGCGCGCAACGGATACCGCCGGGATCCTCCCGGGCCGGTCCGGCGCAGTTTCCGCATCGAGCCGCGTCACATCGACGGTTCGGCGCGGCGACGTAGAAAGCACGAATGGACGCCTAACGCCGGCGACGAGTCCTGGGCCTGGTATCAGAACTTCAACAACGGCAACCAGAACAACAACCACAAGAACAACAAGTTCCGCGCCCGCGCCGTCCGCAGATCACCCTCTTGCGCCGTACCATGCTGATTTTTCTTTCGGCGACCTGGTCGCCGCCTATCTCGACTGCCGCCGCACCAAGCGCTGCACCGCCTCGGCGCTCGAGTTCGAGCGCGACCAGGAGCGCCTTCTCTGCGCGCTCGATCGCGCCTTGCGCGACGGATCCTACCGCCCGGGCCCGTCGATGTGCTTCGCCATCGTGCGGCCCAAGCCGCGCGAAGTGTGGGCGGCCGCCTTCCCCGATCGCATCGTCCATCACCTGCTCTACAACCGCGTCGCCCCGGCAATCGAGGCCGCCTTCATCGCCGACAGCTGCGCCTGCATCCCCGGCCGCGGCACGCTCTACGCGGCGCGCCGCCTCGAGGCGAAAATCCGCTCGATCACGCAGAACTGGACGCGGCCTGCGTTCTATCTCAAATGCGACCTCTCCAACTTCTTCGTGTCGATCGACAAGCAGATTCTGCGCGACCTGCTCGCCGCGCGGATCCGCGATCCCTGGTGGTTGAGCCTCGCCGAGCTCATCCTCTTCCACGACCCGCGCCCCGGCTGCGAGCTCCGAGGCGACCCCAGGCGCCTGGCGCTCGTCCCGGCGCACAAGAGCTTGCTCAACCAGGCTGCGGACCTCGGCCTGCCGATCGGCAACCTCAGCAGCCAGTTCTTCGCCAATGTCTATCTCGACGTCCTCGACCGGCACGTCAAGCATGATCTGCGCGTCAGGCACTATATCCGTTATGTCGACGACTTCATCCTGCTGCATGAATCCCCGCAGCAGCTGAACGCCTGGCGCGAGGACCTCGAAGCCTTCTTGCCCGAGCGGTTGCGCGTCAATCTCAACCCGAAGAAAACCATCCTGCAGCCGGTCGACCGCGGCGTCGATTTCGTCGGCCACGTCGTCAAGCCGCACCGTCGCACCATCCGCAGGCGCACCTTCAACGAAACCCTGCATCGCCTCGAGCGCCTTCATCAGGCCGACGTCCGCGTCTCGGCCAATAGCTACTTCGGACTCCTGCGCCAGGCCTCGCACAGCCACCGCGACCGCGCACGGCTCGCGAAGCTCGTCCTGCGGCGCGGGTTTTCCGTCGACCGCGAATTCACGAGGACGTTCAAAAAAGGAGCTCGAGAGCTATGACCTGCATTGTTGCAATACGCGAACGGGGCGTGATCTACATGGGGTGCGATTCAGCAGGCGTCGGCGGCTGGTATAGCCGCCAAAATCGCGCGGACCCGAAAATCTACCGGGTTGAGAAGAGCCTGATCGGATTCACGAGCTCGTTTCGTATGGGGCAGTTATTGGGACATTCGCTCAAGCTGCCGGAGCATCACGTGGACGTGCCGGTCGAGAAGTGGATGGTGACCAGCTTCGTCGATTCCGTTCGAACGTGCTTGAAAACTGGGGGCTATGCCGAGAAAAAAGACGAGGTCGAAAAGGGCGGCATTTTCCTCGTGGGATATCGAGGCCGCATCTTTGAGATCCAAAGCGATTACCAAGTCGCAGAACGCGATGAACCATACGGCGCCGTGGGTTGCGGCGAAGATTTAGCTCTCGGTGCTCTATTTGCCTCTCAGAGGATGTCCATTAGACCGCGTCGTCGTGTCGAGCTTGCCCTCGAAGCCGCCGCCGCATTCTCAGCCGGCGTATATCCACCGTTCAGAATCGAAGAACTGAAGCCATGAACCGATTCACCAAGACTTTTCCAGGAGAACGCAAATGAACGCACCCGCCGCGCCGGCCGCACTCGCCCCGGCCGCTTTCCAGATCGCGCTGATCGCGACGCTCGCACCGTCGACCACGCGCACGCAGGAGCGCCGGCGCCGGCGCTTCCCCAAGGAGAAGCTCGCCGAGCTCGCCGCGAGCGTCAGACAGATCGGCGTGATGCAGCCGATCGTCGTGCGGCCGCACCCGAAGCCGGTCGCGCCGGTCAAGTATGAGATCGTCGCCGGCGAGCACCGCTGGCTTGCCGCCGGCATGGCGGGCCTGGTCGAGGTGAATGTCGTCGTGCGCGAGATCGCCGAGGCGGACCTGGTGCAGTTCCAGCTCACCGAGAATCTGCAGCGTCAGACCATCGACGCGCTCGAGGAAGCGGAGGGCTATCGCGAGCTGCAGACCGCGAAGAAGCTCAAGGCCGAGCAGGTCGCGGACCTCCTCGGCATCAGCCGCACCACGGTCTTCAATCGCCTCAAGCTGCTGGATTTGTGTCCCGAGGCGATCGCGGCGCTCGAGAAAGGCGAGCTCAACCAGTCGAACGCCATCCTGATCGCACGCATCGGTCACCACGATACGCAGCGACGCGTGCTGAAGGAGAGCAGGCAAAACAATTACGGCGAGGGACCGATGACCTACCGCGAGCTCCGCGAGCATATCGAAGAGCACTATATGATCGACCTGAAGGGCGCGCCCTTCAAGCTCGACGATTTCGCGTTGATTCAGAAAGCCGGGCCCTGCACGACCTGCCCGAAGCGCACCGGCAATCAGAAGGATCTCTTCTCCGACGTCAAGAACCCGAATGTCTGCACCGATCCCAAGTGCTACGACGACAAGCGGCAGATCGTGTTCCGCGGCAAGGCGGCCGAGCTCGAGGCCAAGGGGCACAAGGTCATCGCCGGCGCCGACGCGAGAAGGCTCATGCCCTATATCGAGAACGGCAACGACCACATCGGCGGCGGTTATACGAAGCTCACCGAACGCCAGTATTCGGACGGCAGAAGCCGCACCGCCGCCGAGATCCTCGGTCCGGGCTTCAAGCCCGTGCTCCTGCAGCGTCCGGACACCGGCAAATTCATCGAGGTCGCGAGCATCCAAGCGATCGCTGCCGCACAATCGGGCAAGAAGCCGAAAGAGGATGAAGGCCCGAAGCCAAAAGTGCGATCGGCCGCGCCGAAACTCCATCTGCCGGATCTCGACGACCAGGTCACCGAGCGCCTGATCAAGCTGATCGGTGAGAAGGCCCCGAAGAAGTTCAGCCGCAGCGTCCTGCTCTCCGTCGCCGAGCTCGTGTTCCCGGAGATCAATGCGCGAAGCGACAAGCTCGACATGGTGGCCAAGCACTACGGCTGGAAGGGAAGCGCGTTCGGTGGCGGCTACGGCAACGGCGGCGATTTCCCCAAGGCGGCCGCGGGATTCGACGAGGCCAAGATCATGCTGCTGTTCCTCTACGCCGTGTTCGCGGCCGGATGGGGACCGCACGGCAACGAGGAGGTCCTCGAATTCCTAGACATCGATGCGGACGAGACCCGGGAAGCGATCATTGCCGAACGCAGGCAGGCCCAGGCGAATGCGCGCATGAAGGCGAAGCTCGCGAAGGCCTCGCCGCTGGTGAAAACGGGCGCGAAGGGGAAGCTCAAGTGGCCGTTCCCGACGAAGGGCAAAGCGCCGAGCGCGGCGAAGAAGAAGGGGAAGAAGAAAGTGGGGAAGAAATGAGCGAGGAGCCGCACGAGCCGCTCAAGATCAGTCCTTTCAACCAGGCTGTGCTCGATCTCGTCGAGAAGATAAAGCCGCTCTTGGCCGGTCACAATCCGAGCGTCCAGGGCGCGGTGTGCGGCGAACTTACATCGATCTGGCTGGCCGGGCACACGCCAGAGTTGCGGGACGAGCTGCTCGAGCTTCACCTCTCTTACGTCGCCAGCATGACACCGGTGAACGCTCGAGCGCTCAACGGAGAGCACTTGCTTGAGCCGGACGGTCACGCCGTCGTGATGAGTGACGGGGCCTTCGTAGGGATCTGGCGCGATCGCGAGATCGCGGAAAAGATTATGAATCGCAGCCCGCGCGCGAAAAGCGAGAGGATCCGGCCAATGATATTCGCGGACCAGGAATGAAAGAGCGCCCGATCCTGTTCTCGCCAGCGATGGTCAAGGCGATTCTCGATAGCCGCAAGACGCAGACGCGACGTCCAGTAATGCCGCAACCGGGGGCCGTCGTCGACGCCAAGGCATTCAAAGGCGGGGGCGGGTTCATCGATTCTACCGTTGGCGATAAGGATCCCCTCGTGAAGTGCCCATACGGCCGCGCTGGCGATCGATTGTGGGTGAAAGAGCGCCATTGCTATCTCGATGTCGCTAAAAAACCGCGAAACGACTTCAAGGGAGCACGGGACGAGTGGGATCTGGTGGTCGAATACTCGGATGGCACGGAGCTCGCCCGCGTCGCCTGGGACAATCGACCAGGACCGTATCAGGGCCCGTCGCGACCGAAACAGACGCGCGATCGCGGCGAATTGAAATGGCGCCCGTCGATCTTCATGCATCGCTGGGCCTCGCGCCTTACGCTCGAGATCACCGCCATTCGCGTCGAGCTCGTTCAGCAAATCAGCGAAAAAGAGGTTTTTGCCGAAGGGATACAAATCCCGGTCGACTCTGAGACGAAGCGTCCGTTGCTGCAGCTGACGGGCCGCTTCCCACCGAGCGCCTATCTTTGCAAAGCGACGATCCACGATCCCGCAGCGTTCGTGCGAGCTCATTATGCGAGCCTGTGGGATTCGCTGAACGCCACGCGCGGCTACAGCTGGCAGACGAATCCCTGGGTATGGGTCGTGGAATTCAAGCTTGCATGACCGACCTCGCCCTTTCCCCCGAAGAGATCCTCGAGCTCACCCGCCCGCTCACGCGGCCGCACGCGCAGCTGCGCCATTTGCGCCGCATGGGGATCCGCGCGGAGCGCCGGCCGGATGGGACGGTACTCGTGCTGCGCGCGTGGCTTGCCGATCGGCCCGGACCCGGCGCACAATCTTCTCCCCGCCCCCGCCTTAAATCGGATGAGAAAGTACCCCCTCCGCGTTTATCCAAAGCACGGCTCGCTCTGGTTCGTTGATCTCGAGCGCCGCTGGCACAAGCTCTGCCGGATCGACGCCGGCGAGGCCGCCATGTACGAGGCGCTCGCGAAGCTCCACCAGGAGCTGCCGCTCTCCAGGATCCCGGCCGCGATCGCGAAGTTCAAGCTCGACTATCTCCCCGGCCTGGCCGTGACCACGCAGAAGGAGCACGCGCGCCTCCTCGACGTCGCTGCCGATGAGTTCGAGGAGTTCGACGTCGCCGACGTCCAGCCCTCCGACGTCGCGCGCTCAGTCAAGAACGTCTATGGCGACCAGGTCGTCGACGGCAAGCACCGCGCGGCACGGCTCACCGCCGGCCGGCACTACAAGGCGCGGCTCTCGACGTTCTTCCGCTGGTGCGTCGAGCAGGGCCTGCGCTCGAGCAACCCCTGCCGCGAGATCTGGCTCAAGGCCCCGCCGCGGCGCGACCGCTATGTCACCGACGACGAGTTCGGCAAGATCCGCGCGGCGCTGCTCTTGGGCGACGACAAGAAGCCCACGCGCGCCGGCGAGATGGCGCGCGCATTCGCCGAGCTCTGCTACCTGACCCTGCAGCGACCGACCGACGTGCGGCGCCTGCTGTGGTCCCAGGTGCGCGACGACGTCGTCGCGTTCAAGCCGAGCAAGACCGCGGGATCCAGCGGCGCGCGCGTGCTCGTGCCGATCACGCCCGCGATCCGCGCCGTGCTCGAGCGGGCCCGGGCGTTCGTGCCGAGGACCAAGAAGGGGAAAGAGCAGAAGGAGCTGAAGAGCATCTATGTGGTCCATGCGCTCGACGGCAGCCCCTACACCATGAGTGGGCTGCGAAGCGCCTGGAAGCGCGCCTGCAAGCGCGTGGAGGTGAGGAACGCGACCATCAAGGACCTGCGCGCCAAGGCGCTCACTGACGCGCGGCGCGCCGGCTACGGCAAGGAAGCGCTTCAGGTCGCGGCCGCGCACTCGAGCTACGAGACGACCGAGATCTACCTGAAGCCGTTCGAGGAGCCGCTGAGTACGGTGCGGCTGACGTTGCCGGAGTTGCCATCATCTTGACAATGCTTTTCTTTGACGCGCATACTGCCGGCCAGGCGCTGAACACGCCCACACGAGCGGCACCCCGCGTCCGACAAACGTGGTTTTTTTACGTCACCGGCCGGGTGCCGGTTGCCATATAAGACTCCGCTTTGGCGGGGGAAAACAGTCGGCCGTTCTCGTGACGGTGTTCAATCGCCCGGCCACCCTCTGAACAGGGGTGCATGTGAACAAATCACGAGGAGGCCACCATGGCCTATAGACCGACACAATTGCAGAATCTTTATCGTCTAACGCTTGATGAATGGCGCCTCGTGCAAAAGTATCGAACCTGCTGCAACCATCATCGCGAGATTGTTGCCAGAATCAGCCATGCAGCTCTATTGCATTGTCAACGAGATCACGAACACCCGTCGAAAGTAATCCGGCTCTTCCCGTGAGATCAAAATGAAAAGAGAACTGCCGCCGAACATGCACCTGAAGCATGGCCGCTATTATTTCGTCACCAAGGCAGACGACAGAACGCGTTGGAAACCGCTTTCCCGCGACCCAGGCGAAGCCCTGCGCCAATATGCGGCCATTGCAGGGATACAACTGACCGATCATTCGGAACCGCCGCCGGCGTGGCTCCTGCATTACATCGCGGTGTTATTCAGAAGAGCAAAGCAACGGGCGACGGCGGACAACATCTATTTCAATCTGACGCCGGAGGACGTTCTGCAACTCGGCGAACGCGAGAACTGGACCTGCGAACTTACCGGGCTGCGATTCAATCTGGATCGCACGGACAACGCTCGCTCCAGGGCGTTCGCTCCCAGTCTCGACAGGATCAACAGCACAGGTGGCTATGCGAAAGGAAACGTGAGACTCGTGTGCGCGGCGGTGAATATGGCGCTGAACGAATGGGGAGAGCAGGTGTTCCGGCTCATCGCAATGGCTTACTGCCGCAAGCACCGGATAGTGCTCAGAGTTAGACAGCAGTTAGACAAACGGCAACATCTGAAATCCGATCCCACCGAACAGAACGAGCGCTTTTGATTTCTAAGGGGAATTTGGTCGGGGCGGCGAGATTCGAACTCGCGACCACCTGCACCCCATGCGGGCGGGAAAACCCGATAGTACAGACGTCTGCACTGATTTGTCTAACGCCG
>WNFI01698393.1_pt1 | contig 43891 bp, 44 predicted proteins | sample 5400471 | NCBI WGS metagenome assembly WNFI01 (sample SAMN13153348, study PRJNA577476) | soil metagenome | isolation source: 100 cm saprolite on Douglas fir-dominated hillslope | place: USA:California | collected 2013-09-17 | reverse complement strand
CTGGGTCATCTCCACCATGTGCCGCCGCCGGTCCTGCGGGTCGCGCTTGCGGACCGAGAACCCGGCCGCCTCGAGCTCGTTCAGGATCAACACCACGCTGTTGGCGTCCATGAACATGGCGCTCTCCAGCTCCTGCTGGGTCGTTCCCGGGTGGTCCCGAATGTAGACGAGAACCATGTAGGGCTTGACCCGCATGCCGAGCAGCTCCTCGCTGGAACGGCGATGCAGCCCTTTCTGGAGCTGGGTCAGCAAAGAGACGAGCCCGCCGCCGTCGGGGCGCGAGCCGTCTGTCTTCACGTCCATAGATGTTATCACCGAGTCTTAACTTTACCCATATTCCGGATAATCCATGCAATAAGGATCGTCATGGTCCTGTTATAGTGGTCATCCCGAGTCCGTGATTATCTGGAGAGGCGTTATGAATTCGAATCTAAGAAGGTGGATGGCCCTGGTAGTCGTGTGCTTCGGGCAGCTCATGATCATGCTCGACTCGACGATCGTCAACGTCGCCCTGCCCTGGATCCAGGTCGACCTCGGTTTCAGCGAGGCGAACCTGACCTGGGTCGTCAATGCCTACCTGATCGGCTATGGAGGCTTCCTGCTAGTCGCGGGCCGCATCGGCGACCTGATCGGCCGCCGCAAGGTCTTCCTCGCGGGTGTCTTCCTGTTCACGGTGGCATCGGTCGGCAGTGGTTTCGCCCAGAGCGCCGACCACCTGATCATCGGCCGCTTCCTGCAGGGCCTCGGCGCCTCGATCTCGGCGGGGGTGATCATCGCGATCATCGTCACCGAGTTCCAGCGCCCGGCCGAACGCGCCCAGGCGATGAGCGTCTTCACCCTGGTGATCGCGGGCGGCGGCTCGCTGGGGCTGCTGGCGGGTGGCTTCCTCACCCAGTGGCTGAACTGGCACTGGATCTTCTTCATCAACCTGCCGATCGGCGTGGCCACGATGATCCTCGGAGCCTGGCTGATCGAGGAGAACGACGGTCCGGGCCTGAGCCAGGGAGTCGACGTGGCCGGCGCGATCCTGGTCACGGCCGCGCTGATGCTGGGCGTGTACGGCATCGTCACCGCCTCCAGCTACGGCTGGATTTCGCTCCACACCCTCGGATTCGGTGGCACCGCCGTGGCCCTGACCGGGCTCTTCGTCTTGCTTCAGTCGCAGCTGAGCAACCCCCTGATGCCGCTGCGCATCCTGGCGATTCGCTCGCTGACAGGCGCGACCGCGGCGCGCGCCCTGCTGTTCACCGGCCTGTTCACGAACTTCTTCGTCGGCGCGCTGTACCTCCAGCACACCCGCGGCTACACCGCGTTTCAGACAGGCCTCGCCTTCCTCCCGGTGACGGTGACGATCGGCGTGATGTCGAGCGGCCTGGCCGCACGGCTCATGGCTCGGATCGGTGCCCGCAACCTGCTGATGGCGGGGCTGGCGATCATCATCGTGGCGCTAGGGATCCTGTCCAACGCGGGCCCGGCCACCGGCTACGCGCCGGTGCTGCTGACCGCCTATGTCCTGCTCGGCGCCGGCGCCGGGTCATCCTTCCTGCCGCTGCTCACCATCTCTATGTCCGAAGTGCCTGTGGCGGACGCCGGCCTGGGTTCGGGCTTCAGCAACGTCGTGATGCAGGTCGGCGGAGCGTTGGGCCTGGCTTCGATCACGTCGATCTCGACCGCCAACGCGCAGGGATACGGCGTCTTCCAGATGGCCTATGCCCTGGCCGCGATCTGTGTGGCGGCCTCGCTGGTGGTGGTCGTCGCGGTGCTCCGCACGCGAACCGCGCGGGTTGCCGTGCGGGAGCAGGTGCAGGTCGAAGAGGCAGCCTGAATATCGCCTAGGCCGGCACCCTCGAATAGAAGCGGCATGGCGGGGACTCCGCCGTGGTGTGGAAGTTCCAGTGACGGCACCATGCGGTGCCGTCGAACTTCCTGCACGAGCCACACGTGACGCGCGGGCTCTCCACATGCGTCTTCTTCATGTGGTGCTCCGGCCTCTCCCCGGGAAACGGCTCGCCGCTTCCGGGCATGCCCTCGTCTTGCGTCATCGCCCTCGGCGGCTGCCGGGTCAGCCGCGGCCCCGTGCTGACCGCATCAACATGCCGAGCGTTACTCCGCCCGCAAGCCCCATCAGCACGATGCCGAAGTACAGCGGCCGCCAGGCGTCAGTGTTGGGCTGCCACCCCGGCCGTGCGACTAGTAAGCCAAGGCTGACCATGAGGATGGCGCCGTTGCCCGCCACGAGGCCGAGGTTTCCGAGGACGTAAGCCCATCTCCAGCGACCGCCGGCGACCACGGCCGCGATGCCGAATCCAATCTCGGCAATGGCCGCGAGTGGCAAAACGAGGACACCTGCGTAGCTCAGGAAACCGAAGAGCGGCACCACAAAGGCAAAAAGACCGACCGTGCCGACGACCAAGCACGCGATGAACCACGGAAGGTCGGAGTGGCGCACTTCAGTCGGTGGACTCAGGTCATCGCCGCCACCGTGGAGCATGAGACGCGGCCATTGTATGTAGAGGAAAGGGGGATTGCCGCCAGCAGGTGGTCAGAGCTGCGAACGCACTTCCCAGAGCTCCGGGTAGAACCGCTTGCCTAGCGTCGAGCGTAGATATTCGGCGCCGCTGCTGCCTCCGGTGCCGGTCTTGCTCCCGATCTGACGCTCGACCATCAGGACGTGGCGCGCCCGCCAGTGGGCGAACGTCTCGTCATGGTCCAGCAGCCCCTCGCAGAGGTCGAACAGGTCGCCGTGCCGCTGGCGGTCGCGAAAGATCTCGACGAGCGTAGGTGCGCCGCGCCGCTGGACCAAGGCGCGGAACGCGTCGTCGAGCGACGGTTCGTCGAGCCGCCGGCGCATCCGGCTCAGCTCCTCCGGCGTCGCCTCGAGCCTCGCGACGTACCTCGGCTCCTTCAGGCCGGAGAGAAACTCGATCTCGCGGAACTGCACCGACTGAAATCCGCTCGCCGGCGCGAGCTTGGAGCGGAAAGCGAGAAAGTCCTGCGGCGACATCGTCTCCAGGACCTCGAGCTGCTGCACCAGCAGCTTCTCGATGACGTAGACCCGGTGAAGGTGATGGCGGGCGAAGAAGATGTCGTCGGCGTCGATCCGGTCGCGCGCGGCCTCGAGCTCGAACAGGACGACCTTGAACCAGAGCTCGTAAACCTGGTGGGCGACGATGAAGAGCAGCTCGTCGTGCTCCTCGCTGAGGCCCTGCTGCAGCTGCAGCAGCTCCGGCACCTTGAGGTAGGTGCCATAGGAGAGCTCGCGACCCTCTTCTCCGAAACGACGGCTCAATGCTTGAAGTGGCGCACCCCGGTCACCACCATGGCGATCCCGGCCGCGTCGGCGGCTGCCACGACCTCGGAGTCCTTCACCGAGCCGCCGGGCTGGATCGCTGCCGTGATGCCGGCGCGGATGCCGAGCTCCAGGCCGTCCGGAAACGGAAAGAACGCATCCGACGCCATCACCGCGCCGCGCGAGCGATCGCCCGCGCGTTGCACCGCAAGCTGCACCGCCTCGACGCGCGACATCTGGCCGGCTCCCACACCCACCGCGGCGCCCTCCTTGAAAAGGACGATCGCGTTGGACTTCACGTGCTTCACGGCGGTCCAGGCCAACCCGAGCTGCTCCCACTCCTCGTCGGTCGGCGCGCGGCGCGTGACGACTCGACACGACGCGCGGTCGAAGCCGGCGCGGTCCCATTCCTGGACCAGCAGCCCGCCCGGCACCGACCGCACGTCGTAGTCGAAGAGGCCCGGGTGCGCGGGTTCGGCGGCAAGCACGATCATGTTCTTGCGCCGCGCGAGCACGTCCCTCGCTTCGTCCATGATCTCGGGCGCTATGACGACGTGCGTGACGATCTGCACTATCTGTTCAGCGGTCGTCCGGTCAAGTGGCCGGTTGGTCGCGACGATCCCGCCAAACGCGGAAACCTTGTCCGTCTCGTACGCCGCTCGATAAGCCGTCGCTGTGTCGTGTGCCACGGCCAGGCCGCATGGATTCATGTGCTTGACGATCGCCACCGCCGGCCGGGCGAAGTCCATCACCAGCTGGAACGCGGCGGAGGCGTCCTGGATGTTGTTGAAGCCGGGCGGGCCTCCCTGCACCTGCATGGCGCCGCCGATCCCACCCGGGTCGGGGCCGAGTCGATAGAAGGCCGCCTTCTGATGCTCGTTCTCGCCGTATTTCAGCGGCTGCGCGAGCAACCCTGGGATCGTGATCTCGACTGGGAATCCGTTGGCCTCGCCGTGCCGCAGATAGGCGGCAATCCAGGCGTCGTAGGCCGACGTGTGGGCGTAGGCCTCCGCCGCCAGGCGACGCCGCGCGCTGGTGTCGAGCGTGCCCTCGTTCAGCGCGCCGAGAATCTCCGAGTAGCGCTCGGGCCGAACGACGACGACGACCGATTCGTGGTTCTTGGCCGCGGCGCGGATCATGGCCGGCCCGCCAATGTCGATCTGCTCGACGGCCTGCTCGAACGTAACGTCCCGCTGCAGCACCGTTGCGACGAAGGGATAGAGGTTGCAGCAGACGAGGTCGATCTCGCGCAGTCCATGATCGGCCAGCGACTGCAGGTGATCGGGTTTGTCGCGCCTTGCGAGGATGCCCGCGTGGACGCCTGGATGCAGCGTCTTGATCCGGCCGTCCATCATCTCGGGGAATCCCGTCAGCTCGCTCACCGGCCGCGCGTCGACCGCCGCGTCCTCCAGCGCCTGGAGCGTGCTGCCGGTGGCGAACAGCTCGTAGCCAATGCGATGCAGTCCGCGCGCAAACGCCGCCAGCCCGGTCTTTTCGCTAACGGACAGAAGTGCGGTCGGCAAGCCGTGCCTCCAACAGCCGGATCGCCTGGGGCAGGATCCGATACTCGGCCTCGTGCACCCTCTGGCGCAGAACCTCCACCGTATCGCCTTTCAGGATCGGCACGGCCTGCTGCAGGAGGATCGGGCCGGCGTCGAGCTCGGCGGTCACGATGTGGACGGTCGCCCCAGTCCTCCGGCCGCCTCTTTCCAGCGCACGCTCGATTGCGTCCAGGCCGCCTGAGAACTCGGGCAGCAGCGAAGGGTGCACATTGATGATGCGGCCAGGGAACGCGTCGAGAAACGACTTCGCATGGATGCGGTCGTAACCGGCGTCGATGACAAGCTCAACACGATGGCTCAGGAAGAAGTCGCGCATCGCCACGTCACGCTGCTCGACCGACTCAAACGATCGCTGCGACAGCTCTGCCAATGCAATGTTCTTCCCGCGCGCGTACGCCGCCCCGCCGCAAGACGGCCGGTTGGTGGCCACCGCGACGACGTCGAAGCCCCGCTCGACCAGGTTGCGGAGGTTCGTGCCCTGCCCCGAAACGCAGACGCCGAGCTTCAGAGGAGCGCCACCCGGTCGGGCCCTGTCTGCGGCACCACCTCGCCGACCACCGTCGCGCCGTCCGGAACGTCGTCGCGACCCATGATCACGATCATCCCGAGTCCCATGTTGAACGTTCCATACATCTCATCGTCCCCCACGCGGCCGCGCCCTCGGATCAGCTCGAAGATCGGCGGCAGCGTCCAGGCGCGCCGGTTCAACCGGGCGCCAAAGCCTTCGGGAAGGCACCGAGGAAGGTTGCCCAGGATTCCGCCGCCGGTGATGTGCGCGGCGGCTTTCCAGCGCATCCCCGCGAGGTCTTGCAGGTACGAGCGGTGCGGCTCGAGGAGCACCTCGCCCAACGGCTTTCTCAGCTCCAGGAACACGTGGCCCAGGGGCACGTCCTCGAACACCTTGCGGACGAGCGAGTAGCCGTTGGTGTGCAGCCCGCTCGATGGAAGCCCGACCAGGACGTCGCCGGGCACGACCTGCGGACGCTCTGAGGTTGCCTCGACCAGGCCGATGATGAAACCCGCGAGGTCGTAGTCGCCGAGCGCGTACACGCCCGGCATCTCGGCCGTCTCGCCACCGAGCAGCGCGCACCCCGCTTCGCGGCACGCCGCTGTCATGCCTTCGACGAGCTGCGTGAAGACGTTCGGGTCGAGCTGGCCGGTCGCGAAGTAGTCGAGGAAGAACAGCGGCCTCGCCCCCGAGGTGGCGATGTCGTTGACGCAGTGGTTCACGATGTCGACGCCGATCCCGCGGTGCGAGCCGGCCGCGATCGCAACCTTGATCTTCGTGCCGACCCCATCGGCGCTGGCGGCCAGCCGGCCTCCCCCGGGCAGGGCGTACAGGCCGGCGAATGGGCCGATCCCGACCACGACCTCCTTGCCGTGGGTCGCGGCGATCAGCGGCCTGACCCGCTCCAGGGCGCGTTCGTAAGCCTCGATGTCGACGCCGGCCGCGGCGTAGGACAGTCCTTCGGCGCTCAACTCAGATCTTCGCTAGCTGCGGAGAGGGAGGTCCGGGAACGTGGTCTGACTTGACCGGCATCTCGAACTGCATCTTGTCCATCTCCAGCTGCTGCGGCACTGGCACCGGGTACGAACCGTCGAAGCATGCCCGGCAGAACTCCTGAGCCGTCCCGCGCCCGATGGCCCGGATCAGGCCCGGGATCGAGAGATAGCTGAGCGAGTCGGCGCCGATCTGCTGGCGCACCTCCTCGACAGAGCGGCCTGAGGCGATCAGCTCCTTGGTCGAGCCGATGTCCACGCCCATGAAGCAGGGGAACCGCATCGGAGGGCTCGAGATCCGCATGTGGATCTCGCTCGCTCCCGCGGCGCGCAGTCGCTCGATGATTCGCCTCGACGTCGTGCCACGCACGATCGAGTCGTCGACCGCGATGATTCGCTTGCCCCTGATCGAGCGCGGCAGCGGGTTGAGCTTGAGCATCACGCCCGCCTCCCGCAGCGACTGGTCCGGCTGGATGAAGGTGCGGTTGATGTAGCGGCTCTTCATCAGGGCTTCGCGGAACGGGATCCCCGAAGCCTCTGCGTATCCGATCGCCGCCGGGGTGCCGGAGTCCGGGAACGGGATGACCATGTCCGCGCCGATTGGAGCTTCCTGCGCCAGCTCGTGGCCCATCCGGATGCGCGCGTCCTCAAGCTCGCAGTTCTTCAGGATCGAGTCCGGCCGCGCGAAGTAGATGAACTCGAAGACGCACATCGCGTGCTTGCTCGAGGCCTGGAACGAAACGCTGTGCACGCCGTGCTCGTCCATCACCACCATCTCGCCGGGCTGCACCTCGCGCACGAACGTGGCGTTTACGGTGTCCAGGGCGCAAGTCTCGGACGCGATCACATGCGCCGGCTGCCCCGGCAGCGGGATGTAGCCGATGCACAGCGGCCGGAAGCCAAACGGGTCGCGCAGGGCGATCAGCTGGTTCGGCGTGATCACCCCGCACGAGTACGCACCGACGACTCGCGCGAAAGTGCGCCGGATGACGTCCTCCCACGAGCGGCCGTGCGTGTTCTCGATGAGGCGTGCCATCACCTCGGTGTCGAGCGCCGTCTCGAACGTGACGCCCCGCTCGGTGAGCTGCGCGCGCAATGCCTCCGCGTTGAGAAGGTTGCCGTTGTGCGCGATCGCGCCAGGCCCCAGCGTCGGGTGATGAAACGGGAGCGGATGCGCGTTTTCGGCGCGGCTTGACCCGGTGGTCGAGTAGCGGGTGTGGCCGAGCGCGACGAGCGAGCCCTGGCCAAGCTCTTTGATCTGCGAGGCGGAGAAAACCTGGGCGACGAGGCCCATGTCGCGGTGCACGCGCACCGAAGTGCCGTCGGATACCGCGATCCCAGCAGACTCCTGGCCGCGATGCTGCAGCGCGAACAGGCCGAAGTAGGTGAGGTTCGCGACATCGACCCCCTGCTTCGCGCAGACTCCGAAGACTCCACACATCGCTAGGGGACCATCACCTCCCAGGCCTGGCGCAGCTCGGCGAGCGTGATCTTCAGCTGGCCCTCGAACTCGAGGCTGTCGCCGCCGGCGAGCCCGAGCAGTGAGAGCTCCACGTTGTGGCGGCGGGCGAGCGACTGCAGCTCCGGCATCGCGCGCGACGCGACGCTGACGATGAACCGGCTCGGCGATTCGCCGAAAAACGCGGCGTCGACCCGAAGCGGCGGCTCGGGCCGGACCGCGGGGCAGCGCACCCCGATGCCGCCGAGCAGGCAGCACTCCGCGAGCGCAACCAGCATGCCTCCCTCCGCGCAGTCATGCGCCGAGTGCAGGTATCCGCTCTGCGCCGCGGCCAGCACCACACGGTTGACCGCCTGTTCGCGGGTCAGGTCGAGCGCGGGTGGGCGACCCGCGACGTGTCCGTGCTCGACCTTGAGGTATTCGCTGCCGCCGAGGTCGTTGTGGCTCGAGCCGATCAACAGCACGAAATCGCCGTCCCCGCGAAAGGCGGCGCCGAGCCGCTTGTCGTAGTCGTCGATCAACCCGATCATCCCGACCACGGGCGTCGGATAGATCGCCGATTCGCCGTTCGAGTCGTTATACAGGCTCACGTTGCCGCTGACGACCGGCAGGTCGAGCGTGCGGCATGCATAGGCGAGTCCGGCGATCGTCTCCTCGAGCTCCCAGTAGACCTCCGGCCGGTCGGGGTTGGCGAAGTTGAGGCAGTCGGTCACGGCCAGGGGGCGCGCGCCTGTAGCGACGATGTTGCGGGCTGCCTCGGCCACTGCGAGCTGGGCGCCGAGGTGTGGGTCCAGATGGCAGTAACGCGCGTTGCAGTCGGTAGTCATCGCGAGGCCTAGACGCGTGCCCTTCACCCGCAGCATCGCCGCGTCGCCGCCCGGCGGGATGACGGTCGCGTCGCCGACCATGTGGTCGTAGCGGCGGAACACGCCGCGCCGGCTGCTGAGGTTTGGGCTCGCGAGGAGCTTCAGCAGCGTCGCGCCGGCATCGGCGAGCGGAGGAAGCGCGTCGATCTCGAGGCCGAAAGGCGGCTCGGGCGCGACGCCGACCAGGCGCCGGACCGGGGCTCCGTCGGTGAGCAGGTTGACGGGGAGCCGAGCCACCTCGTCGCTGCCGTCGACCACGGTGAGAAGGCCGTCATCAGTGACGTGGCCGATCACGGCGGAGGTGAGGTCCCAGGCATGGAAGATGCTTTCGACCTCGCGCTCCCGGCCGCGCTGGACGACGACGAGCATCCGCTCCTGGGACTCCGAGAGCATCACGTCATATGGGGTCATGAGCCTCTCGCGTCGGGGCACCAGCGCGACGTCGATGACCGCCCCCGCGCCTTCGACCCTGCCCGCGCATTCGGCCACGGCGGACGTGAGGCCTGCCGCCCCCAGGTCCTGGATCGCCACCACGGCGTCGGTGTGCGACAGGTCCATGCACGCTTCCAGCAAGCACTTCTCGAGAAACGGGTTGCCCACCTGGACCGCGGGCCTGCGCTCGGAGCTGCTGTCGTCGAGCTCGACCGAGGCGAACGAGGCGCCGTGGATGCCGTCGCGCCCGGTGTCGGCGCCCACAAGCAGGATGCTGTTGCCGGTCCCCTCAGCGCGGGCACGCATGAGCTCGTCGGTGCGCACCAGGCCCACGCACATCGCGTTGACAAGGGGGTTGTTCGTGTAGCACTCGTCGAAGTAGATCTCTCCGCCGACGGTCGGGATGCCGATGCAGTTTCCATAGCCGCCAACCCCGGCGACCACGCCCTCCAAGTGCCTCATGGACGCCGGGAGCGGACCGAAGCGCAGCGAGTCGAGCAAGGCGATCGGCCGCGCGCCCATCGCAATGACGTCGCGGATGATGCCGCCGACGCCGGTCGCAGCGCCCTGGTAAGGCTCGATCGCGGAAGGGTGGTTGTGCGACTCGATCTTGAAGACGGCGGCCCAGCCCTGGCCGATGTTCACGGCGCCGGCGTTCTCGCCGGGACCTTGCAGCACCCCCTGACCGCCCGACGGAAGGCGCCGCAGCAGCGCCTTGGAGCTCTTGTACGAGCAGTGCTCTGACCAGAGCACGCCGAGCATGCCAAGCTCGACCTCGTTGGGGGCTCGCCTCAGCCGCTCGACGATGACCTTGTACTCATCTGGGGTGAGCGCAACCTCTCGAAGGCGTCGCTCGTCCACAGACTTGATACTCAAGACACCAGCACTTTCAGCGCATTCTCAGCGACAGAACCAAACAGCTTCAGGCCGTCGGTGCCGCCGAGTTCGGCCTCGGAGCATCGCTCCGGGTGCGGCATCATGCCGAGCACGTTGCCCCGGGCGTTGACGATGCCAGCGATGTTGTGCAGCGACCCGTTTGGGTTGGCGCTCGGCACGACACGGCCATTCGGATCGCAATAACGAAATACGACCTGCCCTCGCTGCTCGAGCCGCGACAGCGTGGCCGGATCGGCGAAGTAGCTGCCCTCGCCGTGCGCGATGGGGACGCGCAGGACCTCTCGCTCCTCGCACTTCGACGTGAATGGGAGATCGGTCCGCTCGACGACGAGGTTGGTCCACTCGCAGCGAAACTCGAGCGACGCGTTTCGGATGAGAGCGCCTGGGAGCAGGCCCGCCTCGCACAGGACCTGAAACCCATTGCAGATGCCCCACACCAGACCGCCCCGGTCGGCGAACTCGCCGATCTGCTCCATCACCGGAGCGAACCTGGCGATCGCCCCGGTGCGCAGGTAGTCGCCGTATGCAAAGCCGCCAGGCAGGATCACGCAGTCGCAGCCTTTGAGGTCGGTGTCCTTGTGCCACAGGTAGGTGAGGTCCGCGCCCAATACCTGGTCGATCACCCAGCCGCAGTCGCGGTCCGACCACGTGCCCGGGAATACGACCACTCCAAACTTCATCGGCGTCCGTCCCTCACGATGTCGAAACGGAAGTCTTCGATCACATGGTTCGCCAGCAGCTGGCGGCACATGGCCTCGACCCGTTCGCGTGCCTCGTGCTCGCTCGACCCTTCGAGGCTGAGCTCGATGTACTTGCCGACCCGGACGTCGGAGACCTCGCTGAAGCCGAGCGCCGCGAGGCCCTGTCTGACGGTGACCCCCTGCGGGTCGTTGACAACGGGCTTGGGGGTGACGACGACGATGGCTCTCATGTCTCGTTCCTCGGCTTGCGCGGGAACAGCTCCTTGCCGACCACCCGCTGGTACGCAGTCAGATACCGAAGGCGAGTCTGCGCCACGACATCCTCGGGAAGGCGCGGCGGATCCGACTCCTTGTCCCAACCCGAGCGGCCGAGCCAGTCGCGCACGAACTGCTTGTCGTATGAATCGGGCGATGTCCCGACCTGGTACGTGGCGGCGTCCCAGAAGCGCGAGCTGTCGGGCGTGAGAACCTCGTCGATCAGGGTGAGGTCATCGCCCACCAGGCCAAACTCGAACTTGGTGTCGGCGAGGATCAAGCCGCGGCGCGCGGAAAACTCGGACGCATATTTGTAGAGCTCCAGGCTCGCGTCGCGAAGCTTGTTCGCCAGGTCGGCACCGAGGTCCTTCTTCATCCGGTCGAAGGTGATGTTCTCGTCGTGGCCAGTCTCGGCTTTGGTCGCGGGCGAGAAGATCGGAGTGGCGAGCCTCTCGCTCTGCCGCAGGCCCGGCGGCATCGACTCGCCGGCCAGCGTTTTCGATGCCTCGTATTCCTTCCACGCGCTGCCGGCCAGGTAGCCGCGGACCACGCACTCGTAGTCGATCCGCTTTGCTTTGCGCACGATCATGAACCGGCCCGCGAGCTCATCACGGAAATCCTTGAGCGCCGGCGGCAGGTCCGGCACCATGCCGGAGACCAGGTGATTCGCCTGGAAGGTGTCGGTCTGCGAGAACCAGAAGATCGACAGCTGAGTCAGCACCTTGCCGCGGTCGGGAATCCCATTGGGCAGCACATGGTCGAAGGCGGAGATGCGGTCGGTGGCGACCATGAGCAGCCGGTCGGGCGCGAGCTCGTAGGTGTCGCGCACCTTGCCGCGAGCGAACAGCTTGAGCGGGAGAGACGTAGCCGTGACCGGAGGTCCAGCGATCACTTCGTGGGAACTCCGAGCCCCAGGCGCTCATACGCGAGGTCGGTGTGCTCGAGACCGGCCCACGGGTCGAAGACCTGCTCCAACTTCGGGCCGATGCGCCTCATGACCTCATCATTCTTCTCCAGCAGGGTACGAAACCCCGTCCCGGACTCCTGCATCGACTCCATGGCGGCCTTCTGGACGATCAGGTAAGCGTCCTCGCGCGACATCCCGCTGTCGACGAGCGCGAGCAGAACTCGCTGCGAGAAAACGACGCCTCCGGAGAACTGCAGGTTCGCCAGCATCCGGTCGGGACGCACCTCGAGGCCGCGCAGCACCTTGCCCATCTCGATCGCCATGTAATCGACGGTCGCGCACGCGTCTGGAAAGATGACGCGTTCCGCGGACGAGTGGCTGATGTCGCGCTCGTGCCACAGCGCCGTGTTCTCCATCGCGGTGACCAGGTTTCCGCGGACGATGCGGGCAAGCCCGCACACGCGCTCGGTCAGGACCGGGTTTCGCTTGTGCGGCATCGCCGAGCTTCCCTTCTGTTCCTTGCCAAACGGCTCGAAGACCTCGCCGACCTCGCTCCGCTGGAGGTGGCGAATCTCTGTCGCGATCCGCTCGAGCGTCCCGGCGGCGATGGCCAGCGCCGACATGAAGCCCGCGTGCCGGTCTCGCGCCACGACCTGCGTCGACACCACGTCCACTCTCAGGCCGAGCTCGCTGCACACATGCTCCTCGACGCGGGGATCGATGGTCGCGTGGGTGCCGACCGCGCCGCTGACCCGCCCCACCCCTGCATCGTCGGCGGCGCGCCCGAGCCTCTCGAGCGAGCGATCCAGCTCCGCGACCCAACCTGCGACCTTGAAGCCGAACGTGATCGGTTCGGCGACGATCCCATGCGTGCGGCCCGCCATCAGAGTGCGGCGATGCTGGACGGCCAGCTCCGCCGCGGCCTCCCTGACGGCACCCAGGTCGCGCACGATCATGCGCGCGGACTCCACCATCTGGACCGCCATCGCGGTGTCGTTGAGGTCCTGGCTGGTCATGCCGAGGTGGACGTAGCGGGCTTCCGGCTGCCCGATCGATTCGTTGAGCACCGTCAGGAAGGCGATCACATCGTGGCCGACGCGTGACTCGACCTCGGCGATCTTCGTTGCGTCGAATGTGCCCTTGCGGATCTTCGGCAGCGCGGACTCCGGGATCCGGCCGAGGGACGCCCACGCCTCACAGGCCAGCACCTCGATCCTGAGCCACAGCTCGTACTTGTGTTGGTCCGACCAGACCGCCCGCATGGCGGGCGGCGAGTATCGCTCGATCAAGAAGGGAGCCAGCTCCGAATCAGCACTTCGGGGTCGCAACGGATTATATCGGCCCCAGGTCGGATCAAGATTTAGTGAGCTCCCATCGGCCAGGCACAAGATATCGTGCCCATGGGTGTCGTAGGGGCGGTGTTAAGCGGCGGGCTTGATAATCGAGCACTGCTAGTGGGCACAACTCGTAACCACCTTCAAAGGCCTCTCGTTTGAACCGGCACAGGCTGAACGGCCGGTGAGCGACCCGTCGCGGGACGAGGAGCGAGAGCTAGTCGAGCTGGCCAAGGGGGATCCCCGCCAGTTCGGGGCGCTCTATGACCGGCACTTTCAGCAGATTTACCGCTTCGTTTATTCAAGAGTGAGGGAGCAAACCGCGGCAGAGGACGTCACTTCGGAAGTCTTCATGAAGGCTCTGAAGGCTATGCCCCGCTATCAGGACACGGGGCGGCCCTTTGCTGCCTGGCTTTATCAGATCGCGGTGAACGCAATCGCCGACCGCTACCGCACGCTCCGCCCCGCCCAGCCGCTGGATGACTTTCACGACCTTTCGGTGGCCGGTCCCGCGCTCGAAGACGTGGCGGCCCGCCGGGACGAGGTGCGGCGCATCTGGGCGCTGGTCGAGGCGCTGCCCCACCAGCAACGGACAGCGCTGGTGCTCAAGTTCCAGGAGGACATGAAGATCGAGGACATCGCGGTGGTCATGGGCAAGTCAGCCGGCGCCGTGAAGCTGCTCATCCACCGTGGCGTGACGAGGCTGCGCGACGAGGCCGACACACTGAGGCCGGTGGAATGAGCTCGTACCACGACCCCGAGCTGGAAGACGTCCTGCAGGACGACGAGCTGCGGCGACTTGCCGCCGTGCTCAGCGCTACGCGCCTACCCGAGCCTCCGCTCGACGACGCGTTTCGCACCGGGCTGCGGCGCCAGCTGATGCACGAGGCCTGGGCGATGACCGAGGGCCGGCCGTCGTGGTGGAGCCGCTTCTTCGCGCCGCCGGGACTGGCGTGGGCCGGCGCGATTTCCGGTGTGCTGCTGATTGCTGCAGTGGTGGTCTGGTCGGCGACCCAGCAGACGGGCGGGTTCAACACCATCTTCGTCGCGAGCCCCATCGATGGCAACCGGAGCGTGGCGCTCCAGCAGCCCATCCTCGTTTCGTTCAACCAGCCGATGGACCACCAGGCGACGGAGCAGGCGGTCCAGATCACGCCGGCCACGACAGTCGCGTATTCGTGGGACTCCAACACCCTGGCGGTGACGCCCGTCGGCGGCAACCTCGCGCCTAACACTCAGTACCAGGTGACCATCGGCCCGGGCGCGAAAACCGCCAGCGGCAAGCAGCTCGCGGCTCCGCAGACGATCACTTTCGTCACGCAGGCTGCACCGTCCCCGACGCCGGTGCCGTCGCCGCGCCCGACGCCGGCGAGCGCCCTCGGCGAGAAACTGCTGGCCCCGCTGGGAGGAGCGACCGGGCTGACCGCCCAGTGGTCGAGCGACTCGTCCTCGATCTACTTCGTGGATGGCAAGGGAGCGCTCGACGTGGTGTCGGTCAAAGGCGGGGCCGTCACCGCGATCGCGCCCGACGGCGCGTCGTCACCCTCCGTGGCGCCCGCCGGCGACCGCCTCGCGTACATCCGCGCCGGCAAGATCGAGGTGCTGACTTTCGCTTCGGGCAAGACGGTGGAGATCACCCCAACGACGCCCCCCGCGCTCGTGGGATGGGCGAAGACCACGGTGGTGTGGGCGGCGAGCGATGCGATCTATCGCGACGGCGACAGCGGTCCGGCCAGGCTCGCGGCTCTACCGGCGACAGGCGCCGTGACCGTGCTCTCGTTCTCACCTGACGGCGGGCACGCCGCGTACAGGCAGGACCAGAACCTGTTCGTTCTCGACCTCGCGACGGGCAAGAGCACGCAGCTCGGCCAGGCGAACGCCTCGTTCAGCGGCTGGTCGCCTGACGGCACCCTGCTCCTCTACTCGACGACCGACCACCTCGTCGTCGCCGACATGCTGGGCGTGACGCAGTCGACGCTGCCGGCGGGCGACGCGAGCTGGTCGAGCCAGGACGCGATCCTGCTCGGCAGCGACACCGACATCGAGCAGGTGCGGCCGGACGGCACGAACCTCGGGAAGCTTTCGAACGGCACCTACCACTCGCCGCTGTGGGCGCCGGACGGCAGCTCGTTCGCGTTCGTCCGCGGCAGTGCCTTGTGGGTCGCAGTGGCGCCGCCGCTCCCGCCGGAGCCGACCGCGGTCGATGACGCGACGACGGTCGTCAAAGCCTTCATGGAGGCGCGCCTCAAGGGCGTGGGCGATCAGGCCGGCACGTTCCTGGACGACGCCGGGAAGAAGGATTACGCGACGGGTGGGCTGAGCTTGCTCATCACAAGTGACCCCCGCTTCACCCGCTACTACGTCCTGACCGCGGAGCAGGTCGCGACGCAGCCGGACACGGTGAGGTTTGTCGTGCGACTGGTACTCACCCACGGCAAGATCGATGTGGCTCAAGACGAAGAGACGCTGGTGCTGGTCCGCGACGCGACCAGCAAGCACTTCCTGGTCGACCATGCGACGGGCGGCCCTCAGCGCGACCTGGGTAAGGGCGCCGCGGTGGTCAGCGTCGACGTCGCTGCGGATGCGATCAAGGTCACCTTCGACAGCGACCTCGACCCGGCCACGGTCAAAGACGGAGTCGTGCTGCTCGACTCCAAGGGCAGGCAGGTCGACACGACAGCGTCCTACACGAACCGCTCCGTGACGCTGAGCGGGCTGGACCTGAAAGAAGGGTCGCAGTACAAGCTGGTGGTGCTGACCACGGTCCGCGACGTCCTCGGGCACAACGTGGCCGCGGAGTACGACCTCGACGTGGTCGGACCGTCGCCGAAGAGACACGGCAACCACAGGGTGGTCGTGGTCTCGCCGAGCCCGACCGCCTCGCCGTCGGCGGCCGCCGGCTAGATCAGCTTCAGGGCCCGGGCCGCGCGGCACAGCGCGGTCACGGAGCCCGAGTGCACGATGTGCCCTTCGAGCGCCGCGTCGAGCGCCTCCGCGAACGGAAGCCGCAGCACCTCCATGTCCTGCTCGTAGCTCTCGGGACTCCTCGCCTGCTCGGTGAGGCTTTCGGCCAGGAACAGGTGTGCGCGACCGGTCAGGAATGCTGCGCCGTGCACGACCCCAAGCGACCGGTAGCGCGCCGCGACAAGGCCCGTCTCCTCGGCCAGCTCTCGGCGCGCGCACTCGAGAGGCTCCTCGCCCTCATCGAACGTGCCCGCCGGGACCTCCCACGAGGATGTGTTCCACGCATGCCTCCACTGGCGGACCAGCATCGTGTCCGCGTTGTCGAAGAACGGCACCACGAACGCCGAGTCGGGGTTGGCGACCACCGAATAGAGCGCCTCCGCGCCGTCGGGAAACCGAATCACGTCGTCGCGCAGCTCGAAGTGGCTCGTGGCGCCGCGAACCGTCGTGCCTTCGACGGCAAATGGCCGCCCGCTTTCGGGATGGCGGAGGCGCGTTATCGGCGCACCAGCGACGCAACCGCGGCCGCGGCCGCCGCCACATGGCGCGGATCGGGCCCGTAGTCGAAGGGCGACTGGTCGGCCGCGACCTTCCTCGCCTGGTCAACGAGGTCGGGATGCTCCTCGATGAACCGCGTGCTCAGGTTTCCCGAGCGAAAGTCGGCGCTGTCCAGGATCGCGCGGTGATACGGGATCGTCGTCGCGGGCCCGACCACCACGAACTCGCGGAGCGCGCGCCCTGCTCGGGCGATCGCCTCGGCGCGGTCGCTCCCGTGGACGATGAGCTTCGCGATGAGCGAGTCATAGTTCGGCGGCACGTCCGAACCCGGCCCGAAACCCGAGTCGACGCGCACGCCAGGCCCCGCGGGCGCAACCCAGCGCGAGATGCGTTTGGGGGTTGGGATGAACTTGCGCAGCGGATCTTCGGCATTGATCCGCATCTCGATCGCGTGGCCGCGCCACGTCACGTCGTCCTGGTTGACGCTGAGCTCGAGCCCCGCAGCGATGCGGATCTGCTCTTTGACCAGGTCGATCCCGGTCACCGCTTCGGTGATCGGATGCTCCACCTGCAACCGGGCGTTGACCTCCAGGAAGTAGAAGTCGCCCTCGCTGAAGATGAACTCGACGGTACCGGCGTTGACATAGCCCGCGGCGGTCGCAGCGCGGATCGCTGCCTGACCCATGGCGGCGCGGATGTCCGCGGTCAGGGCGGGCGACGGCGTCTCTTCCATGATCTTCTGGTGGCGGCGCTGGATCGAGCATTCGCGCTCGCCAAGGTGCACGGCGTTGCCGTGGCTGTCGCAGATGACCTGGATCTCGACGTGCCGTGGCCGGCGGACGTATCGCTCGAGATACACCGTCCCGTCGCCGAAGGCTGAGCTCGCCGCCTGCGAGGTGCTCTCGATGGCCGCGGCCAGCTCCTTCTCCGATTCGACGACCTTCATCCCGATGCCACCGCCGCCACCCGACGGCTTGAGCATCACGGGAAATCCGATCTCGCGCGCCGCGTCGAGCGCCGTCGTCGGGTCGACGGCGCCGCTGCCGGGCGTTACCGGGACGCCATGGTCGGCCGCCAGCTTGCGGGCGGCCAGCTTGGAGCTCAGCGCGCGCATCGCGGAGCCCGGCGGCCCGATGAACTGGATGCCGGCGCCGTCGCATGCATCGGGAAAGGCGGCCTTCTCAGCCAGGAATCCGTAGCCGGGATGGATCGCGTCCGCGCCGCAGTCGTGCGCGACCTTCACGATGCGGTCCAGCTGCAGGTAGGAGTCGGTCGCCGCGGCGCCGCCGATATGAAAGGCCTCATCCGCATAGCGGACGTGGATCGAGCTGCGGTCGGCGTCGGAATAGACCGCGACCGTCGCAATGCCGAGCTCGCCGCACGCGCGCATGACGCGGATCGCGATCTCGCCGCGATTGGCGATGAGAACCTTGTTGAAGAGCTTCTTCTTCACGCGATCGCGAGCAGAGGCTGATTCGGCGAGACGACCTCGCCTTCCTTGACGTACACCGCGTCGACCTTCCCGGCCAGGGTGGTGACGATGTCGTTTTGCATCTTCATCGCCTCGAGCACCGCGACCACATCGCCGAGCTTCACGACGTCGCCAGGCTTGACGGGCACCTTCACGATGAGTCCCTGCATGGGGGCGGTGACAGTGCCCTCGCCTGTCTTCGGGGCCGCCGGGGCGGCGCTCGGACCTGGCGCCGATGAGCCCAGCGATGGAAGGACCGCGATCCCGGCCCCGGTGACGCGGACCTTGAAGACCTCGCCCTCGACCTCCACGTCGAACTCGGCGGCCTGCGCAGGCGCCGCCGCGGGAGGCGGATCGGCCGCGATGAGAGCCGGCGCGGGCTGTGCATTCTCGACCTTGACCGTCGTGGAAACCTCAGTCGACCGTTCACCGTCTTTTCTCTCGGGCTGGGGCCCGCGCATGTAGTCGGGCGCCAGGTGAGGGAACATCAGGTAGATCAGGACGGTGTCGTCAGTCGGCTCGAAGCCGAGCTTCTTGACCTGACGGCGCGCCCCTTCGACCTGCGGCTCGAGAAGGTCCGCGGGGCGGATGGTGATCGGCTCCTCTCGGCCGAGCACCAGGCGCCTGAGCTCGTGGTCGGCAGGCACCGGCGGCCGGCCGTACAGACCCTGCAGGTAGTCCTTCAGCTCCTGCGTCACCGTCGCGTACCGCTCGCCGCCGACGACGTTGTACACGGCCTGCGTTGCGATCATCTGCCGGATGGGCGCGACAAGCGGCGGGTAGCCGAGCTCGCGACGGACGCGCGTCACCTCTTCCAGGGCCGCGTCCAGCCGATCGCTCGCGTTGTGGGCGGCGAGCTGCAGCGAGATGTCCTCGAGCATGAACACGGGCATGTGGTAACGCAGGATGCTGGCGTCGACGCGATCGGCGACCGGGCTCAGGTGCTCGATGTGGCGACGCTTCAGCTCCTCGACGTCGGGCAGGATGTCCCACATCTTCTCCAGGTCGAGGCCGGTGTCGTACTCGCCGCCCTCGAGCGCCGCGACCACGCTTTCCGCCGCGGGCTGCGAGGCTCCCCAGGCCAGCGGCGAGACCGCGACGTCGAGCACCTCGGCGCCCGCCTCGACCCCCGCCATGTAGGCCATCGGAGCCATTCCGCTCGAGCAGTGGGAGTGGATGTCGATCGGGACCTTGACCATCTGCTTGAGCGCTGTGACGAGCTCCCAGGTTGCTTGCGGGCTGAGCAATCCAGACGTGTCCTTGATCACGATCTCGTGGACGCCCATGTTCACCAGGCCCTTCGCCAGAGAGCCCCACAGCTCGAGGTTGTGCGCCGGCGAGATGGCGTAGCTCAGCGCGCCCTGCACCCTCTTTTTGGCCTTGAGCGCTGCCGCGATCGACGCCTCCATGTTGCGCAGGTCGTTGAGCGGGTCGAAGACGCGGAAGACGTCGACTCCGCTTTTCGCCGCGTGCTTGACGAAGAGCTCGACCACGTCGTCAGCGAAGTTCCGCTTTGCGACCAGGTTCTGGCCGCGGATCAAGGCCTGAATCGGCGTGTTCGGCGTGGCCTTGTTGAGCTTGCGTAGAAACTCCCATGGGTCTTCGTGAATCTGCAGCTGCGTCTCGAAAGTTGCGCCGCCGAATGCCTCCATGGCGGCAAAGCCGATCGAATCCATCCTGGCAGCGATAGGCACGATCTCCTCGGTCCGCAGGTACCCGCCGAGGAGCGACTGCTGCGCGTCGCGGAACGTCGTGTCGACGAGGCGGACTCGCGCCCTCTTTTTTGCCACCTACGACGTGGCTAGCGCCGCGCGCTTGTCACCGTGTCGCTGCTCGACTTCGGCGTCCTGGAGCCCGATGATCCGGGCCGCGAGCCAGGCGGCGTTCTTCGCCCCGGCCTCGCCGATCGCAACTGTCGCCACGGGCACGCCCGCAGGCATCTGGACGATCGAGTAGAGCGAGTCGACGCCGCCGAGGTGCTGCGTCGGCACCGGGACGCCGATGACGGGAAGGTCCGTCCAGGCTGCGACCACACCGGGCAGGTGCGCCGCACCCCCGGCGGCGGCGATCACCACCTTGATCCCGCGCGACCTCGCGCTGGTCGCCCACTCCATCACCCCTCGCGGGTTGCGGTGCGCCGAGCACACCTTCAGCTCGTGCGTCAAACCGAGGTCCTCGAGCACTTTGACGCACGACTCCATGAGCGGCAGATCGGACTTCGAGCCCAGGATCACACCGACGACTGGCTGCACTAGACCGCCTCCTCAGCGATATCCGACCTGAAGAAAGCCCCCTCGAATCGTACCTGCCGGGCTCCGACCAGGGCAGTCTCCCGCGCCTGCGCCACCGTGTCGCCCAACCCGACGGAGGTTACGACCCGCCCGCCGTCCGTGACCAGGCCGGTGCCGGGGTCGAAGCGCGTGCCGGCGTGGAAGATCAGGACACCGCGCGGCATATCCGCGAGGCCGCGAATGCGCTGCCCAAGCTTCATCGCGGCTTCGTCGGGGTAGTTGCCCGAGGCGACGACTACGCCGACGCAGGCCTGCTCGCTCCACCTCAGGTCAGGGTGGGCGGCAAGGCCGCCCTTGGCCGCCGCCAGCGCCAGGGCGACGAAATCGCTCTGCAGGCGTGGAAGCACGACCTGCGCCTCGGGGTCACCGAATCGGGCGTTGAACTCGATGGTCCGGATGCCGCCCTCGGTCAGCATCAAGCCGGCGTACAGCACGCCGCGGAACTCGTTGCCCGAGCTCTGAAGCTCTCGCAGGGCCGGAAGCATGACGCGCTCGACGACCTCCTGGACGAGCGCATCATCGACGCCCTTTGGGGGCGAGTAGGCGCCCATGCCGCCCGTGTTGTCGCCGCGGTCCCCGTCGCGGGCGCGCTTGTAGTCGCGCGCCGGCGGGAGCGCTATGACATCCGTGCCGTCGGTCACGCCGAGCACGGAGAGCTCGGGGCCCTCGAGCCGCTCCTCGATGACGATCGTCGCCCCGCTCTTCCCGAATCGCTGCTCGACGAGCATCGCGTCGATCGCCTTGTCCGCTTCCTCGACGTTCGAGCAGACGATCACGCCCTTGCCGCGCGCCAGCCCGTCGGCTTTGACTGCGACCCGTCCACCATGCTCGCGCGCCCAGTGCTTCGCCGAAGCCGGTTGTGTGAATACATCGTGCTCGGCGGTCGGAATCCCTGCCCTCTTCATCACGCCCTTGGCGAAGGCCTTGCTCGACTCGATGCGCCCGGCCCCGCGGTCCGGCCCGAAGACGGGGAAACCGGCGTGGCGCAGAGCATCCCCCGCTCCGGCGTCGACCGCGGCCTCCGGGCCGAGCACGACCAGGCCCAGGCGCTCACGCTTGGCGAAGTCGACCAGGCGGACGACGTCGGCCGCGCCGATCGGGACGTTGCGCGCCATGCCGCCCGTGCCCCCGTTGCCCGGAGCGCAGTAGACGCGCTCGACGAGATCCGACTGGACGCATTTCCAGACCAGCGCGTGCTCGCGCGCGCCCGACCCAACGACGAGGACTTTCATCGACTCCGCACGTTTGGCGCAAAAAGCACCGAAAAACTGATTCGGATAGGTGCGTTTTGCCCAGAACGCGCGGAGTGTGGGCCGGTTATTCCCACTCGATCGTGCCGGGTGGCTTCGACGTGATGTCGAAGACGACCCGGTTGACGCCTTTGACCTCGTTGACGATCCGGTTGCTGATCCGCGCCAGCACTTCGTACGGCACGCGGGCCCAGTCGGCCGTCATCGCGTCCTCGCTCGTCACGACCCGCACTGCTACGACGTTGGCGTATGTCCGAAAATCGCCCATCACGCCGACGGTCTCCAGCGGGGTGAGCACCGCGAACGACTGCCACACCTGCCGGTACAGGCCGTTCCGCTTGATCTCGTCGACCACGACCCAGTCGGCGTTGCGAAGGATCTCCAGGCGCTCGGCTGTCACCTCGCCGAGGCAGCGGATGGACAGCCCAGGACCGGGGAACGGCTGGCGATACACCATCTCCTCGGGCATGCCGAGCTCGAGCCCGACCGCGCGGACCTCGTCCTTGAAGAGGTAGCGCAATGGCTCGATGAGCTGGAAACGGAGTCCGGGTGGCAGGCCGCCGACGTTGTGGTGCGTCTTGATCTTCACCGCGGTGGACGCGACGTCGGGCGCGGTCGACTCGATAACGTCTGGGTAGAGGGTGCCCTGCGCGAGGAAGTCGATCTGGCCCAGGCTCGTCGCCTTCGAGCACCCGCTCCGGCTCTTCCTTGCGCAGCAACCCGTTGTTGACGAAGACGCAGGTCAGCTGATCCCCGACCGCGCGGTGCACCAGCGTCGCTGCCACCGCCGAGTCGACTCCACCCGAAAGGGCGCAGATGACGCGGCCGTCGCCGACCTGGGCGCGGACGCTCTCGGTCGCCTCGGCGATGAACGAGCCCGCCGTCCACGACGGAGTGCACTTGCAGACGCCGAACAGGAAGTTGCGCAGCACCTCGCGCCCGCTCGGCGTGTGCACGACCTCGGGGTGGAACTGGATGCCGAAGATCCCCTTGCCATCCGAGAAGGCCGCGACCGGCGAGTTGCCGCTTGTCGCGAGCAGCTGGAAGCCGGGCGGCATCTCGCTTACGTGGTCACCGTGGCTCATCCAGACCGGCAGCTCGCCCTGGAGACCGCGGAAGAGCACGTTTGGCTCGCGCACCGAAAGCAGGGCCGGGCCGTACTCGCGGGCGTGGCCAGGGTCGACCTTGCCGCCGAGGTGGTGGGCGATGAGCTGCATCCCGTAGCAGATGCCCAGCACGGGCACGCCCGAGCGCAACGCCTCGGGGTCGACCTGGGGCGCTCCCTCGTCGTAGACGCTGTTCGGCCCGCCGCTGAGGATCAGCCCGGCGGGATGCCGTGCCTCGAGCTCAGACCACGGCGTCGTGCCGGGCACGAGCTCGCAGTACACCTTCGCTTCGCGCACCCGGCGCGCGATGAGCTGGCTGAACTGCGACCCGAAATCGAGGACAAAGACCGTCTGCAGCCGCGTGCCGGGGTGGACTCTTTCCCGCCGGGCCGCGGCGGCCGTGCTCAGGACTTTCCCATGCCCACGTGCTGGGCCTGCTGGAACACCTTGCCCTCGGAGACGATCGAAGGTGCGATCACCATCTCGACGTGCTGGAACTCGGCGATGTCGTGCGCGCCGCATACGCCGAGCGCAGAACGTAGGGCGCCGGCGAAGTTCTGGGTGCCGTCGTCCACCCGCGCGGGTCCGAGCAGGATCTCTCGCAGCGTCGCCTTGGTCCCGACCTGGATGCGCGTGCCACGCGGCAGGTTCGGGTCGGGGGTTGCCATGCCCCAGTTGAAACCCTTCGAGGCCGACTCCTCCGATCCAGCCAGCGGGGTGCCGATCATCACAGCGTCCGCGCCGGAGGCGAACGCCTTGCAAACGTCGGCGCCGATTCGCATCCCGCCATCGGTGATGACCGCGACCCGCATGCCGCCCCGCCGCATGTGCTCGTCCCTGGCAGCGGCTACGTCCGCGGTCGCCGTCACCTGGGGCACGCCGACACCGAGGACTCCTCGCGTGGTGCACGCCGCGCCTGGACCGACGCCGACCAGGATGCCGGCGATTCCCGTCTCCATCAGCTCCAGCGCCGTCTCGTAGTGGACGCAGTTGCCGACGACGACAGGAATCTCGCAAGCTCGGACCAGGTCTTCGAACGACAGCTGGTGATAAGAGCGCGACGAGTGCCGTGCGGTGAGCACCGTGCCCTGCACGACGTAGACGTCGGCGCCCGCCTTCTGCGCCACGTCGGCGCGTTCCTCCGCGCGAGCGGGCACCGTCGAGACGGCGCAGGTGACACCCGCCGCCTTGATCGCTTTGATGCGCTCGCTGATGAGGTGAGGCTTGACCGGCTCCTTGTAGGCCTCGCGGAGGACCGCGTTCACCGTCGAGCGATCCGCCTCCGCGATCTTCCTTATCACGGGGGCAGAATCCTCGTAACGCGTGTGGACCCCATCGAGGTTGAGCACCGCGACGCCGCCGAGGCGTCCCATGGCGATCGCGAAGTCGACGTCGACCACGCCGTCCATCGCCGAGCCCCAGAACGGCAGGGGAAGATTGAAATGGTCGCCCATCGAAAAGGTGATGTCGACCTCGTCCGGGTTCAGCGTCACGCCGCCGGGGACGAGAGCGACCTCATCGAATCCATAAGCACGGCGAGCTCGCCGTCCGATCCCTATCTCCAGGCCAAGCTGCTCACCGGAAATCGCTTGTGGGGTCTCGATCCGGGCCTGACTCAGGGTGTGCTTGCTCCTTTTGATGGGCGGGGTTCGCCGAATTATACCGGGACACTATCCTGTGGATGGTGTACCGCACGCTCGAGTACCTGTACGGCATCTCCGACTCTGACGTTCGCCGCCTTAGAGCGGTCGGCATCCATCACACGAATCAGCTGCTCCACCGCACGTCGCTGGAAATCGACCGGAAGCGATTGGCGAAGAAGACGGGCATCACAACCGAGCGTCTCTTCGAGTTCGTGAACCAGTGCACGGTGCTCGAGGTCTCGGGAATGGACAGATGGATCGATCTCATGCGACGTTTCGGCGTCTCGTCGATGAAGGACCTGCGCGCGCAGGACGCGGGCCGGCTCCACGCCAGGCTCGTCGAAGCCATCGGTCTCGCCGGTGCTCCGAGTCTGACCGACGTTCAGTACTGGATCAGCCAGTCCACGGCGCTGGACATCGTCGAGGAGCCCGAACCGGTCAAGGCAGTTCGGGTCATCAGGTAAAGAAGGGCGGGCTCCCGCGCCCGCCCTCTTGTCGTCAGCTCAGCTGCGCGCTGAAGACGTCATTTGGATTGGTGTTCGAGGTCGGCGTGACGTTGCTGCTGGCGAGAGCACAGAGCAGGTTGCTCGCGGGGTAAGGGGCGTCGCAGTTCGTCTTCACGAAAACCGCGAGGAACCCGCTTCCGCTCGGCTGCAGCCCCTCGTAGTCGCCGAGGAAGAATCCGCGCGCGACAGGCGCGGTGCGCAGGTCGAAGGAGCCTGCGATGCGCTGCTCATTGCCGAATGTTGCTCCGCCGTCGGTCGAGTACTCGACCCAGTAGTCGGTCGGCCAATGCGCGGTGTCACCGGCCGTCAGGTTGCGGCTGTCGTAGTAGGTGACCGCAACGCGGCCGCCGTTGACGGCAACTGTCGGCGTGAAGGTAGGCATGCCGCCGGCGGTGTGGATTACTGACGGTTGACTCCATGTCGCGCCGCCGTCGCTCGAGGTGACGAGCAGGATCTCGTCGTCCAAGAACGACGAGCTCTGCTTGGAGTTCTTGAGGAAGTTGCTCGAGCTCTCGTAGACAACGTAGAGCTTGCCACTGGATGGGTCGATCGCCACCTCTTCCAGCCCATCTCCCACGCGCGCCCGCTCACCCGTGTTGGGGTCGAAGACGCCCAGGCTGTTGAACGGCGCGATGAGCTGCGGCTGGCTCCAGGTGTTGCCGCCGTCGGTGGACTTGACAAACGCCAGCTGCGCGTTGCTGTGAGTGCCCTGGAACGCGGTGTTCGGCGGCAGCAACAGGTCGGTGAAGTTGTACAGCGTGTCGTTGCGCGGGTCGACGACGACGATGTTGCCGATCGTCTGCTGCCGGTTGCCGGTGTTGACGATGATCTGCGCCTGGCTCCAGCTCTTGCCGCCGTCGGTGGTCTTGGAGAAGTAGGCCGGGCCGGTGTACGCCTGCGCGTGCGGGTTGTCATCGGGGTTGTCTGTGGGCCCGATCAGCGTGTCCCACACCGTGTAGGCAGTCTTGTTCTTCGTCGGGTCGGCCGTCGTCGAGTTCTTGTCGGTGCTCATGTTGGCGGTCTGGAAAATCCCACCGGGAACAGCCTGGATGTGATCCCAGGTCGCGCCGCCGTCGGTCGACCGGGCCGCCACAACGGCATTCGCGTTGTTGGGGACCGTGATGTTGAACGAAAGCGCCGAAGCGTAAGCGATCCCGTCCGGGCCGATCGATACCCAGGGGTCCGAGGCTCGGAACATGCCGCTCAGAGCTGGCTGCGTATCCGGACTGCATGCGGTCAGCGAAATGGTGGTTTCGTTCCAGCTGGTGCCGCCGTTGGTCGAAAAGCCGACGCCGATGCCGTGCGCGCCGCCGTTCGACTTGCGGTCCTGGTGGAACATGGCGATGGCGGTGCTGCCATGGACCGCTACCTGGGGCTCGACCTCCGCGTTGGGGTACGTCCTGCCGGTCAGCGAATTGTCGAATTGAGAGCACGCCGCGTACGGCGACGGCCCGCTGATAAGCACCGGCGTGATGGCGGCCACTGCGGTCGAAGACGTGACCAGGGCCATGCCGCCGGCGAGCGCGCATACGAAAGCGGCTTTACGAAGCAATTTCACAAACCCCCCATATGAGCCTTAACAGCTGCCGCGAATTCTTAGAACTTAGTCCCAACCGGTGCGCTCGCGCAACCATGAGATCGCGACCCGTCCCTGCGCGGCCTGAAAAGCGCGCACCGACGGTATACCCGGCGGAGCCGGCTCCAGCGCGCGGATGACGAAATAGCCCGCGATCGTGCACACCACCGCGTCGATCGCCTCGTTCGGCACATCGCCCAAGTCGAACCTGCGTAGGAAGTCTTCTGGCCGCGGCCCGCCCTGCATGGCGACGCTTGGCGCCATGGCGACCCAGTCGATCCAGGCAGCTCCGAGGCGTGCCCAGGGCCAGTCGACCACGTGGACGCGATCGCCCGCGATCAAGATGTTGTCCGCGCGTTCGTCGAAATGGAGCAGCGTGTCGCCCGCGGCCGCTCCAGGAGCCTCAGCTTCGAGGTCGGCAAGCTCTGTCAGATGTCCGGACGACCATGCGTCGAGGCGAGATTCGCCGCGCTGCAGCGCCACCTGCCAGCCGTTGATTGTGCTCCGAAACCCGTCGGCGGCCGTGGCGCCCGGATCGAATGGCGCGGGTGTGAGATCCGCCGCCATCTTCTTGACCGCCGCGACGACCAGCGAAAGGTCGCGTTCTGTCCAGGGCTCATCTGGATGGCGGCCGTCGATGTCCTCCAGGCAAAGAGCCACCCAACCTCCTTCGTCGTACATCCACAGGAGGCGAGGCGCGGGCACGACCGCGGGAAGGTGGGCCAGGATTCGCGCTTCCTGGCGGTGAATCCCGGGCGTATCCGGGTTGGCATCCTCGTGGACGGCCTTGAGGAAAACGCGGCGGCCGTCGTCGAGGAGCAGCCGCGCCGCCAGCCCGGGCGAGAATCCAGTCGGCTGCGTTGTTGCCTCGACGACACGCCCGCCGAGTCTTTCCTCGAGCATCGCGCGAACGTCGGGCGGCACGTCCTCCCAGTGCACGCGGACGCCCTGTGCCGGAACGTGGTTAGAGAAAGACGCCTCTCCGGAGCTTCAAGTTGTCGTAGATCCCCTTCTGGATCGTGTCTCGCACATCGTCGGCGAGCGCCATCACCAGGTGCTGGTCCTCCGCAGAGTTCGGCGGCAGATGCGCGACCTCCACCGGCGGATGGAACTGGATCCGCCATTTGCTCGGGAGCGGGATCATGCCGAGCGGGCCGAGCCACGGCCAGAACGGTGTGACCGGGAAGTACGGCAGGCCGAACAGCCGCGCCACCGGACGCAGGTCGCCGACCATCGGGTAGATCTCTTCCGAGCCGATCACCGAAACCGGGATGATCGGCGCCCTTGCTCGAATCGCCGTCGCGACAAAACCACCGCGCCCGAATCGCCGCAGCCGGTAGCGGTCCTTGAAGCTCTTACCGGTGCCTCGCGTGCCCTCCGGGAAAACGAGGACGAGCTCGTCGCGCTCGAGGAGCCGGCGCGTGTCGTCGGGATGGCCGACGGCCTGGCCGGTACGGCGCAAGAACCAGCTCATCACGGGCATGCCCATGAACTGGCTCGCCACGAGAGCGCGCACGTGTCGCGGATGCGGATGCTCAGAGAAAACAGAGGTCTTGATCATCGTCCCGTCCCATGGCAGAACGCCGGCGTGGTTGGCGACCAGCAGCGCGCGCCCGGTCGCAGGTACATGCTCGACGCCTGTCGTCTCGACCCGCCAGTAGTCGCGGTACAGCGCCTTGAAGAGGATGAGAAACGACTCCGTCCACTCAGGGTCGAAGCCGAAATCGTCCACGGCGTAGTCGGGTCCACGCCGTGCCAGCTCACGCTGCTGGTAGATGAACTGGACGACCTCCATGATCCGGTTCAGGTCGATCACCTCGTGCCCGGTCAGCTCGCGCAGCCGGGAGGACAGCTCGCCCACCGCCTGCAGGGCATAAATGGGAGCCTGGCGCTGCAGGCGACGGATGGGTTTCGGCAGCCGGAAACCCTGGCGCGGCGCGACGATCTCCGCCTTCTTGCTGTTGCGGCGCCGCTCGACCCGCGTCTCTTCGGCGATCAATTTCGACCTGCCGGCAGCTGGCGGTCGCGGCGCCGCCGCTGCTGCAAGTAGACCTGGAGCTCGTACTCCTGGGGCGGCGAGGGAGCCTCGATCACCTCGACCTGCCGGCCACGAGCCAGCTCGTCCATCGTCTGGCGCGAACTGTGTGCGGGCCTCCAGCCGAAATCGGCCTCGACGCGCCAGCAGTCCATGACCGACCCGTAGACGAGAACGTCGGCAAGGTGGGCGGGCATGTCGATCCAGCCGGCCATTTTCAGGCCGAGCCTGGCGAACCAGCGCGAGTACGGCGGGAGGATCGGCGCCGGCCGACCTCCCATGATGGCGATCGCCTGGCTCAACAGGACGACCCCTGAGCCGGCCACGTTGAAGACGCCCGTGTGCTCGCCTACGGTCGCTCGGACGATGACCTCAGCGGCGTCATCCTCGTGCAGCAGCTGCAGGCGAGGATCGTAGCCCGCGAACGTCGGCACGATGGGAAGCGCGAGGTACTGGCCCAGGCTGGTGTCCTCGCTGACTCGGAACCCCAGGCGGAGCACCGACACGCCGCATCGCTCGTTGCGCGGCGCGAACTCGCTGACGAGCTGCTCCATCTCGAGCAGGTCGCGCGTGAGGCCCCATGCGGGCTTGTCCCAGTTGGTCATGTCCTCGGCAAAGAAGGAAGGATCGTGCGGACCTGCCCCGTAGACGGCCTGGCTCGACTTGACGACGAGCCGGCGCACCGGGCTCGACGGCGCCGAGCAGCCGACGAGCACGTTCATCGTGCCGATGACGTTCGTCTCGTGGATCGATCGTTCCTCGCCTGGCGAGTCGACCATCACAGCCAGATGCACGACGGTGTCGATGTGGAGCTGGCGAACCAGCTTGCCGATGACGGAGAGGCGTGTGTCGGCGTGGACGAAGTCCATCCCCTCGAGCGCGCTCACCGGGTCCGCCTTGTCGCAGCCGAACAGCGAGGGTACGAGCGGGGCGAGGCGTCGGGCGACCTCAGCGCCTAGCGGGTTGGACACTCCAATAAGAAGAACTCGGTTGGGAGTCACTGACCCTCAATCTAAACCAGTGGAGCTGTAGCCCGGATTTACTCCGGGCGTCCCCAGGCTGACCAACAGCGACTCCAGGCAGCCTCTATGTCAAAGGGGGGTTCCGCGGGGATCCTGATCCCCCCGCGCTCTTTTATGGATAAATACCCCTTACCGTCGTCGCGTTGGCCACCCGCTGGACAGCGATCGCGTACGCTGCCGCGCGCATGTCGACCCGCTTGTTCACCGAGGTGTGGAGGATCTCGTAGAAGGCCCGTGTGATCACGTGGTGCAGCTTCGTGTTGATCTCCTCCTCCTCCCAGAAGAAGGCCTGCAGGTCCTGCACCCACTCGAAGTACGACACGATCACTCCGCCCGCGTTAGCGAGGATGTCCGGGACCAGGAAGATCCCGCGCTCGTGGAGGATGGGGTCGGCCTCCGGCGTCACCGCCGCGTTGGCGCCCTCGGTGATCAGGCGGGCGCGGATGCGGCCGGCGTTCTGCTCGGTCACCTGGTCTTCCGCCGCGGCCGGGACGAGCACGGTCACGGGCAGCTCGAGGAGCTCGGCGTTCGACACCGCGTCCGCCTTCTTGAACCCGGTCACGGTGCCGCGCACCTGGCGGTGCTCGTCGAGCGAGGCGAGATCGAGGCCTTTGGGGTTGTACACGCCCCCTCTCGAATCGCTCACCGCAACGATGCTCAGCCCGGCCTCGGAGAGGAGCCGCGCCGCCGAGTGTCCCACCTGTCCGTAACCCTGCAGCGCGACCGTCGGGGTTTCCTCGTCGATGTGCAGGTACTTGAGCGCTTCGAGGGTGAGGTACGTTGCGCCGCGGCCAGGCGCGTCGACGCGGCCCTCCGAGCCGCCGACGTCGACCGGCTTGCCGGTGACGGACGCGGTCACCGAGTGGCCCTGGTGCATCGAGATCGTGTCCATGATCCAGGCCATGATCTGAGGGTTCGTGCCCATGTCGGGCGCCGGGATGTCCTTTTCCGGCCCGATCAGGATCGAGATCTCCGTCGCGTAGCGCCGGGTCAGGTGCTCGAGCTCGCCCTGGGTCAGCTTGTGCGGGTCGACCGCCACCGCGCCCTTCGAGCCGCCGTAGGGGAGGCCGACCGCGGCGCACTTCCAGGTCATGAGCATGGCGAGCGCCTTGACCAGGTCCAGGTCGACGTCCGGGTGGTATCGGATGCCGCCCTTGGCCGGGCCCCGGCTGATGTTGTGCTGCACCCGCCAGCCGGTGAAGACTCGCACCGAGCCGTCGTCCATGTGGACCGGGAAGTGCACGGTCAGCTCGCGCTTCACTTCGCGCAGGCTTTTACGCGCGTCGTCGGAAAGGCCGATGACGTCCGCCGCGGCGTCGAAGCGACGCTGTGCGGTCTGGAAAGCGGAGGCGCGGATTTCGACCGCCATGTAGCGACCTCCGATAGTAACTCTCGGTCTCCGCCGCTGCCTGAGAATTGACGCGGGATGTCGAGCCGAAGCCTTGCCGGCACCAGCTTGCTTGCGCTCGTCGCGCTCGCCACGGGTTTTGTCCTGGCCGGCCAGGTCAAGGCCCAGCTCCTCACACCGTCCAACCAGGTCGCCCGCTACCAGGCGCTCGTCCGAAGCGTCCAGGAGCTGGAAGCCACCAACGCGGACTCCCGGCGGCAGATCGCATCGCTGCGCGGACAGATCGACACCCTCGAGTCGCAAGCCGCCGCCCAGTCGGCGGCGACCCAGGCGCTGAGGGACAAGGTGGCGAACCTTCGCGCCCACGCGGGTCTTTCCGCCATGCACGGACCCGGCGTCGCGGTGAAATTGCGCAACGGTGTCGCCGGCACCGACGCCGGAACCCAGGCCGGCTATCTCGTCAACTTCGAGGACGTGCAGGACGTGGTCAACCTGCTCTTCGCGCAAGGCGCCGAGGGAATCGCCGTCAACGGCCGGCGCATCACACCGTTGAGCGCCTTCTCCGGCTCGGCGGGGGAGGTGGTGATCGACCAGGGGCCGCCCCTCTCCTCGCCGATCACGGTGGTCGCCGTCGGCGACCGCAACCGGATGCAGGCTGCCCTGGACGATCCCTCCGCGATACCCGGCATCCGCGCCCGCCAGGTGCAGTTCCAGATCCACCTGACCTTTGAAGGAAGCCCCGACCTTTCGCTGCCCGCATACGACTCGAGCCTCCAGATCTCACATGTCAGCGCGACCTAAGGGCGGGCGGCGACGCCCCTTCCGCGTGCGCGGGATCAGCGTCTGGCTCATCGCGCTGCTCGTGGCCCTGGTCGCGACGGTCCAGATCCGCAGCCAGGCCGAGGTGGAACGCAGCCTGGTCGGCACCGACCCGACATCCCTCGCGTTCCTGATCGACGACCTGCACCGGGCCAACGACTCGCTCGACACTGAAAAGGCCGACCTCGTGAGACAGCGCGCGCAGCTGCAATCAGGCCAGGCCGGCGCCGCCGACCAGGTGTTGACCGACGAGGCCAATCGCCTGCGCGCGATCGAGGGCCTTACTCCAGTGCACGGCCCTGGGGTCGTCATCGTGATCGACGCCAGCGGCCTGACCGCGCTCGACCTGCAGGACGCGCTGAACAACCTCGCGGCGGGCGGCGCCGAGGCGGTCGACGTGAACGACCGGCGGGTGCTGATGGGCGTCCCGGTGTATCAAACGGGCGGCGGGGTCACGATCGATGGAACCGTCGTTGCCCCGCCCTGGACGATTTCCGTCATCGGGGACGCCAACCGCCTGGGGTTGGTCGCCGATCTCATGACGCAGCAGCTGCGCGCCGACCGCCGCGTCAGGGCAGCGACCTACCGCGTCGAGTCGGACGTGGTGATTCGCTCGGTTCTCACCGAGAAGCCTTTCGTTTACGCGGTCGCGTCATAGATCCGTTCGCGCCGCCGGCCTTTTTCAGCTGCGACGCGATCCGGTCCAGGCGCTCGTTGATCCGGTCGATGTCGTTCCGCGTCGGGATGCGCAGCCTCCGGAGGGTGCGCTCGATCGCGTCATCCGCCATGGTCTCGAGACCTTCGCGACGCCTCTCGACCTGGTTCCGCAGATCGGCTGGAACGTTGAGCGTCTTCCTCACGTAATCGAGCAGCGCCTGGCCACGATCATGCAGCATCTCCCCCCCGGCGTCCACGATCCTGGCGGGTCCTCGTTTTTCCTCTTCCAGGACGATCTGCGACAGCGTGACCTGTGTGAGGTCGTGCCCGTCGTTGCGGTCGACGACTTTGATCTCGTGCCCGTCGCGGACCAGCTGCGCGATCCCGTCCAGCGTTATGTAGCGGCTTGTGCGGGTGTCATAGAGCTTGCGGTTTGCGTACTTCTTGATAAGGTGTCGCTCGGGGGCTGTGGGCAAGTCGCGGCCCATTCTAACGCGGCGCGTTATGCGCTCCGCGCGGCACGTTCATGGAGGCGATGATGGCTAAAAGGAAGCGCACCACGCGGCGCCCATCCGGTCTTGTCGGACGCGCTGTCAGCGCTGGACGGCGGGCCCTGAAAGAGGCAGAGAGCCGCGTCCCGCCGGATCTCAGGAAGCAGGTCGAGCGGAGGCTGAAGGACGCCGACAAGAACGCGCGAAAGGCGATCAAGACGCTGCAGACGCAGGTCAGGCGAGCCAGCACACGAGCGGATGTCAACAGCGTGCTGAAGCGTATCGACGGCCTGACCAAACAGGCGAGGCAGATCGCGAGTGGCACGAGCACTCGCGCGGCGACCCCGCGCCGGCGCGCGACGACAACCGGGAAGCGCGCGGCCACCAGCACGCGGAAAGCCTCCACGACGACCCGCCGCAGGACGACCACAAGGCGCACAACCTCCAGTGGCGCGACGACCGCAGCCCGAGCGACGGCCCCGCGGCGCCGCCAGCCGACCCGGCGGGCGCGACCGGCCGAGCCGGCGACGGGCGCCATGCCCGAGATGCCGCCCGAGGGTGGCGACAGCTAAAAGGAGCCGTATACCCGGGCTCCGCCCAGGAGGACAGCTCTGGGGCGGAGCTCCTCCCAGTTGACGTCTTCGTCCTCCAGAGGATCGCCCCGGTACACCTGCACGTCGGCCAGCATGCCCGGCTCGAGCGTGCCCTTGGTGTGCTCTTCGAAGCTTGCGAAGGCGCCGACCGACGTGTACGCGCGCAGCGCGGCCAGCATGCTGACGCCGTTCACCGGGTCGTCCACCGCGACCCGGATACCCGGCCATGGATTGGGGTCGGGCGAGACCGGGAGGTCGGAGCTGAACGCGACAGCAACCCCTGCCTTGATCAGACGGCGGTGGGGCGCGAGGTCGGCGCGCTCGCGCACCGGAAAGAAGATCGTGGAGGCGACCCGGCTGAAGCGCGCCGCCATGGGCTGCATCACCGCGACCATGCCCAGCCTGGCCAGGCGCTCCTGCAGGTCGGGCGGGCAGATCGTGCAGTGCTCGACGCGATGCCGAAGGCCCGTGCCTCCCCCTGCCTCGACCGCGTCGCACATCGCCTCGATGGCGGCGTCGCCGATGGCATGAGCCGCGACCTGAAGCCCGGCAGCTGTCGCCTTCGCCACCAGATCCCGAAGCTCCTCGCGCGTCGTGCGCCACACCCCGCCGCCCGACCGCATCGCCACTCTTTCTGCGCCGCCGTCGACGAAGACCTTGATGGGTCCCGCGCGCAGCATCGCGCCGCCGAATCCCGCGCGCAGCCCGAGATCACCGGCCGCATCGAGGAGCTCCCACGACAGAAACTCGTTGACGCGCACCTTGAGCCTTCCTTCGCATGCGAGCTGCTCGAACGCCCGCAGGTCGTCCGCAAAACCGCGGTTCACCGCGGCGCCCACAGACGTGATGCCGCGCGAGACCAGCAGGTCCTGCGCCTTCACGATGCCTTCGATCCGCTGCCCGAGCTCGGGCTTCGGCTGCACGTCGGCGACCATCCGCATCGCGGCTTCGAGGAGCAGGCCGTTCGGGACGCGGTTGAGGTCGCGCCCGATGCGACCACCATGCGGGTTCGGCGTGTCCTCGGTGATGGATGCGGCCGCCAGCGCGGCCGAGTTGGCGACCCGCGCATGCCCGCCTCGTTCGTCGATGAAAGCAGGCCGGTCGCCGGTCGCGCGGTCGAGCTCAGTGCTGTGTGGCTGCCGGCGCTCGGTCAGCTCGTCAGTGCGGTAACCCATGCCGTGCAGCCACTCCCCGGGTTTCAGCTTCCTGGCGTGCTCGCGCAGGCGATCGAGGATGTCGTCGATCCCGCGCGCGCCGCTCAAGTCGGCGGCAAAACGCGTCAGGCCGTAATAGACGACATGCGCGTGCGCGTCGTTGAAGCCGGGCAGGACCGCCGAGCCGGCCAGGTCGACGACTCGGGTCTTGGGACCCCGCATGGCCATGACTTCGCGGCCGCCGCACGCGATCACCTTGCCTCCGGCGATCGCAAGGTGGCTGTGGGGGTTGAGACCGCTGCGTCCCAGCGTGCGGATCCGACCACGCGCCAGGATCAAGTCCGCTCGCAACGTGACCGTTAGATTAAGGGTGTGACCACGATCGACCTGCGCTCCGACACCGTGGCGATGCCCAGCCCCGAGATGCGCCAGGCCATGGTCACGGCGCCCCTGGGCGATGACGTATTCGGGGACGACCCCACCGCCAACCGGCTGATGGAGGTCGCGGCGGAGCGGATGGGCAAGGAGGCGGCGACATTCGTGCCCAGCGGCACGATGGGCAACCTGATCGGCGTCGCGGTCAACGTCCGAAGCGGCGAGGAGCTGATCGCCGACGCCGACTCGCACCTCTTCCACTACGAGACCGCCGGCGCGGCGGCCGCGTGCGGGGTGCAGATCAGGCCCATCGCCACCGAGGCCGGGGTCATGTCGCCGCGGCAGATCGCCGGTGCCGTTCGCCCGCGCGACGACCCCCACCAGCCCTTTACGGCGGCGATCACCTTCGAGAACACGCACAACCGGCACGGAGGCGTGGTCTGGCCGCTCGAGGAGCTGCGCGCGGCAAGCGACGCGGCGCGTGCCCAGGGCCTCCGCGTACACCTGGACGGGGCGCGCATCTTCAACGCCTCGGTCGCGCTGGGCGTGCCGGCGTCCGAGATCGCCGCGTGCGCCGACACGGTGACTTTCTGCCTCTCCAAGGGACTCGCGTGCCCGATCGGCAGCATCTTCTGCGGGTCGAAGCACGAGGTGGCGGAAGCAATTCGGTGGCGCAAGCGCCTGGGCGGCGGGATGCGCCAGGTTGGCGTCCTGGCCGCGGCGGGGTTGATCGCGCTGGACCACATGGTGGACCGGCTGGCCGAGGACCACGCCAACGCCCGCACGATGGCGGACGCACTGGCCGAGCTTCCAGGCGTGACGTGCGACCTGGGCCGAGTCCAGACGAACCTCGTCTATTTCGACCTGCATCACATCTCCGCCGCCGCATTCACGGATGAGTGCGCGAAACGGGGCCTGCTCAGCGCACCGACCGGTCCGCGGACCATGCGCTTCGTCACGCACTACGGCATCGACGCACAGGATGTCCAGTCGGTGCTGAAGATCTGCGAGGAGGTCCTCACCGCCTGAGCGCGCGACTGTCACCTGACGGCATGTACCTCTGGGACGGTCAGCGGTGGGTGAGCGCTCTCTCGCCTGACGGCAAGCAGCGGTGGGACGGCTCGGCGTGGGTGGCGGTTACGGCCTCGGCCTACCCGCGCGTTGCGAGCATGCCCCGTCCGAAAACCCGAGAGCCGAGCTCGTGGACGCGACCGCTGCAGCTCGCCGTCACCGGATGGTTCGTCCTGTTTGGGATCTACTCAGCGCTGCTGCCTCTCGCGATGAGGGACTACATATCTGCGGTGGCGGAGCAGAGCGTGCAGCGGCGCACATACCCACCGGGAGAAGCTGCATCGCCAGGCCTCACCAACCTGATGAACACGGTCATGAGCGCCACCCTGTGGAGCGAAGCCATCTTTTTCGTCGCCATCGCCGTCGTGGCGATCGTCGGAGCGTGGAGGCGTTGGACGTGGTCGTACTACGGGGTGCTTGTCGTGCTTGGCATCGGCCTGATCGGGCTCGTGTTCAACCTCATCAACGTGGGATTGGGAGGTTCGATCACGGCCGCGCAAACCATCCATCCGCCCGCATGGTCGGACCCGGCGGCAGCTGCTCGAGCGCCGCGTAGGCAAGCGCGCCGCCGCCCTCCGCCACGACCTTGGCCGCCGAGGCCAGCTGCGGAATCGATGCCTTGAGGCGCGGCTCCGAAACCACGAGCCACCGGTCGACTGTCTCTTTGAGCAGCGCGAACATCTTCCTGTCGAAGGGCGCGGTCGTGCCGTCTGCGATCGTCTCGGGCTTGATCGTCACCGCGCCGCCTGCCTCGAAGCTCCGAGGCCATAACGGGTAGCCGTCGGACTGGACCCCGATCACCTCGATCTTCCGGTGCGCCGCCTTGAGCCCGGATGCGACCCCGCTCACCAGGCCGCCCCCGCCTACCGGCACGACGACACGCTCCAGATCGGGGAGGTCCTCGATCAGCTCGAGGCCCAGACCGCCGTGGCCGGCCATCACCTCGTCATCGGCGAATGGGTGGATGAAGGTTTCAGGTTCGCTCGTCCAGGCCTCCGCCGCCATCCATTCGAGCAGCTCGTCGCGGGGCATGAGGATCGGCGTGGCACCCCAGCGCTTGACGCCCTCGAGCTTGGGCGGAGGAGCAGTGTCGAACATGAACACCCGACATGGGACCTCGAGCCGCCGCGCGACGTAGGCGCACGCCTGCGCCGCGTTGCCGGCGCTCACCGTGATCAGCCCGCGACGCAGCTGCTCGGGCGGCAGGGCCAGGGCAGCGGCGAAGAAGCCGCGGACCTTGAAGCTGCCGGTGGGCTGCAGGCATTCGGCCTTCATAAGAGCCCCCTCGACCTGGAGCAGCGGCGTCCTCAAGACGTACGGTTGGGCTCGCTCGGCGGCCGCGCGCACACGGTCAAGTGGGATCACGCTGATAATCGTAGGGATGCCGATTTACGAGTACCGGTGCGAGGCATGCGGCAAGCGCTCCTCGGCGCTGCTGTCGAGCTACTCGTCGCCTGATGGGGCGTGCCCCCACTGTGGCAAACCCGCCCTGCACCGGCTCGTCTCCACGTTCGCGACGATGGGCTCGGGGGAATCTGAAGGCGCCGACGACTTCGGCGGCGGGGATGAGGACTTTGGTGGGGGCGATGACTTCGGCGGGGGCGACGACGACTTCTAGGCGCTGAGCCCGAGCACCTCGTTGGCGGCCCTGATCAGCTCGCGGCGGTGGGTCTCGTCGCGGGCGAAGATGCGGAACAGCGCCATGCGCACAGGCAGTCGCTTGAAGAGGTCGAGCACGCGGCTCTGCCTGTAGCTGTCCTCGAGCGGCTCATAGAAAAGAATGTCGGCGGTCTCGGTCATCGGGTTGAAGGCGCGCGACTCCTGCGCGGCGACGTCGACCTCGAACACGATGTCGCGCAGGTCCGACGGCAGATGCTCGCGAAGCTGACGCGCAAACTGCTCGCGCGTCACGCTCAGCGCCGCGCTCGGGATGTCTCGCGCGTCGGTGTGGCCCTGGTAGATGAGCTTCCACTTGAGCTTCCGCGCCACGACCGCCGCCCACGCCTGGCCGAGCTCGCGGCGATGACCGTCGCGGTCGGCGTGGGCCCACCGGTCGACGTCGGACAGCAGCGACCACTCGGTGAGCGGGAGGTAGCGGTCGAGGCGCTCCAGCGGGTTGCCTCCGAGCAGCTCATCCAGCGTCGGCCGGAAAACCTCTCTCAGCTGCAGGTCGATCCGGCGCACCGTCCGGTGGAAGTACACCTGGTGATACAGGTAGAGCCTCGAGTTGAGGAACATATAAAGCGCCTCGGCCGCATGAGAGTGCAGCGTGAGACCGCGCTCCGAGATGAACGAGTAGTGGATGATCCGCTGCACGTCGACCGGCCCGGCGGACACGCCACATATATAGGAATCGCGAGGGACGTAGTCCATGTTGTCGGCGGAGTACGCGCCGACCAGCGCGGGACGCAGCGCCGCGAGCCAGGCCGGCGCCTGAAAGTCTTCCAGCTCCTTCGAGGAGATGAGGTAGGCGACCCAGCGCGGATCGATCCGCTCGCCCCGCTCGAAATCTGCGGTCGGTGAGGCGCCCAGCTCCCCGACCAGGTCCGCGAGCGGCCCCGTGATCAGGGCTCGCCCTAGGTCCTCGTGGTCGATGCCCCACGTGTCGAGATAGTTCTCGTCGAAGAAGTGGCCGAACGGGCCGTGGCCGACGTCGTGCAGAAGCCCCGCCATGCGCATCGTCTCCTCCACCAGCTGCGCGGATGGTGAGTCTTTGCACGAGATGGCGAGGGATGGGTAAAGGTGGCGAGTCCACTCCCCCGCGAGGTGCATGGCGCCGAGCGCGTGCTGGAAGCGCGAGTGCTCGGCGGTCGCGAACACCCACCAGGCGCTCTGCAGCTGGTGGATCCTGCGCAATCGCTGAAGCCAGGCGGCGTCGACGAGGTCCTGCTCCGATGCATGGCCGGCCACTCCGCCCGGGCCGCCGCGGGTGATGCGAAGGTATCGGTAGATGGGATCGCTCGAGAGATTCACGCGGGAGTACTCCGAACGCGACTGGTCCATAAGCCGATTATTACCGTGACCGGCCTGCTGGCGGAAGGGATCGAGCTCTTTAACAACCGCCGGTACTGGGACGCGCACGAGGTCTGGGAGCGCGACTGGATGCCCGACCGCAAGGGCCCGGACTCAGGTTTCTACAAAGGCCTCATCCAGGTTGCCGCCGGATGCCTGCATTACACACGGCACAACCGGCGCGGCGCGGTCAACAAATGGCGCAGCGGAGCGGACTACCTGCGGCCGTACCTCCCCGCACACCGGGGAGTCGCTCTCCAACCGTTGGTCGAGGCGGTCGACGGCTTCCTGGCCGATATGCACCGAGACGAATTTCCGCGGCTGGAAATGCCCACTATCCGAAGCAGCCAGTGAGTCACGCTCAGGAGTAGGGAGGGAAACGCCTCCCGGCGCCTGACTCGATGAGGCCCCCATGACCCAGGCGCCGCACGTCGCCCGCGTCCGCACGACCGTAGGCGAAGACAAACGGCAGCAGGAGGTCGAGCGAGCTGTTGCGCCCGAAGCCGGCGCAGGATGCGACTCCCACGACCGCGGCGGAGCCCAGCCGGCCGAGCCACAGCATGCTGCCGGGATGCATCGGAGCCCCGACCTGCAACAGCTCGCCGCCGGCGTGCGTCAGCTCCGCGTACGCCGGGTCTAGGGGATCGATGGCCGACGCCCCGGCGAACAGAACCAGCTCGGCGCCGCCCTCGGCGGCCTCGGCGTAGGCAGCGGCGACCGCCTGGGGGGTCCTGGCCACCTCGCGCACAGCGAGCACCTCTGCCCCGTACCAGCCGAGCTTGGCGGTCACCGCGGCCCGAAACAGGTCGCGAGCTTTCGGCTTCAGCCGTTCGGTCGCGACGACAAAGGTCTTGAGCGGCCGGAAGGCAAGCAGCTCGACCACCGGACCGCGCTCACGACACAGCCGCTCGGCGCGCTCGATCAGCTCGCCCGGCACGGCCACCGGCGTGACCTTGCAGCCGGCGACCTCCTCACCCTCGCCGACCGCCTGGCCGTCCATCAGAGTGAAGATCGAGATGAGGCCGAGCGAGTTGATCGCGTCGACGACCCCTCCGTTCACCCGGACCAGCCCCCGCCTGCGCGCCAGCAGGCGCGACTGGCTCTGCACGGGCTGCGTCGGCTCGAGGCCGGGCCCCGCGATGGCCGTCGCCAGCCGGAGGGCAGCGACGTCCTCGTGCAGGTCCCCCGGTTCGAGCTCGACGACGTGCACCTCGCCGAATTGACGCACACGGTCGAGGTGGCGCTGCTCCAGGACGGTGCCCTTGCGGAGGTCAGGCCCGAGGTCGTGCACGAGCACGCGTCCTTTTATGTCGTCGGCCGTCGCCGACCTGCCGTCGAAACGAAAGGCACGCACCAATTGAGAGGATAGAAGCGACGTGAAGTTGCCTCGGGTTCGGCTCTACAACACGTTCAGCCGGAGCAAGCAGGAGCTGCAGCCGCTGCGCGAGGGCGTGGTGCGCGTCTACTCCTGCGGACCGACCGTCTACCGGTTCGTGCATATCGGCAACCTGCGCACGTTCATGCTGCCCGACCTGCTGCGCCGCAGCCTCGAGTACCTCGGCTACGAGACCGAGCAGGTGATGAACATCACCGACGTCGGCCACCTCACCGACGACACGTTCGACCGCGGCGAGGACAAGATGCTGGTTTCAGCGCGGCTCGAGAAGAAATCGCCGGCGGAGATCGCGACGTTCTACACCGGCGCGTTCATGGACGACATCAGCAAGGTCAACGTCCGCGCCGCCAACCTGTATCCGCGTGCGTCCGACCACATAATGCAAATGGTCGAGTTGATCCGGACGCTGCTCACAAACGGTCACGCGTACGAGGTCGACGGGACGGTCTATTACGACATCGCGAGCTTCCCCGCGTATGGCCGGCTGTCGCGCAACACGACCGAGAAGCTGATGGCGGGAACGCGCGGCGAGCCCGACCCTCGCAAGCGGCACCCCGGCGACTTCACCCTCTGGAAGGCAGCCGGCGAGAACCGCCTCCAGGTGTGGCCGAGCCCCTGGGGACCTGGCTTTCCCGGCTGGCACATCGAATGCTCGGCCATGTCGATGTCGACCCTCGGCGACAGTTTCGACATTCACACCGGGGGCGCTGACAACGTCTTTCCACACCACGAGGCCGAGATCGCCCAGTCCGAGGCTGTCGCGGGCCATCGGGTGGTCAGCCTGTGGATGCACGGCGGCCTGCTCATGCTGTCCGGCGCGCGGATGGCAAAGTCGGCGGGCAACTTCTTTCGGATCTCGGAGCTCGAGGAGCAGGGATTCGACCCGCTCGCGTTTCGCTACCTCGCGCTGCAGGCGAAGTACCGGTCGCCGCTCAACTTCAGCCTCGAGGGACTCGCCGGCGCAGATCGAGCGCTCCGCCTGATTCGCGAGCGCGTGGGCGAGTGGTCAAGCGGGCGGGGGGACCTTGATTCTGAATGGGACGCACGGTTCCGCGAGGCGATCGCCGACGACCTGGATATGCCGCGGGCGATGGCTCTCGTGGCGGAGCTGCTGAGGTCAAATGTCGAGCCCGCGATGAAGGCGGCGCTGCTGATGTCGTGGGACCGGGTGCTCGGCCTCGACCTGGGTCGCTCTGAAAAGCGTGCGCTGCCGCCCGGCGCGGCGGAGCTCATGGCGGAGCGCGAGAAAGCCCGCGCGGCAAAAGACTTCGCGCGGTCGGACCACCTCCGAGACCAGCTCAAGGCGATGGGCGTCCAGGTCTCCGACGAGGCCCTGAAAAAGTAAGGAGCCGAACCTTGCGGCCCGGCCCCATGAGAGGAAGGTTTCTAGCTAAGCCAGGTCACGGCTAGAAGACGATCTCGATCAGCGAGGACGTGCGAGGCGAGCCCGGGCCGCCGGACTTGGGGTCGTGGCTTTCGCTCTTGCCCTTGTCCTTGCTGTGCCCGTTGCCGTTCGCATTGCCGTTCGCGTTTCCGTTGCCATTGCTGTTGCCGTTCTCGCCGTGGCCGCGTGAATCGCTTGCCCGGTGCGAGGCGCTGACAGCCTTGCCGTGCTGGTTGGCGAAGTCGCTGACGCATTCACCGATGCCGTGCACCCCCAGGCGCGCTGCGCTGGCCTTGCACGCTTCGACCTGCTGCGTGACCTGTTGCCCCCAATCCTGGGGGTTGACGCTGCCCGTCAGCGCAACCTCGGTCGCTGCTCCGGCCACCGTGACCGCGGCAGCGGCTGCTGCGATCCCGGTCAGAATCTTGGCGGCGATGGCGGCACCGGCGCCACCCACAACCTTCTTCTTCATAGTCCCTCCTGAATCTGCTTTTCTCCAAGCCGGGATCGTGCCCGCCGTCATCGGATCGATGACCCGATGTAGCTCGGCCTCCAGCTCCCGGTCGAAGGCGTCCATGTGAGCAAGTACAACGCTGAGCTGGGCGGGATCAACCAATGTTGGTCACGACTCATCTCCAGAGCCCCACCCAAAAAGTGAGGAGCCGAACCTTGCGGCCCGGCCCCACGAGAGGAAGGGTCTAGCTAGAGCGGCGGGTCAGGGTTCCGGCGAGACCTTCACGGGCGGGTGGCCCGCGACGGGGTCGGTGGCCTCGGGATCGAACGTAGGCGGCGTGGTCGGCTGGCCCCTCGGGTGGACCTTGCCGTGGCCGTTCGCATTGCCGTTGCCGTTCCCGTTCCCGTTCGACCCGCCGCTGTCCGTGGGGTTTCCATTGCCGTTCCCGTTGCCGCGATGCCGTGCGGCGCTCGCCACCGCAACGCCATGCTGGCTGGCGAACTGGCTGACGCAGTCCCCGATCCCGTGGTCACCTGCCGCGAGCTTCGACTTGCAGCTCGACACCTGCTGCGTCACCTGCTGACCCCAGACGACGGGGTTCAAGCTGCCGGTCGCGGCCGCCCCCGCGACGGTGACCGCGGCCGCGGCGACCGCCACGCCGGTGAGGACCTTGATCGTGAGGGCGGCGCCGGCGCCGCCCAGCACCGTCTTCAGAGTTCGGTTGCCCTGGACCGTCCTGCGCGGCGGGATCGGGCGCGCCGCGATCGGGTCCAGGACCCGGTGCAGCTCCTCCGCCAGCTCGCGTTCGAGATTACTCATCTGTAAGAAGTTCTAACGCCGAGGGGCGGACAGGCAACCGTTTTTCGGTCCTCAGCGCCCCAGCACGGCCTGGAGATGCTTGCGTGCCGCGGCGAGCCGGGAGGCGACCGTTTGTTCGGGCACCCCGAGCGCGGTGGCGATCTCGCGGTTGCTGTAGCCGTGGAAGTGACGGAGGACGAGCGCGGCGGCCTGCTTCGTGGGGAGCTTCTTGACCGCCCTGACCAGGTCTGACCGCTCGGCGACCTCAGCCGGATCCGGGCCAGGGTGTGGGCGGCCGAGGCGCCTGATCACCTCGCCCGCCTGGCGGATGCGCTGGTGGCGGCGGTCCGAGATCGCCACGTTGATCGCGATCCGGTGCAGCCACGCCTCGACCGGGGCGTCGGGACGCCACGAGCTCCAGTTCCGGTAGGCGCGCTCGAAGGTTTCCTGGGCGCAGTCCTCGGCGGTCGGCACGTCGCGCACCAGGGTGATCAGCGTGCCGAGGATGCGGCGGTACGTGTTGCGGTAGAGGCGCGCGAAGTCGGCCTCAGACCCCGGCTCGTAGCGCTCCGCTTCATCCACTTCGCTTGACTCCAAACGGATGTTCCTCTAACCTCCCGAACGTATGTTCACGGTCCCGCGGTTCGATCCCGCCGACTTTCCAGGTGACATAACGCTGGACCATGTGATTCCGGCAGCCGCGGCCGATTTCGTCCCGCTGCCGGCCGACCTCCGCCCGGAGCTGGTCGCCGCCCTCGGGCGGCGCGGCGTCGAG
>WNFI01170886.1_pt1 | contig 43939 bp, 36 predicted proteins | sample 5400471 | NCBI WGS metagenome assembly WNFI01 (sample SAMN13153348, study PRJNA577476) | soil metagenome | isolation source: 100 cm saprolite on Douglas fir-dominated hillslope | place: USA:California | collected 2013-09-17 | reverse complement strand
TTGAGCATTACAACTTCCACCGCCCGCATGGTAGTCTCGGTTACGCGCCGCCCATCAGCCGCACTATTCCGCCGGGTACAACGTCTTGATAGTTCACAGGTACCCCCCACCCCCCCTCGGTCTTTTGGAATCATCACGTTAGCAAGAAATTCCCCGCAAAATACGTCTTCTAAAGGACTTAGATACTAAAATCTTTGAAACAAAGGACTTAGTGGTGCGCTTGTGAGGCTTTTGCGCGCCGCGTCCGCCTTTAGCATGATCGCGCAGTTTGGATTTTGAAGGCAAGGTTGTGCGTCACATAGAGGTGTGGATTTCTCGCGAGATCGACAGGGAGGGCAACGTGTGCTGAGTTGGGTGTTCAATCAGGAGAGGCTTAAGCCCCGACGATGTTGCTGACGTTGGAGGAATCTGCTGTAAACAGCGGGCAATCAGTGAACTTGAGGCGGAGACAGGGTGATTTCGGAGTTCGATATGCGGCGGTTCTTCTCGAAGTTTCCTAGGATCGGTTCTGGCCACAGGGCCAGTTGAACTGACTTGGTCACCGGAACTCGTATATCGGATCCTGTTGCAAGTTGCGCACGGAGGGTCTCCGTCCAGAAATGAATTCTGTCTTCGTCGAGCCAAGCCGTGCCATAGTGGTGAAGTTGCACGGACACGAGTTGTTCAAGCGGCGTCTTGTTCGCATAGTGTATGACGTAGCTGGCTAGGCGGTTGCTCAACGAATATTGTAGCTTTGCCGCAGTGATCAGAGTCCTGATAGCTGCCAGTTCAGGAAAAGGATTTTCTTCAAGATTGATATCTAGAACTTGACTCCTGTGTCCTTCGAAAAAGCCTGACGAGTGGAGCTTTCTACGGTTACCTCCGATTTTAAGATCTATTGTCACCGCTTCCACGTTAAGAAATGTGGTCCGGGTAAGGGCTTCGAAGTCACCTGCGCCTGCTCGGCGTTCGCGAACTGCCCATGTATCCGAGAGCGGCCAGATATCGATCATCCAGCCTTCTGTGTTGAGATGAAGTCCCCCGAATCGGGTTTTCCTCGCAAGAACGTCCTGAAAAAGTATCGCTAGTTGTTCTACCGAGGCACCATCGACGACCACATCGACATCCCTCGGGTCCTTCGCGGCCCCATGCCGCATCAAGTCTCGAAGTGTACCCCCGAAAAGGACTGCGTGCAGGCGTTGCTCTGCAATTCGCCTGAGGAGATTTATCAATGGCGCTCTTCGGTGAGACTTGCTCAGAAGGAAGGCCGACACGCGTTTCCGAAGCAGTGTTACGTCGGGATTGTTTTCGCTTTTAGCCATTCATCAAGCGCTTGTGGGTGATTATCGCGAAGTGATCTGTCATTCCCGCGATCTGATCCGTTACAAGTTGCAACCTGTAGTATCGCTCAGGCAGCTTCCTTTCTTCCAGTGCTGCCTGGAACACTTTTCGATAATTACTAGAGATGAGCGAAAATGCCTTTCCTTCGAATCCTTTTCGGCAAACCTTCGGCTCTTCCTTCGAGCCGCAGACTTGGGCGCCTTCCCAGAAAACGTCCATCAAGTCATGAATGACTTTCCGCCCCATGAGTTCGAGTTTTATCGTGCTTGGAGAAGGATAAACGTATCTCTGTCCCAGGGTCTTGCACGCGCTGACAAAAGCAGCGGCTTCATATTCCTTATCTTTGATAAGTTCTTCATGGTAATTACCGTCCTCAATATCTTCGAGGCGTTTACTAAATACGGGCAAAACGGTATCCTTCATCGCGCCTATGGAAAAAGTTCGGAATGCCTGCGCGACCTCTACGTTCCGCTGTGGTCTCTCGCTGGGCCGAAATTTCACTTTCTGTTCGGCTTTCTCGACCATCTTCTTCACGAGGGGGTCGCTCTTGGCAACCTGGAGTATTTCTTCTCTTAGGAACGACCAGTCCATCAGGCCCTTCCGAATTCCGTCTTCGAGGTCTCCCGTCGAGTAAACGATGTCGTCACTTGCTTCCACGAGATAAGTGATTGGGTTTCGTATCTCGACCGTTCCGGTTTCTTGGGCGACCTGCTCTACAATCTCCATTTCTGATGCGAAAAATCCCGTCTTCGATTGTTCATGCTTTTGGTCATTAAGTTCGTTTGAGCGAGCGGTGTATTTGCACGCGGCGGAAAAGGTCGCACACGTAAGGTTAATCCCAAAATCGTCGGCGAGGACTTGAAGCTTGGAAATTAGGCGCAGTGTTTGGGCGTTCCCTTCCCAGTTTAAGAAGTCGTTAGCATTTTGGGACTGATAGTTTCCGTTGTTGGTCTCCTCTATGCCCGTGAAGAGCGACGTGCGGTCGGACTTTCGGTCGAGAACAAGGGGCTCAGCCCTGAGCCTGGACGTGAACCAACTCTGGATCGCGCTTTCGCCTGAGTGTCCGAAGGGTGGGTTTCCAAGATCGTGAATCAGCCCACAAGTCGCAGCGATCGTTTCGATGTCATGGACTTGGCTGTTTGAAACCCTGCCCTTTTCTACGAGGCCAAGTCCAGCTTCTCTGCCGAGATTCCTGGCGACGCTGGAGACCTCCAAAGAGTGCGTCAGGCGTGTTCTAACGGCGTCGTGCTCTTCGAGCGGAAAAACTTGGGTCTTGTCCTGCAATCTGCGAACGGGCGTCGAGAATGCCGCCCTCCCGTAATCTCGTTCAAATTCGGTTCGAGAATCGGGTTCAGACTTTTCCCCGCCAAGGAGTTCTCTGATTCTCACTTTGCTCAGAAGTTTTTCCCGTCCATGGTCAACTCTCCTTCTCGAACAGAAAAAGGGTCATGGCGATGCATCGCCATGACCCCCTCATAGTCGGCGTCCTTTTTACACCCGAGAGTGGGGGAATGCAAAGGGCACGATGGTGGAGGGATGGGGCACTAGGGTGTGGGGGATCTGCGAGGACTTAATTCAAGGCTCCTCGACTGCGGGGCTAAAGCCCTGTTTTTTTTCCAAAATATCCTTACGCGGCGCTGAAGCGCCGCTCTTCCATGTTACTGCTGGCGTTTGTGGTGGGTGTCCCTACATTTGGCGTGGCGTTCCGGACGGCTTGGCTTCCGAGAGAACTCCCTGCGGGGGCGAGGACATGGGATGGGGATAGGGATCCTTCGACTGCGGTTGATCTTTGCGCTGGTGCGCAAAGATCACTCCTCGCTCAGGATGACAGTTTGAGGGCGAGTGTGATTATTTGCACGGGATTCTCCGATAGAGAATATAGAGAAATAAGGCCATGCGATCGGATGGCCTTATTCAAGCGATGCGGAAACCTATGGGATGATCTCGTAGACTGTCGTTGCCGTTCGGTTCGAAGACAGGCAGATTCGGGCCGGAACCGGAATTGTCGCCACCCATCGTGGCCAACGTTACAATCCCTGTGGTTCCGTTCGCGGTTTCGAGCTCATACACTGTATCGGTAGTGGTTCCGTAGATGTTTCCCTGCGCGTCAGTCGTCAGACCATTGGTGAGGATGGTATTTTGCGGAAAGGTGGCAAGCACCTGTCCGGTCCAGCCATTCGCGCCTGGCGAAACTTCAACAATGTGGGCTCCACTGCCAGATCCCCCACTGAAAAAGATGTTGCCCCGCGCGTCTAGAGCAACGGGTCCCACAGGGAAATTTCCAAAGTCGTTGGTCAGGCGGAAGATCACGCCGCCACTCCATCCCTTGCTTGTGGGGGTTAGCTTGTAGACGGTCCCTCGCTGAAGGAAGCCGCCATATTCCGTGATTCCATACAAGTTTCCCGCTGAGTCCATGGTGAGTCCCTTGGGGTACTGGCCATAAGTCAATCCGAGAAAGTTGTACATCTTTTCTTTCCAGTGTCCGCCCACCGCCGGACTGAGTTCCCAAACCGTCCCGCAGCCCTGTCCGTAGCACTGGGTCTGAGTGCCGATGCCACCCAACAAAGTTGTACCGTAAAGATTGCCACTCGCGTCAATCAGGATGTTCCCGGTCGGAGCTTGTCCGTCGTTCGGAAAGCCTCGAAAGCTGTGGATGACTGTTTCCGTCCAGCCATTGGACCCGGGAGAGAGTTCAAACACCATGCCGCACATGCCGCTGCTGCTGCCGCAAAGGGCGTTTATCGCCTGTCCGCCAATGAGAGCCGTTCCGAACAGGTTCCCATGAGCATCCATCAGCAAACTTGCAGGGTAGGCTCCGACGCCGTTTTCACCTGTGAAACTGAATATTACGGTCTGCGTCCAACCGCCACTGCCATTGGGAGAGAGTTCAAATACCGTGCCGCAGCCATACACACAAGCGGGAGCGACGAGACCGCCGCCATAGGTAACACCATAGAAGTTGCCGTGATTATCAGTAACAAGCTGGCCGGAAGGATTTGCGCCATTCGCTCCGCCTGTGAATGTATAGAGAGTGTTTACGGTTTGTGCGTGAGCGAAGATCGTGACGCCCAGCAAGGTTATTCCCACGAGGGCACGGAGACAGATAGACAGCTTTCGCATAGCTTTCCTCGAATCAGAGGATAGGGGGATGCGCAGAGGGTGGGGGTAAACAACCGCGCAGTTGCCACGAATCATAATCCAGCTCTGAGGTCCCGTCAAATGCTGGGCAGGTTGTATGGTCGGTAGCACATGGTATGGCCGGCGGGCTGAGCGGTACGACTGGAAAGCCTGCCCTGAGCATCTCCGAAGGGTCGTACCCCTCCCGTTCGTGCCGCTTGCAGAGGAAAGTCAACCCCAAATACTGATGCGAATCGTTTTCCGAGACACTGCGGCGCTATCTGGTTTGGGTCGAAATGTGGGCTTTTCCTTCGCTCAAGGGCCTCAATTGTTTACAATAAGACCTTCGTCCGGTCGCCACTGCGGTTCCGTATTCGAGAGCTATTTTTACTTTGGAACAGTCCAACCACAATTCCAGCGCAACTCCCAGCGTCTACTGGCGCGTGGAGGGCAGTCTGCTCGACCTGACGGTGGTCGAGCCGGTTGCATTCTTCACATGGAATGCGCAGACCTTTTCTGAGCGCTTCCGGCGGCGCGGGCTGATTCTGCTGATGGCCCTGCTGCGGCCTTTTCTTTATTCGACCAACCGAAAATTTGCTACACGCGTGGTGCATACGGTTCTGCGCGGCGTGACCCGCGACCGTCTTGATCTATTGGGAGAGGAATATTTCCAGTACAAATTGAAGCCGCGCCTGAAAGCGCCGGGCGTACAGAAAGTACAGGAACTGGTTAACGCCGGAGCCGAAGTCGTGCTGGTCAGCCAGGGCCTGGAGAATGTTATGCGCCCGCTGGCCCAGCATTTGGGGGTCAAATGGCTGGTGGCGAATCGTCTGGAGTTTCGCGATGGGACTGCGACCGGACGATTGCTCGAGCCGGTGATCCGGCCACGCGGGGCATTTGCGCGCATTCGCGAAGAGAATCCCGACGGCCGCCGGGCCCCGAAAACATTAGCTCGTCACTTGGATATATCGCTGGAAGTGCTTCGTTCTGCGACACTTCCAGCAGTGCGTATCGGGTTCCTTCCAGCTCATCCTGTGGTCCGCTTCGAAGGCTCGGCTCAGGTATCCGGATTTTCCGTCAAGCGAGCGTTCGCCCGAAAGCACGTCATGCTAATCGGCGTTACGGGATTTATCGGCAAGGTCTGGCTGGCGAACACGCTGATGGATCTGCCTGGCGTCGAGCGCATTTATCTGCTGATCCGAAGGCAGAAGTCGAATCCGGCGGAGCGGCGTTTCGAGAAGATGGTTGAGGATTCGCCTGTATTCGACCCTTTATTTGAGCGTTACGGCGCGGGACTGTCGGACTTTCTACGAGAGAAGGTCGAAGTTGTCGAGGGCGATGTAACCCAATCCGGTCTGGGCCTGAGCGCGGAGGTTTCGCGGTGCTTGCAAAAGAATCTGGATTTGATCATTAACAGTTCGGGTCTAACCGACTTCAATCCCGATCTGCGCGATGCTCTCACCACCAACACCGATGCGCCGCTGAACGTTCTGGAGTTTGTGCGGAGCTCAGATCACGCAGGCCTGGTGCACCTTTCCACCTGCTACGTCGCGGGCGAACAGGATGGACGCGTAAGCGAAAAGCTTACCCCGAACTACAGTCCTCGCCATTTGCCGGACTTCGATGCCGAACAGGAATGGCATTCCCTTCGCGATCTGGTCAAACAAGCCGAGTCGCAGGCCGAAAGCGAAGAAGTTACCTCAGGTCTGCGGATGCAGGCTCAGGCTAAGGAACATGCCGCCAAAGACTTGCATGGTGCAGCGCTGGAGAACCAGATCCGCAAGAACCGCGTGCGCTGGTTGAAGACTTATCTGACCGAAGCGGGAACGCGCCGCGCCAAGGAACTGGGTTGGCCCAATACTTACACGCTGACTAAAAGCCTGGCCGAGTCGTTGATCGTGAAGCATGGCGCAGGCTTGCCGGTCGCGGTGGTTCGTCCCGCGATCGTCGAGACCTCAGTCTCTAAGCCATTTCTGGGATGGAATGAAGGCATCAACACTTCCGCTTCGCTCTCATATTTGCTCGGCACTTATTTCCGGCAGCTGCCATCGAACGAGCGGAAGCGCCTCGATATTATCCCGGTCGACGCGGTTTGCAGCGGCATGACTCTGATCGCCGCAGCCGTCATGGAGCGCAGGCACGATCCGCTCTACCAGCTCGCCACTTCGGTGACCAATCCCTGCGACATGGGACGGTCGATTGAGTTGACCTCGCTGGCGCACCGCAAACACTATCGCGCGCAAGAGGGCCTCGAATCCTGGCTGCGGCTGCGCTTTGACGCCATTCCGGTTTCGAAGACGCGTTACAACCGCATGTCGGCTCCAGCGCAGAAGGCAATCGTGAAGTCGATCCAGCGCATTATGTCTCCGCTGCCGCTGAAGAAAGCCCCATTGGTGAAAACAGAGCGCAATCTGGAGCGGCTGGAAAAACTCATCGAGCTTTTCGAGCCTTTCATTTTGCTCAACGAGCACGACTTTGCCGCGGACAATATTGAAAAGCTCTCGCACGCTCTGGTGGCGGACGAGTATGAGAACTTCGGATATCACACCCGCTCGCTGGATTGGTGGGATTACTGGATCAACATTCACATTCCGGCGTTGCGGCGCTGGACTTACCCGCTGATTGAGGGCCGGCCTTTAGAGGACGTGGCGATATTCCTGACCGGCTCGACCGGATACATTGGCGCACATGTCGCCGCGAATCTGCTGGAAGGTCACGGCGCTTCTTTGAACCTGCTGGTGCGGGCGCGCACTCCGCAGGAAGCGCAATCGCGTCTGTGGCGCGCTTTGCAACTGCATCTCGACTTTCCCCGCTTTATTGAATATTTGCAAACCCGGGTCCGAATCTTTTGCGGGGATTTGACTGTGTCCGGCTTCGGGCTGAGTCGCGACGAATACGACCGGCTCGTTCACACAACAGACTCCGTCATTCATTGTGCGGCGTCGTTAAACCGGAAATCGGAGAAGACCTGCCTGAACGTCAATTTGCGCGGGACCCTCGAAGTGCTTACGCTCGCCCGCCATGCGGAACACTACCACGGGCTGCGGCGCTTCAGTGAGGTCAGCACGGTTGCGGTCGCTGGCAAGCGCAGCAACGAATTGGTCACTGAGGATCATTCCATCGAGTGGGAGCGCTCGGATTACGATCCCTATGCGCGGACGAAGAAGTTTTGTGAGCACATGACCCGAGTTCTACTTCCAGACACGCCCAAGACGGTTTTTCGTCCCAGCATTGTGCTGGGAGACAGCCGCTATCCAGAGACCACACAGTTCGATATGGTCAAGGCCTTCGTGTTTCTCGCAGGCTTGCCGGTTCTGCCATTTCGATCCACCGACAAGATAGACATCGTGAATGTCGACTTTGTGGCCGATGCGATCGCGACCTTACACCAGAAAGACGCGCCGCAATACGATACCTATCATCTTTCCTCGGGGACTTCGTCGCAGACGTTTCGGCAACTGACTACGGCTCTCGCGGCAGCACAAAACAAGCGCGCTCCCATATTTCTTCCCTTCGCCGAAAAGCCATTTAGCAGCTCCGTGAACTTCTTTTCGAATCGTAAAGGATCGCTCGCCTACAACGCATCGCTGATGAAGGTTTTCATGCCGTATCTGGTGTGGAACACAGTTTTCGACAATTCGCGAGTCACCTCGGAACTGGGACGAAAGCCAGTTCCTTTTTCGCAATATAGTTTCCCTCTGCTGAAATTTAGTCGCGAGAACAATTTCCAGTACAACTACGAACCTTGGCCGGCAGCGGCAGGAGGAACGGCAGCATGATGGATCTGATTCTGGAAGCCTGGGTGAGCAGTTCCATCGAGCGCGCAAAGGCCAGTTGGATGCTCGGGGGAGGCACTCCCTGGCAGCCCGGTGAAAAGTTGACGCTGCTGTTTGCTGGCTATAACGGCACGCGCAACATGGGATCAGATGTACGCGTCGACGAGATGTTGCGTCAGATCCGTCACATCATGGGAGCCGACCGCGTCGAGTTTAGCGTGATGAGTCAGAACCTCGAGTTTTCGAAAGGCTACTTCGAAGGCACCAAACAGGTTCATCTGCCTGATATTTTTCCGCCGTTTCTGTCGGACGAAGTGCCGAAACATCACGGCGTCGTCGCTTGCGAAGGCTCCATGTTCAAGAGCAAGTTCGCCAATGCCCTAACCACGATGATGATCGGATCGCTGGGTATTGCCTCTGTGCAGAATAAGCTTTCGGTTGGATATGGCGCGGAGGCCGGGCACATGGACCCGCTGGTGGCGAAGATGTGTGGGCGCTATTGTAAGAATTCCCTGGTCATCACCCGCAATGAAGAGTCGCGCACCGTGCTTCGCGATCTGGGGGTTCCGACAGAATTAGGAACGGATACAGCCTGGACCTTCGAACCGCGTCCCGCGGAATACGGGCAGAGCGTGCTGCGCCAGGTTGGCTGGGATGGCCGAACTCCGGTCCTTGTCGTTTGCCCCATCAATCCGTTCGAGTGGCCGGTCAAGGCGTCCGTCGCCAAGTACGCGCTGCATGGCATGACGGGCGCTTACAAAGATAGCCACTACCGAAGCGTGTATTTTCACAATTCCAGCCCGGCTGCTGACCGTGCTTATCAGCATTATCTGAGTTCGATCGCGAAGGCTGTCGATGCCTTTCGCAAACAGCGCAATGTTTTTGTAATTCTGGTGGCCACCGAGCGCTTGGATGCGCGGCCGGCAAATCGTATCTCAGGGCAACTCGGTGGCGTCCCGGTACTCACTTCCGACCAGTACAACATGTATGAGTTGGTGAGCATTTTGCGTTCGTGCCACATGATGGCGTCCTCGCGTTATCACGGCATCGTAACGTCGATGCCGGCGCTGGTTCCTTCGGCGGGAATCACCATGGATGAACGAATCCGCAACCTAATGCGAGAACGTGGGCACCAGGAATTGCTGATGAATGTGGATGATCCCGATCTCGAGCAGAGACTACTGGCCGCGCTGGAAATTCTGGCTACGCAAGGAGAGCGCATTGCCGACGGCATTGCGCGAACTGTCGTCAAGAATTTGAAAGTGATGGCGAGAATGGGCGTCTTTTTCGAGGAAGAAGTGCAGAGACGATATCCGGAATTTCCTACACGAAAGGGCGAGTGGAGTTGGGAAGATTATCTGCCGCCGATGAACGCGTCCTTGCATCAACTGGTTGCGGCTTACAGCTAATCGGTTCGTATTTCCATTAAATAAAACGGCATGCCATTCGTTGAGGAAATATTCGCGCAGCTAGAATCCGCCGACCACACGTCGGTCTTGCAGGAGATTCGCGAGGGAAAAGTCACGAGCGAGACGGGTGGCGAACTTCTGAAATTAATCCGCCAGGGGCGGACTTTTATCGCAGCGCAAGGATTGAAGAAAGGCGACCGCTGCGGGTTGCTTGCGGCGAACAGCATTCGCTGGGTGGCGATGGATCTGGCTCTGATGGCAGAGGGCCTGATCGTTGTCCCGCTCTACGCCCGCCAGGCTCCAGCGGAATTGGTCGCGATGATGAAGGACAGCTCGCCCTCACTGCTGTGCTGCGGCGATGCCGCTCTTCGAGATGCGATTCGACAGGCGTGGCCGAATGCGCCGCCGCAGTTTCTGTTCGACGAAATCTTTGCGGGCTCCCTCACCGACGTGACGAAGCTTGTTCCGCCGCGGGTGAGTGACGCCGATCCCGTCACGATCATCTATACCTCGGGAACCTCTGGCGAAGCCAAAGGTGTTGTACTAACTGCAGGCAACGTGAGATTTATGCTAGGCTGCACCTCCGCCCGCCTTGACCAGTTGATGGATGGTGAGACCGGAGAAGACCGGATCTTCCACTATTTGCCGCTCAGTTTCTGTGCATCATGGATCGCTGTTTTGACTTTTCTAAAGCGTGGAAGTCTGATCACGCTGAATACCGATCTGACGAAGATTGCAACCGATATGCCCGCCGTAGCCCCGCACTATTTTCTCAACGTCCCGCAATTGCTGGAGCGCATGCGCCGTGGCGTTGACGAGCAACTCGCCAAGAGGGGTGGCTTTGGCTTCACAATATATTCGCGAGCGAGCGAGGCATGGGCTCGACGCCAAGACAACGCCGCAAAGGCGGGTGATGGAGTATGGCTGTGGCTGGCGTCCACTCTGGTATTTCCGGCGATCCGCAAGAAAATGGTTGGCGCTAATTTAAAGGCTCTGATCTGCGGTTCGGCTCCACTCAGCCTGGAAACGCAAAGCTACTTCAGCATGCTAGGCATCCCGGTATTGCAAGTCTACGGACTCACTGAGACCACGGGCATCTGCACGATGGACCATCCTCGCGCAGTCGTTCCTGGACAAGTCGGCCCGGCCATTCCCGGCATCGAAATGAGGCTGAGTGAGGATGGCGAGATCGTCATTCGCGGGCCGAACGTTTTTCCCGAATACTGGAACCGGTCGCAGCAGACTGCCGACGCTCTTCGTGATGGATGGTTTCACACGGGCGATCAGGGCGAGATGGACGCTTCGGGAAATTGGAGAATCACCGGCCGTATTAAAAACTTGATTGTTCTCGGTTCCGGACACAAGATTTCTCCTGAAGCTATCGAAGAGGAAATCGCGAAGAGCCTTCCGGGTGCACAGCAAGTCGTGGTAATCGGAGACGGCCGAGGCTATCTGTCAGTGATTGTCACTGGGAGCGCTACTGGCAGAGAGGTGCAGGCAGTGCTTGATGCTGTGAATCCGCATCTTCCACACTACAAGCAGGTGCGAGCTTATGTTCTGCGTGCCGACGCCTTCTCCATCGAAAACGGAATGCTGACGGCGAATGGAAAGTTGAAGCGTGATTTGATCGCGGCAAAAATGAAAACTGAGATCAACGAAATATATCAGGTGAAGCAGGCGGTCTGACATTTCACGACGCTGCTGCTAACAAGCCGTACACGGTGAAAGTTTAATCAAGAGGAGCCGGCGTTACACATGGACCAATTTCAAGGACAGACACTGTCCTGGAGTCTGAAGAACGGGATTATTGAGTTGGCGTTCCATCGCGAGCCCAACAACGAAATCAGCTCCCTTACTCTTGAAGAATTGGAAACATTTGTCGCTAACCTTGAGAGCCTTGAGCGCACCGCGCACGTGCTTATTCTGCATAGTACCCTGAAGTCTGGATTCTCAGCCGGTGCTGATCTTCGCGAACTCTATGGATGGATTCAAGAATTTGGGCAGGCTGAAGTTGCCAATCACGCTCGTGGCTATTTGGAACGCATCCATCGCGTGATGAATACAATCGACGCTTCGCCTTTGACTACGCTCGCCGCGGTGCATGGAGTAACTTTCGGCGGCGGTTTCGAGCTGGCTTTAGTCTGCGACTTAATCATTGCCGACAAGATGACGCGCTTCTGCTTTCCGGAACTTCGTTTGGGATTAATACCCGGCTATGGTGGGATTCCCAGGTTGAAGCGTGATTTAAGCAATGCCGTGGTGCGCGATTTGCTACTTACGGGACGAAGTTTCAACGCCACGAAGGCGCAACAGATCGGGTTAGTGAGTCAAGTTGTCGGCGAAGGGGAAGCTCTGCGCGCCGCGCGCGCGACTGCGGCGCAAATCGGCAAGTTCGACCGCGGCACCTCTGCGGCCGCGAAAAAGTTTATCAAGCCGATTCCGCACGAAGAACTGAGCCGCGAGATCGATATTTTCTGCGAATTGATTGCGCGGCCTGCCGTCCAAAGCGGATTAAAGAAATTTGTCGAAAGCACCGATGCGCAGCCCTACTTACCCTAACCTACAGATGGCGCTCGATGCACAATGCTGAAAGGAACGATATGCAAACCGCCGAACAGACCCTTGACGAAATACTGACGCTGGCCGCGGCACACTTTAAGGTACCTCGCGAAAAGCTTTCTCCCGATGCCGACTTCTTCAAAACTCTTGGCATCGACAGCCTGCAAACGCTCGACCTGTTGACGAAATTGGAGAATCATTTCGGCGTTGAATTGCCTGACTACGAACTGCAAGGTGTTTCGGACTTCCGCACACTGGCGGGAAAGATTCAGGCCCGCCTGTAGAGGTATCCTGGCAGGTGATGAATTCATAACTAAGCTTTCCTGTGTGCCTTCGCGCCATTGTGTTGAAATAGTTCTTTCATGCTCGATCTCCGCCAATACACCTGTCTCGGTGATGCACTGCGCGCTGCCCTCGATCGTTTTTCTACTGAAACCTGCCTGATCGAGGCGGACCGCGACCGCGAGAAAACCCGCCTCACGTATTCCGATTTCAAAGAGATTGCGCTGCCACTGGCGCGAGCCCTTGAAGATGCGGATTTTGATCCGAACGACCGCGCCGCGATCATCATGACGAATCAGTCCAAGTGGCTGATCTCGGCGTATGCCGTTTTCTATTGCGGCGGAGTGCTGGTCCCTCTCGACTACAAGCTGACTGCCGCCGAACATTTGCAACTGCTCGCCCACTCTAAAGCGAAGGTTTTAATCGTCGAATATCATCTGTGGCGGGCAATCTCGCAGTCGCCGGAGTTTCAAAACATTCAGACCAGAATCGTGCTGGTGACCGAAGCTCCACTAGGGGCGGACTTAGCGGGTGGTTTCCGATGGGAGGATTTCAAACGCAGAGGCTCTCCCGATTTTGTGATGCGCCAGCGAGACGATGTGGCCTGCATCGTCTATTCCTCAGGCACGGGCGGTCGTCCTAAGGGTTGCGTGCTCACGCACGAGAACTATCTGGAACAGTGTCGCGCGTTGACTGCCTGGTATCCGTTTTGGCCGGGAGTGCGCTATCTAAGCATCTTGCCCACCAATCATGCCATCGATTTCATGGTGGGATTCATTGGCCCATTCGTCTGCGGAGCCTGCGTTGTGCACTTGCGTACGCTGAGGCCGGAGTTTGTCCGCGACGCCTTCGTCCGTTACCGCATTACTTATGCCGCGCTGGTTCCAATGATCGTCAAGAATCTGGAGCGGGGGCTGCGGGCTAAGTTCGACGACCTTCCCTCATGGAAGCGAGCGTTGCTGAATGCGATGATCGCAACCAACAAACTTTTTACACGGCGTCGTCCGAAGGTGAAGCTGAGCCGCCTTCTGCTTTCTGGGGTGCACCGCGGTTTCGGCGGCGAACTGATTGCGCTGATTACTGGAGGCGCTTTCATGGAGCCCTCGACCATACAATTCTTCTATGATCTTGGCGTTCCCGTGGTCAACGGATATGGCCTCACCGAAGCCGGGACCGCTCTCACGCTCAACGACCTAAAACCGTTCCGCGCGGATACGGTGGGGAAACCGCTCCCCGGAGTGGACTTGCGTATTTTTAATCCAGACGCAGAGGGTATTGGTGACGTCGCGGCCCACAGCAAGACCATCATGTCGCACTATCTCGACGATCCCGAACTCACACTGGAGACGATCGTCGATGGCTGGCTCCTGACCGGCGATCTCGGGCGTTTTGATGGCACCGGCCATCTCCAGCTTTTCGGTCGCAAGAAGAACATGATTGTCACCGAGGGCGGAAAGAATATTTATCCCGAGGACATTGAGAATGCCTTTGACGGCCTGCCGGTGAAAGAGTACTCAGTGTTTGCTGCAAACTACATTTGGCCCCGCAAAGAGCTGGGGCGCGAGGCATTGTTGCTCGTACTGCGCCTGGAGCAGAATCAGAAGTTCGACGGCAAATTGCTGGAAGAAATATCGGCGCGCAACCGCCGTCTACCCGACTTTAAGCGCGTCGGCGGATATTTGATCTGGGGATCTGACTTTCCCCGTACCGCGTCGATGAAAATCAAGCGTCAAGCACTCGCGGAAGAAATTGCCAAATCAACGGATCAGGCAGCGGTGGTCTCCCTGTGAGCTATCTGGCTATCGTCAATCCGGCCGCAGGAGGCGGGCGCAGCCGCAGGCTTCTCGGCCCCGCACTGAATCGCCTGCAAGCCGGCGGACTGGAAGTAAAAGTCGCCGCGACGCGCGCTCCCGGCGATGCGACAAAGATCGCCCGCGAGGCATATGCTCGCGGTGTTCGTCACTTCATCGCCGTCGGAGGTGACGGCACATCCTACGAGGTTGTGAATGGCTTGTTCCCTGAAGCCGGCAAAGGCGAGCCTCCGACATTAGGCTTTTTGCCGCTGGGCACCGGCAATTCTTTCCTCCGCGATTTCAGCGACCGTGGTGTGGAATATGCGATCGAGTCTTTGCTGGCTCAGCGTCAGCGCCCGGTTGATATTCTGCGGCTGCGGCATCGTCACGGCGTCCTTCATTACATCAATCTTTTGAGCATGGGCTTCACGGCAGACGTGGCAACATTACGCGCTCGCCGCTTCAGCGGTTGGGGCGAACTCGGCTACATCGCGTCAATCTTTCTGACCCTGGCGCGCTTCAATCGACGCCCGTTCCCGGTGCGACATGAATCTGACGTGGATTTCGACCGCCGCCGCTGCCTATTTCTCACGTTCAACAACAGCAAGTTTACCGGCGGCACAATGATGATCGCGCCCAACGCCGAAACCAACAGCGGGCTCATTGAATCTGTCCGCTGGGGGCCGATCGGGCGTTTGGGGCTGATCCGCAATTTGCCGACTCTCTATGATGGCACGCACATCGAACATCCTTTAGCCGAGCGAAACGCCGTGCCTCGTGTTCAGTTCGATCTGGATGCTCCGGTTGATGTCATGGTCGACGGCGAAGTGCTGACCCTGCACTGCGAAGAATTGGATGTTTTACCCGGCGCGCTGAATGTGGTTGCCTAGCCGCCGTGATATAAAAATTGAGACTATGTCTGACGAACGGCGAAAACGGCAGCAGGAGCGCACCGGCGACACGCCCAGTAGCGGCAAGAACCGCAAGCTTTTCACCTGGGGTGGCGTTGCGCTGGTATTGGCGTGCGGATATTTTGCGGGCTGGTATTACAGTAACCATCGCTACGACAAGTTCGCCCAGTGCCTGGCTTCGAAGCAGGCAAAAATGTATGGATTGTACTGGTGTCCGCATTGCATCGAGCAAAAAGAGAAATTCGGAGAGTCGTTCCACTTTGTGCCTTATGAAGAATGCGCCATCAAAGGCTCATCCGAACTGACTCCCGCCTGCAAAGCCGCTGGCGTGAAGCTCTTTCCCAGTTGGCAGTTCGGTATGGATCCGCCGAAAGAAGGCGTCCTCTCTATGGAGGCCTTAAGCGACAAGACCGGGTGCAGCCTGCCGTGACCGGAGCTGCGCAAGTTTCCGTCGCGTCGAATTCATCAGCCAGCCGAGATAGAATTCTTTTTCTGCTGATCGCAGGCCTGTCGCTCGCAGGAGTTATTGTGTCGGCCATATCACTCCAGCGTCACTATGCGAAGTCGGCGACTTCTTTCTGTGACTTCGCGGAAAAGTTTAACTGCGACATCGTGAACCGAAGCGAGTATTCCACTCTTATCGGAATTCCCGTGGCTGGCATTGGAGCCGTGGGCTATGGCGCGTTGTTCGCCTTATCCACATTCTTCCGAACGCGGAAAGACACAGTCAATCAGTTGCTGGGAGCGGCGATCGCTGGTTTGGCTTTCGCTCTTTATCTGACTTACATCGAGGCGCGAGTTCTCGATACCTGGTGCATCCTGTGCCTGATTTCATTGTCGATGATTTCAGCAGTTAGCCTGCTTGCGGTGACCGTAAAACTCAGGGCCGCAAAACCATAAGTGCGCCCCGCATTGTATTCTGTAAGCACCCTTTCTTGATGAAAGAACTCCAGAAATTTGCAAAAGGATTCCGATGGCGTCGGGCGTAATACGCGTGGAATCCGCCACCGGCGACCTGCGGCTGCACGAATTCAGAAGTCGCGTCTTCCGCAACACGCGCTTCTTGCGCGTATGGCTGCCCCCCGGCTACGACGAAGCGCAAAATGCCGCCCGGCGTTATCCAATTCTTTATCTCAACGACGGACAAAATCTTTTTGAGCCTTCGACATCGTTTACCGGAGTGGAGTGGCAGGTCGACGAAACTGGCGACCGCCTGATTCGTGAACGAGTGATTCCGCCGATGATTATCGTCGGGATGGACAACTCCTCCAGAAGCCGGTTCCGCGAATACATGCCGCATCGTTCTTTGCAGCCAATGATGTTGCGCGTACAGGGCAGCCGCTATCCGGATTTTCTGACCAAGGACGTGATGCCATTCATGGCTCGGAATTACCGCGTCGCCACTGGCCCAGAGAACACGGGATTGGGAGGTTCGTCGCTGGGGGCGCTTATCGCTTTATATACTGCGGCGGTGAGCCCGGGACTGATCGGCCGTTTGCTCCTGGAGAGCCCATCGCTGTGGGCCTCGAACCGGCAGATGATCCGGCAAAGCCGCGAGGTGCAGAACTGGCCTGAGCGGATTTTCCTTGGAACTGGAACGGCCGAAGCGGGCCGTGCCGATCGAAATCAAAGCATGGTCGACGATGTACGAGAACTTGCTGGAATCTTCCGTCGCGCTGGAATGAATGAAAAACGGCTGCGCCTTGTGATCGAAGATGGCGGCACGCATCACGAATCCGCCTGGGCGCGCCGCTTCCCCGAGGCCCTTTCGTTCTTGTTCGGATAAACAGAATGCCTAAATTCAACGGGCCGAAAAATTTGGGGTCGTAGCTGTTCCCGAAACCAAAACGCTTTCGCTTCCAGTCGCCGATTTCCAGATCATGTACAACAACGCTCCTATCGCCACGACCGATAGTTGCACATGCGTCCATTTGGCGAAGGGCCCCAACAGCGGCAGCACGTAAACAAGATAGAGAAGCATGTCCAGTCCGCGTGTGGTGTCGCTCGGCGCTTGACCGATCAGCCAATCTGCCAGAAGGATAAACATCGGAGCTAAAATCACCAGATCGTACACCGTGAGATGAGGCGCGACCAGCACGCTTGCCAGAAGTAAGGACGAATATCGCACTGCTAACGGCACAGAGGATGGCCGCCTCCAAGACGCGACGGTCAAACCCAGGACGACGATTGCGCTGAGAATATATAGCGCGAACGAAAAACTCCCCCACGGAATAATCATGCTCCAGAACGTGCGGAGAGAGTGCGTCTGGTAGGCCTTGGGCTCCAGCAGAGGCAGAACATTTCGTACGTGTACCAATGTGAATATCCATTTGCGCGTCGGTTCTACGCCGTAGTAGAGAATCCCGGCGGCCAACTGCGCGGAAGCCGCCAGGGCTGCCCCAGCGAGAGATCTCCATGCGCCAATCGAAGCGAAGACGACCGCCGCAGCCAGTCCCAGTTGCGGCTTGAAAATCAGGCAACCGAGAGCGATGCCCGCCAGAAACTCTCGCCGATCACGAAGATTGAAAAACGCAGCTGTGAAACACAGCAGAGCGAGGGCGGATGTTTGTCCCCACGCAATAAGGTGAAAAAAAGCTGGATAGGCAACCGCAAGCAGAGCCACCAACCCCCAGTGCTCGCTCAAGTTTGGGCAGACGCGCCAAACGCTGAAGCAACAAACACCATAAATTGCCGCGCTGCAAATCCACCATAAGATCAACGCCCATGCATACGACAACCGCGCAAAAGAGGCAAACAGAATCGAAACCTCTGGCGGATACATCGGCAGATATCGAATGCCCGCAGCCTCAGGCACCCGCTGCGCGGCTAGCGCGGCCTGCGCGCTCATGTCATACAAGTCCGCGCCGCGATGTTTGAGCGCGAGCGATCCCAGCGTGTAGAAGTGAAGAAAGTCCGTCCCCTTGAGGTTGCCATTGCGGTCGCGCAGGCCTGGAGTGGCGAGGGTCCAAACATACAGCGACCACAAGCAGAGGGCAAGGATCGTGCCATGGGCGCGCAAACGCCGGCCGTTGATCCAAGACCTGGAACTGGTGGACATGCGTGAGCCTATAATAGCTGCCTCTCGCGAACTGAAGTTAGAGGGTCTTCGAGGATTGCGAAATCTCATGACAATGATGGTCAGCGCCCATGGTCCATTGCCGAACATCGGGATGAGAAGTCAGTGGACATTGTGGCGGAGGCATTGGTTCCTGTTTTTGGCTGCAATCGCCCTACGCCTGGCAGTCGTGAGCGTGCTCCTCGCGCACCATCCATTGTCGTGGGGAGTGAACGAAGCGGCAGGTATTGGTCGAGGGCTCGTAGTAGGCCGGGGATTTGCATCGCCGTTTCATGACTCGGCCGGACCAACTGCATGGTTGGCACCGGTGTATCCGTGTCTGCTGTCTGGCGTTTTTCTTGTGTTTGGGATCCAGAGTCCAGCCTCGGTCTGGGCTGCGGTTTTGCTCAACGTGCTCTTTTCCTCACTTACGGCGGTCGTGATTCTTCAGTTGGGCAGGGAACAGTTTGGCGAGACCGTGGGTCTGCTAGCCGGATGGGCGTGGGCGATTTCTCCTGCCATTGTAGTGATGCCCTGGCTACCGTGGGAAACTTGTCTGTCAGCCTTGGTGATGAGCTATGCGTTTCTGAGGACTCTAAGGCTCAAAGCCTCCTCGCCCTTGGCGGCGTGGGGATTCTCTGGTTGCATCTGGAGCCTGGCCGCGCTGCTCAATCCTGCGCTGTTGGCCCCTCTGCCAGCCGTTGCGGCGGGAGCGGCATGGATGCAGCGCCGTTGGGTTGGTCCCGGAATCATGGTTCTTGTGTGTGCGTTGGGGATCGCTCCCTGGACGATCCGGAATTTTGTGAGCCTTCACCATCTTATCCCGGTACGCAGTAACTTCTGGCCCGAAGCATATTTTGGCAATGTGAGCTTCTCGCTGCATCCCACCGGCGACAGTATGGTTTATCAGCGCGAGGGAGAAATGGCTTTTGTTTCCGACCTGCGCACCGCCGTTATCCACCATGTCCGTTCCCACCCGCGTGACTTTGCGCGCCTGACCGGCTACAGGATGTATGCCTTCTGGACGCAGCCCTCGCGTTTCGGACCGTATGCGACGATTCTCTCGTTGTCCGCCCTTGCTGGGCTAGTAGCCGCTGGTTACAGAGGCCGCGCGTGGTTCAGTTTCTTCTCCGCCCTCACTTTGTACCCTGTGGTTTACTATCTGACGTACACATTCGCCCGTTACCGCCATCCCATCGAACCGTTGATGTACACGCTAGCAGGATACGCCGGGTGTGAAATGGCGGACTACTTCAGACTAGTGTTCAAGAGAGGGAAGTAAGCCGAATTCGCCGCCGTGTTTGCATAATAAGATCAGAAAGCAGAGAGCAGTAACGGGAAGGGCGAAGCTGGAGTAAAGCGGCGCACACCACATCGTCAGGTACCGGCCATTTCCCAGGCTCGGCTGCGCGACCACAACAACGACCGCTAGCACCCAGGGAAGAAGCCCGGATCCAGCGACGAAGAGGATAAGGCGGCTCCGGCGCGTTCCTTGACCAAAGTCTCTCCAATACCGAATCGCCAACAGAACGGCAGGAAACAGCAGGACATGATTGAAGGAGGCATTCACCGTTGGAACAACCGTCACAGTAAGTGTCAGCACAAAGGCCAGAGCGATCGCGAACCAGGCGGAATCCGCCGGCTGTCGACGAACGCGCCAGCAGAATACCCCCACGCTCAAGACCGCTATAATTGAGACCGCCCACAACGCACCCGAAGGCAGCACTTTGCCCAGGGAAGTGCTTGCGTTCGTGTACTCCGAATATGCCACAAGCGCTTTCGGGTAGCGTATCAGCCAGCCCGGAAGCAAGAGTTCTGAGGCGGCGATGAGTATCGTCAGCATCGCGCCGAACCCCAACAACAGGGACTTTCGCTGCCTCCATGCGCCGAGCGTCCACATTGCAAACCACGCGATCGGCAACACAGCCATCTGGGGTTTGATCGTTGCTGTCGCTAAGAGTATTCCGGCAAGAAAACAACGTCCGTTGGCAGCGCACACGGCCGCCCCGGCGATCAAGGCAGCTACCAATAGGCCCAGCTGCAACAGGCTTAACCCCTGTAACCCCGGCAGACTGGTCAGAGCCAAGGCGAAAATGGCCACGCCGGCAATGATGGTCGTCACCGCTGCTAGGAAACAGAACGCAGCGACCCGCACAGTGTCGAACTCCATGGGCACGGTGGGAAGCATGAGAAAAATGACGTACAGAGGATAAGCGAATCGCTCCTGGTCAAGTCGGTCGCCAGCCACGGACGGGTCGAGCGCCCGGCCATAGTAGGCGATCTGAATCTCCCGGCTGACCTCAACTCCGTATGGATCGCGATGATGCAACAGGAACTCTCGCGTTCCATACCAGCGTGGATAGAGGTCGGTCAGCGGTTTTGCATTCGGTAAACCCGTTCGCACATTCGCTGCGTGCAGGGCATCCGGAAGCCGATTCCAGTAAACCAACATGCCGGCCGGGCAACCCAGCAACAGGAACATCAACGTTAACCGAAGGAAAAACGGTCGGGTCGCTCGCATGAGTGTTGGCGGAAAAATTTGCAATCCGTTCAAAGTGTTGTTGAGGGCGTCAGTCGGAGTATGGCCGCAACTGAGGGGTAAGGCTGTCGCCCTCGACCAACCATACCTTCCGATCTCGAAAGTAATCGAGCAATTCCTGGTTGGCGCTCCTCCCCATGTCGCGCGCCCACACCACCTTGGCAGCATCAATATCTGCTTCGTTGTATACCCACTCCCGGTCAAAGTCATGCTGCGGCCCGTAACGCACGATGACAAGTTGAGATTTTGGAAGCTGTTGCAATTGGCGCAGGATCATGGCTCGTTCCAGATTCCCGCGAGGCCATGCGGGTTCGATTGGGACGTGAGTCCCTGCCGCCACTACCCGCAGCAGAATCATAACGCACGCCACCGCTGGGACAGCGCGGACAAGCGTTCTGCCCAACCGCCCGTTGGTTTTGGACCACTGCCACAGATGGCGCATGCACTGCACCAGCAAAAGATACAAAACGCAGACAGCAGGGGAAAAATAGTGAGGAAGGGTCCAGGTTTGTACCGCGAATCCGGCTGCCATGGCGGCGCAGATTACCAGCGGCAGGCGCATTTTACGCTGCCACACAACCCAGGGAAAAGCCAGCAACGGCACGGTCAGAAGCGGTCCCAAATAAAACTGCCACCAGGATTTGAGTTTCCATCCGACGCCAAGAAAATAGCCACTGAATGTCTGGTACTTTTCAAATTCGGCCAACTCCCAGTCATATAAGCTGCGTATGACCTCGTGGCGATACACCGGCGCACGAGCAGGTGTTTGCCAGAGGAAGTAAGGGGCGGTGGCATAGGTCTCCCGATTCACCTGATAAGCCATGTGGAATGGACTACCCGTGACGCGGTAGTAGTAGTAACCTGTGGCGAAGCCCGCCAGGAGCAGGACAACAAGGATCGGAATCGCCACTCGAGACAGAGTCACGCGAAACCACGGATGGTTCGGTCCAGTCAGCCAGATCAATATCACGCCAGTGATCGGAATCGAGAATATAAGTCCTTCGTAGGGGCGACTGTTGGCTAAAATCACCAGCCCTAGCGCGAGAATAGATGCACTGCCTGCAGACGGGCGCCTGCGTAAACGCGGCCACGCTCCCAAGACGAGGGCGCCGCCCAATGCCGCGACTGAAGCACACCAATACGTATTCATCCAGTAGCTGAGGATGCCAAGGCGGAGCACGGCTAGGACTCCACCAAGCAGGGCCCAAGGCGGCGGCATCCATCCCTGCAGCATCCAACACAATGCCGAGCACATCAGCGCAGTTACTAACAATTGCCCGATCCACGGATGCCCTAGCAGTTGCCCGGCCGCCAGCACCAACCCTTGCGCCGGAGGATACATCGACATGTACGTGGGCCGTTCGATGATGTGGAAGCTCTCGAAGTGAATCCACATCGGATGCGTGGGATTGGTGATCCGTCCGTGGGCGAAAGTATCCGCCGCCAGAAGATAACTGAACTCGTCGTTCCATCGCGGGACTGGAATCCCAAGCACGGGAATGAGGGCGATACGCAAAGCCGTTACGCCCGCGCCGACTACGAGGACGGAGATTCGCTTCCGCCGTGCTAACCGGCCGAAGGTGCACTCGAGCGAAAGAAAAGCAGAAGGTTTGGTGCCCCCGGAAGTCCGTCGTTGCGAACGGACAATCAACAAGGCAGCAGCGCTCATCAGTAACAGTTCGATGATCGCAAGCAGAAAGGACGCGAGCCGTGAATAAACGTTCTTCATCGGTGTGAGACGCGAACCTACTACTCTAAAGATCGCCGAACAGGTTAAAATCTCGATTTAAGTAGTCGCGGCGCGCCAAGTTTTTGATTCTTCTAGTCGCCAACCGCTTCCCTGCTGGCCACTTCTTCAAACAGACCGTCGACGATCTGAATCATCTCGTTGTCAACCACACGATTCTTGGCAATCGCCTCTTTCAACGGGATCGAGATGATCTTGTTCGACCGCAACGCCGCCATGCAGCCGAATTCGCCGCGGTGCACCATGTCGATAGCACCCAAACCGTAGCGCGTCGCGAGAACGCGATCAAAGGCGCTGGGCGAGCCGCCGCGCTGGATGTGTCCGAGCACCACAGCGCGGGTTTCATATCCGGTGCGTTTTTCGATTTCACGCGCCAGAATATTCGCGATCCCGCCCAGCTTGGCGTGCCCGAACTCGTCTTTTCCCATATCCTGCAGGATCGGCGCTCCGCTGCCGGATTCATCCGAAAACTTCGCGCCCTCCGCCACGACGACAATCGAAAAATAACGGCCACGTTCATGCCGCTGGCGCAGCGAGTCGGCAACTTTATCCACGTCGAAGGGACGCTCGGGGATCAAAATCACGTCGGCACCTCCGGCCACGCCGCTGTAGAGGGCGATCCAGCCAGCATCGCGGCCCATGACTTCAACGACCATGACGCGGTTGTGTGCTTCGGCCGTGGTGTGAATGCGGTCAATAGCTTCGCAGACCACGTTGCAAGCCGTGTCGAATCCGAAGGTATACTCGGTGCCGCCAAGATCGTTGTCAATGGTCTTGGGTACGCCGATCACATGAATCCCTCTCTCGTGCAGCTTCTGCGCAACCGAGAGAGTGTCATCGCCGCCGATGGCCACCAACGCCTCGATCTTGTGCTTCTCCAGCGTGGCGATGCAGCGGTCGATTCCGTCAGCCTTCTTGGAAGGATTCGTGCGCGAGGTGCGAAGAATCGTTCCGCCCCGAGGCAGAATGCCTTTCACCGCGTCCAGATTGAGGGGCATGCTCTTGTCATCAACCAGGCCGCGCCAGCCTTCGAGGAATCCCACGAATTCGTCGTGATAGTGAAATACGCCCTTACGCACGACCGCTCGAATGACCGCGTTCAGGCCCGGACAGTCACCTCCGCCGGTCAGCATGCCAATTTTCATCTTCTGCTCCTATGCAGGGATCAGCTCAGGAATACCCGGTCGGAATGCACCCCGGGCACAGGGCTCCGGTTGCAGGAGAGCCCGAAACGCGGAGGCAGCACTCGTTCGGAATAAATAGAGTAACACCAAACTTATCGATGCCAAAACGATATGGTGGACTCAGTGAGACTGGATGGCGTTTCAAGGTTGCGGCCAAGACAGGCGTCAGTCACCCAATCCGGGATGTTTAAAGATTTCCCTCCCGGGCATTGCACTCCGGCACAAGATTCGCCACAATGCTCGACGGATATGAACAAGACTCTGTCAGTTCTTCTATGGGCGACTGTCGCCTTGCTTGGGGCGTTCGCGGTTGGCGTGGTGGCCGTGCATCGCGGCGAACCCATTAATGCATTGTGGCTAGTCGTCGGCGCTGCCTGCTGCTACGCCTTAGGCTACCGCTTCTACAGCAAGTTTATTGCGGCAAGAATTCTAGCCCTCGACGCACTCCGCGCCACACCTGCCGAGCGTTTGGAGAATGGCCGCGACTTTCTGGTGACCAATAAGTGGGTTGTCTTCGGACATCACTTCGCCGCCATCGCAGGGCCGGGACCGCTGGTTGGACCAGTGCTCGCCGCACAATTCGGCTATCTTCCGGGAACGCTATGGGTACTCGCCGGCGCAGTCTTCGCCGGATGCGTGCAGGATTTCGTAATTCTTCTTTTCTCTGTCCGCCGCGACGGCAAGTCGCTGACAGAGATGGCGAAAGAAGAAATCGGGCGGGTCGGCGGCATTGTCGCTTACGCGGCGGTGATTGCGATTTTAGTGATACTGCTCGCGGTCGCGGCCTTAATCGTCGTCAACGCGCTGAAAGATAGTCCGTGGGGCACTTTCACGATTGCGATGACGATTCCCATTGCGTTGTTGATGGGACTCTATCTGCGGAGAGTTCGCCCCGGCAAGGTTCTGGAAGTTTCCGTCCTCGGCTTCATTCTTGTGCTGCTGGCCATCTGGGGCGGTCAGTGGGCGTCGCAGAATCCGACCATGGCGGAAGTATTTACTTTGCGTGCGCCAACGCTGGCAATTCTCATTATCGTTTATGGATTCGCTGCCTCGGCGCTGCCCGTGTGGTTGCTGCTGGCGCCGCGCGACTACCTGAGCACATTCGTCAAGCTGGGGACGATCGCAATGCTCGGCATTGGCATCGTCGCGCTTCATCCCACACTTCACATGCCCGCGCTGACCCGCTTCATCGACGGTACCGGCCCGGTCTTCGCGGGAAAGATTTTTCCTTTCGCTTTTATCACCATCGCCTGCGGTGCCATCAGCGGATTCCATTCCTTGATTTCCAGCGGCACCACTCCCAAGCTGATCGCGCGCGAAACCGAAACTCGCATGGTCGGCTACGGCGCCATGTTGGCCGAGTCGGCCGTCGCCGTCATGGCCATCATCGCCGCCTGCGTGCTTCAGCCCGGAGTCTACTTCGCCATCAATAGCCCTGCTGGAATCGTCGGCCAAATCCCTGCGACTGCGGTCGCCACAATTTCTGCCTGGGGATTTCCCGTGACTGCCGCCGACATGCAGGCTCTGGCCAGCGCCGTTGGTGAGCATACTCTTTACAATCGCACCGGGGGCGCGCCCGCGTTTGCGGTGGGCATGGCGCGCATCTTTTCTCAGAGCCTGGGCGGCGACCGTGTTATGGCGTTGTGGTATCACTTCGCCGTGATGTTCGAAGCTCTATTCATTTTGACCGTTCTCGACGCCGGCACTCGCGTCGCGCGATTCATGATTCAGGACGCGCTGGGGCATCTCTACAAGCCACTGGGACGAACCAGTTGGTATCCGTCGATTCTCGCGACCAGCGGTCTGATCGTCGCCACCTGGGGATATTTTCTGTGGCAAGGTGTGAAAGATCCTTTGGGCGGAATCAATTCGCTGTGGCCGCTCTTTGGCATCGCCAATCAACTTCTGGCGACGGTGGCGTTGTGCGTGGCCACGACCATCATCGTGAAGACGCACCGCGCCAAGTACGCCGCCGTCACGCTGGTGCCATTGGCGTGGCTCGTTACGGCAACGTTCACTGCGTCGTGGCACAAAGTATTCGATGCCAATCCGCGAATCGGTTTCCTGGCGCAGGCGAATGTCTTGGCCAGCGGCCCGGCGACGGCGGCAACCTCGAAGTTGATCTTCAACAACCGTCTGGACGCCGCAGTCACGGCATTACTGGTCGTCATGGTTGCCCTGGTACTGATCGAGTCGGCGCGGCAGTGGATCGGAGTTCTGCGCGGCAGGGAAGAGGTCCGCGTAAAAGAATCCCCCTTCGTGATGACCCGCCTGGCGGAGGAGCAAAGATGAAGCCGATACTCCGTGGCCTTCGTATTCTGCGAGCGACGCTGCGTGAGATTTTCGACGAGGCCGCCTACGCACGTTTTCTCGGACGGGAACGGCTGGTCTCTTCTTCGGCAGCTTATTCGGCGTTTCTCCGAGAGTCCGAAGAGGCCAAGAGCCGCCGGCCAAAATGTTGTTAGCGGATTTTGCGGAGATTTAGCTTCCGAGTAGACTCTTCGCGACGACTGACTATGGCGAATCCCGAACATCTCGCGAAGCTCGAAGAGAGTGTCGAAGCGTGGAACCAATTGCGGGAGAATCAGGCATTCGTGCCAGATCTCAGAGGGGCGGCCCTCTCTGGTAGGGACTTGTCTGGAGCCAATCTGCGCGGCGCAGACCTGCGCGGTGCCGGCTTCAATCAATCAAACCTTTCCGGGGGCAGCTTGCGCGAGGCCAACCTGCAAGGCGTTGACCTGAATGTCGCAAAGAGAGGATTGCAGACCGAACAACTCGCCGGGGCGGACCTGACAGGCGCCACTCTACCGGAAGAGCTCAAAAAGCTGTACGACGGCTTGCAGAACGTCAACAACATCTCCGAAAGCGCGCGCAGGCTTTTCCTGGCGGTTCTGGCGGCGTGTCTCTACTCTTGGCTGACGATTGCTACCACTACGGACCTAAATCTAATCACCAATCGCGCCTCCTCGCCTCTTCCCATTATCCAGACCAGCATCCCTATCGTTGGGTTTTATTGGGTCGCGCCGCTGCTGTTACTCTGTGTCTACTTCTACTTCCATTTTTATTTGCAGAAGCTTTGGGAGGAACTCGGCTCTCTGCCGGCAATTCTTCCCGATGGGCGGCCTCTGCACGCCAAGATCGACCCCTGGCTGCTGAACGACCTGGTGCGATCACATTTCCCGAAGTTGAATGTCAACCGGCCATTCCTGTCATACTTCCAACTCTGGATTTCGGTGCTGCTGGCATGGTGGGTGGTCCCCATCACGTTGTTTCTGTTCTGGGGTCGTTACCTGCCGCGCCACGATCGAACAGGCACGACGTTTCATGTGGCACTTCTCGCGATCTCTGTGACCGCTGCGCTATGTCTTTATAGGCTTGCGGTAGTCACGCTCCGTGGAGCGCAACGGACGCCGTTCATGTGGAAGCGGATGGTGACGAGCCGCACAGGTTATCAGACAGCCGCTTTCGCTGCTGTTGTCGGAGTACTGTTTGGGTTTGTTTCGTGGGGAGCGAGATGGGGAGTGCCATCGAACGCGCCAATTCTGGGCATTCCTCTTCTTCTGCAGCAAAGCAACCCGCGGAATCTCTCGACACCCATTACTATGGGTGCCTCGCCTCATGGCCCTCGTGGGTTATTCTCCGTTCGCGAATCTTGAGAATGCCGAGGTTTCCCAAAAGAAATCCAATTGGAGCAAAAATGACAAGGGCCTGGATTCAGTGGCTGGAGCCCAATTGCAAGGAGCAAGCCTCCGATACGCGTTAGCAGCTGGGGCCTTCCTCGTGGGTGCTAACCTATCTCACGCCCACTTGGGCGGTGCCTACCTGCGGGTTGCCAACCTGAGCGTTGCCGACCTGAGCGGTGCCAACCTGAGCCGTGCCGACCTGAGCGGTGCCGACCTGAGCGATGCCGACCTGCGTGACGCCGATCTATTTCTTGCCAACCTATCTCACGCCGACCTGGGTGTTGCCGACCTGAGAGGCGCCGACCTGCGCGCTGCCGACCTGAGCGGTGCCGACTTGAACAGTGCCGACCTGCGCGGTGCCGACCTGCACGGTGCCGACTTGAACAGTGCCGACCTGCGCAATGCCGACTTGATCTACAGCAACCTCCGGTCTGCCAAGATTCTGGATACCGAAACCGTTAAAGGCGCACTTCATTGGGAGAAGACTTTCTACGACGTCGAGAAACTCAAAGCGCTGCGACTTCCCGCCGACCACAACGCTAAGCTCGAGGAACAGCATAAGAAGGAGGAACTTCAACAAAAACAGAGCGCAACGCAGACAGTGACTAAGCCGACGGCGTCCGTCCGTTAGTATCTCCGCCCGTTCCGCGATAAACTGCAGTCGCAATCCCGATGAGGTGCAGAAGCCGATGTCACGTCGATTCCCCCTATTAGCGATGTCAGCAGTTGTGTCTGTTCTCCTTCTCGCGTTTGCATCTCAATCCCTCGCGCAGACCGATGACTCCGGCCAGACCATGCGTCCCGTTATTCGCGGACGCCACGCCGCTGTCGCTTCCATGAAGGCCGAGGCCACCCAGGCCGCGCTGGCGGTCACCGACTTCTCCCTCAATGGCATGGGCAGCGACGCCGTCTTGCTCGTTTACAACGCCCGCGAAAAGAAGGTCTATTCCGTCAACGCCGAGCCGCGCGCGCCCAAGCTCGCCACCATCGAGTGGTACCAGAAAAACAACGGCGGCAAGATTCCCGAGAGTGACGGCCTCCTCTCCGGCGGCCTGCCCGGTGTGGTGGACGCCTGGTACACCCTGCTTGATCGCTGGGGCACGATGAGTTTTGCCCAGGTTCTCCAGCCCTCTATCGACCTCGCCGAGAATGGCTTTCCGCTGAGCGAATGTGGCGCGTCCTACATCGCAGAGTCGAAGAAAATCCTCAAATATCCGACGACCGTCAAAATTTATCTGCCGAACGGCCAGCCGCTGAAGGCAGGACAGCTTCTCAAGAATCCCGATCTCGCGCGCACCTTAAGGAAGCTGGTCGAAGCCGAAAAAGCGAATCAATCCAAAGGCCGGCACGAGGCGCTGAAAGCGGCCCGCGACCGCTTCTACAAAGGCGACATTGCTCACGACCTCGCTGCCTTCTCCGAAGCCAACGGCGGCCTGTTCCGCTATGACGACTTCGCTGAATACTCCGTAGAAGTCGAAACCCCGGTTTCTGTCAGCTACCGCGGATATCAGATTTACAAGAATCCCTCGGCCAGCCAGGGGCCGACCGAACTCATCGCGCTGAATCTTCTCGAAGGCTTTGACCTGAAAGCCATGGGACAGAACACTCCCGACTTTCTCCACACCAGTGTCGAAGCCGTGAAACTCGCCATGGCCGACCGCGAGAAATATCTCGGCGACATGGACTTCATCAAGATTCCCTACGACGGTCTGCTCTCGAAAGACTACGCACGCGAGCGCAGAAAACTCATCGATCCCGCGAAGGCTTCGCTGGAACTGCGGCCGGGAACGCCGGAGAAGTCCACGGCGAATGCATCACCTTTAGATCGTCCCGTCCACGAAGTTCTCGATGGCAACGCCAGCCACGACGGCGACACCAGCTACATTGCGATTGTCGACAAAGATCACAACATGGTCAGCTTCGAGCCCAGCCTGCACAGCTCGTTCGGTACCGGAGTCGTCATGGGGGACACCGGCATCATCTTTAACTGCCGCGGCGATTATTACTCGCTGGTTCGCGGCGAGGCTAATGCGCTCGAGCCCGGCAAGCGCCCGCGCAGCACTCTCCAGAGCACGCTGGTTATGAAAGATGGGCAGCCCTACGCGATCCTTGGCAGCCCCGGCGGCGATGATCAAGTCATGCGCACCATGCAGACGCTGATCAACATAATCGACTTCGGGATGAACATTCAGCAGGCCATCGAAGCGCCGCGCTGGTCGTCGCGTGCCTTTCCGGCCTCGCCGTTCCCGCACACCATGCATCCTGGCGACATGTCGGTCGAGGATCGCATCCCCGAGACGACGCGGCAGTCGCTGATCGCACGCGGCCACAAGCTACGCGTCGCACCCGCTTGGTCACTCGGTTCGAATGCCGGAATCATTGTAGATGTAAACACCGGCGTCCTCAGCGCGGGAGCCGATCCTCGCGTCGATGCCTATGCCTGGGCTTGGTAAAAAGCTTTTACCGCCGAGATCGCTGAGAAAAACCGCAGAGGTCGCAAAGATAAACTACCCGGGCCGCTTTCTATGAATTGGAGCCTTTCTCGGCGTTCTCCGCGGCCTTTCTTAGCGACCTCTGCGGTTCAATGCTTCTTCCCCGTCACCCAGCCAAGCGCATAACTCTGTCCACTAGGACCGCGCCGCATTCCGCGCTACACTGCTCTCACATGCGAGTCCTGGGCATCGACTGCGGCGGAGAATACACCGGCTACGGCGTGGTTGACATGCATGCCAGCGGCGAGCTCTGCTGCCTGTCCTGCGGCGCGATCAAGCTCTCTCCGCGTGAGCCTTTGCCTCGACGCCTTTCCCGTATCTTCACCCAGCTCGGCGAAATCATCGTCGAGCACCAGCCTGAGCAGGTGGCCATCGAAGATGTTTTCTACGCTCTGAACGTAAAGTCGGCGCTGAAGCTGGGACAAGTCCGCGGCGTGGCGATGCTCGCCGCCGCCGCCGCCGGACTTGAGGTTGCTGAATACTCGCCGCTTACCATCAAGTCTTCCGTCGTCGGCTATGGCCGCGCCGAGAAGCAGCAAGTGCAGCACATGGTGACCAGGCTTCTCCGGCTCTCCGCTCCCCCGGAGCCCATGGACGCCTCAGACGCGTTGGCCATCGCCATCTGTCATCTGCACACCGCCGGTACGCTGGAGCGGCAGCGTACGGTGGCGCGATAGCTCTCAAACGCTTCGCTTTGGCATAATCTCTTATTACAGTCTTGTGGGTGAGGTCACTACGCCGAAAAATCTGAAGCAGTCCATCCGTTATCTCCGGATGCTCGCGATCTTTCTATTGATCATTCATTGCGCGTTTTTGTCGAGTCCACCAGCTGTCGTGGCCGCCGATCCCGCAACGGTTGCGTTTTCTCTCGATTTTCCCAGCTCCGATCCTGAGCGCTATTCCATTTCCGTCGATTCCAGCGGGCACGCCAGGTACGAGTGTTCCGTAAAGATATCCGCGGATTCCGAGGAGCGCGAGAGCTATCAAACTGATTTCACTTTGTCAGAAGCCACTCGTTCCCGAATCTTCGACCTCGCCGCGCAAGCCCATTATTTTTCGGGCAAAATCGACTCCGGCAACAAGAAGCTGGCCTTCACCGGCGCGAAAAAGCTGACCTATAAAGACGGCCAGCGCGACTCGACCGCGGCCTACAACTATTCGCAACAGCCCGCCGTCCAGCAACTGACCAATCTCTTTCAGGGTGTCGCCGCCACGCTGGAGTTTGGGCGGCGCATTGCGCACTATCACCGCTACCAGAAGCTCGCGCTTGACGAAGAATTGAAGCGCATGGAAAACGAAGCGCGCGGCGGGAGCCTCGCCGAAATCCAGGCCGCGCAGTCTGTGCTTCAGGAGGTCTACGACGACGCTTCCGTCATCAACGTCGTAAGAGCTCGCGCCCAACGCATCATCGCGATTGGCAAGGCCGAAGGCGTACGGCGGTAGGTCTGAATGGCGTACGGGCGGTAGGTCCGGAGCAAGAGACTCAGCTTTTACAACTCCCGCCGCGGAACCGTGCTCTAATAGGCAAGGAAGCCTTCTGGGGGCCTTATGTCCAACCTGTCTGGGTCGAGATTTGCCACGATTCTTCTGACCTTCGCTGCCGGCGCGATTCTCACGCTGCCCGCGCTGGCCGATTCGCAAGCCCGCATCGTTCGCCTGAGTGACGTGCAAGGCTCGGTTCAGATCGACAAGAACAGCGGCATGGGATTCGAAAACGCGTTTCTCAATCTGCCCATCACCCAGGGCACGCAGTTGAAGACGCACGACAACGGCCGCGCCGAAATCGAGTTTGAAGACGGCAGCACCCTCCGCCTCACTCCCAATACGACCGTCGAATTCAGCAAGCTCGGCCTTAGCGATGCAGGCCAGCGCATTTCCGCCATAAACCTCGTCGAAGGCATGGCCTATGTGAACTGGCTGGGCAAGAGCGGCGATGACTTCACCCTGAATTTCTCGCGCGAGAAGCTGTCGCTCGATCACGCGGCGCACTTTCGCGTCGAGACTTCGACCACCGCCGCCAGGCTCGCAGTTTTCAAGGGTGATGTTGCGATAGACACGCCCACAGGCCAGCTGGAATTAGCCAAAAAGAAGACCGCAAGTTTCGACGCCGGCGACAACGACAAGTACACGCTGGCCAACAACGTTGAAAGCGCGCCGCTTGATTCCTGGGACAAAGAGGCCAGTTCCTATCACGATCAGTATGCGCGGAATAATTCTTCCCCGTACGGATACGGATCGAGCGACATGAACTACTACGGCAGCTACCGCAACGTCGCCGGCTATGGCTCCATGTGGCAGCCTTATTTCGCTGGCGTCGGTTGGGATCCCTTCATGGATGGCGCATGGTCGTGGTATCCCGGCTACGGCTACGCCTTCGTCTCCGCCTATCCCTGGGGATGGCTGCCTTATCGCTACGGCACCTGGAATTTCATCCCCGGTAATGGCTGGATGTGGCAGCCCGGAGGCTGGAACACATGGGTCGGAGTGCCACGCTTCGCGGGAACAGCGCCGGTGCAGTTTCACGCGCCCATTCCTCCTGCGGGCACGGTGAAGACCGTGAATGTCGGAAAAGGCGGCACTGTGATTTCGTCCACGCTTCCTTCACGGCTCGTTTTAAATAGTGGTTCCGCGGGCCTCGGCGTCCCACGCGGCGCAGTGGGGAACTTGCATTCTCTGAACTCCGAAGTCTCGAAGCGCGGCGTCGTAACCCTGCACTCCGCGCCCGCATTCTCAACGAGTTCGGGGAGACAGAGTGCAGGCAGAGATTCCGGCTTCAGCGCGCCCCATAGCACAGCTTCAGCGCCGCCGGTCAGCCACACTTCGCCTTCTCACGCGTCCAGCAGCCCGCACCGCTAACGTGCTCGGGTAGTCGACTCAGTGTAGAGCATGAGTGTGCGGCGGAAATGTGGGGCGCCCACGCCCGCCGCCTTTGCCCTTTAAGGTGTGGAACGAAACTGTATGGAGTGAGAATGCTCCCTCATGTCTGTCATCCTGAGCGAAGTAGTGGCTTCGCGAAGCAAAGCCGCTACACAGTCGAAGGACCCCTATAGTCTCCGCAGCACTCCGACGCATCAGGGAGTTCTGAAATTGGCTCTACCGGTCGAGGATTAAAGAAAGTGCCCCGCACTCCCTTGGCGTATGATCACTCTCGCATTCGGTTCGAGCCCGTCCCCTCCCCCAGGCCGCAACTCCTTTGATTGAGTCCGCGGCCATTGCTATAAAGCGAAGCAATTCCCGGCCTCGGTCATCGACAAAGCTTGTCATCCTGAGGCCCGCGCCCTTTGCGGGCCGAATGGATCTATGCAATCCCTGCGGACTACAACTCTGCGGACAGCGAAAGTTTTGAAAGCGGCCGCGGACTATGGCAATGTTTTGAAAGGGCGCGGCTTCAAGCCGCGCCGCAGCGTTACAGAACAACAAGCGGCTTTTAGCCACTGAGGTTGACACCCGGCCCCAGAAATATTTTCGAGGCCGCCAGAAACACGAGGTCCCGTCATGAAGAACGTTCTTCGAATCGCAACGCTAGCCTGCCTTCCGCTGTTATCTATCCTTGCCCACTCACAGAGAGTCAATGAGGTCTATGCCTTCTCGGCGACAAATCTGGCATCCGGACCTGACGGCACTCCTGTACAGGGACGTGACGGAAAACTTTATGGAGTTGTTAACGGCTCGATCTTCCGTATGTCCCCGGGAGGAAAGAGTCCCGAGATCGTCTACGCCGGTAATGTCACAGGAGGTTGGATCGCAACGTCGCTAATATTGGCGACCGATGGCAAGTTTTATGGAACCGCTTTTGTGGTAGGAAGCGTTGGGAAGGGGATTTTGTTTAGCCTCACCCCAAGCGGAACTTTCACTGTGCTTTACCAGTTCGCTGGTGGATCAAGTACGGCGTATCCCGCGTCGCCACTTGTCGAAGCCTCAGATGGCAATCTGTACGGAGTGACCGACGCCACGAGTAGTAACTACCAAGGGACAGTCTATCGATACGAACCATCAACCGGAGTTTTCAGCACAATCCTGAGTTTCAATCAAGACGGTTCGCAGGGCAATACGCTGTCGGGTCCTTTGTTGCAAGCTGCCGACGGCAACCTGTATGGCGTGGCCGTCAGCGGCGGAGCGTATGACTATGGAGCCATCTACAGCCTGACGACATCAGGCACGTTGCTTTGGGAATACAGTTTTGGTGTCTTTGCAGTACAACCGTACGGGGCGCTCATACAGGCCTCCGACGGCAACATCTATGGGACGACGACTGCAGGCGGAAGTAGCAACAATAGCTATTGCTCATTTTACTTTGGCTGCGGAACAATCTTCAGGCTGGCGAATCAGGAGGTTTCATATCTTTATAGCTTCCAAGGTGATCCCAGCGACGGTGCCTTCCCAAGGGCAGGTTTACTCGAAGGTTCCGAAGGAAAATTATATGGAACGACCGACTACGGCGGTAACGACTCGGATGGTACTAAGGACTACGGAACGCTTTACCAAATCACAACCGATCCTTTTCAATATCAGCTGCTGTACAGTTTTATTCTGAGAGTCGGCTGGCATCCTTATTCGGCGATGATGCAGCACACCAACGGAAAGTTCTTCGGCATAACGGTGGCTGGCGGTCGCTCTGCAGGAGGAGCGATGTACAGCCTGAACATGGGCCTCGGCCCGTTCATCGCCCTCGTCCGCTACAGCGGGAGAGTCGGACAGCCGGTGCAAATTTTAGGGCAAGGCTTAAAGGGGTCCACCGCCGTCACGATCAATGGCGTAGCTGCAATCAGCTTCAGAGTCGTCTCCGACACCTACATGACCGCTGTCGTTCCCAGCGGCGCAACCACCGGGCCCGTAGTAGTCACGACCCCAACAGGAACGCTAACCAGCAATCACAGCTTCCAAATCGTGCAATGAGTACAATGAGTACACAATGCATGCGCAACCGTGGAAGAGCGGCGCTTCCAGCGCCGCGTAAAGATGCAAAAGAGATATGGGTTTTAGCCCCGGTGGTCGCAGCTAGGCTTGCAACCCCGTACCCGCGGCAGAATCAAGCTGGCGTCAAATCGCCAGCAGCCAACATCCAGGCCCCGAATATTTTCGCGGCCTGGCAGAAATCCAAAACGAGACACCATCATGAAGAATATTCTCCGAATCGCAACGCTAGTCTTCCTTCCACTACTACCCGCCTTCGGGCAAACCGTCAAAGACGTGTTCGCTTATCCCACCAGCGCGCCTGGTCCAATCGGCTCACTAGCACAGGGTCGCGATGGCAGCCTCTACACCGTGGCCTCTGGATTTGGATACGGGGTCGCAAACACCGACGGCGCTATCTTCAATACTTCCATCAACGGCAACGGCAGCCGGGCGTTGCATTTATTTAGCGGCGCTGACGGCACAGAGCCCTTTTCTGGCCTAACACTCGCGATGGATGGCAATTATTATGGCGCGACCTACGGAGGTGGAAGCTCGAACTTCGGAGTTCTCTTCGAGATATCTCCCGGCGGCGTTTACACAGTTCTCCACGAATTTACCGGTCTGGACGATGGGTGGGCTCCCGCTGCAGTACCCATCCAAGCTTCTGACGGGAGTTTGTATGGCACCACCCTTGGTGGCTCCGTCAGCGACGGTATCGTTTACAAATACAGCCCCTCGACGGGCATGTTCACAACAATCTTCAGCTTCAACCCGGACGGATCGCAAGGCTATCAAATCGAAGCTCCGCTCATCCAGGGATCAGATGGCAATTTATATGGAACCACGGAGTTCGGAGGAACCAGTAACTGCGGGACCGTCTTTGAGCTATCCCTTGCGGGGTCATTGCTTCAGTCTTACAGCTTCCCTTGCGGAACCGGAGGACAGATTCTTTATGGTCCGGTCGTTCAGGCATCCGATGGGAATTTCTACGGGACAACTTTTTATGGCGGCAACATAACCCGCGGAGGTGAATGCCAGGGTGGTTGCGGAACAATCTTCAAGCTGAGCGATGGGGTCGTTTCCATTCTGTACAACTTTTCCGGCTACTCCAACGATGGAGCATTTCCGGAGTGGGGCCTCACTGAAGGCACCGACGGCAACCTGTACGGCAGTACAGAAAGAGGAGGCCGATATGGATTGGGAACCCTCTTCCAGATCAGCACCAGCGGCCAATACAAACTGTTGTACAGCTTTCCGGTGCAAGTCGGCGCTGAGCCCAGCTCAGTACTCCTCCAACACACGAACGGAAGCTTTTACGGGACGCTATTCAACAACAGCACGTACCGTCAAGGCTCCCTCTACAGCCTCGACATGGGCCTCGGCCCCTTCATCGCCCTCGTCCGCTACACAGGCAGAATCGGACAGCCCGTGCAAATCCTCGGACAAGGCTTGACCGGATCTACCGCAGTCACCGTCAATGGCGTAGCCGCTACCAGCTTTAAAGTCGTCTCCGATACCTACATGACCGCCGTCGTCCCCACCGGCGTAACCACCGGCCCCGTGGTAGTCACCACCTCCACAGGAACGCTAACCAGCAACCACAACCTCCGCATCGTCCAATAGCCGATGCCGACGCTCACTTTTCCACACCTTCATGTGACATCCAACCTTGCCTCCAGATTCAAATTGCGCGATCATGACGCAGCGCGCGGAGTGCGAAGAGGCTGATTGGATCGCCCCTAAGTCCTTTGTTCTCAAGATTTTGATCTCTAAGTTCTTTGTCCTCAAGATTTTGCGCACATGTTTTTGCGAAACCCGCGCCCAGCAAGGCATTCAGAGGGGGTGGGGGAGGGGGGTACTCCGCGAAACACCGATTTTTCCCAAACCGGGAACGGCGGCGCATAACTTTATTTCGCTAGGAAATCCACAGCAGAGCTACCGCCGCAAGGTTGTCGAAGTGAGGACCTTCTCGCATAACGACTGTAGTTCGCTCGACCAGGTGTGATCGGAGCTGCAACTGACAGGCACGGTTTTTCCCCACGGAGTGAGCATAAGCCCCAGCACTCCGTGGATGTTCGCCATGTCGCGCTGCGTGGCGTGAAAGTCGGCGATCATTCCGGGATATCCGTCGAGTGTCGCGCTGGTGAAATTCGTGCAAATTCCCGGCTTTGCCGCCAGCCAAACGTAGTTCGCCAAATAATATTCCGCTTGTTTTTTAAGCTCTTCATCTTCCGTCAAACCGCTCACGTGGCGGTCAAGCGCTGGACCGATAGCGACGCTCAGAACAACGTCGCCTTTTTGCGCAAGGTAGATCGTTTGCAGTGGAGTATCTTCTGACACACCAACCTCTCCCGGCAATGCGACCGAAACGACCGCGCAAAACCATGCATCGCGGCAAAGACCTTTCTCATAGCGCGTGAATCCCGCAGGCGTTGCCACCAGCGAGTCAGAGTCCACTGCGATTCGGGTCGACCGCTTCACAACTTGCGGTTTTGCCGCTTGCAGGATCTGGTTGGGCAGAATCGTCTTCGTCGCGGGAATCGGAACAGTGCCGGATTCAGGGTCGGGAGTTGCCTCGAAGCGTTTCACCGCTGCCAGCCACTCCACGGAATGTTCGTCAGGCAGCAGACGAGCCCGAGCTTCCTCCTGAAAGTGAAACGTCATGAAAGGATATCTGCCAGGATTGTCGGAGCGCATGCTAGAAAAATCCGGTGTGGGATTTTGCCAGTCCTGCGGATCATCCGGTTCGGCTGGAGGATCGTCCTGCGGATCGCTGCCGTCATAAGGGGAAGCGAGCGTGAGCCGGTTGTCGACAGTTTGCGAGCGATGCAGCCACGCCACACGATGGCTCGCCGCGTCGAGCAAGAGAGAAATATGCAGAACGGCAGCAACCGCGTTGTTACCAGCATCAGGCACAACGCGTCCACCACTCGCCGTTCCGGCAGCGGGAAGGTCGACCGGCGAGAAGACATATTTGGAAGTGACCCACGCGCACGATTTGCCGTCAACCTGAACCAGATTTCTGAAGCGCAGTTCGGCTCCACTTAATTCCAGTTCCTTCAGCGCGTGGTCGCGCGAGTAGGCGAATTGTCCGCGCGGCTTCCAGGCAGTTCCTTCGGCCACAGGTTGCGAGGAAAACTGCGTCTGCAGCAGATCCTGCGTGACCTTACGCAGCAGATCGCCGCCGTCCCAATACTTGAAGTAGCCTCCACCACCGTGGTTCATCGCGGTTTCGCCGTGAGGTCCGACGCGAAATATCACTGGCGCAGATTGCAGAGCCACCAGCCGCTGCTCGAAGTCCGGCACAGTGAAGAGCGCGCAGCGGGCGCTTGTAACATGGGTTTCGCTGTAACGCGCTTCCACGGGAATGTTTCCGTCTTTATCTGGTTCCTGCGGACGTAAGGTCACGATTGCAGCCAAGGCATACTCGCAGAGACCGCGCGGCGGAGTAAGAATCGCGCCGCTGGCGTCAGCAACGGGAACGAATGATCCTGCGGCTTCCAATTCATAACGTAGAACGTCGCCAGGCTTGAGATCGGCGTGCAGCATCAGCTTATGCGGAGCCGATGCAGCCTGCGCGTCCAGGCGCGTCACAGAGGTCGTGCACAGCATCAGCGCGAGAGCGGTGTTTACGAAGATAGAAAGCGTTCGCTTCATTTTCTGGTTTGCTGGTGAATGTTCTAGTCCACAGGCGGGTCGTCTCTCGGATCATCGTCTGGCGGATCATCGACTCGCGGATAGTAAACTGACGGCTCATCGGGATACTCGGTTCGGACCTGTGGGTTGTATTGCGCCTGAGCCTCAATCCTCGCCGACTTGATAATCCCGTCGCAGATACTCGCTGCCTCTTTGGAATCGTCTTCGCGATAGACGCAAGCGAAACCCAGAGAGCCGGAAGTAGCCGATGATGCAATCGACAGGCCGCGATATTTCGCATCGCCACTGGCCACGGTGAAGTGAGTGATGGTGGCTGGATAGTTGCCGATCTGAATATGCTCATCGAGCACGATGTGTGCCGCCTGACCAAAATATTCTGGGCGCGCAAACAGTCCTTGCAGAAGAGTTCGCCTCGCGGCATCCGGATAGTAAGGCCCCGAGTACGTTCCCGGCAGTGCCTCACCCGCATAGATTCGGATCGCGTGACTTGGATCTTCTTCCGGACCCTTCCAACTAATCAGGACAGGCCGTGGCTTGCTCGCAAGGCGAGTCCATTTCAAAGTTTTCGGCAGCGCAATGGCGACTTCGAAGCACGGCAGGTAGGTGCAAGCGTGCAATCGCCACACGCCGCCGGGATCAGGTCCGTCTTCCTCCTCGTTCACAACCTGCTTGGCGGGCACGTGATTGACAGAGGAATGCTCCTTACGCGATTTGCGCGCGATGTCTCCCAATGATGGAGACTGACCAGTATCTTGTCCCAAGGAACGTACGCCGAAGCACAAAAGCAGAGTGCCTGCTGCAATGAGTCCGCGAGTTGTCTTCGACGCTTTCATGGCAGCCGGAGCGAGTTTACCAAGGTTGTGCAAATAACTTCGGCGTCGGCAAAGTGCTCCTCTGGTGCAGTACAGGCCAACATGAATTGCGCACTCTGAATCTGAATGAGTACGCGTTCGGCGAACCACCAGTTTTTGTTGTCCCGCTGGTAGCGAAAGCGCGTGACCAGCGCAGGCTTACTTTCAATGGTCAATTCTTGCGTGCTAACCGCATCCGCCTTCTCCCGCGACCATCCGTTGGAATTGGCCACGTCGCGCATGCGAATGTAGTCGGGATCGGTAAGGCTTCGATAGGGCGCGTTAACATCCGCGGGCCCAGCGTAGAGCATTAGCGAACTGCCGTCGAGCGCCGCTTTGAAAATATACTGGCCATTCACTTGCGAAACTGTTTCGGCTTTCTGGGGAATGACGACCGATGCTTCCGAGCACTCCTCAGGATTTTGACAATATCGCAGCGCAAAGGACTGATATCCCGGAGGCGCGACAGTTCCACCCTCGGTATCGCTGAGTTCTGCCTGAGCCTTGGCGTGCGGCGCCTGCCGAGTCCGCCGGGCTAACTCGGCCAGGGAGGAAGTTTGGGGCCCGGCCGCCACCGATGTTTCCTGCAGAACGGCAGACACGGGCTTCGTCGCCTTTCCCTCCGCGATCGATACCGGGTGCACGACAATATCTTCTTTTAACTGGATCGACGGATAGATGACCTGATCGCACATCTGCGCGGTGGTTCGCTCGTCTCGATAGCTCGCATCGGCAGCTGCCTGCGCCTTCCGGTGATCCCATCCATACAACTGCCGCTCCCGATCACTGCAGGTGTTGTGGCCCTGGGTGTCGTAGACCACGCACGGTTGATGCACATCGTTCGGGCTCACGCACATCACCGGAATCAAACTGTTTGACCCAATGACAATCTCCATCGAGCCCCAGACTTGGTGCCCCAGCAGAACCGGGCTGTTCTGCCATTGGCACCGATAAGTCTTCCTCGAGCTTTGCTTGATGGGAGAGCAATAGGCTTGCTGCCCGTGCAAGCTCGCCAGCTGTCGCACGGCGTTCATAAGATCATTGTCGCTAACGTTGACCGGGATCGGAATTGGGGCACCCGCCATCACTTCAGTGTTGGTGATTCCCAAACGCGAGCCGAGAAGCACCGCGCCGCCATTGTCGCGGCCTTCGAGGCTAAATGGAAAGGGCACAAGCATGCGATAGTCGCCGGCGTTGTAATTCTTGAAGCCGACCGGAGCGTTGTCGGTTTCTTCCTGCTCCTGCTGCATCTCGTCGACCAGAGCCTGCGCTTTGCCCGACTTGCCCGCCGCGTCTGCAGCTTTGTTTTGTTCGCGAGTGTGGCGAGCAAGGTCGCCGAGGGAACTGTCATCTTGTCCTACCGCAAAGATTGTTAGAAACGTTAATATCGCACCGACGAGGAGCACAGCAGTTACGGGCCGCAGTTGCGAGAAGGGGCGGCGATGACAATGTTCACTCTCGCGTTTTGACCGTCTCCGCATCTTGATTCAGTTTGTCTGGCGCTCGGACTTAATTCGAACCTGTGCTGGCGCTAGTCGGCTGCAAGGCTGCTTGTGGCAAGTCCATTTGCAGGGAGGAATTGTAATCGGAGAAGGTCGATCTAGAATGCTCCCAGTCCACGGTCATTTCGTAGGGAAGGTGATCGTCAAGGCCGAGACACACTGTGTCGTGCTCCAGGCCGCTGAAGCCGCCTTTCATGGTCACGAGCCATTCGCGGCAGCGCACTCCGTTCACGGTTTTCTTGTCGCCTTTTTGCAGAATTCCGCGCTTGATCATCGTCGCAAACTGCGGCATCAGGCTGTTCTCCGTTCCCTGAGCCAAACTGGTGCAGTAGCCCTTCGCCGGATCACCGCGATATGACGCTTGACCTTTTGACCATGACCCGTCCTTCTGGCGCTCATATTCGACGCCCGCTGCATAGAGTGACTCGCGGTTCGATTCTTGCGGCGTGCTGATGCTGGATGCCGTCTGCACCAAATGCTGCTGCTCGTGAACAATGCCCCGGGTGCAGTCAACCTCCCGGAGTATTTCGTTGTGCTGGACTCCCATCAGGTTCGAGGTGAACGTCGCGCGTAAGGTGTGCACATTCTTCATGGCGTCGACCGTCTTCTGGAATTCTTTTTCGCCGCCGCCTGGGGTTAAGTAGCTTGCTGCCCACGCCACTATGGCGACTCCTACGAGGAGACGCACACCCATCCACAGCCAATAACGATCCCCCATTAGTCTTCTCCTCTAGCGGTCCAAGTAAGGTTAGAAGACGCTGAGGCCGCGTGAAAGTTACCGATGTAATTTGGTGCGCAATCGCTTCTGGGCGCGAATCTTAACGACTTAAGAGCTTCGCAGAACGCCTGTTGCCCATCCACATCGTCGGTATTCCTCCCAACCCAATCGGGTTCCAAGAGCATCAGAACCCAGGTACGACGGAGGATAAAAATGCAACGTGGCTATCGATATCTGGGTTCGCTATTCATCTCGGCTGCGCTTTTGGTGCCGGGGGCTGTGATCGTGGGCTCCCCGGTTTTGGCGCTGGCGCAGGATCACGACGATCACGATCGGGATCATGATCGCGACGATCGCCGAGTCTATGACCGGGATCATCGCGACTATCACAACTGGGACGACCGTGAAGATCGCGCCTACCGCCATTGGCTTGAGGAGAAGCACGAAGCCTATCGCGAATACAGCCGGCTGAAACACAAACAACAGCGGGAATACTGGGAGTGGCGCCACAACCATGAAGAGCATGAGGAGCACGAGCAACACTAGATTGTCTTCTAGGTCGTGAAACTAAAAGGCCGCCAACCAGGGCGGTCTTTTTTATTCGTTTGCCAGAAAGCTTTCTGAGAAACTCACCGAACGACTACGCCCGCGTATCCCACGACCATCGCCCGATCGCCTGAAATATCGCCGGACGTCGCGTATTTCACCAGTTCCGCCGATTTCGCACCAAGTTCCCGCGTGGCCGTCAGCATTGCGACCGCAGGGCCGAATCCGCACATGCTGATGTTCCGCTGCGTGACCACGTCGTGTAGCCCGCGGGGATCGAGGGTGAGTATTCTCTCAATTGCCTGGTGGTCCTTCACGTGCGTCGCGGTTTCGGATTCATAGTGATTCATGTCGCTCGACGCGACAATCAGCACGGAATCTTTCTGCGCGGCGATCACGTCGGCTAGCGCCAATCCCAGTTGCTCGAGCGCTTCGAACTTTCCTGTGCCGACCGCGATTGGCACGAACGTTAGCTTGGCCTGTCGTAGCTGTAGAAACGGCAGTTCTACCTCTGCTGCGTGTTCCGCTCGATGCGCGGACGGATCTTCTTGCAGAGCAGGGAAGCGCTGCTTCAAAGCTGCTGCAAGGCCGGCATCAATGGTCACATCGCCGAGCGGCGTCCTCCACGCGCCCTCGCTCACAATTGCGAGGGCATGGCCTATCCCGGTATGGTTGGGGCACAACACAACGCAGCGCTGAGGTATTTCGATTCGCGCAAACACGGCACCGGCCACATGCCCGGAATACACGTATCCAGCATGGGGAGCGATGCAGCCTAAGGCGCGAATCGGAGAAGAACCGGAAGCCGCCTGCGAAAGATACATCTGCGCCTCGGCGCGCAGATCCTCAGGATCTGCGGGATAGAATCGCCCGGCCACCGCCGCGATCCGAACAGTTCCTGCCATCGCCCTTTCCTCGCCAGGCCGCTGTATGGCAAATGCTACAAGTCGCCGCGTTCCGCACGCAGAGCGCGATAAACGGCCGCACTCTCTTCCAGGGTCAGCGTCTCGGCGCGGGCCGTGGCTTTCACATTTGCGGCTGCCAGAGCCCGTTTCAGCGGCGTACTCTCGTAGCTCAACTTCAGATTGTTCCAAAGCGTCTTGCGCTTCTGCCCAAAAGAAAGGCGCAGAAAGTCGATGAAGCCATCGCCCGCAACGCCAAGTATTTCTTCCTTTGGGTCCAGCGTGAGTCGCACTACCGCAGAGTGTACTTTTGGTGGAGGCACAAATGCGCCCGGCGGTAGCGTAAACAGCTTTTCAACTCGTGCATACAGTTGTGCCGTAGCTGAGAGAATTCCATATTCGCTCCCGCCGGGCTTGGCGGCAATGCGATCTGCAACTTCGCGCTGCACCATGATGACGATGCTTTCAAAATACTTTGAAAACCGAAACAGGCGCAAAAGAATGTCCGACGTAATGTAGTAAGGAAGATTACCGGCTACTTTCACCGGCTCAGGTTTGAGGTCCATACCGGGGCGTCCCAACCCCGGCTTCGGTCCGAAGAGCGAGTCGATATCGACCGCCAGAATGTCCGCTTCAATGACTTCCACGTTCCGAAACATGCCGAACTTCAGCCGGAGTTGCGCCGCTAATACGCGATCGAGTTCCACCGCGATCAAGCGGCGGGAACGTTTGGCCAACAGGGACGTCAAAATCCCACGCCCGGGCCCGATTTCGAGCACGGTGCTCTGCGAAAGGTCGCCCATGGCATCGACGATGCGCCCAGCGAACTCGTCGCTGTCGAGAAAGTGCTGCCCCAGCTTGGGCTTGGTCTGTGGGCGACGGGTGGAAGCAACTTTTGGCACGTTGACCCTCTTTTCCTCGGAGCATAAACTGGCTGGTTGGTACTCGTGTTCTTGCTGCCAGACCTCGAGCCCTGAGACACACTCATCATAGCGTGAGC
>WNFI01023470.1_pt1 | contig 43959 bp, 86 predicted proteins | sample 5400471 | NCBI WGS metagenome assembly WNFI01 (sample SAMN13153348, study PRJNA577476) | soil metagenome | isolation source: 100 cm saprolite on Douglas fir-dominated hillslope | place: USA:California | collected 2013-09-17 | reverse complement strand
CATCATCCCGGTGCCGCCGCCGCCGGTCGTCATCGTGCCGCCGGCCGCCCCACCACCGCCGCCGGGGACCGCCTGGTCGGGCAGCTTCGACAGCTTCCCGACCGCGACCTGGGCCGGGCGCTGGGGCGCCCTCTCTCAGGCCGCCTGGGGCCTGAGCTTCCCCAGGACGGCGATCGACCCCGGCGCCCTGGAGGGGCCGGCGTTGACCGTGCCCTACGCGGCCCACTCCTCGGCGCCGAGCTGCACCACGTGTCCCGATCCCCGGGGGGCGCAGTTCTACACCGACCTGTCGAAGATCGGGCTGGCCAGCCTGCAGACGGCGGCGAGCCTCCGGCTGAGGTACAAGGTGCGATTCCCGGTGACGTTCGACTGGTCGCGGGGCGGCAAGCTGCCCGGGCTCTACGGCGGCGACGTCAGCGCCAGCAGCGGCGGCACCCACGGCGCCGGCTGGAGCACCCGCCTGATGTGGCGCCACGGTCCCGCCGGCGAGGTCTACTTCTACTCGCCGACCGCCACCGGCTACGGGGCCGACCTGGGCCTCGCCAGCTGGAGCTTCGACGCCGACGGGCACTGGCACACGTACGAGCAGCTCGTCGAGAGGAGCCCCCAGCGGGTGACGATGTGGAAGGACAACGCCCAGGTCTTCCAGGGCGGGGTACCTGGCACCAGCGGCATCCCGTTCGCCGGGATCTTCTTCTCGACGTTCTTCGGCGGCCACGACTCCACCTGGGGTCCGGCCCACGACACGTCGGCCGACTTCGCCGACTTCTCGCTGAGCGCCGGCTGACGGACGGGAGGGCCCGGGGGATCGAACCCCGGAAGTACGCCCCTCGGCCCCGCGGCGGCCCGGCCCGCGCCGGCCACCGCTCCGCCGCACCTCCCCAGGTCCGCGTCCGGCCTGCACCGCCCATGATGAGCCTGAGATGGCTCCTGCTGACGCCTGCCCGGTCTGCCGGCTCTACGAGCGGACGGCGGTCGCCGCCGCCCTCCTGGAGGACCTGGTGGCACCAGCGATGGCAGAGCACGCCATCCCGGCCGGTCTGGGCGGGACGATCCCGCTGGCTGGCGAGCGCGTGCGGGAGGCGCTGGCGCTGCTGGGCCCGGTGAGCCAGATGACCGGCTGGGACCTGGGCATGCTCCGGGTCTGCCTGGACCAGTGCGCGGTGGCCCTGGGCGGGTGGCTGGTGCCGGCGGGCGTGTCGGTGGTGTCCGGCATGCTCAAGGACTGCCGGAGCCAGGCCTACCGGGTGGCCACCGCGTTCTACGCGGGCCAGTAGGGGGAGTAGGTACCGGACCAAGCCATGGACCCCCTGGGCCACCTGGACCCCGCCCGGCTCGCCCTACTGGTGGCCGTCCTGGGCGTGATCGCGAGCGCGCTGACCACCGCCACGGCGCTCCTGGTCCTGTTCCACACGCTGCGACCCATCCGGGCCACCGCCCACGCCACCCACGCGATGGTCTTGGAGACCGCGAAGACGGTCAAGGAGACCGCGGCCACGACCCAGGACACGCACCGGATCGTGAACAGCCAGCGCACACAGATGCTGCGCCTGCTGGCCGAGCTCCGCCAGGACCTCGCCTTGACGCAACCTGACGATGAGCGGCTGGCCCGCCTGGCCAAGCAGGCAAAGCGCGATGCGGACGCCGCGGCCGAGGCGGAGACGGTGCGGTGACGCCGGACGAGCTGGCCGCGCAGCTGCGCTGCGCGGAGCTGGAGCTGGAGATCAAGGGCTACGGTCCGGAGTCGGCCCGGCGGGCGGTGAGGCGAGCCATAGGGAGCGCTATGAAGACCGCCGAGCGGCTCCGCCCGGAGATCCGCGAGCAGGCGGTTGACGACCTGCTCCCCCAGGAGCTCGCCGGCGCCGAGCGCTGGATCCAGGGCGTCCAGGAGGCCGCCACCCGCGACGACTACCGCCGCGGCATGGAGCGGGCAGCGCGCGACGGCCAGTACGCCGAGGGCGTCGGGCGAGTGCTCGGCGCACCGGTCTCGCCCGAGCGGGAGGCGGCCTGGCGCAGCTCGCTCGCCGACGCAGCTGACGCCTGGGGGCAGGCCTCCCGCGCGTAGCCGGCGATGAGGGAGGAGTCGGCTTCGAACCGACAAAACACCGGCTCCACAAACCAGCGGCTTTTCCAGTTTGCCTATCCTCCCGCCGGAGACGATGGGGGCCTGGCCCGGTTGCGCCAGGAGGGCCCAGCGTCCCATGGACGACTCGGCCCGGCTCCCCCCCGCCGGCGGGCCCCGGCGCGCAGCTCGCGAACTCGCCGGGGCCCTCACGACATGGCTCGGCCGTAGCGTACTCCTCAGCTCGCCCAGGAGCGTGGGCCCATGCCCCCTACCACACCCTCCGAGACCTTGGGCGGTCAGGAGGTGTGACCACGTGGCAACCAGCCTCGCACAGGCCAGGGAGAAGTTCACCCGGAAGATGCAGAGCACGGGTGGCGCCAACTACGACGCCGCCAAGTCCCGCATGACCCAGAACTACGCCCAGGGCTTCCAGCACCTGGGATTCTCCCCCGGCCCCAACACCCTCCGGGCGTACCAGGAGGGCATCGCGTCCGTGTCCGGTTCCGACGTCGCGCAGCGCGCGGCCGCCGGCGCCGGCAAGTGGGAGACCAACTACCGGGCCCGCATGTCCCAGTAGCCTCCGGGCGGGGCCGCCCGCGGCGCGCGGTCGAGAGCATCGACCTCCCGGGCGCCGGGGCATCGCCCCCCACTCCCCTCCGCCTACTGGCGGGGGCGGATGTACCGAGCGTCCGTGAAGGCGGCCAGGTCGCCGAGCGCCGGGTCGTCCCGCTGAGAGTGCGACAGGCGCTGCTCCAGCTGCCGTGACTCCGGACAGCTCATCCGGAGCTCCTTGCCCTGGTCGTGGAAGCCGCGCGCCAGCCAGAAGCGGCGGGCCTGGGCGTCGAGCGGCTCCAGCGTCACCGGCGCGCAGACCCTCGCATTCATGAGCTTGACCAGCGCGCCCACGATTTCCAGGCCGATCCCCCGCACCTGGTCAGGGTTGGGGTAGCCCGGCTGATCCACCGGCCGCGTGGTGCCCACCGCCATGTACCAGACCTGCTCGTCCGGCACCCAATAGGCCGTGTTGATGCCCAGGACCTCCTGGGCCTGGTCGAGCCCCACCACCAGGAGGTAGTGCTGAGGGTCGCTCGTGAACTGCCGGAGCTCCGACGCCGCCACCCACGCCACCTCGGCCGCGAAGTGGGCATGGAGCGCGGCCGCCGGGTCCACGCGCTCGATCGCGAATGCCTGCATCCGCCAGCGGTAGGAGGTCGTCGAGAGCAGGCGCACCGTGTCCAGGCTGTACTCCGGCTGGACCACCGTGAGGTTGACCTGGCGACCGGACCGCGACGTCAACGCCGCCGTGCGGAGCTGGGTGCCGATCATGCCCGGGCGAGCTGGAGGGCCAGGCGCCGGTCACCGTGGGCCATGCGGGCGATCCGGACCGCGCGGCGCACGCTCCGCGCGCCGCTCGACGTGGCCACCGCCAGCTCCCGGGCCAGCTCGGGATCGCAGTCCTCGCGGCGCACCAGGACCGCCTCGACCACCCGCCGGTACAGCGCCTCCGGGTACGGCTCCAGCTCAACCACCTCGAAGCGGTCGAGCAGCTCGGGCGGGAACCGGCCCGTGCGGTTGGCGCCGGCCATCACCCACACGACCCGTCGCGCCGTCTCCCGGTGCCCGTGCTGGAGCCGGGACACCCGGCCCGTCTCCATCACCGAGAGCAGCGCGGCCAGGTGGGACGTGTGCATCTTGTCCAGCTCGTCGAGGCACAGGAACCGCACCCCGGGCTCGGCCAGCAGGTACCCGACGAGGCCTGCCCGCGTCGTCGTGCCGCCGATCCAGGCCTGGCCACCCGGCAGCCGGGCCATCTCCTCGAGCAGCAGCGTCTTGGCTGACCCTGCCGGGCCCCGCAGGAGCACGTGCACCGGCCGCTCGGCGCGCAGCGCCAGCACCAGCGTCCGCTTGACCTCCTCGAGCCCCTCGACGAGGTCGAACAGGTCGGCCGGCAGCTCGTCGGACGGCTCGGGCTCGTCCGCCGGGCGGCCGCCGGCGTGGGCCAGGCGCAGGGCCTCACCGACCATCGCCGGGTCCACAAGCCGGTAGTCGGTCGTGCGATTGGAGTGGTAGGCCACTCTGGCAATCCCGAGCTCGACCAGGCGCCGGGGCACATGGGTTGGGCCGCCGACGTCGTGCCAGCTCCACCCGGCCCAGAACTCCTCGCCCTCGCGCCGGACCTCCTCCTCGAGCGCGGCCGCCAGCACCGGCCCCAGTCGCGTGTCCTGCTCCAGCTGGGCGACCAGGTCGGCGATCGGCTCCGCCATGCTGCGAGCAGCATACTGGGGCCCATGCCCGTGACCCTGTCGGCCGCCGTCGACTCGCTCGCGATCGGGGCCATCGTCGGTCTGCCGGCGGCGGTCACCGCCGGCGCCGCCGAATACCTCGCGTCGAACGACCTCAGACGGGCCGTCGTGGTGGCCGTCGTCACCCTGGCAGGTGGCCTGGTCGGCGGCATCCCAGCCGCCCGGCTCGTCGCCGGCCGAGTGCAGGCCGCGGTGGCGGCCGCGGCGCCAGCCAGCACGCCGAGCTGAGACCGCCCCCGCCGGGGCGCCTCCCTGGGCGGCTAAGACCCAAAGGAGGCGCGTCGGGGAGGAGGCTGGCGGGCGTCCCCCCTGGTTTCCCTGCGGGGCCTCCGGCTGACGAAGGTGCGAACCCTCGCCGACGGGGAGGTTCGAAACCGCCGGCCCACGCCTCTCCTCGACCACTAGTCAGACGATCTCGTCCAAGGGACGCTTCAATCCCCCACCTGGCCGGCCCTGGCGACCGGCACTGACCCCACGAGGGGCTCACGGGGCGAGTCCCCTCCATCGCCCGGGCCAGGAGGAGGGGAACACCACTATATGCGGCTGTATGCCGGGCTTGTGACACATTCCGACACAGGCCCTCGCCAATCGAGCCCCGCCTTCGGTGTTCGTGCCTCCACCTGGCGGTGGGCTCAGTACCTGGCGGGTGCGTGATCGCCGCCTCCGCAGCAGGCCTGCGGTCCGCTTGAAAGGCGGGGCGTAGCCCTCGTCCACTTCGTCCTCCGGTCTCCTACGCGGAGCGGAGGAGGTATGGGATGGCAGGCCACCACCCCTCGATCGAGTACGAACGGCCAAGAGGGGTGGCAGCCTGACATCCTTCCTGACACCCTTCCTCCCTACTTGATAGAGCGGGTGGGGGAATCCGTGCCCGGCGGGGGCCAGGAAAGATGAGTGCGGCCCGGCCAGTCGGCGGCTCAGGAGGCCGGCGTCAGGCTGCGAGGGGCCGCGAGGGGCCCGCTGGGGGGCGTCTGACCGCGGTGGCGGCCCGCGTCCATGCCCGTGAGGGCAGGTGCGTACCGAGCTGGGTTGCTCTGTTTCGTGTTGGGATGCTGGCGGGTGCTCACGGCTCCTCTGGCGGGGCCCGGCTGCTGCCCGACCACTTGCGCTCCGCCGCCTTCATGGCCCGCTGCCAGCCGCTGGGCCCCGCACCGGAAGACGGCGGCTCGGGCTCAGGCGTCGGGTCCGCCGGCGAGGGGGTCGGATCGGCCGGGGGCGCCTCGCAGCCATCGACCCAATAGGCATTGGCCAGGCCGTGCCCCCCCTTCTTGCATCCCCCCCGGCCGATCGTGTGCACCATGTAGACACCGATCGCCCGGTAGCGGACCCGCCCATCGTCGTCCACCACGCGCTCCTTGCGCGAGGGCACCTCGAGGTCCTGGTATCGGTCCTCCTTGGGTCCGCCGGGCAGCTTGAAGAAGCCCAGACCCATGCCGACGAGGTCGGCGATGGCCCGCTGCACGGTCCGGCGGTGGAGCCCGGTGGCCTCGGCCAGGGGCTTGTACGCGGCTTCTTGCTCGCCCTGCCGCTCAGTCCGCGGCCGGCCGCCGTAGCCGACCATGATCGGCTGCTTGGCGATCCCCCGGCCGAGCTCGTGGTGCCGCTTGACGAGGGCGTTGGCCACGAGTCGGATGCTGGGCCGCACCTCGGCGGCCTCGACCCGCGCCTGGAACTGCTCGTAGGGGTCGGCTGCCTTCCGGGCGCGCGCCGCCTCGGCCGCTCTCGGCTTCCGGAACGCTTGGCGCTGCTGGTCGGTGAACCTGCTCACAGGCGCGAGCCAGCGCGACGGAGGCCGCTGCCGGGCCGCCGCCGCCGAGCACCGCTACGGCGTGCCGCCAGGCTCCGGAGTGTTCGGGGTCGGGCCATGGGTGGGGGTGGGCGTGGACGTCGACGTGGAGGGGGTGGTAGGAGATCCCAGGCCGTCAACGAGATCGTGGTACTGCTGGTCGCCGAGCAGCATCGCCGCCCGGACGTGCTCGCGCAGCTGCTCCAGGTGCGGCTCGTCGCCCGGCCGCTCGCCGCGCAGCAGGCGGTCGAGGTGCTCGGCCGCCTGGTCGAGGTGGTGGCGTAAGCCGTTCAGCTCACGCCACTCGGGACCGCTGCCCCGGGGCGGCCGCCGGCCCATGCGGCGAATGGTCTTCATCGCCGGAACATAGCCAGCGCTATCCCGACCACGGGGCGTACGGGTGAGGTACGATCGTGGCATGAGGGTGGAGAGGGCGCAATGCGCCAACCATTGAATACCCGGAGCGGCACGGAAGTCAACCGGCGAATGGGGAGACCTCGGAAGGCACTTGCCCTCCGCCGCGCCCGGGCCGCCACCGACGACGAGATCAGCGATCTGCTCACGCTTGAGCAGGTGATCGCCCGGCTGGGCTTCGCGAGCCACAAGTCCGTCTACCTACTGCGGGAGATGGGACGGCTGCATCCAGTACGAAAGCCAGGCGAATCCGCTGTGTACTATCTCGCGTTCGAGGTGGACGAGATCCTCACCACTCCTGTCGAGTCGAAGACGGCTTAGCGGCTCGCCGATCGGGCCTACCGCCCACCCGCACGGGTCGCTGGAAGCGTGACCCATCGGACCTCGACTTGTCCAGTCCGCCCGTCAGGAGGCGCTCCAAGACTGCGGCCGCATGCTCCCGCTGCGCCCCCGCCACGGCCGCGTAGTTGGGCAGGGTCTCGAGGTTCGCGTGCCCCAGGTGGTCAGCAATGACCAGGGCGGGGAGGCCAAGGCGAGCCATCTCGGTCGCACACGTGTGCCGCACGCGGTGGGACGTCCAGCTCGGCACTCCTACCGCCTTGCTGAGCTCCGCCCAGATGGGCTGCACCTGTCGTCGCCCCAGCGCGTGCCGCGGGCCGCTCTCGGCCGTGACCCAGAGGTCCGGCAGGTCATCCGTCCGGACTCCCAGGTAGTCGACGAGCCGGACGTACACCGTGGGCGTGACCAGGAGCTCCTTCTCGCCCCCGCCCTTCTGCGTGACGATCACCGGCCGGTCGAGCCCGATATCGGCCCGCCGCACGCTCAGAGCCTCCGAGATGCGCGCACCCGTGACCAGCAGGAGCGTGAACAGCGCCCGGTCACGGAGCGCGCGCTCGGTGGCGTCAGGGCGCCGAGGCCACAGGTATGCCTGGATACGGGCAAGGTCGACCGGCGGAATCGGTCGGGGCAGACGCCGTGGAACTCGTACCTGCTCCACCGCGCGAAGCAGGGAGCCGGGGACCAGATCATCCTGGCTCAGCCACTTCAACCAGGCGCGCACCCCCGTGCAGGCCACATCCCGCGACTTCGGCGCAAGGTCACGCAGCAGCAGTAGATCCTGCCACTCCTCAAGGTGGCGCCGGGTCATCTGCCCCACCTCGAGGCAGCCTGACGCCGCAAGGTGCGCCGTCAGGCTGCGGAGCCCGTACTGGTACGTATCGATCGTGTTCGGGGCACGGCCCCGCCGGCGGAGCGTGGCCAGGAACGCCTGGATGCTCTCCGGCACCGTCACGGCTTCCGGCGCCTGGTGGTCCCGGCAGCCATGGCCTGATCGAGCAGGCCACGGATGATCGCCGACGTCGTCACCCGGCGTGGCCGGTTTGCCCGAGGGCGGCCCCGACGCGACTTGTACTCCTGCTCCACCAGCCACTCCTGCTGCTCGGGTGTCACGTAGCACGTGATCCGGACCACCCCCTCGTCCGTGTCCGCCACCTCGGCAGGCCTGGCTTGGACCGCCACGGCGGAGGGGACGTCCACGGACGTCCCCTCCGCCGCCGGCGCCGGCGCGCTCAGCTCCGCGGCCACCACCACGGGGGCCGCCTTCCCGCCTTCGCGCCTCCAGCCGCCGGGCGCCGCGCCCGTACGTGCCGTGAGGGCGTCGAGACCCCCACTCACGCCGCCACCGTCAACGGCCGGCAGATATCGACGATCGCCCGCAGCATTTCCAGACGTGCCCGCAACGTGTCGATGCCCGCGCGACGCTGGAGGGTGACTGCACTGGTCCCGTCGCGGTCCTCCCACACCGTCGATGCGCTGATCGGGTTGCCGAGGTCACGGACCACGTTCGGGTAGGGCTCGAGGATCGCCGTGAGCCGGTCCAGCTTCCGCTTCGAGAGGGGCGTCCGGATCATGTTGGGCACGATCACCAGCGGACCGCCGCTAGCCAGGCCGTCCTTGAGCATCTTGGTCAGCGCCCGCATCTCGCCACTCCGCAGCGGCACCGGGGATGCAACCACGTCGCTCTCCCGCACCGCGGCTCGCGTGAGGTTGTTCATGCCCGGATGGGTGTCGGCCACCACCAGGCGCGTCCTGGCCAGCTCGCGGAGACCGGCGGCGATCGCCCGACAGGCGCTGTCGTCGCGCTCCAGGTTCTCCAGCACCGGGTGCCCGGGCACCAGGTCCGGCCTGCTCGGGCCCCGGTACGGGCGGACTGCATGGCCCGGCATCAGGTGCAGGCCTGCGGCACTCCGCGCGAGATTGACGCGCTCGAAGTCGAGACCCCACTTGTAGGTCGCGCTCCCGCCTGTCCAGTCGAGGTCGACGAGCACGGCGCCGAGCGCGCCCGCCAGCTCGTAGGCGACGGTGGTCTTGCCCACTCCGCCCTTGTCGCCGCCCACGACGATCAGGCCCCGGGCAGCTGCGGCGAACTGGTGGACCCACCGCACCAGGCGGTTGAGTTCGTCCCAGTCGAACGTGACCGGACGCGGCGGCGCGGGGTCGGTGGTTACGGTCATAGCAAGTGCCATACGCGGAACCATAGGCCTGTGGTCCCTCAAACACAAGACCCTGTGACCCCTTGGTCCTCAAGGACCACGCACCTCAAGGACCACGCACCTCAAGGACCACGCACCTCAAGGACCACGCACCTCAAGGACCACGCACCTCAAGGACTGTGCCTCTTTAGGACCTGGTGCATTTGGTCCTATATCGCTGTGGCCACGTGTTCACATGGGACCGTTTCTAACTCGAATCGTCGTCCGGCGGCTCGAGCACGCGGAGGCCGGTCTCCTCGACGGTCCCGCCGATGGCGCGGAGAACGGCCCCGTCGATGGCCCGGCGCACCGTGGCCTCGGTGGGGAGCTCGCCGGCGGCGGCCATGGCGGCGTAGACCTCGGCCAGGATGACCGCCCAGCCGAGGTCGGCGAGGATCAGCCGGGCCGTGGCGCCACTCGACGTCGAGACCGTGGCCACCTCGCCCCGCACCAGCGCCCGGAGGGCCGGCCGGTCGAGCACGAGGCGCACCCCCCCGGCCGCTCGTGCGGCCCGCGCCGAGGCGCACGGAGGCCACGTGGTGCTGAACCAGCAGCACTGGTCGGGGCGCGGGTTCTGGCAGCCGGGCGGGAACCCGCTCCAGCTCCTGCTCACGGCGAGGGCTCGTCGGGCGCCGGCACCGGCACCGGCCGGACCCGGTCCTGCGTCCCGCACGTGGGGCAGGTCAGGGTGACGGTGATCGTGTGCTCGCTGTCGCAGACCGGGCACGAGCCCTGGATGCGGACCAGCGGCCGGAACTCCTGCAGCTGCGCCCCGTACGCGGCCGCCTCGTGTAGGCGTGTCTCGCGCCGCTCGAGGCAGCGGGCGGCGTCCGCCTCGGAGTGGTCGCGAATCATGCGCTCGCACTCGTAGCAGCGGCCCGGGGAGACATGGCTGCTGTGGCGCCAGGCCAGCCAGGCCAGCGCGCGAGTGCACGACAGCAGGACGCCGATCCCGCCCACCCCGGCCAGCTCCAGGACCGAGGGCGGCCCCGCCCGGGGCACGAACACCGTGACCACGATGTTCGAGAGCGACCAGCTGACCAGGCCGATACCGGCCAGGGTCATGAACCCCTGTTCGAGCCGGCGATAGGACCTCCTATCCGACATGGCACCCCTCCCGGCGGAGCCGGCGCTCGATCAACGCCAGCACGGCCCCGTCCCTGTCCACTCCGATGCTGCTCCTGCCCAGCTCGGACGCGGCCTCCAATGTCGCCCCCGTCCCGCAGAAGGGGTCGAGCACCACCCCGTCCGGTGCACAGGCGAGGGCAACGAAGTACCTCATCACTCCAACGGGCTTCTGCGCCGAACGATCGCGCGACCGGCCCGCCTTCTCTGTGAGGTTGTTCCGGGCCGCCTCGTACACCGTGCCTCCGACCGGGCCGTCAGGGTTCGGCCGGTAGGTCCACTTCTGGAAACCGCGCGTGGACGCGCGCTCGATCAGTGGGTGGGGCGTGAAGTAGGCGCGCATCCCGCGCACCTCCGCCGCTCTGGGCCGCAGGTCCCCCCCGAGCCATACCAAGGACTCGTGCTCAATCCGAGGGCTACCCGGAGTCGGCTGGAACCCCTGCCGGTGCGTCCATATGAGTTGCCCACGGTTCGGGATACGGAGCTGGTGGGCCGCCACCTTGAGCTGCCAGTCCAAGCGGCGGCTGGCGAATGCCAGGATGGGTGCGCCCGGCCTGAGCAGGGGCCGGACGGCAGACAGCCACTCCGTGTGGAAATCGACGGACGTACGGTCCCAGCGCGCCTCCCGCTCGCCGTACGGGGGGTCCGTGACCACCGCGTCCACCGATCCCGGGGCCAGCTCCGCAAGCCGCTCTCGGCAGTCGCCCAGCAGCACCGTCACTCGTCCGTCAGACCAGGTCGTCGGGGGGGCCATGGGCCACCACCGTACCTGCCCCGTCGTCGAGGTCCTCCTGTGCCCGCACGGCGGCCGCCATATACGGGAGGAGCAGCCGGGCGGCCGGCTCACCGTATTGGCCGCCCACCGCGCCGCCGTCGTCCTCCCACCGCCCCAGGTCGGACTCGACCTGCAGCATGAGGTCCAGCCTCTCCCGGCTCGTCAACGTGGCTGCAGCTCCTCGTCGAGCATTTGCAGGGTGGGCATCTCCACAGCGTGGTAGATGTCGCCGTCGAGCAGCACGCGGCCGAACGCGCCCTGTGCGTGGTGAGCACAGTAGGCCCACCACGGCGGGCGGGCACGGGCGGCCCGCCGCATCTCCATGGCCGCCGGCGCCCCGCACGCCCGGCCCTGGAATGGGGGGTTCCGCACGAGCCGCCGGCATAGTGCGCCCGGGTGCGCTGGCCGCCAGGCGGTATCGGTCTCGAGCAGGAGCACGTGACAGGTCGGGTGCCGCCCGCGCGGCTCGACCGCGGGCCGCCGGGCGCGATAGGCGGGTCTATCCGGCGTGCCCTCAGTCATTGGTTCGGGCCCGGGCCAGCAGTGCATCAGCCTCCACCACGTCCATGCCCACGAACAGGGCTTCGTAGACCAGCGCGACGTGCGTCAGGTTGATTCCACATTTGGCCAGGACGTTCGAGCGTGCCTGAACCTCCGGCGGGGGACCGTCCGATGCGTTCACCATCAGGCCGGGCTCAGCGATGAGCGCCTCGACCAGGTCCTTGGTGGCCTCCATCCACGCCTGCAGGTCACGGCGGAGGCGTCGTGACGGCTGGTGGACGCTACCTGGCATCGCGGACGACCTGCCAGCGCGCCTCGTCCCGGAGCTTCCGCAGCGTTCGATCCTTGATCTGGCGGATGCGCTCGCGGGACACCACGCCCCCACCCCCGGCGCGACCCAAGATCGCCCCCGCCTGCTCCAGGGTCAACCCGTCGCGGTAGAGCAGGTTGAGCACCCGCCGCTCGCGCTCGCTGATGGCCACCACGTCCGACGAGACGACGTCCAGGGCCGCCGACAGCTCCTCGAGGCTCGCGATCCGGCACCACAGGGGCCGCAAGACCTCGTTTCCCCAGAGGTCCACGGCCAGGCGCTCGACGTCGATGACCGGCTCTGGGCTATCCGGCATCCACCGGCACCTCCTCTGTGCGTTGGGGCGGCGCCAGCTCCTTAATCAGCCCGTAGACGCCGGCGGTCAGGCCGGGGACCTGGCGTGTGAGTCGGTCGTGGTCGGGCAGGCCCCGCAGCATCTCGTGGGCGTTGCGGAGCTGGAGCGCGGCCTCGCGCAGGCTGTGTGCGGCGCGGACCCGGGCCAGCCGTGCCTCCTCGGTCGTCGGGTAGGGCGTGCTATCCGCCATGCGCCTCGATCGCCTGGACCTGCAGGAGGCAGTCCTCCGCCGCGTCCGTCCACGTGTCGCCACGGCCGACGATCGGGAGCGTGCGTGCCGGGTGCTCGGCCTCGACCGCCAGCCCGCGCTCCGGCTGGGCGATCGGGTGGAGGAGGAGGTACTTCACTATGTCGCGATAGCGGTCGGAGTGCAGTTCGACGATGGTCTGCTCGAGCCCGTAGCGCGCCCTCGTGTCCGCCTCCAGGCGTGCCGTGGCCTGACGGACCTCACGCCGCAGCCTGGACAAGCGCACCAGCCCGTAGACAGTGCTGGCCGTCACCGCGCTGGCGGCGAGGAGCACGACCGAGGCCGCCACGATCAGCCGATAGAGGAGGTGAGCGTCAGCCATAGGTGGGCCTATCCATTGAGCTCGACCTCTGCACGGCCCGCCAGCTCACGGAGGAACGTCGTATCGAGGTCGGGATGCTCCCGCACCAGCCACTGGACGACGTGCTCGACCAGGTCGACCATCGGTGCGCCGTAGGCCGCGTCGTCGCGTAGCTCCTGGCGCAGCTCCGCAATCAGCCGCTCCAGGCGCGTGAGCAGGCTCTCGATCACCGGCCACTGCCAGCTGCACGGCTGCTTCCTGATGAGGTCCAGCACCGTCTCCGCCTCGCGGATCTTGAGGTCGATGTCGGCCGGGTGGGTGGGCCTATCCGACACGGCGCCCCATGATCGCCCGTGCGATCAGCACGGCGACGGCGAGCACCAAGCCCAGCACGCAGCCGGCGTACACGCCGCGCGGACCGTCGGCGTAGGCCAAGCTCGCCAGGCCGGCCGCCGCCAGGAGCAACGGGAGCGCCATCCGGCGCCCCGTGCTCATCCCGTCCCATAGCACCGTGGCTGCCAATATCGCGCCGATCCCTCCCACGGCGCAGTTGCTGCGCGCATGGGCAGGGTCTAACAGGCTGGACAGGAGCGCAAGGCATTCCGCGAGGATGCACACGCCCACGATGACCCAGCGGATTCGCCCATAGCTCCGGCTATCCGTCATTCAGCCCACCTGCCGGCGGCTGGCCAAACTCGTGCGGCCAGAACCAGAGCTCGCACGTTGGGCACTGGCGCTGCTCCTCGCCCCGCGCGCCCCGCTCCTCCGCGTCGGCGTGCCATGCCAGGTATCCGAGCCGGCTCGGGTTGTGCCAGGAGCAGCGCGACGGCCGCCGGCATGACGCCGGCCGCTCATCCTTCTGCCGTCCCATAGTTCGCCCTATCCGCCATGCCGTCCGTCCGCCCTCGCCTGCCGGACCGCGATCTCGGCGCACGATCGGAAGTACCTCGCCTGCTCGGCCGCCACTACGCAGTTCTCCGTGTTGCCTGCCCCGGCGTGCGCGCGGCTCAGGACCTCCCAGTGCTCGGCCCACCTGTGAAAGTCAACGATGCCCGCCGCGTAGACGAGCGCGCGCACCTCCGCCTGTGTCGGTACCAGCGAACCCTCGTGCGAGGACCTATCCGCCATGCCACGCCTCCCCGAGGGTCAGGACACGGCCCATGCCCGGCAGCTTCGCATGGCCCACCCAGACCAGCAGCCTGAGCCAGCGCGGGCAGGCGGTCAACGCCGTCGTCGTCGCCTTTGCGATGGCGAGCTGAGCGCTCGCCACCATGATCGGGCCAGTCAGGCGCTTATCCTCGGCCGCGCAACCCGCGCGCTCCATCCATACCGCGCGCATGAGCCAGTATTCGTACGCAGACTCCGTTATGCCGCGCGGGCCGTGCGCCGCCAGCCAGTCCGTGAACCGGAGCAGCTCCTCGGCATAGTCGAGACTATCCGCCATCGCTGCCCTCGCCAGACCGCTGCACGGCACGTGTGAGGGTAGGCCCGAGCAGGTCTTCCATGACGACCTGGTCGACGTCCTCCAGCCCCTCTCCCAGTACATCTAGGCCGTTCAGGATGTCGAGCGCGTCGAGCTGCTGGACCAGGTCCGCGAGGTCCGTCTTGAGGCGCTCGATCGACAACGCCGCGAATACGAGCTTGGCGCGGCGGACCGTCCGCTGCTCGCGCGGGCCGTCCTCCGTTGGCGTCCAACGCCGGGGATCAAAGACCGCGCGCCGCTCCGCGCTATCGGACATCGGCGGTCACCGCTCCCCGCGTCTGCTCGTCCACCGCGCAGTCGAACGCGGCATCCGCGGTGGTGTGCTCATGCGGGCAGGCCCAGAGGCGCCGCAACTGGTCGGGCATCCCGGCATCGTCGATGGGGTCGATGACGCCGTAGTAGATGAGCCCGTCCCACTCCCACGTTGCCGACGAGTTGTCATAGTCCGGGCTATCCGTCACGAGTCGTCCTCCCCGGCGTCGATCGCGCGCCGGCGCCGGTCCTCCGTATGCTCGGCGCAGTCGCAGTCGCGCCACCCGGTGCACGGCTCGTCATAGATCACCACGCCCCACCTCCTCCCCGGCCCCCGCGAGGGCGGCCTCAAGTAGCGCCAGTGCCGGGTTTGCCAGCGTAATGCGGATGGTCGAGCGAGCCGGCCCGCGGTCGGTGAGCACCACCGCCTCACCTCGCGCGAGCGCCAGCCACTCGGCCGGGCTGAGGCTGACGTAGACCTCGCTATCGGTCATCGCCGTCCACCTGCAGGTTCCCGAGGCGCAGCCGGACCGCGGCGAGCACGGCTTCGACGGCCATCTCTGGCGTGGTGCCACCCTCGACCTCGGCCAGCGGCCTTCTGTCGCCCTTCCAGCGGGCGTGCGCGGTGTACGGCGCCCCCGACGCGTCCACCGAGGCCATGACCTCGACCACGACGTGGTCGGGCCACCGGGGCGGGTCGATGCGTGCCGCGGCCTGCTTGAGGCGAGCGACACGCTGCGCCGAGACCTCACTATCCGCCATGGGCCCGCTCCGACCACCAGGGCGGCCCCGGCCCGAGTTCGTCGACGACGTCGTCGGCCACGCAGCTGTCGCAACAGCCCTCCGGGCCGAGCGGGAGCCCCGCACGGCCACAGCTGATGCAGTGGCAGTGCGGGGCCGTGATGTTCCCGCACCCTTCCGGGCAGGGCGCCCTATCCATCACAGCCGAATTCCGGGCCATCGCGCCTCCTCACCTTCACCGTTAACAGCACCTCCCGCGCGGCCGCCACCGCCTCGTTCTCGGTGGCTCCGGCCACCGCGCCGAGTTCCAGCCAGCCCGACTCGACCACCGGCGAGCCGTTGATGCTTGTGCAGCGGGCGCGCGCAAGCCAACTGGCGCCGTCGCGGATGACGTCGATCTCCCATTCCGTGTGGACGCGCTTCGGCTCCGGGTTGCCCAGGTTGACCATGCGCTCCACCACACCCGGGACCTCGGTCTCGGCCCCCTGGTGCAGCAGGCCGTACGCGTACAGGCAGTCCCCGCAGCCCGCCCGCACCTCGCCGGCGTCGATCTTGTCCCGCAGCCGGGGACCGTACCAGGTCGGCCGGCCGCAGCCCTCGCACGCGAGCTGGGTCGAACCGCTGTAGACAGGCATGGCCGCGGCCATCGGCGTCAGCGGCTCGACCGGCCGGCCCACCGCAGTCCCCGGCGGCGCCGGCTCGGTCGGCACCAGGTGCGGACGGGGCCAGGGATGGTCCGGATCACCCACGCGGCGGCACCTCGAACTCGCCATCGGGGGAGGCCTGCCAGCGCTCCCAGGCCTGCACCAGCCAGGGCCACGACCGCCGCAGGCGCTCCCGGTTGACCACGTCGGCGTGGTCGACCTGGAGCAGCACCCGGCCGAGGAACGAGTCCTCGGCCAGCCCGAGCTTCATCAGCACGTACCCGATCGTCTCCTGTGGCGCGAACCTGACCGGGTACTCAACCGGCGGCCCGCCGGCCAGCTCGCGTGAGTGCGCCCAGCAGCCCGCGCGAGCCTGCCGGACCTGCGTGCGGGCATCGACCAGTTCGGGGGAGCGGGGGCGCAGCGCCAGCACCTCGCCGATGAGGTTCTCGGCCCGGTGGAGCGCATTCCGGGCCTCCGCCAGCTGGTCGAGCAGCTGCTGTCGATCGACCTCGGGGGCCTCGCTCAGCACGTGCAGCCCACATCGGCGCCCAGCTGGCCGAGCATCCCGTCCGGCAGCTCGAGGAGCTGGCGGAGCAGTGCCAGGCGCCGCTCCGTGCACGCCACGCGCGCCCGGTCGAACGCCGCCAGCCGTTCCAGCATGGGGACCAGGTCGCCCCAGTACGCGCGCAGCTCGGCGCCGGCCGCGCGCTGGGCCGGATCGCCGATCGCAGGACTGTCGGGCTGCACCCGGGCAGAACGACGACCCGGACGACGCCTGACGGCAGCCTCAGCCATGCTCGTCCGGCCGCAGGAGGGCAATCGCGCAGTCGATCGCGTCCAGCTCCCGGAGCGCGAACTCCTCGACTCCACCGGGGCCGCCGGCCGGCTCGCCCAACACGCCGAGGAGGCAAACCATGCGAGCGGAGTGGAGGCGGACGAGGGCCTGCCGGCGGGCCTCGGCGGTCGGCATAGTGCTGACTATGCCGGCGCGGTTCGTGGGGGCGCCGATCTCGCTCGACGCCCCCGCACCCCTCGCAGCCATTGGTTCGCACGGCGAACCCCCATGGGTTGTGTTTCGTTGGTCCATCAGCTCACCCCCGATTGTGTCTGTCCGACCCCTTCCCGGCCCCCCGGGAGGATAGGCCAAATGGAGGGGCCGGGCCAACCGGGGCCCGACCCCTCGCCCTGAAATTGGGGGAAAAGACGAACGGGGGGGGAAGGGGCACCAGGGCCGGGGGCACGGCCCCCAGCCCCAGCGCATCCGACGAACGACTCGGGCAGGGAAAGGGTCAGAGTCAGGCGGTCATGGGCGGGGCCGGGCTCGCGCCCGACCCCGCAGCAACAGCATTGGGTGTTCCAAGGTTGTCGGCGGGCTCGGCCCCCGGCGCCGGCCCGCCGGGCGGCACCACTTCGAGGATCGTCACCCATCGGGTGAGGGGGGGCGCACCGGCCCGGCCACCGGTCGTGAGCTGGCGCTGCTCGCCGGCCCGGAGGCCGAGCATAACCAGCGCCAACGGACTGTCGGGAGCGATCAGGCCCCCCGCCGGGTCGGAGTCCTCCCCCTCCCCGAGGATCTGGGCCCAGTCCGGGTCGCTCCGCGCGTGGTCGCGGTACCGCACCCGGCACCCCGCCGCCACCGTCGTCGTCGTCAGCATCGCAACTCCTCCTGTCCATGGCCGGCCCGCGCCGGCCCACGTACTGGGGCCCTCCCTTTCCTGTACCACCATCGAGTCTGGGCGATCGTGCCACATCCGGCGTGGTGCAGGCACCGGGACATATGCTGGGACATGAGATGGGACCGGAGCCGACCCCCAACACGCGCCTCCGCCACGCCCGCGTGGCGATCGGCTGGACTCAGGCGGACGTCGCCGCCGGCCTCCGCGAGCTCGCCGAGGAGCTGGGCGAGGCCGAGTCCCTGGCCGACGCGAATCAGGTCTCGAAGTGGGAGCGGGGCACCCGGCACCCGGGGCTGGCCGCTCGCGCCCGCCTCTGCCTCCTGCTCGACGCCCCGCCCCGCCGCCTCGGCTGGACCGCCGGGCCAGCCCTGGCGGAGGAGATCCGCGGACTCCGCGAGCGGCGGGCGGAGCGGCAGCGGCGGGCCAGCGGTCATGACCCCGGTCCGCCTGGTAGCCTGCCGGCCGTGCACAAACCAGGGAGCGAGCTGCCCGACTCGATCACCGCGGAGGCCGATCGCGAGCGCCTGGGCGCCGCCCTCCGCCACCTCTGGCCGTGCGATGCCACGCTCGTGGACGGGTTGGCGCGCGCTGGCGCCACGCTCAGCCGCCGGGCGGATATCGAGCCTCCGCCCGCCGTCCTCCCCGACCTCCACAGCTACGTGGGCGCCCTCACGGGGCTCCTGAGTCGCACGCAGCCGGCAGGGCTCGGCGGCCGGCTCCAGGTGCTGGCCAGCATGGCGGCCTGCCATATCGGGCAGCTCTCAGACGTCACCGGGCGATGGTCCGACACGTACATCGCGTTCGCGCTCGCCGACGCGCTCGCCCGCGATGCCGGGGACAACGCTCAGCTCGCGCTCGCGCTGGGCTGGCGGGCGTCGGTGCTGCGCCGGCACGTGCGGGGCCCCGAGCAGCTGCCCCCCGCCACCAGCCTCGCCCAGGCGGCCGAGCTGGTGACCGACGAGCGCGCACCGTCAGGGATCGCGGCCTGGGGGCTCAGCGAGCTGGCGATCCATGCCGCCATGGGCGACCGCGGGGCCGACGCCGAGCGCTACATGGACCGTGCGCTCCGGGTCGCCGCCGACCGGCCACACGAGATGAACATATGCGCGCCGGACCTCCCCAGTGCCTGGCTCGCGCGCAGGCTGGCGGAGGTGAAGCTGGAACTCGGGCAGGTCCCCGAGGCCGTGGTCGCGTGCGAGCACGTGCTCAGCGTCACCGCCCCGGAGCTGACGCGCGAGCGGGCCAGGGCGATGGTCTACCTGGCCAGGGCATGGGCGATGGACGCGACCCCGGAGCGCGCGTGCGGCCAGCTGCTCGAGGTGGTGCAGCTGGCCATGGCCACCGACGACAACCGCTCACTGGCACTCGCCGAGACGGTGGCCCGCCGCGACCTCGGCCCGTGGGGCACGTCCGGACCCGTGCGCCAGGTTCGGGAGGCGATCAGGGAGGCCCGCCAGCCGTAGACTGGCGGCACCCGTGGATCTGGGCCTGTTGCGTCACCGCCTCCTGCCCATCGCCGCCAGCATCGGCGCGGTGGTCGCTCTGGCTGCGTTCGTCGGGCCCCGGGTCGTGGGCAGCGGCGCAGGCCCGGACCACTACCCCAGCCCGTCGCCCTCCCAGTGCCAGTGGGGCCACTGCCCCAGCCCGTCGCCCTCCCACTGCCAATGGGGCCACTGCCCCAGCCCCAGCCCCTCGACGAGGCCCAGCGCGACCCCCACGCGCACCCCGTCGCCCTCGCCCCCGTCGCCCTCGCCGACCTCGACCCCGCCGCCGCCGCCCACAGCAACGCCCTCGCCAGCCCCGACCGGCCCGCCGGCACGGCCGCCCGGGCAGCCCGCGCCAATCCCGAGCGGCGGGGGCAAGGGCTAAGCAGCCGGGCGAACCCCCCGAGTCGCGGCCGCCCCCCCCGTCCCAGCGTCAGCGTGGGGGCGGCCACGACCCCCGGGTCTTAAGCGGACTCCCAGAGTGGGAGCTGAGCGGCCGTGCGCTGGCTGTACCACTCGAGCTGAGAGCCGATCCCGAGGCCGGCGAGCGGCTCGACGACCTCCATTCCCATCTCGCCCAGGCGGGGGACGAGGAACTGTCGGTACGCCTCGCCGGCGTGGACCTCGACGCGCAGGCGGGCCGGCGGGCCGTAGCGGTAGGCGCGGAGCCCGGCCGCCGCACGCCTCCCCCACGCCTCCCGCTCGCCCTTGCGCTCGTCCGCGAGGGTGCGGTTGTACGGGCTGAGCACCTCGTCCGGATGGACGAGGCCGAACGCCGCCGACAGGATCAGCCAGCGCCTGGGCGCCTCCCGCTCCGCGTAGCCGCGCCGGCAGCGCCAGAGCGGGGACACGTACAGGTCCCGGGCCGCCATCCTCTGGGCCGCCTTCTGGGCCACGCAGCCGACCAGAACGACCGTGATCGGCCCCTCCTCGGGCACGGGCGGAACCCGTGCCTCCCAGAGCGCGCGGCGGGCCGCCGCCCGCTCGTGCAGCTGCGCGCGGAGGGGCGCGCACTCCTCGTACGTGGACCTCACGCGGCCACCCATGGCGGCTCGTTGGCCATCTCGCAGCGCCCACAGTCCACGCAGTAGTGGTAATCGCCGGTGGTCGCGTCCAGCGCCACGCGGCCGCCGCAGTGCGGACACGAGACACCCGCCACGATGTCGGTGCCCACCCAAGCCTCGCGCAGGTCGTCGATGTCGTCAGGCTCCTCGGGGATCTCGTCATCGGCCTCCAGGTGGTCGCGGAGGACGTCCTCCGCGTGTCCGCCCAGGGCGGCCGCCATCCGGTCGTCGTGCCTGACGAGGAACGTGCGCGCCTCGTCGCGCGTCAGGTCCGGCCGCTGGCTACGCACGTCGCGCACCGTGACCCCGGCCACCCCGTAGGTGTCGAAGTCGCGCGCCGCCGCGTCCAGCAGCGTACGGGCAGGGGCAATCGCGGCCGCCAACGCCGGGTAGTCGGCGCCTGCCAGCGCCTCCGCCAGCGCGGCACGCGGGTTGAAGTCGGCCCCGGGATCGGCCATCGCATCCTCAACCACGCGGAGCCACAGCTTCCAGGCGTCCGGCTCGGCGCCCGGCGTGCCGAAGACTGGGCGAGTCGGTTCGATGTGGTCGGCCATGGGTGTTCCCCCGTTTCGGCTGTCGCTGCAGCCAATCGTCAGCGCCGCGAGGAAGCGGCGGACGGGGCGGGGCCCCGTCATCGCACGTCCTCGCCGACGCGATCCAGCGCGTCGGCAAGCAGCTCCGGCCGGGTCGCCGCGAGGTAGTCCCGGACGTCCGCGCACAGCGTGGCGAACGCCAGCCGCAGCGCCGGCTCGTCCATGTCCAGGGTGCGGAACGGGGCCGACTCGGCATTGACCGGGTCAATCACTGCGCGCACCTGCGCGAGCGCGTCATCCGCCTCCGTGCCCCGCATCCGGTAGTGGCCCACCTGGACCCCGTCGACGTCGAGCACCGCACGTGTGGCGTGGGGCCGCGAGACGCTCGCGTACCTGGTGACTGCGCCCTCCTCCACCATGGCCGCCACGCCCCGCAGGATGCGGCCCAGCTCGGCCTCCGCCGGCCGGCGAGTGAACGCGGGCGTATCTGTCCGAATCGTCAGGCTGAACTCCACTACCGCAGCTCCCAGCCCGCGACGAACTCGGCGCGCACGTCGTCCAGCTGGTAGGCAAGCATGCTCACCAGCGACCGGATATGCGGCCCGGCGGTGGTCGGGTTGCCGGCCTGGAGCAGCTCGGCCGCGCGGCTCGCCCACGCGAACGCCTCCGCCGCGCTCGGCGCGATGCGGGACTGTCGGCAGCTCAGGCCCAGCTCGCGGGCGGTCCGCATGCGCTCACAGTCCGTCACCCGAGTGTTGTCGGCCATCGTGTATGTCCTCCCCGTTTCGGCCGTAGCTGCGGCCATCGTCAGCGCCGCGAGGTAGCGGCGGACGGGGGCGGGCCCCGTCACGTTGCCTGTCCCTCAGCGCGTGCCATCAGCTCGACCAGGCGCGAGCGCTGGCGCGCGATGTTGCCGCCCAGGTTGGAAAGCACGTACGCGGGCAACGCACCGCCCGCGCGGAGCGCATACGGCGTGTGCTTGGCGACGCTGGCCAGGTTCTCGCGCTGGGCATCGTCCAGCAGGGACGGGTCCGGCTGGCCGCGCCGGCACGACGCGTTGTAGGCCTTGATCCGGTCGCGCTCGGCCTCCAGGCCGGCGATGCGCTCCCGCAGGCGCGGGATGGCGTCCTCGTCGTCGGAGTAGATCGACGCGGCCAACTGCGCCTCGATGCCCTGCGCGCGGTCGCTCATGCCCGCGGCCTTGTCCAGGCTGGCGCGTGCGCGGTCCTCCCGCGCGATCACCCGGGCGCGCTCCGGGATGTGACCGGGCTGGAAGTTAAACGCGTGGTCCCCGCGGTACACCTCGTGCGCCTTGAACACCTCCGCCGCGCCGGCCCGGCGGTTTGCCGCCCAGCCTGCAAGGCGGTCCGCCCGCCGCTCGCGCCGCTCGCGGTACGTCATGCGGCCCCCTTCGGCATCTTGTCCCGCAGCGCCTGTACGGCAGTCTCCAGCTCGCCGAGAGCCTCCGACAGCTCCTCGGAGCGCTCGTCACGATCCTCGCCACGAACCTCCGACTCCGTCAGCTCCGCCACTGCGTCACTGGCGCGGCTGAGTGCGTCCTCAGCGTCCGTCAGCAGCTCGGACAGCTGCTGCGCGCGCTTCACCGTCACCCGCGTGTTGTCGGCCATCGTGTGTGTCCTCCCCGTTTCGGCCATCGCTGTGACCATCGTCAGCGCCGCGAGGTAGCGGCGGACGGGGCGGGGCCCCGTCAGCACAGGAACCACGCGATAACCGTTGCCACGTATGCGTCCGTGGCGTGGTCACCAACGCGCACGTACCGCTGTGTCGCCTCGTCCATAACGGTCAGGTCCGACGGCAGTGCAAGCGCCTGCCAGTGGGTGTCCGGGGCGAGGCGATCGACCCGCGCCAGCCAGCCGGGCCCGCACATCGTGCCATCGCCGACCATGAGCGTCTGCGTGCGGCCGCCCGTGTCCGCCACGTGGGCAGGAATGCCACTGGCGCCCAACAGGTCCGCGATGCGATCCAGGTTCACGGTCGTCATGCTCTCGTCTCCCACATGGTGTCGGGCGCCAGGATGGGCAGCGCCTGACGTGCTGACCCGTTCTCCACGGCGGCCCGGCGGTTCCAATTGCGCGCTGCCCACTGCGTTGGTGCGGACATCCAGCAGCCGACCGGCTGCCCCGGCGCGTCCGCTAGCGACGTCCACACGGTCAGGCCCCGGGCCGCCGCGTAGTCGAGCGACTCGGCCTGCTGGGCCCAGGGCAGGCATGCCCCCTCGGGCACGCCCGGTGTCTCGACGATCCACGCTGGGCGAGTCACCTCGACCCACCCGTGAGCGTCAGTGCCGACTGCGGCAGCTCGAACAGCTCCGCCTGCACGCCCTCAACCTGCCAGCGACCCCGGCAGGTCTCCGACACGCACCGGTATGTGCGGGCCCCCGTGTTCGGGTCCTCCGCCCAGAGCAGCGGCGCGCGGTCCGTGCCGCACTTCGGGCATGTCGGATTCAGCTCGGCCGACCGGTCAACGGGCGGCCGCTTGCGCTTGCGGGTCACGAAGTCCTCCCAGTTCTCATCAGGTACGGCAGCGCCGCCGAAGCGGCCGCCGGAACACTCATCAGGATTGGCCACACGGCACCGGGCACCGGATTGCCGGCGAGAGCAGCGACCAACACTGTCAGTCCTGCCACACTCACTCCGAGCGCGCACAGGATGCCCGCGATCAACACCTGTTCGGCCCGGTACATCCATTCCGCGGTTCGGGGCGGCCGCGCCACCGGGGCGGCCGCCCGCACGGGCGCCACGGGCCGCGCCACGGGTGCGACGGGCCGCACGGGCGCCACGGGCCGCGCCACGGGCGCCACGGGCCGCACGGGTGCGACGGGCCGCGCCACGGGTGCGACGGGCCGCGCCACGGGTGCGACGGGCCGCACGGGCGCCACGGGCCGCGCCACCGGGGCGGCCGCCACGACCAACTCGGGCCCGGTCATCGGCCGGCGGCCCGGCCGAGCGCGGTACGTCACTGCGGGGCCCTGGGCCGCCCACATCCGGTCGCGCGCATCGCGGAGGCGGTCCGGATCGCCCCCGACCAACTCACCGATGCCACCGAACTTGTCCGTGACTTCGTAGGCCTCGACGTCTGCCGCATCCGGCTCTGGCAGTGGCGCGAGGTTCTCCCACGCGATCGTCACGACGGGCGCCACGGGCGCCACCTCGGGTACCACGTCCGTGCGCGCGATCCCCGCGCGCTGCGCCCGCTCCCACGCGTCGTGGGCCCGCCAGAGTTCCGCGAGCAGTCCTTCCCCGTCAAGCTCCGCCAGCTCCGGCATGCCGACCGCGCCGGCCAGCTCCAATGGGAGTTCGTCATACGGGTATCCGGTCCCGTGCGCACGGCGCCAGAGTCCGGCCGGGACGTCCTGGCGCGCGATCTGGCCGAGCGTGTCGATCCCTCCCAACCCGCGAATCGCACGGGACAGGATCGGCCATGCCAGCGTGCGCGCCGCGAGTGTGGCCTCCGCATCCGCCCATAGATCCACCTCATCGGCCGGATCGATGGGCGGAGCGGTAGCAGCCACGATCCACCTACCTCGGTTCGCCGTAGGTGATCGACAGAACGGCCAGGGCGCCACCGTCAGCGCACCCATCGGGGCAGCGCAAGGTGGCCGGTTCCGTCGCGTGCGCCTCGACGAGGAAATCCTCCTCAAGCAGGTAGACCACCTCGTGTCCGCACGCGAGCGTCACCCCGACGTTGGCGATCCTCGGGCGGTTGGTCAGGGTGGCCGGATCGATGGGCGGAGCGGCCGCCGCGAGTTCGGTAGGGGACATTACCCCGAGAGTATGTCCCCTGCCCTCCGCCGTTGTCAAGGGGGTAGGGGACATTTCTTTCGGGGTAATGTCCCCTACAATGGGCGGATGTCTCCTGATGAGGTCGGAGTGCTCGAGGCGGCCGCCATGGTCCGCGTGAGCGATCGCACGGTGTCCCGGTGGATTAGCTCAGGCCAGCTGCAGGCGCGATGGGTGCCGACATCCACGGGCCGCAGCCGTCGCATCCGCGTGAGCGAGCTCCTGGCGCACGTCGTGGCCACGCGTGCGCGACGTCGCGCACGATGACCGCGCGACGAATTTTCAAAAACTAAGACGTCGCTGACCATAGGCAGGCCTATCCTCTCCCCCACCTCGGTGGGGGATGGTTGGCGGCCGGCCGCCGCTGGCAGGGCCCGCACGGGCGCGCGGCCCCCGGGCGCGGGGATCCAGGCGCCAGACGCGCAACGGGCGAACGGCCCCGCCCCGGGGCGGAGGGGGCCCCGCCCCCTCCGCCCCCTACGCGCTGTCCGAGGCCTGCGACGGCGGGCGGCCGGGCCGCCGTCGCTCCGCCTGGCGCCGTCGCTCCGCCTGGAAGGCGTCGACGTCGTCCCCGTCCACCTCCCAGTCCCGCCCGGGCTTCGTCGCGCGAAGCCTCCTCTCCCGGCAGTAGCGCGCGACGAGGCTGGGGTCGATCCCCAGCCTCCTCGCCACCTCCGCCACGGTCAGCCGGCGGCCGCCCACGTCGGCGACCTGGTCAGCGATCATGCTCCGGCGTCCTCCCGATGAGGGCCAGGACCTCGGCCTGTACCTGGTCGAGGGTGAGGGCCTGGCCCTCATCGCTGACCCACCACTTCCGGCGGCGGTCGTACCGCCAGCTGCCCAGGTGGTCCCCGGCAACGCCGGCGAGCACGATCGTCAGGCCCTCGGCCGGCCTGCTGGCGCGGGCGCCCTCAGTCACCGCCACGCCCGTCCGCCTCGTCGCCCCCGCCGGCCGGGCCGGCGGCCGGCGCCTGGTCCTTGGCGACCCAGATTCCGCGATGGAAGTTCGGGTCAAAGCCCCGCACACCGGGGGGTGGTTCGGGCGGCTCGTACCGGGCGAACTGCGTCAGCCATGACCACTCGTGCTGGCCGCCCCGGCGCTTCCACAGTTGCGGCGGAGTCGCCTTCAACCAGCGGCGGATGATCTCACGGCCGACCTTCTCGACCAGGTCGCAGGCCTCGTGGTCGCCGAACGGCGCCGGGTTGGCCTGAGCGACATGCCAGAACAGGGCGAGCTCCTCGTCTTCGCACCGGGACAGGTGGTCAGGGTCAATGGTGATGGTGATGTCCGTCATGCCGTCACCGCGGCGTCGTCCGGCGCGTCCTGGCCGAGGTCGGCGATCACCGCCACGTCCACGCGGCCGGGGTATTCCTCCCGGAAGGCGTACAGGCGGAGGCCGAGCAAATCGCGGGTCGGCGGTCGCACCTGGGCGCCGAGGGCCTGTGCCCAGGCGTCGAAGTGCTGGCGGGCCGCGGCGCGGTCCAGCTCGTCGTCAACCAGCGGGATCTCCACGTGTCCGGTGAGGCCGGCGTGGGCGTTGATCGACCAGCGCAGCGGGGGCAGCTCGGCCCCCGGCCCCGTGAGGATCTCCGAGAGCACCCGTACGGCGCGCATCTGCCAGCGCCGGCGGTCGGAATCAGTGACGGGCCCGAACAGGCTCATGCCTCCTCCAGGTAGTAGCCGGCGAGGATACCCAGCTCCTCGGCGGTCAGGCCACCGGCGGCGTGCAGCTTGCGGAGGTGCGCCATGCGGACGCCGGTCGTGGCCAGGGTGAGCGGCGGCTCCACCGGCGCGGCCTCCACGAACCGCGCGATGTCGGTGACCCAGAGCAGGGTCGAGAGGTCCGCGCGAGGCCCGCCGTCACGGTGCCCGAACACCGCGATGTTCGCGCCCTTGAGCCGGCGATACGCGACCTGCTCCTGGCCGAAGAAGACCTTCGCGCCCGTGTCGAGGGTGGCGATCCACCCGTCGATGTAGGTCTTGAAGTCCACGACGACCCCGGCGGCGGAGTCGTTCCCGGCGACGGCGACGGGGTCGTTCTGCGGGTTGCTGATGGTGTCTGCCATTGCCGGGATTATCCAGCATGGCGGACTAATTGTCCAGCTAGATGGAGAATTAGGCCGTCGGCGGAGCGGGGGCAGCCTGCCCGAGATGGACGCCCAGCGCCACCAGGTCGGCCCTGAGCCCGTCCTGGGCCGCGTAGACGCGGGTGAGGTCCACGGCGCCGCCTCCGGCGCCCTGGACGGCCGCCAGCAGGGCATCGAGCCTGGCCAGCACGGCGACGAACTGGGCGCGGGCGGCAGTGACCGCGACCGCCTCGGCCACCAGGTCGGCCACCGCGGCGTCAATCGCGGCCTTCTCGACCCCGAGGGCGCCGAGCACCAGGTCCAGCTTGCTGTTCAGGGCCACGACGATCGGCACCCGACCCGTGTTGGAGCCGCGGCCATCCACGGCCATCGACCACTGATCGTTAACGCTGTTCTGGACGTCGTCGAGCTGGGCCATGTTGGCTCCTCCGGGGGTGATCGCGAACTGTGAGTACGACACGTCCATGGACACGCCGCCCCAAACGCCCGCACCGCACTGGACGATGCGGCGGCCGGCGAAGAAGCCGGCGTCCAGCCCCGGCCCGGCCGGGTCGCACATGCCCGGTTTGGCCCGCCAGATCCAGTCGGCACGGCTGGCACAGGCGGCGCACGTGATATCGACGCCGTAGACGCCCGGCGAGAGGCCGGCAGCGCGGACCTGGTCGCACCAGCGGTCGGCGGCGGCGGCCCACCCGCGGGGGTCGGCCCGGAACTCGTCGGGCTCGATGTCGAGCGCGAGCCGGAACCCGCCCCCGAAGCCGTACACGGCGCGCACCCGGGCCGCGTCGGCGGAGCCGGTGACCTGGCCCAGGCTGGGCACGCTGATGCCCCCCTGGGACCATCCTCGGGCCCGGATTCCCGCCACCACGGCCGGGTCCTCGAGGCGCCGGGCAAAGTCACCGCAGAGGTAGTGCCAGACGCCGTCGCACCCGGCCGCGCGCAGCGCCCCGTCGAGCTGCTCGACCGTGACCCGATCGGAGTAGTCGGCGAGGCGCCCCACCGGCCGGCCCTACGGCCCGGGCGGCGGCGGGGGTGCGGTGTCCGGGTCGGCGGCCGCCACGGTGCCCGCCAGCGTGGTCAGGGTGGCACTGTGCGCGGTCAGCCCGTCGATCGCCTGCTGGACGATCGCCGCCTGCTCGGTCGTGAGCCCGGTCCCCTCGAGGGTGCTCAGGTCGTCCACGATGGCCTGCACTGCGGGAACCAGGGCGGTCAGCTGGGCGCCCTCCGCCGTGACGGCCGCGGTCAGCTGGGTGAGTTCGTCGGTCAACGTGGTCTCCTTCTGAATGGCCACCACCAGGGCGGCCGTATTGCGATCGAGCGCGGCCCCGTTGCGGTCCAGCGCCGCCACCAGTGCCGCGATGCTCACGGGGACCATGCTGCGCCGGAGACGGGCGAGGATGCGGCCGGCGAGATTAGACGCCGCTATGTTCGGCGCCCGGCGCGGGCGGCACATCGTCGGCTGCGGCCGGTGGCACGGCCAGGGCCGGCATGTCGGCGAGCAGCTGGGGGCCATCGACTGAGGTGGCGGAGCTGACGGCCGGCGGCTCGGCCAGGACCTCGACGCGCTGCTGCGCGGTGGCGGGGTGATGGATCACGTGGGCCGCGACGATCTCATGGCCGTGCTCGCCCAGCCGGACAAGGAAATCCATGAACGAGTGCACGGCCTCGCCGGGGCCGCGGTGGGCGGGATCGGTGGCGTGGGGGCCCTTGGCCAGCACCCGGAGCTCGTACAGGCTGGTCGGGATCTCGTCATCAGGCATCACTGGCTCTCCTTCATGGGAACGAGGGGTTAGCCCAGGCCAGGGATGCGGTGCACGAGATCGAGGACCTGGTGGCAGTCGGAGTCGGCCTGGGCGCAGGTCTGCGCGGCCCGGTCGCACGAGCCGGTGAGGCGGAAGACAATCAGCGCCAGACCGGCCAGGGCAGCGCCGAGCACGAGGGCCTCGGCCTCCACGCCGGGGCTGCGCAGCTGCTGGAGCAGCGCGTCCATCAGTGCCCAGACACCGGCGGCAGCGGGCCGCAGGCGCAGAAGCACTGGCACGGCGGGCAGAGCGGGGGCGGCGCCGAGCCGCTGCCGCTGGGATGGATCAGCTTCGGGAACACGAAGGCTCCCAGGGCCAGGGACGCGGTGGACGCGATGGCGACGTACTCGACGACCGGCAGCCGCGCGGCAAGGTGCGCGCCCAGCGCGCCCAGGGTGTCGCCGAGGGTGGTCGCCACGTCTCACGCTCCACAGGCGGAGCAGTCGGTCACGAAGTCGACCTCGATCCGCGAGCTGGCCAGGAGGACGCCAACGGCCACTCCCACGAGCAGGCCCGCCACGGTGACCAGGACACCGAGGTCCGGCCCCGTCAGCCGGTCCATGTGGTCAGCCCAGTACGTTCGTCGGCGGCGTGCAGCAGGCCGCCGGGAAACTCGCCCGGCAGAGGTCCGGTGGGATCAGCTGCTGGACGGGCCGCGGCCGCGTGCAGCAGCCGGGCTGGGCCGACCAGTCCGGCGTCTCGTTGAGCTCCCACGCCACGAACGCCCCGACTCCGACCAGCGCGGCCAGCGCGACCAGCCCGACGGGGCCGACCTCGAAACCGATGCCGGCACCGAGTTGCATGCGTCGATTATGGACCTCCACCTCGAAGGGGGCCGCGTGGACTCGGGCACGGCGGCCGCTACAGTGGACCCCGTGGCCGACCAGCACCATGGCCCGAGCGCGACCAGCGTGGCTGTGGCCCTCGCCGGCCTGGCAACGCTGGGCGCCGCCCTGGTGCTGACACGGCACGGCGCGGGGCCATCGCCACCAAGCCCGACGCCCACGCCCGGCGCCAGCTGCGCGGCCGGCCAGGTGGGGATCGTGCTCAGCGCCGAGGGGCCAGGATCGGCCTCCGGATGCGGCGTGTCGGCCCGCGACCAGGCGCTCGCCTGCCCCTGGGTCGGCGAGACCTGCGTATACACGGCCTGGCCGGATGGGGGCGGCGTGTTCGACCACTGGGAGGGCCCGGACGGGATCACGGCCACCCAGAACCCGATCACACTGTCCGCGTTCACGCCGGGTTTCGTACGGGCACGGTTCAACGCCAAGCCGGGCATTGTGGCGATCGGGCCAGGCGGCCAGCTCCAGCTCAACCCGCCTTCCATGCCCGCGGGCCTGCACCCCCACTTCTACTGGGATCACCTGAACATCGCCGGGCACTGGATCTCCCTACCCGACTTCACCTTCTGAGGGGGGGTCAGGCCTGGGTCGTCGGCGGCCGGCGCGGGAGTCGAAGGGCGATCCGGACCTCTGCCTCACACGCCGAGCACAGCACCACCGGCGCGCGCAGCGGAACACCGTCGTACTGCTGGACCTTGTAGAACGGCGTCCCCATGAGGACCGCCAGCTCGTCCATCTTGGCCTGCAGGCCGAACAGCGAGCCCACCGCCACACCGGCGTTGTCGCCCCACCCCGGGGGCCGGGGGATCAGGTGGTGACAGGAGGCCTCCACGAGCTCGTAGCGCTCGCCCTGGGCTGCCGAGACGTCGTCGTCCGCCATCAGCAGGTCAGGCCCTCGATCGGATAGCAGGGTGGCGGTGGTGGCGGTGGTGGCGACGGGGGACCAGGTGGCGAGCAGCCCGCGGGCAGGCAGATCAACTGGCCGACCTGCAGGTTGTTGCAGTTCGCGAGGTGGCTGGCCGAGCACAACTGGGGCCAGCGGTTGGCGCTGCCGCAGGCCTCGAGCGCGATCAGGGACAACGAGTCACCCGAGCGCACGCGGAACCACGTCCCGCTGCACCCCGTTGGCGGCGGCGTTGGCGGCGGGGGGCTCGGCAGCGGGGGCGGCGGCCAGGGCGGCGGCCAGGTCGGGGGCGGCGACACCGGCGCCGGCGCCGGGGCCGGCTGACGGCTACTGGACCACCAAGCGGCGGCCAGGGCCAGCAGTCCAGCGCCGGCGAGGGCGGCCGCCTCGGTCCGGGGCACCATGGGCGGAGCTACCGGCGGCGCCGGTCAGCAGGCGGTCGCACAGGAGCAGTCGGTTATGCCGGTGGCAATATCCGTCTCCTGCACGTAGTAGCCGTTCCCCAGCGGATAGCCGTAGACGCTGCCCGGGGGCAACACGGGCGCTCCGACCGTTAGGGACGCCCCGTAGGCGATCGTCTGGGCAGCGCGCGCCCAGGTGCCGCCGCCGGTGAGCTGGTACAGCGGGAGGGCGGTCGACCCCTGGTCATAGCCGTAGGAGGGGGGGCACTTCGTCTGGAACCTCTGCCGCAGCGTGATGTGATAGACGGTCGGGCTGGGCCCGGGCGGCGGCGGCGGCGTGCTGCCATGGTGGCGGAATACGAGGTACCCGGCGCCGGCCAGGGCACCGAGCCCGAGCACCACCAGCACACCAGTGGTCGTATCGTCCGATGACTTCGGAGCGGACGCCGGGGCCGCGCCGTTCGCGGCCATGCTGGTGGCCATCTGGCCATGCTAACCCCTAGAGACGGGCGCGCACGGCTGCGGCTTCGCGGCCGAGCGCGGCGAGGGCGCGCTCCCCGCTGGCCAGGCCGCCCAGGAGGTCCTCCTCGAGGGTCGCCACGGTGATCGGCACGCCGGCCCGCCGATGGCGCCAGTAGGTCCAGCCGGCAGCCAGGCTGGCCGCGGCGACGAGCACCAGGACCTGGGCGTCGGCGGCGCCCATGGCGACCGGGGGCACCACCGGCGGAGGCGGCGGAGGCGGAGGCGGCGGAGGCGGCGGCGGGGGCGGTGCGGTGACGCCGAGGGCTTGCCAGCCGAGCACGGAGTGGTAGTCGTGGTGCTGGAGATGGCACCACGACCCGAGCGGCCAGTTCTGGTCGAACCCGGTGAAGCTCTGGGCATCGCCGCTGACGAAGATGTCGACGTGGCCGTCCACGCCGACGCCGGAGCCCCAGACGACGACGTCGCCGGGCGAGGGCACGTTGGTGGGCGTGTTCGGGGTCCAGCTGGCGCCCGGCCACCGCTGGCCGGCGACATCGATGGCGTTGCCGAAGAACCGCGGGAAGCCCTGGTCACGGGCCCAGAACTCCACCAGGTCGACACACTGGCCGCCGGCGCCATTGGGGAAATCGGCCCGCTTGCCGTTCCACTGGGCGAGGAACTCGTCGAGGGTCACAGCCCCAGGTCAGGGGCCGCCGGCGACGAGGTCGAGAGGCCGAGCCGGGGGCCGGCCCCGAGCAGGAGCAGGACGGCGCCCCCGCTGAGCGACGGGCGGCCCGGGCCGCGCGGGGAGGGACCGCCGAACCCACCCCGGCAGCTGCACAGGTAGGGAGCGGGATCGATCCCTGGGCACTCGCTCAGCCGGTCCTCCGGGTACCGGATCGACCAGTGCAGATGCGGGCCGGTGGAGTTGCCCTCGTTGCCGATGTGACCGATCACCTGGCCGGCCGCCACCCGATCGCCGGGCCGCACGGTCGCGTCCTCGAGGTGGCCGTAGAGCTCCACGAGCCCGTCCACCAGGCGCTGGATGAACAGCGCGTACGGCCCGTAGCCGGGCTCGTCGCCCATCGCCACCACGAGGCCGTCGCAGGTCGCGCGGACCGGCTGGCCGGCGGCCGCGGCCAGGTCCCATCCGGAGTGATAGTGGGCGCAGGTCCCACACCGTCCCTCGATGCCCACACCGGTGCAGCCGTACACCTGGGTGAGCTCGGCGCCGCCGTCGATCAGGCACTCGTACATCAGGCACCCACCACCCGGTGAAGATCGGCGGCCAGTACACGAGGCAGACCCGCGAGCGTGCCCGGCCGCCGATGCTCGATCCATCCTATGGTGCCCAGGCCGGCGGCCAGCAGCAGGAGGGCGGCGAGGTCGGTGCCTGCGGCCACCGGGGGCACCACTGGCGGCGGCGGGGAGGGCGGTGGCGGCGGTGGCTGCGTGGCCATGAGCGGGTCGTCGAGGCCGATGCCCGAGAGCGGCTGCAGCAGCCCGTAGAGGCGCATCAGGCTGGAGCCCGGCCCGCCCCCGTCGTCGTAGTGGGAGCCGGCCCAGGGCGAGCGGCCGAGGGCGGCCAGCTGCGCGCGCAGGGTGGTGCCGGCGGAGCCGAGGACGCCCGAGTAGAGGCCGTTGTGGAGGACGGCCGAGTAGTCGCCGGCGAAGGCGTACGGATCGCCGTAGCGGCAGAACCCGGAGCCGCTGCAGGGGCAGCCGCCGTGACAGGTGATGCCGGCCAGGTTGTTGCTGGGACAACCGGAGTTCGACGCGCACCAGCCGGTCTCCAGCGCCCACTGGGCGAGGATCGTCCAGCGGTCGAGCCCGGTCTGAGCGGCGGCCGCGTCGGCAACGCCGCCGTACTGGCCCGCGAAGTCCGCCGGCGTCATGCGGCGACGCAGCCGGACCAGGCGACGATCGCGTGGCCTCCGCTGTCCACCTGGACGATGCTGGCGGGCAGCTGGGGGCCGCTGGGGGCCGCCACGGTGCCGCTGTAGAGCCCGGGCGGCACTTCCATCGAGAACGACCCATCCGGGGCCGTGCGGGTGGAGAACACGGCATTGGCAGCCGGCCCGTACTCGCCCACCAGGACGACCTCGGCGGCCGCCAGGGCGCCGCCGTGGCAGTCGACAACCCGTCCGCTGACCTGCCCGTGCTGGAGCTGGAGATGGTGCTGGATGTAGTAGGTCACCAGCGACCCTATGGTGACCCCCAGCAGCGCGCCGATCGCCACCCCCCCGGCGGTCGTGGCCACGTTGCCCAGGTGCGTCCGGACGTGCGGCGCACCGTGCGGAAGGGCGTCACCGAGGGAGGTGGCCACGAGCCCTAATATGGGCCTCGACGCTGCTACGACGCTGCGCTGGCACTCAGCTCGCGGCGATCACCGAGAGCGTGGCCGTGCCGCCCGTGAGGGCGGAGGGGAAGTGGAGCTCGGCGCCCAGGAACGGGTCCGGCCACTGCAGGTCGGGCACAGACTGTGGGCTCAGGCGGTAGAGACCGGCGGCCAGCGAGGTCGCGGCGGCGCCGCCCAGGTTCTGGGCCGTGCCGAGCAGGACCTGACCGTTGCCCAGCTGGGAGGCCGCGCCGCCGGCGGCCGTGAAGGCGGAGTCGCTGGCGTACGGCTGCCAGGTGGCCTGCCCCGCCGCCACCCAGCTCAGGGTGGTGTTGACCCGGAGAAAGATCGTCTTCTGGGCACCCGGCATGAGGATGCCGGCCGAGTCGAGAAAGGCGGTCGAGAGGGCCGGCAGCAGCAGCACGAACGCCGGCGTGATCGCCGAGGGCGCCGGCGTGGGTAGGGCCGTGATCCACCACGAGGTGCCCGGAGCGCCCCCGGTCGACGAGGCGGTGAAGTTGATCGAGGTGTCCGAGGCGCTGTCGATGCCGACGATCTCGACGGCGTTCCCGAGCAGGCTCCGCGCGTAGTACGGGAAGTTCGTCGAGTCGCCGACCAGGGTCATGGTGCTGACCAGGCCGGCGGGGACGATCGTCACGATGGACAGGCTTTCGGTGCCGGGTGGGATGTCGATGGTCGCGGTCACCTGGCCCTGGATGAACACCTGGTTTTTGACCTTGCCGAAGCCGTAGGCGGAGACGCCCAGGGTGTTGTGGATCACGGGGAAGGTGCCGGCGAAAGCCACGGCTTGGGGGGCCACGGTGTAGGCAAGTTGGTGCTGGGCGCCGGCGGGCACCGGGTTGGTGACCTGGATCGGATGCGCGTGCATCGCGGAGGCACCGTAGGCCGGAAATACGTTGGTCTCGCCGGGCCGGAGGAAGTCCTGATGGCCGCCCCAGCTGAGCTGCAGGAGGTAGGAGCTCAGGTTGCTCACCTTCACGGTTGCCGGCGGCTCGCGGAGCGGGGAGAGGACCAGCTGGAGGTCCAAGTCCGCGCCGGTGAGGTTGATGGTCGCGCCGTTGATCGGCCCCGAGGTGGGCAGGGTGTACTGCGGCCGCTGCAGCCCGCTGGAGGGTGCCGCCGCCGCGGACTCCGCTGGATCCCCGGGCACCGCTGCGCGCGCCGGACCGGCGGGCAGCGCCTTCTGCCGGAGGATGATCTTGCGCCCGGCCATCAATCGCTCCAGGCCTTGGGCTGCAGCGTCAGCCCGTCGAGGTAGACGTAGTTGGTGCCCGACGCGGCGCCGCCGGCGGCCGCCGGCTGGAACACGACAAGCAGGATTGCGAACCCGGTCCCGGTCACCGCTCCCACCGTGACCAGCTCCGCCAGGGTGCTCCCCGTGGCCGGGTTGAGCTGCACATCGACGCCGTAGTGGTGGTTGCTGGCGGACGCGCGGAAGTTCTTGCTCGCCCAGCCGGCGCCTGGCGTCTCGCTGTCGGTGCCGGAGGCCGACAGGCGGTGCCCGATCGCGGTCAGGGCCAGGCACCCCGAGCGAGCCACGGAGGCGCCGCTGATGGCGGTCAGGGTGGTGGCGCTGGTCCCGGTGGCCTGCCCCGAGGTCTGCTGCGGGGTCGATGTGTCCTCGTTCACGTAGCGCAGGAGCTCCGCGGCCATGAAGCTCGCGCCGGTGGCGGTGAAGGTGGGGGCGGCGTCGGCGCCGGCGGCGACCTTGACGTACATGGCGACACGGGCGGCGTTGCTCCCGCCGTTGGCCTCGTCGATCTTCGTCCAGCCCCCCGGCGTCGAGATAGCTGCGGTCGCGGCCGAGGCGTACACCCAGGCGATGAGGAGGTCGTTGGCGCTGGGGGCAGCGTCGAACACGGGCGAGATGGTCGCCAGAGCGGCAGAGGCGACCACGCCATCGGCGCCGGTCTGGGCGATATTCGCCAACTCAGGAGCCCCATCGCTTTACCGCCAGGGTCATGCCGTCGTAGTACACGTAGGACTCACCGGAGCCCAGGCCGCCGCCGGCCGGCGGCTGGAACACGGCCAGGATCAGCGCGAAGCCCACGCCCAGGGCGCTGCTCACGGTCACCAGCTCGGACAGGGGAGCGCCGACCGGCGGGTTGCTCAGCACGTCCGCCCCGTAGTGGAACTTGGCCGAGCTGGTGACGTAGCTCTTGTTGGTCCAGCCGGCACCGGGCGTCTCGGCGTCGACGCCGGGCGGGATCAGGCGGCGCCCGATCGCGGTCAGGGCCAGGCAGCCAGAGCGGTTGACGACGCCGGCGGTGGCTGTGAGGCTGGTCTCGATGGTGCCGGCGGCGGTCGCCGAGGTGGCGATGGGCGAGGTCGTGTCATGACCCACGTAGCGGAGCAGCTGGGCGGCCAGGCCCGCCACCAGGAGCGTGGTGAAGGTGGGAGCCGGATCGCTGCCGGCGGCATCGGGCAGGCAGTAGAGGGCGATGCGGGCGGCGTTGAGCCCGCCGTTGGCCTCGCCGATCTTCGTCCAGCCGGGGGGCGTGCTGAGGGTGCCGGCGGCGCCGCTGGCGTAGACCCAGGCGACGAGCAGGTCATGGGGCTGGGGCGGCGCGTCGAACGCCGGCGTGATGCTGCTGGCTGGCGCCACGAGGGCGATGGGGCCGTCAGAGCCGGTCTGGACGACGCCCGCCATGGTCAGCTCGTGGCGTCAGAGGCGCGCTGGGTGAGTCCGATGATCTGGTCGTAGATGGCGATGGCCGAGGTGACGCCGCCGACGCCGGCGGCAGGGGCGGCCACCTGCAGGGAGTCGCCCGGCGCCAGCTCCATGCCGATGACCTTGGTCGAGACGCCATCGGTCGCCGCCGACAGGGCGATGGTGTCGAGGATCGTGTTCCAGGCCGCGCCCAGGGCACTGACCAGCGTCACTGTCACGTTCTGGGTGACCGCGCCGGAGTATTTGACCGTGATCTGGAGCAGCCGGCGCTTGAGGCCGCTGGCGACGGTCACCGTCTGCGAGGCATTGGCGGCGCTCTGGCCCGACGTCACCTCGAGGTCGTCGCCGATGCACAGGCGGCCCTGCCCGTCGGTCATGAACTGGGGCACGCCGAGGTCCGAGGAGACGATGCTCATACGACGCCGGTGGCCTCCGCGTTGGGCGAGGGCAACAGCGCCCGCAGCTCCTCGCGCAGGGCGTCGAACATGACCCGCTTGACGTACCAGAGCGGCGCGTACACCTGGCCCACGACGTAGAAGTTGGCGCTCGGGTTCGTGATCGTGACCCGGACCTGGCTGTCGAAGGGGGTCCAGCCCCCTGGCTTTTTCAGCCCGCCTACGCTGATCTGCTCCGCGAGCAGGGTGCTGGCGTCGGCCATGATCGTCACCGACACCAGCCTCTGCATGCTCAGGCGCACGGTCACGGGGCCGAGGAGCCCGATCTCCTCGCGCCCGGGCGGGTCGGCCTGCGCGTAGAACGTGGGCGTGACCGAGCCCGACACCGGCCCGACGTTGAAGGGCTTGTCGAAGATCGCCGGCCTGACGAGGCCGGCGAGGGTGCCGAGCGATGCGCCCACGTCCTGATCGCGGAGGAAGTCGGCGAGCCGCGGCCAGACCGGCGGCCCCGCCGGGAGTGGCAACGGCGCGACCACGCGGGCGACCGGCAGGTTGAGCACCTCCGGCTGCGCCTATCCGCCCTGGGTGATGGCGGCGACTCCGCGGCCGGTGATGGGGATGATGCAGTAGTTGTCGCGGGGCATCATCTGACCCGGCCGTCCCATGACGGTGCGCCGGACCCAGTCGCCGTCGGCCTGCTGGATGGGGACCAGGTCCAAGCGGTAACCCATGACGTCGAGCAGGACCGCGTTGTTCGCGCTCGTCAGGTTGACCGAGGCGTTGTTAATCAACGTCCACGTCGGCAGGTACGTCTGTTCGTAGACGTACAACTCGGTCATCTGGGACCAATCGAACGGCGTCAGGGAGACTGGCGCGGCCTGGTTCGCCTGGCTGGCACCCTGCGCCGGCGCGACGGTCGAGTCACCCGGCTCCAGGGGCTGCAGACGCATGTTCCAGCGCGATTGCTGGTTGAGCGTCTGGTTGCGTGGGGTGGCCGTGGGCAGTGCCACGGTGATGTCCAGGTCGTCGACCGCGAATGAGCCCGGGAGCGCGCCCACGAACTTGGGCAGCCACCTGAATTGCAGCAACTGGTGGCGCCCCATTTGAAAGACGTTGGGGCTGCTGGTGACCGTGCTGCCGGCGTTGATCGACCCCGAGGCCGAGCCGGTCGGCAGGGAGCCGAAGCCGGCCGGAGGCGTGGTCGACTGCGACCACAGTACGACGCCGCCTTTCGCGCCCAACCCGAAGATGGGCTCGACGAAGGAGACCTCGTACCAGCCGGTCTGGCTCTCGCCCTGGAGCGGGCCGCTGGTGTCGAGGAGCATGACCCGGCCGCCGATGTCGGCGGCCGGCTCCAGGCGGCCGGCGCGGCTGAGCCCGGGACCTGACCACGGACCGGGCACGGGCTAGCCCTCCGGCGCGCTCGCTGGCGCTCCGGCGACCCTGGCCTTGTGGTACGAGCGGAACCGGTGCCCGTAGCCCGCCCAGGGATGCTGCTCGCTGGTGCCGTCGGGCAGCGCGAGCTCGACCACGGACGGCAGCTCCTTGCCCAGATGGCGGTAGGCGGCCGCGCACTGGTCGGGGTCGACCTCGTACGTGCGGCCGGAATGGTGGCAGTGGAACGTGTTCGGCGGGGACTCGGGGGGCTCCTCGGGCAGGAACCCGTGCTCCCGCCCGCAGGGGCACTGCAGGGTGCCGCGCTCGGTGACGACCGGGTGCTCGTCGCTCACCCACACACCTCCTGACGTCGGGGCGAGATCCGCTGGCACAGGTCACGGAGCCAGCGGCGCCGCGCATCTCGGCGCAGCTGACGCCACAAGTCGCGGGCGTCCTCGGGGGGGTAGCCGGCCGCGGCCATCTCGGTGACGACCTGCGCGCGCTGCACGCCGGGACGGCAGAGGCCGCCGAACATGCGATCACACGGCCCGCACAGGGCCATGGGCTGGCCGCCCTCGGGACTGCGGACGTACATGGTGTGCCGCTCGCGGGCGTCCGGGTGCGGACAGCCCAGGGCGCCGGTGCTGTACGACCGCAGGACCTCGAGCGTGCTCATGCGCCGCCGAGACCGGTGGCGATCACGTTGACGTTCTCCGCCACGCCGGAGATCGTGTTCGCGCCAGCGGCGGCCGCCACCACGGCGATGTTCACGGTACCGCCGGAGATCGAGGTGATGGTCGCCAGGTTGGTCGGGATCGTGGTTGCGGAGTTGGCGCCGGTGGCGACCGCACCGCCGGTGTCGATCGAGGTCAGACCGGTGGTGATCGCCCCGGTCCCGGTGATCGCTCCCTGGGTGGCGCTGAGCTTGCGCACGCCGCGGGACTGCGCTCGTACCAGGTTGGCGATGATCGCCATGGGCTAGTTGATCGCCATGGGAACGGCCACCGGCGGCGATATCATGCCCGCCGACTTGACCGCCGCGATGAGGTCGTCGAGGTCCTCGCGCGGGGCCACGTTGAGGCCGGTGGGCTCGGCGACCAGGCCGAGAAGATCGAACGTGATGTTGCCGGCGGACTGAGAGGTGGAGGAGACCGCCTGAATCTGGATGATCTCCTGGGGGCCCCAGTAGACCGGCTCGTGGTACCCGCGGGCGATGCGGTTGTCGCCCTGCAGAGGCCCGATGTTGATCCAGCCCATCGTCTGCGCCCCACCGAGCTGGAACTTGATCGCGTCGATGGTGGGGGCGGCGTCGTAGAGGACGATGCCGAAGATGGCGACGGCCTGGTTGACGGGCAGGGTCACGTTGGCGATCAGGCTGACGTAGGTCGAGGACACGGTGCCCGAGTTGACGCCGCGCACGGTGCCGGCGAGGAGGTCGGAGAACTGGAGGTCGCGGCAGATGATCTTGCCCTGCAGGTTGCCGCCGCGCTGGCGGAGCAGCTGCATCACGACCTGAGCCGCCGTCTGCCGGAGGCCGGTGATCTGCTGCGGGATCATCTCCGCAGCGCTGGTCAGGATCGGTGCTGGCTGGGCCATGCGTCAGGCCAACGAGCCGGCGGGCAGCACGTGCTGACCGCGGGGGAAGGTCACGGGGACAGGAGACGGGTCGGGACCGCCGAACGGGCGATAGCCCCAGCCCATGGCGGCCTGACCGCGGCGGGCCGGCGCCGCCGGCGCCGTGCGGCCACCGTAGCCGCCGTATGCGTCGCCGCCGAGGTCGGGGCCACCGACGCCGGCCTGGTGGCTGCCCCAGGTGCCGGCGCGCTGCGAGAGCGCGAACAGCCCGCCCACCACCATCGGCTCCCACCAGTCGGGATGAACCCGCTGCATGGCGGCCAGCCCGCCGGCCACGACGAGGCCGGCCTCGAGGTAGGTGGACCACTGCTTGAGCGTCGTGTTCCGCCCCTTCTTGTTATCGACGGCGCGCAGTGCCCCGTCCGCGGCGCCGAGCAGGACGGTCTCGGCGAGAGGAAGGATTGCCGCCATTCAGTAGGACCTCAGAACACGAAGCGGAGTCCTACCACGAGGCCCGTTCTCCGCCTACCACAACGAGGTCGAAGCCCCGTGGTAGGCGAGAACAGGCCCAGACTAGCACCGACGCGGCGCGGTTCGGGTCAGCTGAACACGGCGCGCACGAAGCCGGCGACCTGGCTCGGCGCCGTGAACGGGTTGCTGGTGGTCGTGACCCCTCCCGGCCCCTCGAAGCGCACGAAGGTGTGGCCGGGGTCTGGCCAGGCCTGATACGCGACCTGGTCGCCGGGCCGGGGGCAGATGGTCAGGCGGCTGCGCGTGGAGTCGGTACCGCCGGCGCCGATCCAGCCCGGCCCCTGGGCGCTGAGCTCGATCGCGAGCTGGCCGGGCGGGCAGCTGGGCGTGCGCGTGACCACGGCGACCACGCCCAGCGCGAGCGCGGCGGCGCCGGCGAACAGCCAGGCCTCGCCCTGCCTCACCGGGGGCCCCCGCCTCCTCCCCCGCGACGGCTGCCGCGACCGCCCGAAGCCAGGGTGACCTTGGGACCGATCTCCGGTGGCCCGATCGACGTCGAGATCCGCGGCGCCTGGAGGGCAGGTATCTGCGGCGTGCGGGGCAGCTGCGGCCGCCTCAGCCCGAGCTTGTCGGCGGCCCCCAGCTCGAGGGCGAAGATCGCTCCGGCGAAGACCGCCCCGGCGACCGTGAACAGGATCAGGACCTGGCCCAGGGCCTGAACGGCGCAGCCGGCGCCAAATATGTTGCACATCTGCTGCAGCGTGTCGTGGGCGAACCCCGTCACGCTCTCGCCGCAGGGCTGCGAGGCCGGCCGATTGTCACAGATCCAGACGATGACGAGCCCGGCCACCACCAAGAGGCCCAGCAAGATCGCGACCGCCTGAAACTGGGAGTGCACGATGACCCAGCGGTAGCGCTCCACCTGGACGACGCCACCGGGGACGCAGATGCCCAAGCCGAACGGATCGCACACCTGCTCCGGCGTGTCCTTGTGGAGCAGGGCCACGCCGTAGACGTTCGAGCCGTGGGCCTGGGCCGCCTGCTGGAGGCCCTGGGCGATGTTGGGCACGGCGGTGTGGAGGCCGAACACGTCGGCCGTCCAGAACTCGGCCGTGTCGGTCTCCACCGGATGCATGGGATCGATCGTGCCCAGGTCGACGACCAGCTGTGCTGCGTCCACGTGCCAGCCCGCCGGCACCACCAGGACGTCCTGCAGGGTCGCCATGGGCACAGCCTATCGGCTACTGGCCGGAGCGAAGGTCCTGGTACACGTGGCAGTGGGGGCAGGCTGCGGCTTGGGCCTCAGCCGCGACCAGGTACTCGTCGCCGCATGCCGTGCACGCGCGCCGGATCAGGTCAGGCTGGGGGGGCATCGCCGCGGGGTCGTGGCCGTTGGGCTCGGGCGCCGCGCCGCCCTGGGCGCCGGCGCCCATGCGTGAGGTGAAGGCGGCGATTGCGGCCGGCCCCAGCCGCTCGATCAGGTCGCCGAACTTCTGATTGCGGTCCGTCTCGACCTCAGCCTGCCGGAGGCGGACAGCCATGTCGGCCCGGGTCTGCTCCTCTCGGCTGGTCAGCTCGCGGAGCCGCAACGCCGAGCGCTCGGAGAGCTCGGCCCGCTGCTGGTCGATCTCCAGACGCACCCGCTCCAGCTGGATCTGGTCGTGGCCGCTGAGTCCGGGCGCCGCCGGCGGCGAGGGTGGCTGGAACTCCTGCACCACGCTCAGCAGCGCCTTGAGCTCGCCGAGCCGATCAACGACCGAGGGCAGCACTCCGTCAGGAGCCGTGGCCGGAGCCCGGGCAGCATCCAGCGCCTGCTGCCACATGGTCCTCTGCGCCTCCAACATCGTGGTGGTGGCCTCGCGGGCGGCTGCCCGCTCGTCGAGCATCAGCTGGACGATCGCGCCCAGCATGTCGCCGCCCTGGCCGGTGCCCTGGGCCGCCTGGCGGGCGCTCCGGGTCTCCGCCAGGCGGGCGGTCAGCAGCTCCTCCTTGAGCTCCAGCTCACGAGCCTCGACGTCCAGCCGGCGGGCGTCGAGCTGGGCCCGGGCGCTGACCTGCTCGGCGGTGTCGTCGAGCAGGCGGGCGCCGAGCAGCTGGCGGCGCTGAGCCATGGCCTCGGCGAGCGGATCGCCGGGCGGGGCGTGCCCGTTGCCGGCCGGCTGGAACCGGGGCACGCCCATGGTGCTCCGGATCTCCGCCATGCTCGGCATCTACGCGGCCCCCGATTCGGCCGTCTGGGCGTTGGGCCAACGTACCTGGAGCACCAGGTCAACGCCCAGGACCTCGCGGCAGTAGAGCTCGGTGCACTCCACCAGCCACTGATCGAAGGACCCTACGTACTCCTTCTCGGCCCGGAACGCGTCATAGATCGCGTACAGGCCGGCCGGCGCCGCGGCCGCGCCCCGGAACAGGGTCGGCCCCTCGCCCTCGGGGGGGATAACCCGGCCGCTGGCCACCGGCGACCGCTGCATCGACGGCGGCCCCTCGCCCTCGACCACCGCGACCTCCTCGGCCACTGGCAGCGAGCCATCGGCCAGCCAGTCGGGATCGGGAGCGTCGGGCGCCTCCGCCAGCACCAGATCCTCGGGCAGCACGACGAGGAGAGTCCCGCCACATCGGGTGCGGCGCTGGTGGGCGCTGACGCCGTGGCTCTGGCCCGGGGTCCGCGTGGTGTAGTGCCCGCAGCTGCAGGAGTAGTACAGCTGCTCGGCGGGGACCTTGATGCGTGGATCGTCCACGGGTCCAAGGTATTCCGGGGTCGCCCTTCTCGGCTGGCCGCGTACTCGGGGGTCGCCCTTCTCGGCCGTCCCCGTGGTCGGGGGTCGCCCTTCTCGGCCGTCCCCGTGGCCGCTCGATTGGGTCGGTGGCCGCCGCGCAGGGGATCGCTCCGGAGCGCGAGCACGACACCCCGTAGGGGCCCGCCCTACGCTGGTCGCATGGTCATCCTGCAGAACCTGGCTCCGGCCGCCATCCAGTTCTGCGCCGACTGGTTCAGAAACCGCCCGGTGGGGGTCCAGGGTGGGGAGGCCCCCGCGCACACCGACGACGGGTGCCCCATGTGTCGGGTCCACGCCGACCTGGCCGAGTCGGAGAGGCTGCTCCAGGCGATGATCGAGAAGGCCGACGCCGGCGGCGCCATCCCCGAGCACTTCCGGGGCACGGTCCGGCTCGTCGAGCTGAGCCTCCGCTCCGATGGCAGCGTGCAGGGCAACCTGGCCAGGATCGCGGCCGAGCGGCCCGAGCTGGCCGAGCAGGTGGCCGAGCTGCGCCGGTGCGTCAGCCGCGCCCACGACGACCTGCCGGCGCGGTCCGCGATCGACGTCCGGACCGCCCGCACCGCCCACGACGCGGTGCACAGGTGCTGGCAGCTGTCGATCGACCTCTGCGACGCCTACTACGCGGCGCCCACCCTCAGCGACCAGGAGCGGGTGCTCCGCTTCATGGCCGCGCTGCCCGAGCCAGAGCGGGCGAGGTTCGTGGCCTCGCTCGGGGCGTAGCCTCGTCCGCATGGAGTCCGATCCGGAGCCCGCCAGCCCCCGCCCGACGCCGCTCCACGGCGGGACGCCGGGCCTCATCGATGTCCTGCCCATGCAGCGCGGCCGTGGCTGGGTGACCGACGAGGAGCGGGCCAGGGAGACCCCGTGCCTGTGTCGCGAGCTGGAGGCACGCCAGGGCGGGCCGGCCGAGGTCTGCTTCTCCGAGGGCATCGTGGGCCCGCTGAGCGACGAGCAGCTGGCCCTGTACTGCGGTGCCGGGACGGAGACGTTGCCGCTGACGCCGGAACAGGCGGCGCGCCTGCAGCAGTCGGTCGACGCCGCCCAGGCGTGCGGCCCGGCGGCCGCCGACCTGCCCCAGGGCCAGCGCTTCCCCGAGTTCCTGGCCTGCATGGATCGGGAGCTCCGTGCCCGGGGGGCCGCTGTTACGCTGCCCTGATGGCGACGAGCTTGGCGGGATCGAACGGCGACCGCCAGGGCCTGTCGGCCGGCACCTACGCCCTCCTGGGCGTGGGCCTGGGCGTGGTGGCCGCCGTCGTGCTCGTGAGCCGAAGCACCGCCCCGCCGGCGCCGCCGCCCACCGCCCCGCCGCCGACCACCATTCCGCCGCCCACCGTCCCGCCGCCGGTCATCATCCCGGTGCCGCCGCCGCCGGTCGTCATCGTGCCGCCGGCCGCCCCACCACCGCCGCCGGGGACCGCCTGGTCGGGCAGCTTCGACAGCTTCCC
>WNFI01646712.1_pt1 | contig 43962 bp, 65 predicted proteins | sample 5400471 | NCBI WGS metagenome assembly WNFI01 (sample SAMN13153348, study PRJNA577476) | soil metagenome | isolation source: 100 cm saprolite on Douglas fir-dominated hillslope | place: USA:California | collected 2013-09-17 | reverse complement strand
CAACTAGGAGAACATCATGGCAACAGCAGCACTAAAGAAACCCGCAGCGAAGCCTGCTGCGCCTACAAAAGCCGCAACAAAGGCAGCGCCTGCGAAGTCACACGATGACAAAGAGCAGGCAGTCGCCCGAGCCAACGGCGATCTTACCATTGCCGCGAAGCTGTCCGACCACGACCAAGTGGTGTCCGTCAACTACAACTTCGGCAAGGACCTGGACGAGATGACCGAACTGTTCACGCCGGAAGTGGTCTACAACAAGGCGATGGACTCGATGGTCATCGACGCTCAGGCGAAGTTGCGTCGGCACTTGCGTGCGGCACTCGTCGGAGACAAGGACGGGAAGAAGACGCCGATGCCGAAGGACACTCAGGAACTGTTCGCAGACTGGAAGCCCAGTGCTGGCAGAACCGAGCGGAAGTCGGCTGCGGAGAAGGTTCAGACGCTGGTTGGGAAGGTGTCGGCAGAAGAAAGAGCCGACCTCATCAAGCGTTTGCGCGAAGCGGCGTAGTACTCATTGCATGTATCTGGTGTGTCAAATTGACACATCAGGTACGTGCATTTCCGAGTGGGGACTCCACGAAAACCGTCTAAGGTACAGACAAAGTAGTGTTTTGGCTTCACAGCGACGACTCGCCTGCCTATTAGCTGGCAGGGTTTCCGACCCGATAGCCATCTCAAGTCCCCAGTCGTAAATTGAGAGGAGAGTACGATGCCAGCAGCAAAGCCCAAGCTCCAGAATGAGTACCGTGATAACACTATGCTATCCGACTACAAGACGTGTCCGCGAAAATACTATTTCCGCCATGTCAAGGGATGGCGGGGTGAGGGAATAGCCATCGCACTCAAGTTCGGCCTAGCCTGGCACTCTGCCCTTGCAATAGTATGGATGGGCTGGAAGAAGATGCCGCCAGAGAAACTCCTACCCCTTGCCTTTGACGCCTTCATGACTACTTGGGTAGAAGAGGGTATGCCATCCGAGGATGAGTGGAAGCTAGAACATGAAGAGCAGTATGCTCCACGCACTCCTGGTGTTGCAAAAGAAATGCTCGTTCAGTACGTATTGGCTCGGAAGCATATACTCGACAAGGCAAAGGTACATGCTGTCGAGCTACCCTTCGCAGTTCCCATCTTCCCAGACAAAAAGAATATGTGGTATATTGGTAAGATCGACGTTGATACTACTATCGACGGAGACAATATCATTATCGAGCACAAGTCAACGAGTGAGTATAAGAAGGATGGAGGATTCAAGACCTCATATCTTGAGAGCTGGTCTCCCAACAGTCAGTGTGAGGGATACCTATACCAGTCCAAGCTTGGGAAGAGACCAGCACGGTATGCCTGGGTGGATGCCTCCCTTGTTCATAGGACTGTCCACGATAAGCATAAGTTCATACCAATTGCCGCGAGCGGTGCGAGCCTAGACGCCTTCCTATGGGAGATGCGTGACTGGATCATGCGAATCCAAAGCGAGATGGAGCGTCTCCCAGAGCAGGACGCAAAGCAAACCCACATGACTGCCTTTCCGAAGAATACGGAGAGCTGCTCACACAAGTACGGACTGTGTCCGTATATCAGTATATGTAGAAGTGTGCCACGACCTGACAAGATGAACGAGCCGCCGGCGGGCTTTGTACTGGAATACTGGAGCCCATTTGACATCTTGAAGATGGAGAAGATAGGGATGAAGAAATGAGAAACTCATTAGAGATAGTGTTCTGGATCACCGTAATTGCTATCGTATTGGCTATACGAGAGATGATCGTGAGAGGAGCAACATGAACACCTGGCGAAACCGAGACCCATTCCACGAAGATGAAGATGAGGAGGAAGAATGAAAAAGTTCTGGCTAGTATGGAATAGTGAGAGGCCTAGAAATAAATTGAGTGATCCAGTAGTACGACACCCGACTAGAATTCAGGCTAATGACGAGGCAATGAGACTTTCTGCACAGGAGTCGGGAGAGTATTTCGTACTTGAGGCAGTCTCAGTAGTCAAGAGTTTCCTTAGAAGAGAGATAGAAGACCACGACTTGGAGAATGTAGATGCCTAACACGATCAATGCAGCATCACTAGCCCATCATCGCTTCTTAATGCTTGGGCCAATCGGTAGTGGAAAGACAGCTCAGTTCTTGACGCTGCCCGGATCGAAGTTCATGTATATCTTCGACGCGAACTCCCTGCCTACGCTGAGGGGCCACGATGTTGACTATGAGATATTCCTGCCAAAGGACCTCAATCTAGACGTTCGTTCGCTGGAGAAGGAAAAGGGAAGTGATCAGCATAAGGGTAAGAAGATCATGCAGACGAAGCCAGAGACCTATACCAACTGGGAGAAGGACTTCTCTAGTCGTAACTTAGATAAGTACGACAACATCGGCTTCGATAGTATCACAACCTTCCTTGATCTCATCATGGACTACGTCCTCACTATCAACGGCCGTCCTGGTCAGTGGCCTAATCAAGACGACTACGGTCCTCAGATGGTGACGTTCACTAACGTCATGCGCTCGATCAACAGTCTTGGTAAGACATTATACTGCACAGGTCATATCGAGCACATACAAGACGAGCTGTCAAAGAAAGTGTGGTGGATGCCTATTATGACTGGTCGCCTCAAGGCAAAGATACCCTTACTCTTCTCCGACATCTTAGGTACAGCACACGAAGTGGATAAGGATGGACAGTCTCTATATACCATCCAGACAAAGCCGGCAAAGGAGATACCTACCATTCGATGCAGTATCCGAGGTCTGGAGATGTATGAGAACGGCTCAATAAACTGGGATGATGAAGTCATCGGTCAGGGTCTTGGCGGCATCCTTGGTTGGGAAGCAGAGCAAATAGCCGCTGAACAGAAGAAAGGAGGTAACCCTCAAGCAAAAGTAAGTCAAGCTGCGAAAGCCAAGAAATAATCTGGGCGCAAGCCCCAATCAACTTTCTGGAGAAACAAATGCCTGTAATCGAAACGAACTTGGGCGACGTAAAGGAGCCCCGTCCAGTACCTCGTGCGCGTTATGGTCTGACGATTTCTGAAGCCGAACACAACGAAGAAAAGAACTACGTTCGTGTCAGCATCGGGATTGACGGCCACCTGGACGCTCCGAACATCACTCATATTCTGAGTCTGGACGATCCCGACAACGATCCTGGTAAGGAGGAATTCAAGAAGCTGATGAGGAAGAGATTCCTCGTTGCCTTCTCCATTCCTCACGACGACACTGGGTTCAACACAGACGACTTCGCCGGTGCGACTTCCGAGATGGAAGTAACTGTGACCAGTGCCGATGACGACGACCAGGGACGGACCTTCAACAGGTTGATCCTGCCGAAGTTGCCAGAGGATGAGGCAGACGCACCAGCGCCGAAGGCTGCCGCTGCGCCGAAGCGTTCCAGCAAGCCTGCTCCCAAGCGTCGGTGATCCTGACGTAAGGGATAATCGAGGGCCACACCTTGCTCTCCTTCCTTCTCACAGGGTGTGCTTAAGACCTTGCCGTAGAGCGTAAGCGGCACTTTACTTGGAGTCAACTATGAAAGCATACGTAGGTCAAATGGTTATATACTTCCCTGACGAGGGAAGACCTGACCGAGAGAACGGCCATCCGGCAGTTGTGACAGAAGCCTACCAGAATGGTAGGGTAAATGTCACTGTATTCTTCAATGGAGGGATGGTAGGACACTCACGTCTTGTTCCCTATGAGAAGAATAGCATCAAGGAACATTGGGAAGAGTGCGATGGGAAGTAAGCTTGGATTTGAACTGCCGAACGGACTGGACCGGCGGCTACGTAAGTACATTCCCTGGGGGAGTAAAGGAGCTATCATTACTGAACTCCTATACCAACTGGTTGAGGCTGCCGAGAAGGACAACGGTAAATCAGTGTATAAGGTAATAAAGCAGGCGAGCGAGAGGGAGAAGAGACATGCAACTTAAGGACTTAGTCAAAGACGTAGCAAAAATGTCTGATGCCGAACTGCAAGAGCACGTCCGGCAGATACGGCATAACAAGTACGTGGCTCGCCCTGCTGCTGCCAAGCGCCGAGCAGACGAGCGTAAGGGCACTGTGAGAAAGGTAGGGAAGAAGATTGACAAGGTAATTGCTGAACTAACACCAGAGCAGAGAGCAGCACTCATCAAAGAACTTGGAGGGTGATATGACAGATCGAGTCCAGTTCGTAGACATAACTAAGATCAAAGTGAAGGACCGTAGCCGAGAGGACTTCGGTGACATGCAGGGACTCGTTGAGTCTATCAAGGAGAAAGGAGTAATAGTCCCACTCATACTTAACAACAAGATGGAACTCAAAGCGGGAGGTCGTCGCTACGATGCTGCACTCCAGGCTGGTATCAAACAAGTGCCATGCCTCGTCCGAGACAACGCCGACGAGCTCGACGGTCTCGAAATCGAGCTAATCGAAAATGTCTTCCGAAAGGACTTCACTTGGATCGAGCGAGACCGTCATATCAAGAAACTCCATGACTACTGTGAAGGTAGGAATATAGACTGGTCTGGACGGAAGACTGCACAACTGATAGGAGAGCCTCCGAAGAACGTATCACGAGCACTGGTACTTGCAAGGGCAGCCGAGCAGATGCCAGAGCTCGCTCAGCTCTCTACCCAGGACGAAGCAGAGAAGGTACTGAAGAGGATGCATGAGGAGGTAGTGGTCACTGAACTTCGCCGGCGGCAGGATACGCAGAAGAAAGACCGTGGACTCTCTGACATGCTGAAGATCGCTAAGTCCAACTATAGGATTAGCGACTGCTTCAAGGGAATGGCAGAGCTGAAGAGTAATGGAGTCATTCATTTCATAGAGCTTGATCCTCCCTATGCAATAGATCTTGGTGAAGCCAAGAAGCAGGCAGACCATAAGGCAAAGGAGTACGATGAGATACCTGTAAGTGAGTATGAAAAGTTCATGACTCGTATGGCAAAGGAGACATACCGTGTAGCAAGTAGTCATGCCTGGATGATCTGCTGGTTTGGACCTACACACTTCCATTTAGTCCAGACCGCCCTCCGTGGAGCAGGCTGGGCTGTCAGTGAAGTGCCAGCGATCTGGGTAAAGCCAAGTGGGCAGACGATGGCTCCAGAGTATAACCTAGCAAATTGCTATGAGCCATTCTTCATCTGCCGGAAGGGAAAGCCTATGCTTGTTAAGCGTGGACGTAGTAACGTATTCGAGTATAGTCCTGTTGCCGCTGGTGCAAAGTATCACCCAACGCAGCGACCGATGGAACTGATGACAGAGATACTAGAGACATTCACTATCCCCATGCAGATAGTCCTGGTCCCCTGTCTTGGCAGCGGCATGACTCTCCGTGCAGGATACCTCCACGGAGTCAACTGCTTCGGCTATGACATATCTGATCGCTACCGCGATCGCTTCCTACTTGGTGTGGAGGAAGATACACGTAGTATAAACAAGGAGTAGTCATGGAAGACTGGCGTGAGGAGTACTACACTCTCATTGAGGACTGCCGTAAGCGTGACCACATGCTATCTGCATGGGAGGCAGACTTCCTCGACTCTATTGAGAAGAGGCTCGATGGGAAGAATACACTAACATTGAAACAGATTGAGACTCTAGATAACATCTGGGAAAAAGCAACTAGCAAAGGATAACGATGATGACTGTAACCTTCTATCCGCACAGAACCCAACGAGAAGTTGGAGCGGCTGGGAAACCCACCAGTAAACTCGCCATCATTGGCGAGGCACTCGGCGCTCAAGAAGAAAAAACAGGGATACCCTTCACCGGCCATGCTGGAGGAGTACTCGATCAGTGCCTACACAGCGCACAACTGATTCGCTCTGATATCTACATAACAAACGTCCTAAAGATTAAACCTCTCGGAAACAAGATCGCACTATACTACGAAGAGAGTGATAGAGGAGTGGGCCGCTTTACCGCTGCCGGCATGGTCTGGGTGGAACAACTATGGAAGGAGCTAGAGCATGTCAAAGCCAACGTTCTCGTACCTCTTGGAAAGCCAGCCACACTTGCCGTTACAGGAACTGACAAGGTTGGGCAGTATCGCGGATATGTCATGGAGGGGCGTGCAGAAGTTCATGGCCGGAAGGTCATCCCAACGTACCACCCTGCAGCTACGCTATACGGAGGGAAATACATATGGCGCTACTATATCTCTAACGATCTTTCGAAGGCTAAACGGGAGAGTGCTTATCCAGATATCCGACGACCAGTCAGAGAGCTTCTCTGGCCGGACTCATTCGAGAACGCACTCGATTGGTTAGAGTTCTTCGCGTCCTGTGATAGACTATCTATTGATATCGAAGTGATAAACTTTGAGGTTAGCTGTATAAGTCTCTCCGATAACCCTGCTCGTAGCATGGCCTTCCCCATGTACCACTCACCAGAGCCACAGTGGACCGTTCAGGAAGAAGCTGTGATCTGGAAGTGGTTTGCTAAGATACTTGGAGACGAGGAGATATATAAGGTATTCCAGAATGGTATCTTCGATGTACACTTTCTCATGACTCGCTGTGGCGTTCATGTTAGACCAATCACTCCTGAGATGTTTGAGGATACCATGATCGCTCATAGCATCATGTTTCCTGAGATGCTCAAGGGTCTTGCCTTCCTTGGATCACTGTACTGTGGTAGTCAGCAATACTGGAAGAATATGGTACGGTTCCAGAACATAAAGGAGAACTCATGATGTATGAATTTGAGATACATTGGGTAGCACTATATAAACATGAGTCACCACAGTTCTTAGTAGCAGGTCCCTATGTAGATTATACTAGTGCATTAGATAGAGCCAGTGCTCTAACTCAGATAGGACCTAATAGGTATGTAGTGGTTACACAGAAGATAGAATGTAGAAGGGAAGAATAAGCATGGACACCAAGATGCTGGAGTACTGTGCCACCGACAGTGCCTGCACATTCGAGATTCGTAACTCTATCTGGGCTGACCTTCATAAGCAGGGATACGACAAGGCCTACGCTCTCACCATAGACGTCTTCGAGCCCTTGATGTTCATGATGACTCGGGGAATCAAAGTTGACTTCGATGCACTAGAAGTAACCAAGCGTGACATACTCAAGGAGATAACAGATGCCACCGCCGAACTCCACCGACGAGTCGGACGAGAACTTAATCCTCTCTCGCCCAAGCAGGTTCAGGCATATTTTTATATCGAGCGAGGAGTCGAACCCTACACAGGAAAGGATGGTAAGATTACCTCCGATGATAAGGCTCTTGCACGAATCGCTCGTGGAACTACAAAGCGACCTGGGATGCGTGAGGCTAGCCTTATACAGACCATACGAGGCCTCAACAAGTTATATAGCTCGTACCTTGACATTAACTTCGATACCGATGGAAGACTTCGATGCGCTTACAATCCTCGCGGTACTAAGTTCGGACGCCTATCGTCAAGCGAAACAGTGTTCGGTACTGGCACTAATCAGCAGAACCTTCCTCCCGCGTTCAAAAAGTTCCTGGTATCAGACCCTAGCTATTTCTTCCTTGAGGTCGATAAGAGACAGGCCGAGTGGTTTGTTGTTGCCTATCTCAGCGGTGATGCCAACATGCTGGAGGTTATTCGACTTGGGACAGACCCTCACACACATACAGCGAGTCTCATGTTTAACCTACCTCCAGAAGCTATCAGTCGGGAGCACAAGTTGGTCGGAGGTATTACTGATGCCGATGAGATTGCGCGGCGGCGGTCCACTGATGCGATCATCCAATCTATCTCTCGCATCCTCCCACGCACCATGAGCGCAAGGCAGATGGGAAAGAAGTCAAATCATGGACTGAACTATGATGAGGGTCCAGACCGCTTTGCACTGGAGAACGAGATTGAGCTGAGGGAATCTAAACAATTCATTGAGGCATACCACACTGTCTATCCAGGAATCCGTAACTCCTACCACGCTGGTATCAGGAATCAACTAAGCAAGGACCGCACACTGATAAACTGTTTCGGTCGGAAGGTCCACTTCCTCGATCAGTGGGGCACTGACCTATTCAAGTCCGCATACAGCTGTCTTCCACAATCAACAGTTGTTGATTCCTTGAATAGTGGAATGACCAGAATCTACCGAGATGAATGGTTGACAAGGACGTTGAATGGTGATATACTAGCCCACGGACATGATGCAATCTTGCATCAGTTTCCAGTCGTCATACTCAAAACGCCTGACAAGTTATACAACGCTGTTGAGAGAATCTTCGACTACGTATCTCCTGAAATGGAGTATCATGGACGGAAGTTTAAGATACCAACTGACCTGAAGGTAGGATACAACTGGGGCCTTCACGGAACTGATAACAAGCAAGGTATGCAGGAGATAAAACCTTGGAAGAACAAGCAGCAGTTCATCAACACAGTTATTGGAGCCCTTCATGGCAAGGGAAGTAAATGACTGGTTGAATGGATACCTCAAGTATACAGAAGGAAGCGAGCCACCAAGAAGTTATCACTGCTGGGTAGGACTGTCGTTGATAGCAGGAGCACTTCAGCGGCGTGTCCACCTCGATTGGGGCTTTGAGGTAATCTATCCAAATATCTACGTAATCCTTGTCGGTCCTTCTGGCAAGGCTCGAAAGGGTGTAGCCATTACCATCGGGAAGGATATACTCTCTGAGGTTGCCGGCGTCACCCTCGTTGCGAACAGTACCACTCGGGAAGCTCTCGTCCGAACAATGAAGGAGTCCAGTGCTAACTTCAGTATTCCTGGTAGTGGGAAGATACACTTCCATTGTAGCGTTACCGTCTTCTCTGAGGAGCTCTCTGTATTCCTCGGGCAGAAAGATACAAAGTTCCTGGCCAACCTAACGGACTGGTATGATAGTAAAGACAAGTGGGAGTATGAGACAATCGGTCGAGGAAAAGATTTTATCAATGGCGTCTGTTGTAATCTCATGGGCGCGACTGCACCCGACTGGTTACAATCTATGCTTCCTCAAGAAGCTATTGGGGGTGGCTTTACTGCTCGTATTATCTTTGTTGTTGAGGAGGCGAAAAGAAAAACGGTAGCGAAGCATGTGCTCAGTGCTGCCGATGTACGCCTTCGAGAAGCACTAGTCAACGACCTTTCCCGTATCAATAACCTAGTCGGCCCATTTCACTTTGACAAGGAGGGAGAACATGAATATACTAACTGGTACGAGACCTACGATAAAGAACTGGCTGCAGGTCATTACCCTGTGGCTGATCCTAGATTTGCTTCGTACTGTGAACGACGTGCTACACATCTGCGTAAAGTTGCAATGCTGGTCTCTGCCTCACACTCCGATAGCTTACTCATTAAATGTGAAGATATACAGCGAGCTCTTGATATTATCGAGAAGGCTGAATTGAAGATGCACCGGACCTTTGGTGGGCTGGGCAAGAGTAAGATAGCTGCCGAGACTCACAACATACTTGAATACATCCAGCGTATGGGTCTCGTACCTAAGTCAGACCTACTAGCAAAGTTCCACGCAGACTTAACCATCCAGGACTTCAAGATGGTCGAGGACTTGATGGATCAGATGAAGGTAGTAGAGATACAGGTACTAAAGGGAGGAGACAAAGTATACCGATGGAAGGGCTATGCCAAGACTACCCAGCCCTCATCTGCGAAGCAAGTCGAGCCGACCGAACAGGCAACTCCTTCGCCAAAAGAGAACCCTCAATATGCTGCGCCGCCGACTCGAAGTCGCCGGATTGTAACGCACTGAACATACCATGCCACTGGAGTAATCCCTGTATTCCCATATTGTAGGCCATGTTCGCAAGGACTCGCTGCCTGGCATCAGAGAGTTGTGTGTACCAAGGAATGTGGGTATTGAGGTCGGCTATAACCTCGCTAATATCATCGTTAAAGATCTGTTGCACTGCCACATTGGAGATAGGCTTATCTCGAAGGTTATGGCCTATCCCTATCGTAGGGATTCCCTTCTGGTCCAAGTACATGTGGTTCTTATTTCCTTCATCCCGAGATAGCTCATCTGCAAGTAATTGCATGTCCACTATTATCTCCTGATAAGTGGTATGTCAAATTGACACACAAGCCACGCGGGTGGTATGGTGGCATGGACCCGGTGCCGATGGACGCCCCAGCGTGATCCTGCCGCGTCCCATGCCCCACGTTTCCGCCCGATCGGGATCACCGGGCATCGGTCCCCAATCTGCTCTTCTCATGCATCATCTCCCTTTTGAACTCATCACTCATGTAGCCAGCACCTTGGTTCTCCAGTGAGACCGCTATACGGTCCATAGTCCGGCGTCCATCAGTATCTGCACTAAGCCATTTGGAATAGTACTCCTGAGCACGAACGCGAGCTGGTGCTGCCGCTGTTGCCTTCCACCATCCCTTTGGTGGGACACCTTCCAGCGATCCTGCCTGGTAGTGCTCCATGATCTTATCTATCTTGTATCCTGCAGTCGCTCGGTGCATCAACCTCTCCCTATCCTCTGGAGGCTGGTTGCCGATGAACACTGATACATCCTTCATAGTGTTCTGATCATGCTGAGCACCAAATACTAGTTCATCTAGTCGATCAGTCTGATGCTTGCGGCGGCTGCCTTCCTCCTGCTCCTTCTCCACTAAACCATCTACCATACCTGACATTGGGTTAGTCAACTTGATGATGGGTCGAAGGTTCTCCGCCAGCATGTGCTCGCCAAGCCTAGCCTTCGCTCGATAGTCGGTATCTCCTAGAATCTGTCGTAGGCCAAAGCCTGCTGCCATCACCCAGGGATTGTATGGAGATATAATCTTCGATGCCGCTGCCTCCATCCTCATGGGAGATTGACCAGTCATAGCACCTACCATTGTGAACGCAGGGTGTGTACCAGGACGTGTCTCATCCTCTGGTTTGACTGTTCCCTTAAAGATGGGCTTGCCAGTGTAGGGATCGAAGTTCATCATCGCGGCGGCAGCTCCCATGATAGGCACTCCATCCAGCGGATTCCAGATGTTGAACGTCTGGTTCATTGTTTCACTTACGATGTTATTCGGCAACTTCCCATACTGTGCTAGCTCCAGTGATCCAACCACAGTTGCTTGTATGGGAGAGAATACCTGATCGAACCGCAGCGGAGTATAGAAGTATCTACGATTCCCTTCTTGATCTAGCACATACAGCTGATCTCCATACGTGATCTGAAGTCCCCTCATCTTATCACTGGTCGATATGTTCTTCCAGGTCTCCGGACTCGCTAGCATGTTGCCCATGTTCCAGGCGGTGTAGCTACCAAAGACCCAAGCCATCTTCAATCCAAAGTCTTTAGGATCACGGCTAATTGCTTTGCCGGCCTTGTATAGAGCTTCCATAGCAACACTAGTCCAAGGCCAAACAGTATCTACTGAACGAGTCAGGATGCCACTCTCCGAGTAGTCAAGACGATCCCGAGCCCTCGCCGTTGCCTCCCAACTATCAAGTCCCATCTTGATAAGACGGTCTCGGTGGGCTAGTCTGATCCATATGTCCGCCTCTTGATTCGCTCCCCGAAGTGTGTGCATGATCTTCTCATACTTCGGAGCCATCTTCTCTGCTAGTGTCTTATCCCGAGTGAATACTTCCTGCCCATACATAGCCATGAAGTGGGAACCAAGTCCTTCCCGCATGGCATCTGCATACACACCAGACTTCTTCTTCAGATCAGGAAGTACCTCTAGCATATCCTCTCCAATCTGCTTGAGGTAGACTGGAATATGCGAACTATACTCTGCCCCCTTCGCTGCCCATGTGTGGGCTATGTCCATTGGTATCCCTGCGATTGGGAACAGGGGATTCGCACCCACCGCTGTCTCTCGCAGGAAGCCACTACCAGATGCCAGCGCAGCCACATTCCTTACCCAACTATCTATCCCCTGAGGCACCTGTACGAACTGTTCAGCGAAATCGTCCTTCATTAGTATCTGTCGCTGCTCTCCCTCAATGCGAACACCGAGTGCTGTCCATCCACTAGGAGGATGCTTACCTGATTTCCCCTCGCTCTGTATCATCACCAGACCATTATCTGGATTCACATCGGCTAGGTCCCACAGTGACTTCAGGGTATTATTCTTAAACTCTCGATTGCGGTTGCGAGCGATCAACTCAAAAAGCAAGGCTCGCGAATCCATCCTGACAGCGGAGTCGGTCTTACCTCCTCCTAGATACTGTAGTCCACTACTCCGAATGGATATGGACTTGCCTCGAATGGTGAACTGTTGCACCGGGTCGATCAGGTCGATATACTGAGTCGGCTCATAGTTAAAATGTATGAGCTTGTCGAAGGTCTCCTGTGGATACAGTCCGTTCTCTAGTCCTCGTACCAACTCATGGCGATAGACGTTGAACACTGCATCAGCCTTTCCCTCCAGCTTCTTATAGTTATCCACTCCAAGAGTACGGGCCATCTGCCGAGCATGTGCCTCAGCAGTTCGACCGTCAACATCTGCACCTTCCGGTACTCGGTACTCAGGATTCCGTGACTTGATTTCGATGATAACCTTATCACGAATCAACTTATCCAGTAGTACTTTCTCATCAGCACTGAGTGGTATGAAGATATTCTTATTGATCTGGTCTGCGTCATAGCGTGCGGCGTCGGTAGCGCCAGTTTGCAAGACCATCCTTAGTCTAGCTTTCTCTCCGTAGGGTCCACTCTTCTCTAGTGCATCCTTCAAGTCGATGTTATGCCCAAACACTCCACGCTTGAGCTTTGCCGCTTTATCCCCGAAGGACTCTTTGATACCCTCTTCCTCAGCAGTGAAGTTAGCATTGTACGCTGCGTCCAGTCTATCTGCGAGAGGACGTTCCTGTTCCTGCGAGCCAATAGGCCAGGGTCGTGATGACGCTCTCTGCTTGTCGGGATCGGGAGTGAGGCCTTCAATCTCGATCATTCCTTTCTGCTTTCCCTTCCCACCAGTAGGGTATGCAGTCCATCTCCTATCCCCTCGTATAAGTTCCGTTGCTCTCTCCTTAATACCTGGAACCTCATACGTGTCCACAATGTCAGAGGTGCCGCCTGGCCCTTGCCAGTACCCAACTGGCTTTTCCTCATTGAGGCTATTTAACTGGTCAGCATCATAAAGCTGATACTTAGTAAACTGTGGATTACCATTCTCATCAACTGCCTCAGGATGGTCACGAGAAAGCTCTATCTTCACCTTATATAGTGTTGGTCTATGTCTCTGCTCACGAACCTCTACAATAGTTGCAGGCTGACCAGGGTAGGCATCTTGATTCACCTTTGCCCCAACACGGAAGTAGGTATAGCCACCATAAGTAAATCTATCAGGCTTCTCTGGCTTCTCAATCTCGATGACTCCTCGTTCACGTCCTCCTCGAAGTGCTGGTCCCATCCTACCAGCCAGCTCTTCCCAAGTCATCCTCCCACCGAAGTTAATGAATCGTTCTAGCTCTCCACTCCGCTTTTCCGGGTCTCGGTAGGGGAAATCTCTTGCCCAGTTTCTTTCCAACTGTCCTCTTGCCTTGTTGACCGCGCGAGAGTCTCCATCCGCCTTTGCTACTTGCCATGCTTCTACCTCCAGTCGACGTCTCCCCATCGCACTCATACCCAGTGCGTTCGCACGTTCCTCTAGTGACATTCCAGTAAACGCAACGTCACTGGCTGCCGCCTGCTCTGGAGTGATTGCGACTCCACCTTTTGTTATAACGACTGGCTCTTTGCTGACTGCCGGATCAGGGATGACTGGTAGTCCACGCTCATTAGCACGTGCTTCTCGTAGAGCGTCCAGCTGCCGTAGTCCATCTATCGTTGCACGACTCGCCTTATCTAGTTCTGCCGGTGGAACGTCTGGTCCTAGCTTCTGAAACGCTGCTCTCAGCTTCCCCTCAAACGTCATATCCCTTTTCTCTTCAGGGAGTTGGAGGAACTCATCCAACTTGCGAGAGACTGCATCGAAGACATTCTTGTCTCGGGCAATGAAGTCATCCGTTCGTATCTTCCCAATAGACGAGGCTTCAAACTGGCCGGCGGTAGCGGGATACCTTTCCTTAAAGGAGTTCCAGATATCCTGATAGGACATAGCACCTGCCGGTGCTGGCTCACCCTTTGGTGTTGGCTCAGGTTTAGCACCAGGCGCTTTCCCTTTGAAAGCCTCTGGTGTTAGTAGGAGGAGAGCTGCATTGATAGCAGTCTCCTGTCCAGTAGCTAGAAGTGCACGATAGGTAGAAGGTAGAAAATCAGTATGTTCAAACATCCACTCAGGGTATGCCTTCGTTGCAGTTTGAAACACTTGACTGATAGCACGTGTGAGCTTCGCTCCACTGTCAGATATTGGCACATACATGCTGGAAGCATTTGTCGAGGCACGATTATACTCATCTACAAAGGCATCTCCAATAGACATACTAGAGAGTCGCTGATACCGCTTGACCTGTTCCTGAGAGAATCCCTCGGACTCAAGATAATCTGAGATACCAGGCAGACGGCTAATAGCCGCTCCCTTGATACCAACGAGTCCACCGAAGCCGGCAGAGCCAATCTGCCATGTCAGCGCGCCTGGCTGTTCTAGGAGTACGGCAGCAGCGTCAATCGCTGTACCTCCCATCTTGCTTCGGGATATGTCTAGCTGAGCTGACTCCTCTTTCTTTTCCTCCTCAATGGGAGGTTTCTTCTCAGGAGCTACATCATCGAAGGAGAGTGCTTTCTGTGCTGGAGCAACACTATCAAAGTTAAGGCCTGCCATTACATATCACTCCTCAGTCCTGCATCTTTCAATGCTTTCCTGATCTTATCCAATGCCGCTTTCTTATCAGCCGCAGGCATATCACTGGCCCTAACTCGATCAATAGCAGCCTTCGCACTATCCAGTGACGCCTTCTGATCTGCAGCCGACATTGTGCTTTCTCCAGCCTGCTTATCCTCTCCAAGAAGGCGATCAACAAGTCCCTTCTTCTTCGGAGGAGCTTCAGGCGCTGGCTTATCTTCTGGATGCCCAAGGATAGCCCGCCTTGCCTCCGTGAACAATCGAGTGGCCGCAGTCGGAGTCTTCAACATGGCAGGGTTTGCTTCTACCCTTGTGCTAATATACTCTACCATCTGCGTGAACTGTTCTGCCTTATTCGCATCTCCTCCAAAGTCCCAGCTACCATCTGGGAGTGCCTTTGCGTTTAGTGCAGTTGCAGATAAGGTAACAGCAGCTTTCACTGTTGACTGTCCAGTTCCCTCTTTTGCTGCCCTAGCTAACCTTGACTCAGCTATCCTCAACCTCTCATCTGCTCGGGCTTCCGTTCGTCCCTGCCGAGACTCTCGAAGTTCAGGTAGCGTCACCGCCCCCTCTGGTCTCTTACCCACTGGTAGTTTCCCAACGTGCTGGTAGTTCTGCTCTCCCCTCTCTCCAACATCTCCAGCAATGGGCTGATAGAAGTCTGCCATGTCTGGCTTGGTCAGTGTGACTCCACTCCCCTTCCAGTACTTCGGGTCAGCCATTTGTCTACGATTAGGGAAGACTGTTGTCGGCTCTCCAGTGTCTGGAGAGTAGGCAGTAACTGGAGTAGGAGTCTCTAGACTAGCTGGATGGAACTCATCAACTAGTTTGAGAGCCATTGTGAAGTCCTGTGGAGTCTTGAACTTGGAAGAAGTGTTGGACAAAACCTCCATCGCGGATGCGCGGTCTGGTGCATTCTTCAGTCCATCTATGAATAGTCGCTGCTCATCCAGCCGCTGCTGACGAGCATTAGCCATCATAGCCGACCCTATCATCGCTCCAACAAGACCTCCTATATCACTACCTAGAGTCTCTCGTCTCTCATGCGGTACGTACACAACCTGTGACATATTACCTCACTTGTGTGTCAAATTGACACAACACTATACCAATGCCATTCCAGCACCTTCCATAAAGGCATCACTACTAAGGAGCCCACTAATATCAGCGCTACCACCAGCCCCACTAAAGAGGGAAGAGAACCAGTCTCCCATACCACTAAACATACTACCAGTTCCCGATCCACCCTTCATGAGCATTGCAGTCATTGTCTGTGCAAGCCCACCAAGCCCACCAGAACTACCTGGCTGCACGACTGTGGTTGGGTCCATAGTCTGTATTCCGAGCGCCTGTAGGAGTTGGGCTATCTGTAAGTTCTGCGGGTCTTGTCCTGCTTTTGTCACAGCAGTTGATCCAGCCTGAGCCGCAGGGATGAGCCCAAGTGCCTGCATCATCCGATTAGCAGCATCGCTTTCTGACTTATACGCAATGTCTGCTCTACTACTTGTCAGGTTCCTTGTCAAGTTGTTCGTCAGTAGCTCTGTCTGCTTCAACTTGTCACTCCCAAATGCAGAGCTTCCTGAAAATGTAGACTGGAGCATTGGTAGTATCTTATTCTTAAAGTCAAACAGCATGGGTTCCTCTACACTCTTTGTAAAGTAGTCCTGAATATCAACTGGACTACCTCCCTTCTTAATTAGTTTATCCAACTCAAGGGCCGCCGCCCGATTACTTCCCGGCCCACCTGTTGCCTCATTTAGTACTTGTTCCTCAAGTGCTCGTAGAGACAAGTTGGATAGATCTGTACGAGACCCTCCTGCACTACCACCACCAAGCTGTTGTAGTAGTCGTTCTAGAGCATCTAGCTGTCCTCCAGTCCTTGTCGGCTGGGAGGTTGTAGATACACTAGGGGTTGTTCCTAGAAGAAGGTCTCCTACGCCTGCCATAACACTCTCCTAATAAACAGACTCTGGCTGCCACACAAGATTCATCCATCTCATCATAAAGTTTGGATCAGCGCAGGTAAATCGGTAACGCAATGTCGTTGCTACTACCTGTCTAAAGCTCTGTACTAGATCAAACGTCCCCTGTGAAATCGTATCCCAAGGGTTCCATGTAATTCCTTGATCTATGCTATATTGTACCAGTATATTTAGCCCCTGTAAATACACGTCGATACGGTCTGTACGTAACTTCCCACCACGCCAGACGAAATCTCTTGTCTCAATAAGAGCAGTCGGCTGTATCTGATTATCTCCCTGTGTGATGAAGTCATATAGAAACACCTGTGGCCTCTCACTTACCACTAGGAAATCTCCAGTCTCAGTCACTAGGAAATTTCCTAGGTTATCCACCCAGAATGAATTCTGTATAGACGATGAACATAGTACTATATTCGGTCTATTTACTCCAGATGAAATCTTCGAGTTCCATGCCCATGTCTGATCAGTCCATGCTCCTACTAAATCATTCCAGGTAAAAGAGGCCACTGACATATACGTAGCTGCTGACACAAAGGTATCATTGAACTTTCTCCTAGTCCATGCCTTTGTAGTCATGTTATATCTAAGTACAGTGTCTGGCCATACTGATGCAGTAGAGCAGAAGAAGAACCAGGCCTCCTGGAATCCCTCAACAAAGATTGCGAAGGAGATAGATAGGAATGGTATATTGACTGGTGCGTCAGCAGAGAATAGGCTGAAGAATATAGAGTCTCCGATAGGATATAGAGAGGAGTCTCCATAGTACTGATATATATTAGTATTCCCCAGGAATAAGTGATACGTTCCCACATTAATCAGTGCGTCTGTCGCAATGAGTCCCTCTGCCCCAGCATCTCCGTGGAGCATTGCATCAAACTGGTAGTACTTCCCTCCAGTGTTGACAAAGGACCCTCGGTACACGGACCTATTCTTATATACAATAAGATATGGTCCTAGTGTATCTCCACCTGTGATGAATCCATCTGTATCTAAGAGGTCATCAAAGCCTGCTGTACCTCCAGCCCAAGTTGTAGGATCACCAATCTCACTTCTACGAATACGATAGGGAAAGGACTGTCCAGACTCAGTTGTACCAAGTAGGAAGAGGGCTGCATTGTAGAGAGCTACGTCAACACAGGTTGTTGAAGTAAGTCCTGGTACGTCAACACAGTCAGTTCCATTATACCTTTTGACAAAGTCTACATTATTCGTAAAGACAAGCCAGCCATTGCTGGGCACAACAACTGCCATGACTGGAAAGGAGTCTGATCCATTGAGTACAACTGCACGTACCACCACTCCCTCATCCGATGCAGCACTAGGTAGACCCGGAACGGGAATAGTTATATGAGTAGCGTCTGGAACAGTAGTAATGGTAGTCCTATACTGTTTCCCATTAGTGAGGAATACCCCAATCTTATCATTGACGCTAAATCCAGTTGAGGAGTCTACAACAAGAGAGGTAGCTCCGGTGGTAAGAGCTCCATTTAAGTCTGTAGATACTGTCCCCTTAAGGTATTGCCACTCTCTTTGTGTTGTACTAAACTTATACACTGATCCCTTTGTTATCGCTATTGCCTCACTTGTACCATCTACAGGATCGAAGTAATCAACTACCCTCTTTACCATTGAGTCAAGTGGAGTACTAGCTGACAGTATGGTATAGCCAGTATCCATACGCAAATCCTTCTTGTATATAAACAAGTTGGTTGCGTCTATTACTTGATCCGGCTTGAGTACGTCTGACCTCTCCTGCGTGTTTATACCTCCGGCAAAGCTAGCAATCGGCTGACTTTCCCAGTCGTCCTGCTGCTTTGCTGATACACTCTTTGTGAGAGGGTATGTCACGGTGCGCTTAGTTTACCAGTGGCATCTGCGACTACTGTTCGAGTGCCTACTCCAGCCAGTTTCGAGAATGTCACATCTACAGAGCCCTGTCCCTGTACTGCGTTATTATTAACTACCTTTGCAACAGTGGTCTCAAGGTCCTGTATAATACGAAGGAGGGACATAATAACGTCACGAGTGGTAGGATCAGAAATCCTACTTAGGCTAGCCACAACCTTTGGAGTGGTATTAGCTATGGTTTGGAAGCTCACAACTTTACCATTACGTTAAGGAAGGCTGTCGGCTGCATGTTGTTGTGCGCTCCATCTCCTCCAGTGCTGAGAGTATTAAAGTTAGTCCTAACATCAGCAGTAGTGAATGGAGTATTAAGAGGAAGTTTTGAGGAACTACTTCCACTACCATCTGACGTAACCAGAGCGTGATTGTGAGAGGGTATCTCAGCTGTTACTAGTACATGAGTTTCCTCCCCAAGGGCTCGTGCAAGATCTCTATTAGTCAACCCAGAGCCAGCACCGGATACTGCCAATGCTCTGCCAAGGAGTAGTGGTAACTTAATAGTTTTTAGCGCAGCAAAGTCTAACGCTGCGGTTGTTCCCCTCCCTGTAGATACTGGACAGTCGGCAGTGAATACACTTGTTGCAGTAGTGGTAGCACCAGACGTCCCTCCTGTAAGGACATGAGTGTTATCAAATGTTCCCACTGTTGTACGAAGAGTCATTACTCCAGATACCTCTCGTACAAATAGCCCAGTAGCCCCGGAGGTAGACTGTGTTACGGTCTCTCCAACTAGGAATGTACCAGTTATCGTTCCATGAGAGATAAGACCTCGATCACAGTTTGTCCAAAGGAGTGTGTATAGTGCAGACGTATCTGCGTTAGCACGATTAGTCGCCGCCGATCCAGCGTTACCCAACGTGCCATCATCTGCCATCACCCAACCAGTATCTGGAACTATCTTTAGCGTAGTCTTTACATCTCCCGTAGACCACGAAAGTGGGGGAGGACCACCATCACTAGTAATCTGAACCTCAAGTCCGTTACTATCCTCGAAGAATAGTTCAGTGATACCATTAACTACCTTTGAATAGATAGCACCATCTGTACCTGTGAGAGTTGGTTTAGCCCCTAGTACCCGAAGGGTAGCCTGATTGTGCTTCCCATCCTGAGCATCGCCAGCCCAGGAGTGGTCTACAACCATCCGCTCCCGTACATCCCTCTTCAAATCTCGGATACGGCTAGCTCCTAGCTTCGCTCCTTCCGAGTCAGGAGGATTCCCCTCAAAGGTCGCATCCCAGGTTTCACTGAAGGCAGTCATACTATTCTCCTCTTGACTTCGCCCAATCTCTACACACTACTGCTGTGTCAACGCCTCGCTGGCCTTCTGCAGCGCCTGCGACAACTCGTTGCTGAAGTCGATCAATAGCCTGCCGGACTCCTCGATCAAGTTGGTCGGCGGCGAAACATACCCTATTACTGCTAGCGGTGCTGGGGCTTGTTCTGGGCAGGAAGCTGCGACTGGCACTGGTGGACTGAAGAGTGCGCACCCGCTCAAGAGCAGCATCGCGCTCAGCGGCAGCAGTTTTAGCCTTAGCATCAGAGGTCTCCTTGAGTGCCTTATGTACCTTGATCGTTTCCTGAGTAAGATAGTTCTGTCTATCTCCTACAGCCTTCACCTGCGACTTATATTCATCAAAGAGTTTCTCTTCGTGTATCTTTCCCTTAATCCAGCCTGTACCATAGAGCGCAGCGCCGACACTGAGAATCGCTATCCAGCGCCAAGCCCACGCTGGGATGATCGAGAGGAATCCCATCTAGCGCCTCACTGAAGCCGCTGGTTTGCAGTTCCGGTTGGAATGGGGGCATAGGTAAAAGCGAAAGGGACCGCACTGGCAACGCCGCACCCCCCAGCGTTGCAAGCCCTCGAGGAGAAGGTGTGATTCCCGATCGACAGACCGAGTGTTCCGAACTTGGGACCGGCGTAGGTGTGATCGCCTACGATAGTCTTAGCATCATCGGTCGTAGCTGGTAGGCCAATGGAGACGAACGCCCCGGAGTCGAGCTGCATCTCGAACCGCGTGACCGAGAAGGCCGCGAGGTCCACGATCGGATAGTCGAGAGCGGGAGCGTTGTTCTGCGTGGCGATTGGAACCTGCGCGAATGTGGCAGAACTTGCGAACAGTAGTAGAACGATAGCATATCTCATGAGGATTTCCTTGCGTTAGCGTAGAAAGCAAACATTCCAGCCTGCATCAGCGACCATGGCCCTACTACTGCTGCAATGATCGCTGCCATGTGCGTACCCTCCATGTCTGGATGTGAGTCAGCAAAGCCCATTGCCCAGTGCATGATTCTCCAGGTTAGCCAGAGTGTAAAGGCAAGCACTGTATGTAGATCAATATTGCGCTTGTCTATCCACTCCCAGAAACGGGCTAGCCAGCCCTTATCTTCTTCGCGCCTTTGCAGAGTATCAGTCATTTCTTTGCCTCCAGTAGTTCTACTCTACGCTTCAAGTCTGGGATGATGAAACCCCTATCTGCCCGATCCGCCTGTATTCCTTCTCGCCACTGTTTCATATCTCTCACATCCTCCTGTAGAACTCTAATCTCTGCGGCAACTTTAATAGACGCATCATGAGTCTCTACGATATAGCCTATCCCAAGCTTTCCTACCACGCCCAGTATGGCTGTAAGAAGTATACCCGTCGCCCATAGGATGCCCTTTTTCCCATTACCGTTAAGAGTCATCGGAAGCTATCCTCTATACTCTTAATGAAGGGATTCACCCAGTACGCACCTTGGAAGTCACCTTGCATCTCACTCATCGGACTCGGCTGAACATCTATATCAGGCTCCCTCGGGTCAGCCTTGACAGCCTCTTCCATAAACCCTGCCAGCTTCTTCACATGCTGGGTGGCGTCAGTCTCCTTTCCAAGGGAGTACATGAGGTAGATAAGTGCCCCCTCAATTAGTAGCTCATCCTTGAATCGGAAGATACTCTTATCAGTAGGATTTACCAGTGGCGTCGGCCACTGTGTAATACGCCACTGAACAGGAAAGGACTGAACAGGGAGAGGATAAACCTCTGCAGTTGCAGACTGATAGTCCCATACTGTATAGAAGTACGGACGGTCGTTGCCTGATAGCGCTGATGGGTCTCCAAGAACTCGATCCCAAGTCCTCGTTGGAATTTGGCGCAGCTTGTGGCTGCGGCTACCATCTTTCAAGACGACAGAGAAAATCTCCCGTATGAAGGGAGCTGCATCCGGCATCGGCAGGAACATATCCTTTGTAGGATCGTTCACAAAGGGTAGTGTATTCACTACCGTCTTGCTCATCTCCGCAAAGTCGTAGAGCCGGGCAATCCTTTCCTGCGACATATTCAACGCGGCTGTTATCCGCGCATCAGTGTCGTTACGATTACCCAGCCCTGCCTTGACTTCTCCAGATAGCGTACCTGGAGTGTTAGGAGTGCCTAGCGTTAGCGTACCCATAGTGGTGTGTCAAATTGGCACACAACTTACACACCGAACGCTAGGAAGTTTATGACTCCTACGTTCGTCGCGTTCGCCACTTCTATCAGCGGAGATGGAGGCGTGATGGAGTTGGGATTGAAGCACTTGAACTGCTTCGCTGTAGCATCCCACCTGACTACAAATCCCAACGTAGAGATACCATCACACACCACTCGAAGGAGTGTCCTAAACTCATTCGTGATGATAGATACGGGCTTAGTGGAGTCATATACGGAGATGTTGGCTGATCCAGCAATGATCTTAAACCCACCATTGCCGAACTTTGCTGCACTCCGCTGGTCGTATGTTACCGCTACGGTATAGGCCATGACCCCTCCTTATATCGGACAGTTCAGGAGGACACCAGTAGTGGTGTCAACAGATACTCCTGCTTCTGCAGAGAAGTCATCCGCCATTACCGTACCAGTCTTTGCAGTAGTGCTCAGGTTAAAGCGCTTCCCAGCAGCTGCCGTTACCACTGCAACTGTCGGGTACAGCGTCCTGACCGGCAGCGTTTATGCAGACGATGCTGTTGTTATAGCCACCTGCCGCCGACGCCCTATACCCAACCAGATCACCAGCCACACCAGCCGACGTACCAGTGCTATTGTTGATCTGAACGTACTTGTACCACCGAGTACCCTCAATACGAAGGGTTCCAACGCCTTCACGATCGACTGTGTCAACGTCGGTCAAGCGTGTTGCGAATACCTGCTTTATGCCCTTACCTGCCATGATAATCTCCTATTCGTTGAAGATAGATCAGTTGAATTACGGAGTGTCGATGTTATAGATCACACCCTGGCAGCGGCGCCTGCTCACCTTCAGCGCACATGCTGTCACGATATGAGACACTCGGTCGTTGACCTGATTTGGGATGGGCTTCCACTCGGTCATATCTAGGTAGTACGCAGGGTCATACGTAAATCTGAAGAACTTCGTATTGAGTGCGTACATCCTCGTAGCCGCAATGGTCGGCGTCCAGATCATCGGCCTACCCTTGAAGTTCAGTGTCTCAAATCCCAGGTCCACCAGTTTCCTGTTGGATACCCGATAGATCGGAAGCACCTGATCTTCGTACAACTCATAGGGTGTCTGGCCGGATACCCAGATATCTGGCATATCATTGCGGAGGTTGTTTCCTGTCTGATTAAATAGGGTCCGCATATTCGCCAGACCGAACGCAGCAAAGGACTTGCCGGTCAAGTTGATCGACTTGTTTCTCCACCACGTTGCCACGCTGGAATCATAGCCTCCGAAAGTTGCACTGGCCGTCGGATCATCTGGCACCGCCAGTTGAAGTCCGTCCATACCCAGCGCATCCTCCGTTGTCGTACCGGCTACGATTGATCCCGCTCCCGCTGCAAGCCTGAGCTCGAACTCGTTGATGAGTACATTGCGAACATTCTCCATCTTCGCATTCATCAAAGAGATGATCTCATTCCGTCCAGCGTTCTGCTGATCGTCCACTCCAAATCGAGTGATCGTACCAGCAATATAACGCCAGTCGAACTTCGCCACAGTGAGGAACTGGAAGTCGTTGATCTTGACAGTGCCTCCGCGTCCTATCCACTGGACGTTATCGGTCTTGTCGAATTGCAGTGGCTCGGTCAAGAATCGACCACCGCGTACCTCTTCCATCCTTCCACCATCTTTGAGCCAGAACCAGAAGGGGGTGGCGTCAAAGACTTGGTCTTTCACGTCATCCTTCATATTCTGCCACGTAGTAGTGTACAGATTGTCGAGGAATTCGGTTAATGTTGCGCTTGCCATTGTTGAATTCTCCGAGGGTTGTTAAAGAGAACTACCGTCTCGCGCCGACAGATGTTACCTGGCTAAAGTCAGTAGCACCAAGCGATGCAAGCATGTCATCGAAAGCGCGCTCAGCCGCCTCGGGGAACTTCATCCTCCCAGCCTTTTCATCGCTAGCACCAGTGCGAGAAGTGGGAGTCAAGCTTAGATACTGCACGCCATTCTTCTTCGTCTCAGCCGAAGAATACTTCTTCAACATCGCTTTCGCCTTTTCAGGATTCTCACTCCGGGCTATTACAAGTGCTCGAGCAAGTTTCATGTTGGGCGTTTCTTTCAGGATTGCTGCAATCTCTTCTTTCCACTCGTACAGATCAGCATTAGCCTGTGCCGCCGCCGAAATCTGCCGTGAGCCTAGATCACTCGTGACCGTACCTTCTAGGCTGGTGATATGATCTTGTAGAGGTTTTAACGCCACTCCCATGTGTTCCTGAATTCGCTCCAGGAACTTAGTCATAAGAAGGGCACCGTACTCCTTCCTATCCAGTTGTTCGAGATCGACTCCCTCAAATAGAGAGTCAGCAGTGATAGACTCTTTCTTCTTTGCAGGGTCGTCCTCATCCTTCTTCGCAGCGGCAGCGGAAGCAGTAGCCATCGCCTTCACATGATCCTGCGTCTCCTTCTGCCCTTGTGCCATCAGCGTCACCGCTTTAGTGAGCACGTCCATCTGAACACGGAGTTCCTTTACGGCTTCACCGCCTTTGTCACCAGCACCACCCTTAGGGTCATCACCCTTAGGCTCACCACTAGCTGGATCGAGAACGTCATCATCTGGCATCGTTGTCTCCTAACTGAACTACCTGGATTGAGAGACGACTCTGCCGTCCCCTGATTGCTTTCTGAGGTCTGCTGCGATTCGTCTATTCTCTTCCTCTATCCCCTTTTGTCTTGTCTTCATATGATAGAAGTAGAGCTGCTTCTCAATCAGCACATCGACTCGATCGAGAATAGAGGCAGGGATGCCTTCCCAGTTTTCGATCTTGACATTCAGTTTCCTGTTCTCAAGATCGTCAACTGTGATAGTGATGCGCGGTTCCTTCTTAGCCATTAGAACGATCCCTTCCGAACCTTGGTGAGAAGGTTATCTACTACTGTATGAGGATCGCCCGGCCAGTGTGTTAGTGTAGCCTCTACTAGGGAGTTACCCTGATCCTTGAGAACCTTTACAAAGTTCCTAGCAGCGCAGTCAGGACAGCTAGGAAGGCCACAACCTTCCACTACCTCTCCATCCTTCAGCTCTCTTTGACAACCGTGTCCACCCACTGCCTCAACACTCACTACAAATGATCCCATCTTTATCTCCTAGTTAACGACCTTCGACGTAGTCTGCCTACATCCCATGTTCCTTGAGGTAGTCCTTATACTTCTGCCGGCTGCTGAAGTATGGGACCTTTCCGTCTCCATCTGCTGCGTGTTCGTAGTATCCCTCCTGTAACGTGTGAACAGGTGGGCCTGCGAGCCAGACTCTCTCTACCCTTACATTGCAGCTTCCGCAGAAGTCTTGGACTGCGTCTGCAGACTGGACTACGTTGAAAGATGTAGTTAGGCATTTCGGGCACCTTAGATCATATAGCGGCATTGTACCATCTCCATATATGCTTGTCAACGCCCACCGCCGCCACCGTTTGAACCTTGCTGGATGAATTGCTCTGCACTGATCGGCTGCTCCTGAGTTGCACCAGGCTGACCGCTTGCGGCTCCCTGTTGCAACTTTGCGAGAGATCGTATCATGTTATCATACTGCACTCCATGCAGCTCTCTCAGTAGGTATTTCGTGAGGAGCTCTGGGTCGATGAGTGGATTCTCCTTTAGGATAGTATAGGTCTGAACTGCCTTCTGCATCCGTACATTCTTCGTTTCAGGAACGGCTGTGTCAGGATCAATCTGGAATTCGTATCGAGCAGCTTTGAGCATCTCCGGCTTGAACGAGACCCATACTGGTACGTTATCCTTTCCCATAATCTGTACTACTTGGTCATCCTTCCAGCGCTCGAATATGTCAGTGTGGATATCCTCGAAGACGTCTACGATCATATCCGCTAGCATATCACGACGCTCGTCTATTCGTATCTCAGACGCAGCCTGGACAATGTTTGCTTCCGTTGCGGTAGGGTTCTTACTAGCACCTTGACTATACTCCCCTGCCTGATTTCGGGAGAAGCCCATTGACTCCCTCACATCTGCCAGTACCTCTGCTGCCTGCACATGAAGAGACTGTGGAATATCCGTAACTTGGAAATGGTCAATATCAGAGAGCTCACCCTTGACCTCCACAGCGGCAGCAACAGTTCCATCAAGGAGCTTCTCCAACTGAACAATATCAATGGCATCCTTCTTGAATATAATCTTCAAGATAGCGAGCCGCCGATGCTTCATCTCCAACGTGCGAATCTCATTCATTTCCAGTTGCTGGGGCTCTAGTATCATAGAGTCAGGTACACCCCAGAACACTTCATCGTCGTCATTGAATACCAGTTTATAGAATGGCACTCTGTTATTCGTCTGGAGAAGATCATCCGCATAGTACGCAATCTTCGAACTCGCACTATGATAGGGAGCCATGATAAATACCTTCTGCGTCATGGTATCATGTATCTCCACCAGATCGACAATATCTCTACGCTTACGTGCTGGCGACTGCTGACCTCCTGCTAATAGAGACTGTCCGGGAGCACTAGTCGCTATGTCCTTGAGATTATCTAACCGGGGATCGTTCTGCACTTCAAACTGCGGACGACGCAGCCAGTTAGCATACCACCGAGACTCTTCGAACTCACACGTATCTGCTGGTACTATGAAGTCTCCAGTTTGGCACTTCAAGAACCACGGCATGTTCTCCTGTACGTTAGCATGATACTCTACCTTATGCAAGGGAGTACCCGTTGTCCGTACAGCCTCTGGTGCGCTCTCATCTCCTAGCACGTCTGGACTAGGCTTGAACTCCTGAGCGAATCCTCTCTTCCCAATCCCAGTCCCAAACATCCATGCCTGCTGCGTGATCTTCTTCAGCTGATCCTTCATCCGCATCGTTCTCATCAGTTTGTTATCTATACGTTCGATGAGTTGGGCAAATGCAGCCTGGTCAGCACCTGGCTTCGTCGGCTGGATGCTGATAGAGGGATTGCGAAAGTATATCCGTGGTACAACGCTACGGAGCATCATGAAGAATAGGTTGACGGGTAGCACACCCCTTGGCCAGTTCCCACGATAGTACTGCCGCCAGGTAGACCATCTCGCCTCCTGTGCATATGTCTTGCGGAATTGCATCCCTCTCCGCAATTCGCCTAGCCAGTACTCAGGGTCTGGCTTACCTTGGAAATATCCTGATTTAGCAGCCATTTACAGCCACCCCCATTCTTTCAGACGTGACATATCCTTCTCTACCCTGCCTCCAATGTCTGTGCGATACTGCAGGTCCATTGCTACCAGTTTATGAACCTTATCATAGCATCGACGACTCGTTTCCCTCACATCACGCCCATGCGCTACTACTTTACAGAGGGTTCCATCTGCGCCACTCGATAAGTACTGGTCGCCTTTCTTATACATGGCTGACAGATATATGTCCTTCCCTATGTCCTTTATTCCAAGTACTGGTCCATCCTCATACCCTTTGTCCTTCATCCTCGTAGGATAGGGAAAGTGAGAGACTCGAACTGCCATGAGGTAATCGTAGCCATTTAAAGAGATGGTCTTCGCAATGCCTGTTGCGAGTTCAAAAAGGAAGCCGCCGACGGGAGCCTTCATCCCACACATCAGCGCATCTATCGCATCATACCCGAATCGACAGGTGAATTCAAGGGCAAATGCGTGTTCCTTTGTCACTAGACAGTTCACGTCGATAGGACCGCGGTAGCCAGCCTTTTTCAAAACAGGTGCCATTAGCATAACCGACTCTCGTACCAGCTTAGTCGGCTCACGCAGTGGAATGACTACATTCCCCATACACCCTGTCATTGACCCTAGGTTCCCAACCATGAACCTCTTCTCTTCAAAGGTATGATTGAATGGCTGTATCCAGTCTACTCCATTGAACCATCCCTCGGTGCTTACCTCTACCGTTGTGCTTGGATCAATTACAGCTTGTATGATGAACTCTTGTTCAGGCTTAAACTGATTGAGTGCCCAGTCGTACAGCTCCTTCTCTGGGCAGACATACGTACTCCCAGTGTGTAGATTACCAGCAGGTTTGATAACATACCCCCACTCATTTGTCCACTCAATAGCTCTTGCCTCCTCTACATTCTTACAGTTGATCGTCTCAGGAATAGCCATCCCTACCATCTTCGCAACCTTCATCCCCCTCTGCCTATCCAGCTCCAACACATCCCCTACCTCATTGCAACAGAGTGTCGGCTTCCCTAACCGTCTAAAAAGGTCGCAGTTATTGCTAAAGCCCACGCTATCACATATAATAAGGTCAGCCTTGGAAACAAAAGGACGGAAAGAATCAATGCGAGAGATAATTCCACGCATTGACTTAGAGTGCTCCCCATCTTTAATCCACATATCGACACTATGGCCCTCTCGTACCAGTTGCTGGGCAATACTCGCACCATCGTTCTCCTTAGAGATGATGAGGACTCTCATGATGGAAGGTTGGCTCCCTCAATACCTTCCCAGTCCATCGGTTCGTCCACTCCCATTATATAGGGCGGAAATGGGAGATTATTATTCGACTGGCTCTTTCGGTCAATGCTAGCTAGCATGGACTGAAGGCTGAAGGGATCATCCTCTGTTCCCGCCGACGGCACAGGCGCATCAACCAGTGACACTGCTGCCTTATCAAATACAAAGCAGGCCATTGCAGCCGCTATCACTGTATCATCATGGCATCCATCGGCTGCGCCGAGCGTACCGTCTTCATGTTCAATAAAGGTAGAGAGTTCAGCATTAAGGATGGGACTATGAATAGTCCACTCCCTCCTCATCTTCTGATCTTTCGGAGATCGGCTACTACCTGCACGAGGAGTTCGATATACCTTATACATAGGATACAACGGCGGCAGCCCACCAATACCTCGGAGACATGCTAGCGTTAGTAGACCGTGGTTGTTGCTCTCCACACACATTCCCGCTTCGTTGAATATCCTACCCGTTTTCGCAAGATGGTCTGCAAACACATCTGGCTCAATCCTATTCGATAGCCACTCAGCTACCTGTTCTCCATTCTCGACACAGAACACCTCACCAACACTTGAGTTTTGCCCAACACCAGCACCAACGTCGCCACCAAGTACGTAGTGATAATCCTTCCTAGGATGCCCTCGGAGAATGGTTAAGTGCTGATCGAATCGTACCCAGTCTGAAGTAGGTACATAGTTCACCTTCTGGAAGAATCCCGCCCCACTTGACTGGAAGCAATCAGCGAGTACTGTTGGATACTCCTGATTCCACATATAGACATCACCATCGAGTTCATCCTCCAGTACTATCCTTCTCCATGCAAGCTGACCAGCGGTAATACCGTGAGTTATAACAAGGTCCGGCTCTCCTATATCTTCACGAAGTGTACTCATCACTTCATGTTCTTCATCTTCAGAGAGGCCGATGGTGTATTCGGGAAAGGTGTGCCAGGGTAGGAAGTGTAGCTTGAAACTGGACTGCCCTTTCGCCGCCCGCATACAGGCATTATGAAACCAGTCTCCCATTCCGTTCCCTGTACTTTCAATAGAGATGCGCCCATGCGCTCCTTTGGGTACAGCCTGGAGTAGGCCTGTCATCAACTTCTTTGCATCAGGCCAGTGTGGCACCTCAGAGCAATGGAGATCAGTAATAGTATCCCCCCGACCGAAGGCACGACTACCAGCAGTCCCAATGTAGAACATACTGTTGGTCTTTGGAAAGGTTATCTCATTCTTACTCATGTTTCGGATCAGCGGCTTCGGTCCCTTAAAATGCTCAAGGAAGTAGCGCACGGCCATGAGCATACGCTCCGTTGCCTCAGCCTCATGGGAGATAACAACAGCACTTGTATTACGTACACCCAAGCATCGCACAGTTGATCGAGCCAGGAAGTAACGAGATATTCCTTGCCTACGAGACTTCGGAATAATCATGCGAGGACTCCACACACTGTCCAGTCCACTCTGTGCAGTGTTCAAGATGAAGTCTACATCCTCTTGCTGCTTATTGACTATGCGAAAGCAGCGTTGGATGACGTTGGCTTCTGGAGTCATTAGGCAATCCTAATTGCGGTAATCGTGCTGTCCTTAGAATTGCTAGTTTGATTAAATTTAATTACTCCACTTGTATCACTAGTGCTTTTTGCGGATATGCGAATATTGGCAGCAGGCGATATTATAAAACCAGAGAGACTTATTGGTGAACCTCCACCAGGAGGAATTGCAGTAAAACTGCTAGCAATTACTGTAGTTCCATCCCATAGCTTAGCATGTATTACGTCACCGCTATTGCCTGTGAGTGAAATTGTCCCAATCGCAAACCATGTCCCTACTGTTCCTTGAGCTACACTTGGACCATCAAAGTAATTTGCTGTATTATTAAGTAGTACATCCGCCCCAAGTGAATTAGTAATCTGCGACATTCCCTGTAGTAGTGTGCGTCCAGCAGCATTACAGGGAATTTCCTCAACAACTCCAGCACCTGTTGCTTGTCTCCCTAGAACCTTGTCTGTCGCAGATACATTCTGGAGCTTAGCATACGTAACAGCGAGGGCATCAATATCAGCAGTGGCTACTGTATTCTTAATAGCGAGAGAACCGAACTTACTAGTTAGATAGGAGAAGAGTTGGGAGAGTGTAAGTTTCTTTTGAACTCCAGTCTGCCATACTGCTAGCTCATCTGCGTCAGCCTCAGAGGAAACAGCCGGTAGTTGGTCTATTGTCTTAGTTGCCATCGAACACCTCGTGTGTCAATTTGACCCACAACTTACAATGATTTGAGTGCCTCTAGACGAGTAGAAAGCGTTGCTTGATCTGCTCTCAGCTTCTCTTGTGCTTGTGCGAGAGCGTATTGATCATCGGCTAGTTGTTTCCTATCCGCCTGGATCGCTGCCCGATCAGCAGCTATCCCGACAGTAGCTAGTTCAGAGCTAGAAGTAAACACAGCCCGATCTCTTTCCAGCTGATCTTGCGCAGCCGCGAGTGCTGTCCGTGCGTTGATAGCAGCTTGTCCAGCATCTATCACTCGCTGGTTTTCAGTCTTCGCCTGCTCAAGGAGTAGATCAGCCGCGGCCTTGGTGTTCTTCGTATACTCATCTGCATCTGCTTTAGCTTGAGTAGCCTCAGTCGCCGTTGTAACAAAGGTGAGCTTTGCATCCACCTCATCTCGGAGCTTGGTGTACTGCTTGATAGCATCATCAAACTCTCCAGATAGCACAAGATGCATTTGTGCTACTAGCTCTCTCACATTCGCCATTACATCTAGTCTTCCACCCGACGATCCCGGCAGCGGCATATTACCTCCTATATAGGTGCGTAGTTAGAACCAATCCAAGCCAGTCGTCGCCTACTAGGTGAGATTGGTATTACTGGTTGTGGGACAATCTCCTCATCTCCTATCGAGATGGTTATGCTGGTATATCCAGGTATTGAGTAGGGAACGAAGCCGACTCCATCGTCTATGAGTCCAGGTCCGATAACTTGAAGTGGAAATTCTTCAGTGAACTCCCATCTCTTAAATCCTATCCCATACTGCTGTCGCAGCCTCGCTGCCTCTGACGAATACGATCCTGATATCGGTGCTGAATATGAGTCATCATCTGATGAGACAGCTACCCATAGAGGAAGTATAGGCCTGGAGTCAGTCCAATACTCTATATCAAAGACATTACCTATAGCTGCTATTGGAAGTGCGTCATCATCATTAGAAGTATCTATGATGACCCTACTTATGAAGGGAGCTATATCTAGCCGGTACTCCTCTACTAGTGTAGTAATGGTGCTAAGGAAGCTCCCTCCCGTCGGAAAACTTAATATTGTAACTTCATCCTGTGCGTATACTGATAGGTGCTGATAGGGCTCATCAGGAGTACCAGTAGCCGTAATCGGGAGTGAATCGTCACTAGTAGGTGTATCTCCTACTATAACTATGTTCTGTACTGGAGCAAGATCGTATGACTCTTCAACGATGGATATAGTAGTAGGCAAGCCTCCATCATCGGTAGGATCGCCTGTTACAACTTTACTTGAAGGGGAAATTACATCTAGCTGATACTCCTCCAGTAACATAGGAGTAGGAGAAAGGTCGTACTCAACATTAGGAGTCTGAAGGGAAACTATATCTCTTGAGGTGTATATATCAAGAGCGTATGCCTCCTCAAGAGATGGTGGAGCCGCAGGGAGGTCGTAATCATACGCTACTGGAGATTGAACTTCTGGACTTTCAATAGCAATGATCTGGATAGACTCACCACTAAATAGTGGAGTAACTGCTAGGAGGCCCGTAAGAGTACGAGCACTAACTAGCTTAATGCCTCGTGGGTGACCTGGCAGGTTTGGAGGAGGAGTTGCCATATCCTACTTCGGGTGAAATATCACAGTGGGAGCCACAACAAAGGTTATCTTTAGCTGCTCGTTTGGATTGAGTAGAACCATCCCACCAAGAGCTCCAACAGAGTCAAATATACCACCATCCTGACTATGCTCAATATTCGTTACTGTTCCAACTGAGATCATAACGGCAATGCGAGTGCTACACTTATCAGTCAATGTTGCAGGAGATGATCCAAGTGTAACAGAAGTGCGCGGCCCTATCACTGCACTATTAACAGTGAGTATATCAACTGGTCCGAGATCAGCTACAGATGCCACTAGAGTCTCCTATAGATACATCAGGTCAGCCACTGTGTATTCCCAGAGCTGGAACCCATTACCTGCACCGCTGAAACTCTGGGCGGTGAAGAAGTCAAGTACATTTGCAACAGTTGAGTCAAACCCTGTTCCAAGCGCTGGTGCTGTGTTCGGACCCATAGCATATCCAGTACCACCTGCATTATCTGCAAGGCTTGCTGCCATTGCGATCATCTGACCAGTCCACTTACTCTGCCCCCGAAGTTTAGCTAGCGTACCAGTACCAGCTGTGTCACAGGTGAGAAGGAACTCAAACCATGCAGGGATAGTTGTATGAGCAGTTGTTGTAAGATTAATAGCTCCCGAGGTAAAGGCTGTCACCGACCCAAGATGAATCTCAGGAGTGAATGTATCTGGTCCCGTAGCTCGATTACTAATTCCAGCTACCCCAAATACCTTAATAGTCTTACCTGGGTAGAAAAATCCTGGTCCCAGAGTAATCGCTGCGTCTGCAACTCCCGTAACCGCCGTCGCGCTCGTCAGCATCGACTTTGTCGCAGTATACGTATTGTAGAGTGTCCCCTGCTTCTCAATCGAAGCTAGTGTTCTCCAGTAGCCTTCTCTCATAGTTTACTCCTTACCATGTACTAATAGTTGTTGGATTAGTCTGAGGCTCTAGTGGAGGCCACTCAGATTCTTGGAGAGCTTGTCCTCCACTACCCTCAACCTCAACTGCTGCTCCAATACGTTGTCCAGCATCTGTATCCCATGCTGCGAAAAGATAATGAGAGTAAGAGGCAAAGCCTGCGCACGGCGTCGAGCCGTTGGTATGACGGAACATATCTAGAAGCATCGCGTTTATATCTACGGTGGGATGTAGACCAGTTGCGAGAGATGTCGTCCAGTTGTTTCCGACACCACTCATAGTCTGTGAGGTATCGAGGACATGTAGCTCAGGTCCGTTAGCGGTGACGTTCTTCAGATACATATCAAACGTCGTCCCCGCTCCAGTTGTAGTAGCATTGTGCATGAGGATCTCAACTCGCCACCAGTTGCCAATGAGTCCACTCAGCAATGGTCCCGCGTCGTAGTTCCCTGGTCCTGGTCCGTTGCAGCAGTCAGCATCCTGATTCCAGTTGTAGATAACATTTATGTTGTAGAGAGACCACCTGGGACCCTCGGTAGTGAAGACTGGGCCCTGCGCAAAACTGGGACCGAACTGCGCTAGCTTGTTTCCGTTGCAGCTGTCACCCGAGTTGCTCTGCGCGTTGTAGGCCGCCGACCAGTATTTGTAGAACCGAATAGCTCTCAATGCCGTTGGAGTGCCAGTAGCACACTTATGGCCGAACCACGAACTCTCAGTAGTATCCAGACGTAGCACATAGGTTAAAGTATGCGCAAGAGGGAGTGCAGTGATATCCTCACCACTAGACACAGCAGTGGCTTTGAGTCCGCCAGTTGTGGACAGAGGACAGCTCCCCTGTTCAAATGAACATTCCTTATCAGAGCCAGTGGTATCTGCAGGATTCCAGGTATTACCAGCGCCACCATCTACCCAGGTAGCCGTATTCATAGGCTCTGAGCAGATGCAGTTGGCCCCGAGTTGTCCACATCTAATTTCATTTGCCATTTTTTATGATCCCTATGCGCTGCATCATCACTAAGTCGAGAACACTGATTCTTATGCTCCTCAGCTTTGACAATGAAACGGCTTCATGAGGATAGTTGATTTCAGTCTCTTGAGACAGCTCTCTCAGCTCCTTATTGATGAGATGTTCCTTAGCCGTTCTCTCCTGTCCAATCGACTCGTTAAGACCATGTTTAAGAATAAGGCTCTTGTGAGCAATGTTAAACTCTTGCAACTCATCCTGAAGACGTTCCCCAACTCCGACAAAAAGCATCGCCTGTCGAGGTGTCATCGGCGTATTCATGAAGCGATTAAAGGCATACTGAGCCATCAGTAGGTCTTTGAGACGGATTGAGATCATGCGCCTTTGAACGCCGCAATACAGGCCTGCGCGTACTGATGGGTCTCCGTATCGGTCCAGTTCTCCGTCGCCGACTGCGCCCCAATCGCCGCGAGGACTTGGTAAGAGTGGTGCATTCCCATGCTGGTCGTCTCGTCCTGAAAGATTTGAAGCGTGATGTAGTTGACTATCGGGTCGGTGAGGCCGACGTTGGCCACGCCGAGATTGGCGCTCAGCACCAAGGCAGTCAGCACAAGCTCATTAGCCTGCGCTGTGACCCCAGTCGTGCCGGTGACCTGGCTCGTGCCTGAAAAGTCGGAGGTCGAAGCGCTGGCGGAAACGTCGAAGGCACTCGCAAGCGCGATCCCTGAAACCTCTACGAGCGTAGTCCTGTGCAGTGTGTTCGCCTGAGGCGTAACAGTGTGAGTGCCGCCGGCGACGTTCAACTGATGGAAGATTCCTACGCCCAAGTCGTCTAGACCTAGCGTAATTGGCGTTGGTGCGATTGAGGTGAGGAATGCTCCATTCGAGTCTGTAGGCACAGCCTCTGCACTGCCATGGCTATTACGGATGTAGGAGTCTACTACAAAGATCGCATTTCCAGCCCCCACTCCATTTAGTACAAGAGTTGTGCCCGCTCCAGTAATGGACTGGACCTTGACAATATTAGCGCCAGCAGAGGGGGCAAAATCCCCCTCTGACATATACAATGGCACATACACTCTTGGCACTGCGTAGTCCTATCTGACTAATTACTCAGATATTCTGCAGCCAACTGTATGCAGAAGTGACGCCTCACCTGCGATAGAGTTAACGTCAAACTCATCCGCACTTCCCGCCTCAAGATTGAGTGCGTCATCCTGATCGCGAGCTGTCCAACCACCAGGGCCAGACTTGCTACAAACAAACCCAGCAACGATTGCGCCGGAGACTGTACCTGCGGTAATAGCAGAAGCCTTATCCACAACTGTGGTAGAGGCAGTCGTACCAATACGAGTGGGAGCAGGAGTAACAGCTGTTCCACCAGTACCGACTGTGGTCCATCGTCTAACCTTATACCCGATGCTACCGATAGTGGTTGCCGCTGCGGCTCTACCCCCCACAGTAATCGACATTACATCGACGTTACGAGTGGTCTGCCGGAGGACTACTGTCGGGTCTTCCGTATTTGGCGTACCACTAGTTGTATATGGAGTAGCTGGAGACTGTTCAACATGGTAGTAGAATGGCATGGTCTACGCCTCCACTCGATAGTTCGATGCAATCTTCGGGTCGATCTTAAACTTCGTCCGAAACTCATCCAGCTGCTGTGTTAGCAACGTGGGCTCAGGCTCAGGAGATATCGACCTGGTATGAATAGTCGCGAGTGCAGCCATTGCTTCAGGATTGGCTGTGTACTCAGAGTTGTACTTATATCGAGAAAGGTAAGTTCCAAGGTCCTCACACTCACGTCGAACGTTGTCAATCTTTGCCATTGTATCTCCTTTATCGCCCCTGTTTAAGAAGTGTTGCGAGAGGCGAGGCATCCTCTTCGACAACGCGTGCTAGTTCTTCCTGTGTTGGATAGTAACCAAAATGGTTCATCTGTTCCTGCCTGAGGAGTTCCCAGTACTCTTCATCAGGGAGTCTCATAAGACCAGTAATCTTGCCGTATGTTTCCTCACAGGGAGGACAGATATAGAACATGAAGAGGGAGTCGAGTGGACACCAGCCGCACTCCTTCCCACAGTTCGCACAGAAGAAGGGGATGTACTCTCCAGCTGGTGTAAACACACTGCCGCGTGTTTCACGAGCGCGGCTGTCTGGAAGTATATCGCCTTTCATGTCTACGACCCACCTGCGAATACGTTGGCAGTTGTGGCTGTACCAGAGTTAGCCCGTACCTGGAGTCGCTTCAGTCCGAGTACGTCGATGAATACCCAGCCGATCGCTCCCGCACCCAACACGGTAAGATCACCACTTGCATCGACAATGATACCAGTGGGAGTAGTGAAGTGTGTAGCGGCAGATATCATCACTACCATATCACCAGCGTCATCCATCTTACCATTAATCTGAAACGCTGTGAATGCGTTAGCCCCAGTGTTCTTTACCTCAAGGGATATTCGCGAAATGAGGGATACGTCAATGTCAAGGAGGGTTGTGAGAGCTGCGGGGATGGATACAGTTTGGTTATTCGCCTGCAGCCGCTGCCGGCCTACATGCGCTGCATTTAAGCTACTTACCTGAGCCATTCTTACCTCCTATATTGACTTGAACCGAGCCTGCTTGAATGAGCATTGCTCCTACCACATCCTCAGCCGTCTGGCTATCCTTACCACTAGACAGCTCTGACTTTCCCGTAGCCGCCATCTGTATCTGCGCAGCGGCTAGGCGATCACTGATCTTCGGACTGGTTAGGCCATCCTTGATAGCATCAAGAGATCTCTCATACATGCCACGAAGGCGAAGGTCTAGATGTTCTTCAAGGTCGGCGATATAAGCGCGCGCTAGCGGCTGCTTATTTATCATTGTCACGTACTCTGGAGTGCAGCCGCAGACCTCTGCGACTTTATCTCGGCTTAATCCCTGTAGAGATAGCACCACCATATCCTTATGCTTCTGTGTCAGCTTCTTCAGGATGAAGGGATTTGCCTTCGGGGATGATGGTAGGGCCGTCGCCGGACTCTCCGGCTGGACAATAGTCAAATGACCTGCGAAACGGTCGGCAGTCTCCTGTACGTCGGGAGAGAGGTCATCGCGCATTTCCGCGACGGCGGCAGGTCTATGCTTACTCAACAACATGCTGCCATTATATCCCCTCCCATATATGCTGTCAATACCCCATTTTGGTCTGGACCGTAGTGCCATTTCCGGAAATGAGATAATCTGCGTATGCGTAGATTTGTGCTGGACCCCCCGGACGAGTATGGGGTTTCTGGGGGGCTGGCGTACTAGCACGAGTGGGGATGGGCTCAGCCCATTTACTTCATATGTGAGCGAGCGTTATGTCTGAATGGATATAACGATGGACAAAAAAAAGGACCGCCGCAGCGGCCCTATGTACAGATGTACAGGTATTACTTTTTGGTCTTGTCCGCAGCCGGGATCAGCGCGGCTGCATGGGCTTTCACCATGCGCTCGACCGACTTCGCGTCAACGCCCAGGTTGACCAGCGTCTGCCGGTATTCGGCTTCCGGCATTTTCTTCACACGGTTTGCGAGTGACTCGGGAGTCGCGTTAAATCCGGCGCCGGTACGTTTCGCCAGTTCGCTGATCTGTACGGTATCGGACTCAGCGATGACTCCCGCTGCACGTTGAATCGACTGCCACGCGATGATCGCACCGCGCACTGCAAACTTCTGTGTAGCAGCTTCGTCGTCGAATACGATGGTCACTTGTGACGTGACAGGGGATTCATCGTTCTCGTCGAGTTTCGTCTTGCACTTTGCAACTGTTTGAGCATTTGCCATGATCCATCTCCACGTATCCGGTCATATGACCGTATGCATATTAGATCATAACCACGATTTCTGTGTTATACTTTCTTTCTATATTGTATGTGTTATATGTGTGTGTTGTGTTATATGTAACAATGTGTGCATCCCCATGCCCCTCATAGTGTAAAAAAAAAAAAAAAAAAAAAGAACTATACGAGCGGGAGAGCGGAAGTGGGGGTGTATGGTGGATACACACACTGGTACACGGTACACATTGAACACATAGCACACACTATACACAATAAGTACAAAAAATTGTTGCATAGGTTGCTAAGTGCATGGTAAAATGGTACATCGTTTCAATGACTTAGGAGCTAATTCATGAAGGATGGTGCGAACACTGAGATGAATAGAGCAGGAGGGCTGGTGTTCCACCTGCGACTCAATCCAAAAGATATCATGGCTTGCATTGATTGCATGGTCGCAGCCGACATCCATATCCCTCGTGGAATGTCACTATCCTCCGCAATGAAGCGCGGCATCGGCATCGCCCTCGAGACATTACGATCCAGCAAGGTTATCCCACAGAGAGATGGCTTTGAGTACTCAGAGATGATCGCACCCTTCACCATGCCTAATAGACAAGACAAAATAGCTGTCGGACACAAGATGGTAGTGCAGGAAGGGAGGGATGAGATAGCAGACATTCCACGCTCACGGATTGAGAAGCCGGCTAGTGAACGCTATCGTATCACAGAAGATGACCTTACCAGAGCGCGTGTTAGGGACAGACTGTCCAGGCAGATCAAGGAGCTGACATTCAAGAAGGAAGCAGACCCACTGAACTGGAAGAAGGCAGACCAGCAGAAATTGAATCGACTAGAGAAGGAGATAGTATCGTGAACATATGGACTGGACTAGAGCACACAAGAATGGATAAGAGAGAGGTAGAGTCTAAAGTGTGTCAAGGCTGTGGAAGACCTTTACCACTATCTGAGTACACATATGAGCATGGATCGCCTAGAAAGAGATGCAAGAAGTGTACACAGAAGCATAAGATAGATATGAGAGAGAGGAGAAAACGTGGATAGGATGACCGAGATATTCTTTGACGCATTCAAGGATGAAGCGCGGGCGCTCATTCTAGAAAAGATACTCAACGCAGCGGACGCATCAGCCATTGCCAGCGCATTTGCGCGAATCGCAGCCAAAGTCTCCCTCGACTCCGTGCGCGAGGAGGCGCAGATGGAACCTACAAGACAGGATTTATCGAACGCTGTATTCAATCTCGGACTGAGTGAGGAAATCAATATAGTCACTCCTTACTCATCCACTGGAGAAATGATGCAGCATATTATTATTAAAGCGCGCGAAATTCGCGCCCTCCAGTCCCCCGCTAGGGTGGCAGAGGGTGAGGAGCGCATCTACACGAAGGCCGACATGGAAGCGGCCTGCGCGCTTGTCTTGGCTGGCTTTCGGAGCAAGCCGGTAATCGAGAAGATGGTGAATAGGTTCTTATTATCGAGGCCCGCGAAATGCTGGATTACGTCCTCCAGGTAGCACCCGAATCTCCCGCCAAAGGAGCAGCCGAGGGAACAGACATGCCCACATTGCAAGGGCTCGGGAGATGTAAAGGGAATGACGCAGGGACATGGACCGGATGACTATGAAATTGATATTACCTGTCCTGCTTGTAAAGGGACCAGCGTGATTGCTGCACCCGACGCGGCAGCGATGGTAAAGCAATTTGTTGATAGCGTTGTATTAAAATTCAGAGGACCCTATAGGACAGACTTTGACGAATTGCATAAGCTTCTAACTAGAGAAGCTGCCGCCCTCATCGAGAAGCTCGGGCGTCAAGTGGCAATCTTGCAAGCCGCGCACGATCTTGGATGGGCGCATAAGACGTGCCCGAACTGCGGGTCCGATATGATGACCGCTGCAACGCGACCTCCACCGGAGCGCCCATGACTGAATGGATTGCGTTCGGACTTGGACTCTATATAGGTGTGATTCTCGGAGTCGTCACTATGTTCTGTGCCTGGGTTCACATGAAGGAGTGCCCATGACCAAAGCTGAGCTTGCGGACGAGATTGGCGGATTGATCTTCGAGACTATCAAACATGGCGACGAGAAGCATCAAGCATGGTTACACGACAAGTCTCATACGGTAGCGCAGCAAATCATCACCGCCCTGCGCCGCTCGGAATCTGACTATGTGCCAGAAGGAGAAACTCGCTGGCTCATTGAGGGGACTTCTTACTATCCGACGCGCCGAGTATTTTGGACAGGAAGGTTCTGGGCTCACGCTGATATGGGCGAGGGGACTCCTGCTCTGGAAGCAGCAAGATACCGATCCAAGCATCATGCCGAGGCTGTGATTCCGACGATTAAGAATTTAAGTACTGATAGTGTTCACAACATTACAGCCGAGGATCATATGTTTCAATGCGGCATTTCTCCCGAGCGCCAGCCGTCGAGCGATCAAGTGCTCGTGCCGAGGGAGCCGACAGGTAAGCAGATCGTCGATATGCTGGAAGGCTGGTTCGGCGGTCCAGGCGGCAGTATCAGCTTTGAGGACAGAATGAAACGAGCATACCGCGCCATGCTCACCGCCGCCGAAGCCGAGGGATGCCATGAGTGATACGCCGAGGACGGATGAACACTTGTCGCACCTCAATCTGCCAGACGGAAATAAGATCGGCATACCTATCGAGACTGTTGCGCTCTTGCGCCAGCTCGAACGCGAACTCACCCAGGCGCAGGCCAAGTGCGCGGAGCTGGAGAAAGCGTTGCGATATTCACGTGAAGTAATTATAGAACGTGCCGACGAAGATCATCCCGATGCTTATGAACCGCTTACGATCATCGACGCCATACTCAAGGAGCCGCGCTAGTGCTCTGGGAACGCCGTCTTGCAAGTTGCTTCTTCAGCGCTGCGCTGGGCATTGCTTCATCTATACAATCATGTGAGTCCTCTGCTGCTAACACAGACATAGTATATAGAAGAGTAATCTGTCCAAGTGGCTTCTGGATAGACCAACGATATGACTACCGAGATAGTCGAGGGAGGATCATGAGACAGGGGTGGATTAGGTACAAAGGCCGACTAGTGTATAGCGGCTGGAAGCGGACTTGCTTACCTCAACATACTGTTGGGTCAAATTGACACACAACTATAAATAAATTTGACCAGGTGGCATAATTTATGCGTATAATGGAACACGCTCAAGTGAGCGGATATGGAGAGACCACATGAGTACATTCGTGGACTATCAAGGAAAAGTGGTACGCATAAGAGAGCAGACAGTGTACCAGAAGAAAGGGTACGAAGATCGCCACGCGTATCTGCGCGCACTGGCTCATACCAGTAAGGGATTACAGCTACTCATTGCGAGTAACGACACACATATCAGTAACATGGCTGCACTCCGATCAGATAAGGATCGCTTCACAGTGATCGAATGGAACACTTCCGGTCGGCAGGCCTCCAGGAGGAGCTTCAGGGCTATCAAGTCAGCTATACTCCACAGGAACTACATCCACATGGAGGGTGGAGGGAAGGTTCACATCTACGACAACCAACTGAGAGCGAGGGTATCATAGTGAGACATCCATTCGGCTGGGACCTCCCTCCGGGGGTTACTAACAGAATGATCGACGAGCAGGCTGGTGTCTACGACCACTGTGAGGTCTGCGGCGAAGCCGTGGACAACTGCATCTGCCCAGAGTGTCCAAAGTGTGGCTGTGTTGGAGATATGAGATGCTATAATGAGACACATGGACTCATTCCAACCTTCGAGCAGATACTAAGAAGAGACTGGAACGAGGCACTCATAGAACAGGAGAGTCGCCAAGAAGATGAAGCATATGAGGAGTACTACAGTCAATATGAGGGAGATGGAGAGTTCTCCATTCACGGAAGGTAGTACACTGCGGCCTGGGCGAGAGCCCAGTCCAGAGTGCACTACACACTCTCGACACGGCAGACGTATCTGCCAGGAGAAGTACATGAAGTGCAAGATGCTACTGGAGAAGGAAACAAAGGGAGCACTCCGATTTGCTGAGGTAGACGACAAGGGAGTGCAGGTAGAGCAAGGTGCTGCAACCATCGGCACACTGTATCTCCGCAAGTCCTCGTTCAAGGACGGGAAGTATCCCAAGGCCATCTCCGTCGAAGTCAAGCCGGTGTAGTAAAGTGGCGGACCAACCTAAGCTCATGGTCCGCTGTGTGAATTGCGGAGGTCGCTTTGATCGGCGCCTCCGCGTTCACTTTGATCGACATGGCAACTTTTATACTAACAGGTCGCCCATCGCAGTCCTCAACGTGCAGGATGATCGGGTAACTTATCAGTGTTTAGGTTGCCTCGACAAGGAGATTGCAAGAGAAGCAGAGCTATATCGACAACAGAATAGGAGACGCTTGTGAAACTTCTAGCCTGGATGAAGTTGTGGTGGTTGAAGTTCTGGAACCCCACCAAGTATCAAGATGTAGAGGCATTCCCTACTCCTCCACAGGTGGACTATGTAAAGAAGACTGAGGGCCGACCTGGAAGCAAGATTGCCAGGAAGGTCATGAAGGCCCGAGGACTTCCCTATCATGGAGAAGTATACCATACGGGAGAGCTCACAGAGTTGAACAGAGAACGGCAGCTTGATCGCCGTCTACGACACTTTACAGAAGGATAGCCATGACCAGTCTCATCATAACTGAGGAGCCAAATGGAGCTACACTTTGGCTACGTGATGATCGAGGATTGCACTTCCTTGAGCATCATCGAGATGGGTATAGGAGTGCAAAGCGAAGTATGGATAGTATCACAGAAGCAGTTCGTAGACAACGAGAAGAGGAGAAGTCATGTACTACGCAGCCGTCGTAGACCAAGTACCACTCCACGGACGTTCCATCAGTGTACGGCACACTCCTGAGGAGGTTATGGCAGTCGACCTCAAGGGAACCCATGCGCGGATAGTACCTATCCCAGACCACATAGTTGGCAATGAAGTCGCCATCCTTCGATGGGTCCGAGAGGCAGATCGGACAGGGAAGAGTGTACCTATAGGAGGCACTTCATGACCGGCGCAGCGTGTAAGGATTGCAGGTATATCTGGACAAGTGAGGTAGACACCAGTCTCCAGCGACAGTATGTCTGTCGAAGGTTCCCTCCAACAACTCACATACTCCCAGGACCTGGAGGACCTATCCAGACATTTATCTGGCCTATCGTAGGTTCAGTTGACTTCTGCGGGGAGTTCAAAGCTCATGACAAAGCTACGCATTGACATACCTCCAGACGTGATAGAGATTCTCGGCAGAGTCGGACCGAAGACAATAGATGAGGCTATCTGTCAGCTCGCTCGTTCCTATGATGCCTTCCTAGAAGACGCTGGTGAAGACGGGGGAGGGGGAACAGTTCAGATACCGCTGCCGGGAGACATGCCCTCGCAAGAGGACATTGACGCTATAATGGAGGGTGTAACACAGCCGGAACCTCCTGGAGAGGTAGTGGTGCAGAAGAAAAAGGGACCACCTATGGATAAGGATGGTCTTATCTCTATCATGTATCTCCAAAAGAAGAGGATACTCCTACCAGAGGACGACGTATTAGGAGTCCGATGCCAGGCTCTCCGAACTGTGCTAACAAAGACACCTGAGGACCTCTGGAGTAGCCCTGCTACTATAACACGAGTTGATAAGATATACGCAGAACTAGTAAGGAGGAAGAAATGAGTACCATCATACCAGCAGACACTCCCATCTTTCATATAGTCAAGTTATATCCACAATACTCCTTGCTTCTAACAGAGGACTTTGTCAGCATTACAGAGGCGGAGCGTATAGCAGGAATCTATGTGGATAGAGATGGAGTGAAGTGCATGATACTTCAGTGTCTAGCCACTGTCGAGCCAAGCAAATAAAAATTTGACAAGCAAGCGGCATTTCCGGTATCATGGCATTGTCCCATTTTGGGATTTTTCACTAA
>WNFI01022163.1_pt1 | contig 44032 bp, 95 predicted proteins | sample 5400471 | NCBI WGS metagenome assembly WNFI01 (sample SAMN13153348, study PRJNA577476) | soil metagenome | isolation source: 100 cm saprolite on Douglas fir-dominated hillslope | place: USA:California | collected 2013-09-17 | reverse complement strand
CAGGGCATTTATTTACGATCTTTATTGTTTACCTGTCCCGCCACAAGAAGGACAAGGAACGCCACGATTAGGACCCTGACCAAGACCAACGCAAATATAACAATCGGTTTTGACACCAGCGAGACTTACACCTGATTGGACACTATCACAGGGGTAGCTTCCATCGCTGCATATCTTTTCGTGAAAGTATTTTGCCTTCTCGTATGCCTCTTTCCTACTCCGAGCAATGATGACAAATTCGAGAGGGACGTTGTATTCTTTATCGACATCGGAATCGCATGCAATAAGGTGTTCCCAAGATACGTTTATTGCTGGAAAAACGTTATCGAATTGAACTGTAGCATAGTCAGTATCAATAGGCAGACCCGCACCGACTGGCAAACCTACTACCTCTCCATAGATCCATTTATTCTGCGGATCGGAATAGTATGAGACACGAGAACCGATAGCTATCAAACGGTTATATTTGTCGTTCATTTGATAATCTCCAATAGAGTTTCGAGGGCGACCGGAAAATAATCGTGAACATCAACCCCACAATTTATCATACGCTTGTTTACTTTCCACGCCTTATGAACGTGGCCATGTAGGAGCCAGCCACCGGTATCTTTTGGACGATATTCTGGGAACCTGGCCTCATGCTTACTATCTCCATTATTCAAGTAAGGAAGGTGATTAAGCAGGAATTTACCCTCGAAGTTTCTTACCTCTTGGTGTACGCTCTTAAATCCGTAATCAAGGTATCGTTTAGTTGCGACTTCGTATTTTTTATGCCTGATATGAGCACCGTCGTGGTTACCTACTACAATATGATGAGCAGCACCTTTCAACTGTGGCAAAATAAGTGGGACAAATTTCTCGTTAAGTGAGAAATCCCCGATATGCCAAACTTCATCGCTATCTTTTACTACCGAGTTATGACGCTCAATTAGGCCGCGATTCATGTCATCCACATCAACAAATGGGCGATCACAATACGTTGGCAGCAAGATATTCTTGTGTCCAAAATGTTGATCAGAAGTAAACCAAATAGTCATTTTTTACTGCATATCCTTGTAATCCTGTAACACAACAGACATTTTATATACCATCTCATCTGTCTCCGGGATGTATCTTACCTCAACCAGCTCTTTCTATATTATCCATATAGTCAATACCCTCGCAGATATCGGTTCCTGTCTCAACGGGTCTCTGGAACATTAGCGTTTCTGCTAATGTTGCTACGAGATTGTCCTCCACAAGCTGCACCACCGTAGGCTTTACGGCTATTTGTTTACGTCCTCTTGATTTAGAAATCTTGGTTATCGACTTCTTAACTACTACCTCTCCTCTTATTCCTCTTGCTTTAATTTCCTTTGCTGCTGTTACATCTGCATTTTCTGCATGACCACATTTAATACACTTAAACTCGCTTTGTGTTTTTCTGTTGTCTTTGCTTATGTGTTGACAGTTTGGGCAAGTTTGTGAGCTATATGCAGGAGGGACACTTACAAGTTTTCCTCCTCGCTCTTCTAGTTTATAACCAACTGTCCTGGCGAAAAGTCCCCAACCGCTGTCGAGAATTGCACGGTTTAATCCTGCCTTTTGTCTTACGTTCTTTCCAGGCTCTTCTACTGTCCCTTTTGCGCTTGCCGTCATATTCTTAACTTGCAGCTTCTCGATAACAATGGTGCCGTAATTTTTAGCGTAGTATAAGCTCTCGGTATTAATAAACACTTCTCTGCGTCTTGCTACCAACCTATTTAATCTTGCTACCTTCTTACGGGCTTTTTTCTGGTTGTTAGAACCTTTCTTTTTTCTGCTTACTTTTCTTTCGGCTCTTTTTATTCTCGGCTGTAACTCTGTCAAAAACCGAGGATTTTCTACCTGTCTGCCATTGGAGTCAGCTAACGTAAGCTTAACACCCCTATCTATACCAATAGTCTCGTTATTAACCGGTATGGGGTCTGAGATTTCAATTAGACATCTGGCAACCGCATACCACTCGTCTTGATTTCTCTTAATGTCCCAGCTTTTTACGGTTCCTTTTGTTGGTCTGTCGAGAATGATTTTAAGAGGACCGAGATTTACATACCTTGGGCTGTTAAAACGTAGCTTGCAGGCTCTTCTATCTCCGTCTATAATGTAAGGGACTGTAATGCTTGGTATATAGATATGCATTGAATCGCCTTTACGTTTCCAATGTGGCTGTTTTGCTAACCCCTTAAAACAAGCGTTCCAGGCCTTATCTAAATCTGCTAATATTTCCTGCCTTGCTTGACATTGTACTTCTGCTATCCAAGGGTATTCCGGTAGCAATTCTGTCATCTGTCTTTGTTGTTCGTAATTATTGATGAATTTACGCTCCTCTTTAGGCCGAGCTAACCCCATCAACCTCTGTTCGTTGCAGAGGTTCCATAAAAATCGCAATATACCCTCCCAATGTAAAAGAATAGCCTTCTGCTCGTCGGTTGGGTAAATCCGATATTTTAAGCTGCGTCTAATTTGCATCAACAACCAATATAACCATAGTAGTTATAGCTGTCAAGTGCCTTTTAGGATTTTATTACTCAATTTGATAGCTCTCGGAGACTCCCCAAGCGTCCTCAAATTTTAGGTGGTAGCAATTTTAAATTTTCCACCTTAATCCACTCTACTTGTTCTGGTGTGATCCTATATTGTCGAAAATTCCCCACTGGTGTTCGTCGTCGTAATTTGTTCTTGTGAATTGTATTTAAACTGCTATTAACGTGCTTGTAATTGCCTGGCTCTCGAATGGTTTTAGATACTACCAACCCGTATATATGCAATGTGTTTGATGTGTTATGTAGTTTGATCCCTTTAATATGTGCTGCATTCTCGTCATAAAACCTCGTATACCCGTCATCCAACTCTTCAATAGGTGTGTATGCTATCTTCTCCAAGCTATTCTTAAATGAAAGAACAAGCTCATTTCTTGCACGGATATCAAGTGGATCGATAAGAGACATTGACGATAATGCTACAATACTACTTCGGAGAGCAGCGTTGTATGACATATGGAAAACTATATTCTGGTCGGATAATTCTCCATGCTCATTACGATATCCCACAATTGACAAGAAAGTGCTATTCGGCCGAAGATTAGCAAGGGCAGCAACGAATGATTTTCGATCCATGCCCAAAGTATAACCACGGCCGAGCGAGATCGCAAGCCTTATCCGTTCAACTTGTGCGTTTTAACCATGTTCTATATAAGAATTAGATACTTGTTAATCTCTTCCTCATACTTTGCAAACTTCGGATTATACTTCTTATTATATTCAATTATGTCAGCGATCGAACTGTATGATATTTTACTTTGATATAGTAGAGCTTTAATAAGATTTGCTGCTACATTTAAATTCTTCTTCTCATATACCTTAATAACTGCATTCATAATAGAGGCTTCGATCACGGGAATGATCTTTAAGTCATTTAAGTTATCCGGTGGGCTAACTGATCCAACCGAAAGAACCTCAAATTCACTGTCTACAACCTTATATTCCCAACTGTATTCTGTAGGTGATGGTTTACTTCCGAGATACTTATGATACGATACACTGATAAACATATTCTATAACTCACCTAACATGTTGCTTTCTCATACCAACCCACATTAACTTACTACTAACACTTGTAAGAGTCATTTTGCAACCACATTCGTCACATTCAATTATCTCTCCTACTTTACACTGGTCATGGCACATCATAACATGCGACATACAACAAGTAAAAAGATTGCTATCACCAGAGAAATCTACGTCGAAATCACTTACTTTCATTTTTAACCGCATCTTTCCATCCACCATCATATACGGAATAGGTGTTGTATCCTTGTTCCCTACACCAAGCGCTTGCATCCCTAATAATCCCTTCTGTGACAACAAGTCTGTTCGCGATTTCATTGACAAAATCTATGGTCTCGAACTCAATTATCTTTGTATCCTCTGCTCCTTCAGCAATTTTTTCCTGCCCATACATAACGTCCATTAAGTTCTTATTCTGATATGGGTGAACAATATAAAATCGGTCCATTTATACCTCAACTTTCTCTATGAATTCAATTGCCGTATCTAATCCATCCTACAGTTGTTAAATAGAAAAGTAATACCAAACCATCCTACTTCTACGATTATGCATTTTTCGCAACAATCTCTATCTATTCCAAAAAACCATTTATTCGGCCTACACCATGCTCCTCTGCGATACCAAAATTCAATTCGCTTAAACAATCTAAATGTAGGACAAGCGTTACTCATTTCATCTCCTTAACAAGACAATAGCAGACTAACGTATTTAACAAGCGTGGGAATGTGGCTACAAATACAATCGGGACGGTCACTAAATCCGGTATTATCATCTATCAGCGAAAATCCAAAATCGTAATCCTCATTTTCATCGTCAACTGCCTGGACGCATACCCACCTTGACCCGCCAAACATATTATCGTGGTGCCTCTTTACTACATCAATAAACCAACAATTACCAATAGTAGGACCATCAGTTTTAACAGTTGCACCTTCAATACTCGACAATGCGGTAATAAGGTCTTGTATTCGTTCGGGTGTTGACATTATGCTTCTCCTATATGATATCCCACTCACACATCCAGCCGGTAGAACCATCCACGAATTTAACGAATACGCCAGGAAACTTACGCTTTAGAACCTTTACCTGCTGATATTCTTTGGCCAGCTCTTCCTATATTGTTTATATAGTCAATACCCTCGTAGATATTAGTTCCTGTCTCATCGGGTCTCTTAAACGTTGGGGTTTCTCCCAACGTTTCTATGAGATTGTCCTCCACAAGCTGCACTACCGTAGGCTTTACGGCTGTCTTTTTACGTCCTCTTGGTTTAGAAATCTTGGTTATCGATTTCTTGACTACTATCTCTCCTCTTACTCCTCTTACTCCTCTTGCTCCTATTTCCTTTGCTGCTGTTACGTCTGCATTCTCTGTATGATCGCACTTAACGCATTTAAATTCGCTTTGTGTTTTCCTGTTGTCTTTGCTTATATGACTACAAGCAGGACAAGTCTGTGAGGTGCGGTAAGGGTTAACATTTTTAAGTGTTCCTCCCCGCTCTTCTAATTTATAACCAACCGTTCTGTTAAACAAGCCCCAACCGCTGTCAAGAATTGCCTTATTCAGACCTGCTTTTTGTCTTACATTCTTACCAGGCTCTTCTATCGTTCCTTTTGCGCTTGCTGTCATATTCTTAACTTGCAACTTCTCGATAACAACCGTCCCGTAATTCTTGGCGTAATATAAGCTCTCGGTATTAATAAACACTTCTCTGCGTCTCGCCACCAACCTCTTTAGTCTTGCTACCTTTTTGCGGGCCTTTTTCTGGTTGTTAGAGCCTTTCTTTTTTCTGCTTACTTCTCTTTCGGCTCTCTTTATTCTCGGTTGTAGCTCTACCAAAAACCGAGGATTTTCTACCTGTCTACCATCCGAATCCGCTAATGCAAGCTTAACACCTCTATCTATACCAACTGTCTCGTTATTAACCGGTATAGGATCTGGGATTTCAATTAGACATCTGGCGGTTGCATACCACTCGTCTTGATTTCTCTTTATATCCCAGCTTTTTACTGTTCCTCTTGTTGGTCTGTCGAGAATGATCTTGAGAGGACCAAGATTTCTGTATGCTGGGCTGTTCTTGAATGAAAGTTTATACGTCTTTCCGCTACCATTTAATAGATATGGAAGAGTTAAACTTGGTATGTAGATATGCATTGAATCGCCTTTATGCTTCCAATGCGGTTGTTTTGCTAACCCCTTAAAACACCTACTCCAGGCCTTATCTAAATCTGCTAATATTTCAACTCTCGCTTGACATTGCACCTCTGCTATCCATGTATACTCTGATAGTAGATCTGTCATCTGTTTTTGCTGATCGTAGTTACTAACAAACTTCCTCTCCTCTTTAGACCGAGCTAACCCCATCAACCTCTGTTCATGACAAAGGTTCCATAAAAATCGCAATATACCCTCCCAACGTAAAAGAATAGTCTTTTGTTCGTCGGTTGGGTAAATCCGATATTTTAAGTTGCGTCTAATTTGCATCAATAGACAATATAACCATAGTAGTTATAGCTGTCAAGTGCCTTTTAGGATTTTATTATTCATTCGATAGTTCCTGTTCCTTCGTTTACCTTTATACGATTTCTTCTTCGCAATAAATGGATCAATAAACCTCTTACAATTTAGTGGTAGCGATTCGTATAACGCTTTCTCGGCCGGGTGAATGAGAAATAGCTGCTTGCCTCCCGTTCCAACTCTGGCATTATCAATTGTACGGTCTAAATAGTAATCTGCCCAACGCCGGAGAGCATCTAATAGTTGTTCGTCTTGTGTGTCGTTCATTTGCCTTTATCCTATATAACCATCAGTAGCCTCTGTGTCAATTGCCTTATCTAGAGTATCGCCGCGAGGTATGGGCGCGAGTGACTGTCCATTATATCTCGCCTAAAATGTGGAGTATCATCCCACCTAGAGTTATACCAGCTACAAAAAACCAAATTTTCCAAAAAGTAGTCATGCTATTCCTCTCTTTACTTACAAATAAGTACGCGCCCGTATGTTCCGCCCTTCTGATCTAGTAAGGCTCCGTTCTTTTGAATAACTCTTCGGACCAAGGCGTGAGCAATACTCCTGGATACAACTGTGCCAATTTGAAGCGCTACAGACAAAAGGTCTGCCGCCATATCACCGACGATATCCTCCTCTGCGTCCAACAGCCATTGTCGATTCTCATGGTCTAATTGCTCGATGACAGCCGCAATCTTACCCAAAGACTTCTGAGCATGTGCTAAACAATGTTTCAGTCTCCCTTCGTTATTGACAACCCACCACTTATTTTCTCCATAGGGAACAGTCCAAGGTTGTTCTGTTTGGGCTTGAAAAATTGTCAATTCTTCTGTTCTCATCTTTATACCTTTCCTGGTCAGTCATCCATAACTATTATATACCAATCTAAACCACAAAGTCAAACCCCGTCCATGATCTCTCCTCCTACATTTTCCCCTACTTGCCTTTATGCGAAACAGACCAAAAACGAGGTAAGCACTTAGGATCCATCACGTCAATAAAATGTTGTCGCCATCGTTGGATAAATGCATCAACGTCCGTAATCTTGCTAATAACAATCTCCCCCTGCGACATAACAACCGCCCTATCAATCTTAATGTTTGCTACTTCATCGATATCAATGTTTGCATCGGGTTGTAGCATTAGGTTGGATTTAATTCTTTCGATGATGTGTTCTCTACGTTCTGCCGGTATTTTGTCGCCTTGTTTAGTAAGGGTTAACGCTAATTGTCTTGCGCGAATTTTGTTGTCGTATTCTTTTTTACCCGTTACCCATACGCCTTCTACCGGGACATCATATTTCTGCGATAGTTCTGCCTTAAGTTTGTGTGCGTAAACCTCATACTTTTCATGACAAGTGTAGCATAAAAGAACGACGTCATGATGCGAACTCTCTTTGATTTCGCTTGGCATGTGACGACGAAAACAAATTGGAACTATATGATGCTTTGAGAGATCATATAGAGATCCGCAGCTAACACAAATATTAGAACGCTCTTGCAGATAAAATTGATCTCCGTAGAAACCCTTTCCTTTAGCCTTAAACGTAAGCTGTATCTCTAACGGTTCATTGTTAAGAACGGTTGCAAGATTTCGATCAATATACCAACATACACGTTTTTTACTGCAATAGAAAATAATATCGCCGTCCATATCCCTAACACGGCAATTCTCATACATATTCTTTTCGAGTATTGCTTTACTGCCCGTCATAAGCTTTAATCCTCACTACCAAATAGGTTCCAATTCCACAGCCCAAGACATAGAATTACCACCCTTTCACAGTACATAGGGGCATAAGTTTTGCTACCAAATGAGCAATATCAGAACCAACAATAGATTCAATTACTGGTGCTATTGGTTTATACGCATAGGGTGCTTCTTCCTTCCTACGTTTTTTTAGTTTTTCTATTATGTCTTTTCTCATTTGCATCTGAGGAGAATTAAAATCTATTGGGTTAACAATTCTTAATTGTTCGGTTTGGTTATCAAATATATTATCTGATACGTGTGAGGCTGCTCCCCTTGATAGCAACCTTCCAGCACCATGTGATGCACTTTCGAGCGCATCATCATTTCCCCGCCCAGTTAATAGATAACTTGCACTGCCCATTGAACCAGGAATTAAAACTGGTTTTCCCATCCAATCAGAATATTTAACTGGCCCTTCTGCCGGGGTGGCTCCTTTGCGGTGTAAATGGAATCCGTTTCTATTGAATACCAGATTATGTGGAGCATCATAAACTAATTTAGCAGAAAAATCACAACCAGTAGCTTCTTTGATTGCTTGTGCTGCCATTAGTCCAAGAAAAAGTCTATTGGCAAAAGCAAAATTCGCAGCGTTATACATACTATCGATATAGAAATCTCCCTCATTCTTATATTGCCCGCTTGTAGGTAAAATATAAAAATCATTTTTTGGGTGTTTAATGTCTTTGGGGAAGAGTTCTTTTGCCCTATCAACAAAATATCCGCCAACGGCATGACCCAAACCAACCGATCCAGAATGCACCATTATAGCTATGTTGTTTTTATAAACTCCGAGCTGTCTCGCGGTTTCTCCACAGAGTATGTTATCAATTCTTTGGATCTCAACAAAATGATTTGAGCCACCCACACACCCTATCTGGGGATCTCGGCTATCATTTTTCCCGGAGCTTTTTATAAACTTATCGAAACCGAAAATGCCAGCTGTATGGAATCCGCCGTGATTATGAATTGACTCCAAATCGTCGCGTTGAATTCTCGCATCGTAATTTTTATAAATACCCGTGTTTTCGTTATCCTTTATCGTATCAAGTAATCCCGGTAAGCCATCTCTTAATACGGCTTCTCTTTGCCGGGGAGACATTGGTATATTTCTTTTGCCCTGAAAGAAAAGTGCGCGAAGTCTTTTCTCAATATCTTCCCAATGACCATCAAGCTTATCGGCTGGAATATCGGTAGCAAGCAGCCTCATCCCGCAACAGATATCGTTTCCTATTGCTTTTGGGATGACAAAACCTTTCGCTTCAACAACCGTTCCGACTGGTACCCCCGATCCTTTGTGAAAGTCGGGAGTAAGAACAACTCTATTTATCTTTGCATCCTCACCAAAAAAATCCTTATCAACTCCACTTATATCACAAACAGCTCGATGAACATCAAGAAAATCGATAAGCTCAACAAAAGCTTCTTTATCAATAGCAACTTGTTCATTTGCAAACAAGCGAATATCGAGGCCGAGACTATTATCGACCATACAACAATTGTCGGTTATCCTTCTTATTGTATGCATTGCTACTTCTCTGTTCGATACCCAAGTAATTCTACCACGCTATCAATTGTCATATCACACAAATAGGATCTGATGTTCTTGGCTTTTTTAGCTCGAACGGCAAATAACGCACTTGTACATTTACATTTCCTACCAATGATTTCTAATGCGAATTCTTTTTGGGTCTCGATCGAAGAAACCTCATTATACAGCGTCTCAAGCTCAATAACTAATGCATCAAGACGGGATTTGGCTTCTAGGAGGATCGGTGAAAATTCTGGAAACGATGCTACAATTTCAGGAATTTCACTTTTAAGCACGACCTGAATTAATGCACGCCGACTATTTCCCAAGCTACTCTTCAAATGGTGTAAATGTACATACTCCAAGCTCTTTAGTTTTACCCTATTGAAATCCTTATCACACACGACGAAACCTTCACGCTCCAACGCTGATACCTTATTTGATGCAGCAATACACTCATCAAACGACGTAAACGGATGGCTGTCTACCTTCTTGCATTCAGGAAAATATGCATGAGCTTCTTCTAATGTAAGCTCTTTCAATGTAGCTAAATTCCTACCACCAAGCAACACGACGTGAGGTTCTAAATGACGAACCACAATTTTATTGTAGACGGAGCATAACTCGAAAAAAAACGAGCATCCGCAATTAGTTGATGGGAGCTTGTGTGTGAACGTTTTTAACCAGAGATCTCGAAAAGTAAATCCATAATCCCCGACCGGCCCATCACCAAAAGAACCACTAGTAGCAACTAACCACTTGTTATCGTATGGAAATATCTGAATCAACGAACCGTCTTCTTTGGTATAAACGAGAGCGGTATTCCAATCTATATGGTCAGCTAATGGCTCCCCAAAATTATGGAACTTCCGCATAGAGTAGCAGACAACATTCCAGTTATCACTACTATCAAGAACAATCCCTCGACACTCTTTTACAATCGGAACAGAGAAGTCGGAGTTTATTTGGTCATACTTAAGAAGAACAAGCCCCGTATATTCACTATGTCTTTTCACATCAATAGCATAGATCCGTGTAAGATCCTCTAACGAACCACCTTCACGGAGAAATTTTTGAACGTGTAGCATCAATTTGCTCATTCATCTAATGTAGGAATTTCTGCTTCTTCGTCGGCAAGATCCATTAGTTTTTTATCGATTTTAATTATCTCATCCCAGTTATTCTTTAACCACGGTATGCCACTATTACTCTTAACGTATTCTTTCCTCATATCAAGCCATATACGTTTCTTTTCAGTAATGGCAGCACGTTTAGATTTAATTGTAGCCGGATCATACTTATTATCATCCTCCATTTGGATTTTAACCAGACGCGCGGCAAGCCAAAAACTGCCAATCGTGACGGATGTAATACTGCCTATGATCGCTTCAATGATCATGATTACTTACCAACACACAACTTGGCGATATCCATATTATCAACACTCAACATACAATCAGCTTCATCCCTTGTCATCCTGTTAGAGCAGAAACCGAAAAACCTTTCCTCTTTACCAGTTTTTCGATAGTTTTCGTCCAACAAGATAATTGCCTCTAACAATTCCTTATCATTAATAGATTTGTCAGCATATAGGTTATTTGCTTGTATAGTGATAATGTGTGCATATACCGCAGTGCAATCATCAAATGTCGCAGCTTGTTTTGCCGGTGTTGGCTTTATGTGTGCGCAAGAAATTAGCATTAGGAAAATACATGCAGAAAACAACTTCATTTTTAATTCTCCGTTCTATGCGGTTTCCAATTATTCTTTAAGCTCTATTCCTTCATTCTCAAGCGCAATCCTCACATGATCATAAACATGTTCCGGATCGACATTAGATATCTTCGTTGCATCTACTACCTGTTTGAATACTAATTTATCTGATAATCGTGTTGCATGTATGTTATTCGCAAATTCAACACACTTTTCTACTACCCTCTTTGCAACGATCATAGTTCTAAATTCTGCCATAGATCTTAGATCGATTTTAGTCATTCCGAGGTCATTGTAATCGATGTAATGAATTGGCTCCATAAACTATATCTAACCCTCTTTATCTCGTAGTTTGTAGCAGGATTTTTAACACTTATAGAGACGTATGCGCATGTGTGTGGTTGTGTCGCATCTAATTATCTTGTGGTAGATATGTTTGAGAGGCATTTGATCGTTGTAAATTTAGGACTGATTTGAACGTTTGTCAATAGCGGCAAATCATAACCACATATACACACGTACACACAGATATATTTTATCCTGGGCCATCGTCAATCGTCAATCGTACCATACTTTCTTTTACTATATGTTAGTGGATCAAGAATTTCAAGTGGCTCATTTTTGGCTCTGGCACTTGGAATAAATTTAGCAAGTAGCTCATTTGTGGCACCTGGAATAAATTCAGTATCCGCAATTCTCGACATAGATTTGCTGCACATATGAAAAATCTCGTTCCTCGTGTCTCTACGGCAATCCATACACAAATACATATTACTGCACGTACGACATTTACAGCCCTTACAAGACGTAGAATGATCGTTTAGTTTATCGGCACACAATGGACAATACTGATGTTCGATACAATGGTTATGGAATTGTTTCTCCCAGGATTGTTTGTAGTCGTCGTAAATAGATTCGATTGTTGTTTCAGGTTCTTTCTTGTGTGAAAAGATCTGCCTAGCCCAATCAAAAACACTACTACCTTTTCTATCATCAATGTAACCAGACCTACCATTACCAGGGATAGGTCGAGATCTGTTGCCGATGTTTACAGTGCTCATATTTTATACTCACTGGTGTTTACGTCTTTGCTCTTCCACCATTTTGAACACATTTAGGACAGCATGCAGCGCAAGGTGATACGTTTCCACATACAAAACTCCAACCTTCGGGATGTTCTGCTACAGTTAGATTAACGTGCCGAATCCATTCGTTGCCAGGAAGTGTGTCGGTTATTTCTCCTACTTTTATCAGAATATCACATGTAGCATCATCGTCACATTTACCCTGATTCAGATAAGCGTAAAACCTTGGCCCATCACACTTCGCAATCCCTTTGATAAATACTGGCATATCTATTCTCCTCTTATCTCCACGTTTATATCACCTTACATTCCGGTCGCTTCCTAAAAAGTCGTCCAGGCTCATACCCATATACATATTTCATCGATGTAGGACCAAACGTAATATTAGGCGCCTCGGAAACACGGCAATCATAACGACGCAGACCACACCTCTTGCAAATCCACCCATTGTCCCACTTGTGTTTACTCACTTTTCTGTCCCAATGTATTGAAGTTTTTCCGCATCTTTACCATCAAACGTATTGTAGTATACCCGCGCACCTGTAGACACGCGCACTTGCATATAACACATATCACCAACGAAATACCCGCTTGCTTCCTCTAATCCGTTTCTCATCCAATATACCTCACTACCCACGCGCTCTCTCACACACTTTAATAGTCTACTCTTCGCTTCTTGGAGTGTTATTCTTGGGTTTTCATTTATCCAGGCAACAACGATTTTTTCTATGCGCGGATGTGGCTTAGTCTTTCCTTTTATCCAATTAGAGACGGTATGATAAGATACACCAATACCCTCCGCCAAATTATGTTTAACATCATTACTTGACCCAACATATAAGGAAACTATTTTAGTAAAAGACTTATCTGAATTCATTTTTTGCACTCCACATCATCATAATCAACAATTCCTTTACCTAATGGGGACGTCAAATCATACCTTTTGCCAGGTAGTAATACGTATGGTCGAGCGCAATCAACCACTTTCTTTGCTGCTTCTAATTGAATACGGAGAGACTTATTTTCATCTTCCATTTTAGCGAGGTTATCACTATCAGCTTGGAGTCTTCTTACTACTTTATTGAGAAACTGGTAATCGCAGCGTAGGAATTCACAAATGCTAGCTGCTATATCTAAAACCTCTTTCTCTACTTCGTTGGGGCCGATCATTTCCTACACTCCGCACAATAAGCAGCCTCTACTACAATAGGGCCATTCCACTTATCATGATTTCTCCAATCGGTTTTTAGCGCGTACAGGATTTGTTTTTCGGTTTCGTGAATTCCCGGACCCCAAACAGGAAGCATACATGTATCTCCAGGCCGCACAATCCACCAACCTATCCTATACCCTTTACTTGCCCAAAAGACTCGTGCAGATAGGCCTTTTCCAAGCAGTAGCATAGGAAAGATCGTACGCCAATTGTGATAACGTCGAAATGTATACCAAGCTAACTTTAGGCGTTCAACCAGTGGCATGTGGGAACGAATTATCATAGACACATCTCTTGACTTCCGTTTGATGGGTGTTATATTGTTGAGAGCTGAAACACAACCTTTACATACGCGAAAGAATTTTGGCATCTCTCACGGCTCGCCAAACATCCGCACTAATAAAATAAGGTGGAACAGGAGATTGTATCAATGCCAACAATGCAAGCTCGGAAGTATGAAAATCATCTCCGTAAATGTCCCAGAAATAACATTGCCTCGGCCCCTTGGAGTGACGGAGGAATGAGTAATATTCACTATTGAATTTAGGCAGCCGCACGACACATCTTGGCTGGTCTCCCTCACGAGCAAATGGTGCAACATAATTAGGAATGATTTCTGCTAACGTACGCCACTCATTATCAGCCACGCCCTCTGTACCTAAAAGAGCCTTGAGCAATTTGTCAACCGTAAATAAATTAGGATCGATCATTGTATTTTACTCCGTTTTCCGCAATAGATCACAACTCCGGTAATAATACATATTACAACAACGATACCAAGATTGATTTCGGTTGTCATCATTAGTGATTTATTCCGTTGGTTTGTGATGGCGCTTATTACAATCGTTTGAAATGCAATTACCACTCGGATCAACTTGAATTGGTCCGCAGCCTTCGCATATTACAACACTGCTTCTACCTCGAGCCCAGGATGCTTGTTTGGTAATATTCGCCAGGTCTTTGAAATCCTTGCCGAACAATTCAATAGAACATTGCTTACAGAAATCGGCCATTCTCTACCTACCTTTTCGTCGTGTGTAGTGAGGGAAAACAATATTCTCGGTACAAGTGCTTTCGACACGTCTTTGGTTTCCAATAGAACCTAGCAACAGACGAGGTTCCGGTTTCGGTGTCGAGTCCTTGTAGAGCACCGAGTAGGTTCCCCTCGCACCTCTCGCAACCGTTCGCAGATCGAGCAGTAGCACCCGGTAATCGGTCCAATTGTATGTGTGCAGCAATCTAGTTTTTTCATGGGCTCTTTTCGAGTCGTGCGCATTAGATTACACCTTTGATTCTTTCAAGACATGATCACGTGGGCCACATAACCGAACAACAGTACTGCCGCTGGTCGTAGGAGGTAGGAAAGCGCCTTTTCGGCCTTCTTACCAGCCTTGTCGCTTTGATCCGAGCCAACGCCTTTAGGACAAAGCGCCCGCACCATAAGAGCGAGACCGATTGCGTGAATGACGTCAAGTGTTGGCAGGCTTGGGAAAAGTGGAAGAATGAACCAGACCCAAAAAAGGGACATGATCCATCCGTCAACCATACACATAAGCGCTACTATGCCAATCACGCCTGCTAAACCAATGAGCATTGCAAAAAGCTGAATCATAATTCTCCTTTTCGTAAGGCGCGTATCAGGCCCGATCTAGATCTTACGCTTCTTACACGGACAATCGTACCGACATGTCCAGCCTCCAGACGGGTAGCTATCCCATTCCTGCCCCGGATGCCTCAGCTCTTGATCGATTGTGATCGCGATGCCAGCGATCACTACGAGATGGCTCAACAGCCAGACGATAGCGGTTTCAAGTATCGCGCGCATTAGAGCTGCTTCCCGCCTGCGACTTTCGTGAAGTCGAGGCGGCACTTCCGACATCGCCACCTGTCCTTGAAGTCGAGCGACTGGACCGGATCAAGCTCGCGATTGCAGTACGGGCAGACGGGCTCCTGTAGGACGACGACCGGCTCGATTTGTTGCGTGTTCATGGTCTCCTCCGACGCGCGCGCATAGGTATTAGTCCACCGCCCGCAATTACTCACACGCCCTTAGGCGCTTCTCCGTAGTCTTTCAGTGCCGCACGCGCATCGGCTCTCCGCCTGTCATCTGCGTCACCTTTTGCGATTGCGCGTAGCTTTACGAATACCTCGGTCGACGTCGCGGGCGTGTCGATACCGAATCGCTCAATTGCCTTACTCAAAATATTTCTTCTATCGTGCATGAGTTCCTCCGTTTGTGACGCGCGCGCATTAGATCCCATCTAGGCAGCGAAGTTTTGCGGCGTCACTAAGACCGGATATTCGGCGTTCAGGCGCAATCTTCGAGTCATGACGTCAGTCTCATATGCCTCAATTGCGCGCTCCACGAGACGGAATATCCTGTTGACTAAGTCTTGCTGTTCTTTTGTCATTTCGTTCATTGGCTTTTCCTTTTTTCTGGACGGCTATATCATAACGCTTCGGAAAATGCTCGTCAATGGTAGGTATTTCCCGATTTTTTACTTTATTTCTCCGGTCCCATTACACACGTCACAACCTATCGCATGTCCTCCACACTTACTGCACAAGGTCGGATCAATCTCCTCTAATAGTTATCAAGAACGTCTCCCAATCGAGAAAGTAATGCTGTCACAAACGGGTATGGCCCAGATTGATTAGTCGAACGCAGAGTTTCAAACGCATCTAATAGCGAGCTTTTGATCGTTAGGAACATTTCGGCGGTATCGAGTAATTCCGTCAGCTCTAATACTGTAAAACTCTGCTCCCTATTGTTTTCCATACGATTACGGAATTCTGCTATCTTTTCTTTAGCAATCATGTTTTTACCTTTTCTTCTGCTTCAATAGCCGCTTTTGCAAATGTAAATGCATCATCAATCGTTTTGATACCGGCTTGCTCAAAAACTACCTCTCCCGACTTCCTGACGAATAGCCAAATGCCATGATTGCCCGGAAGTAATGCTATAGTGTATTGGTGTTTCATTTACCTACTTCCAACTCCCAGCTATCAATCGCATCCCATAATGTTGCTTGCTCCGATAATCCGGTGTCTTGCGCGTATGTAGTTGCAAGTGCGCACAACGAATTACCAAGCCTACGTAATCGTTCGTTTTCTAACTGTAATCCCGTAAGATCTTCACTCTTCATAGGCTTACATATAACCATACGAACGCTGCCATCATCGCCCACAATGGCACATTCTCCATATTTGTCCGCCAATTCAATTGCATAAGAAGGATTAGCAGCATATTCAGCAATTGTTAGTTTCATATATGCATGCCTTTGATTGGGAACACTATCTCGATGTAACCAGCACTTCCGGGTGAGCTTGGTGTATACTCACTATATCCAGGTTCACCAGAGTATCCAAAATTGAAATTGATAGCGTCGGTGCCAAACTCTTCTGATAGTGCAATGATACTATGTAGCTTTATTTCACTCAATGCTCTCATCATTATTGATCTGCCAGTAATCTCGAACTTATGCAGACCACCGAGAACCTTCTCTGCACGTTCTCGTAAACCCTTTACAGTTGCCAAAATACGGGGGACAGGATCGATTTCAGAAAATGTCGCAGTCTCGAAGTAGTCGTCTTTGGGAGCATATTTCTTCTGATACCTAACCCATATTTGAGGATCATTATATATGTACCGGCGCCTAATACTCTCTTTAGTAATACGCCATACTTCTGTTGGAAATACGTTCGATATAGTGTAGTATCCTGGTTTCATTTTATTTACTTCCAAATGAGTTCTTTTGCCCGCCACCAAATTATTTTCAACCAAGAAGCAGTTGCAATTTTGATCAGATTTTTTGCTTCTTCCATTGTTATTAGGGACTTAGTATATGATTTATGAATATGCTCAATGCCCACATCTTGTAGCATCTTCCTTACAGTAGTGGGAGAAGCAATCAGGAGCAATTCAGCACAAGCAGGAACAGTAATCTCCACTTGCCTATTGAATTTCCACTCCTTTTCCAATCCTTTCATCGACCTCATTTTACAATCCTTTCCCTTAGCCTCATCAATCCATTATACAAGGTACGCATGCTTGTTCGTGTGTGCGTGCAGGATTTATCGATACATGTACAATGCTCAATCACAAACAATACGCCGGCAAGTTTTAGCTCTTTCAATATAGGGACAATGCCGGAGTAATATATGCTGAGTATTGTAGAGAATTTATCTGCTATATCCTCTTCCCCATTGTAGCAATCCTCAACATCAGAAAAAAGGTGATTGAGGTAGTCGCGCATAGCTGTAATAGGATCAATTTTCATAAACACCCTATATATCTCTATGGTACTCGTGGAAAGAACCAGTATTTTCTGGTGTCGTTCCCTTTGGTGTTTCATATACTACAACGGAGCTTCCTTCATAGTGTTGTGCGATTACTTGTGCTGCCTCGGATGTAAGGAAGAACAGTGCATGGTTATATAGGGGCGACCACATTCCCTGCCAATTTAGAAACTCGTTACCTAACTTGATGATAAAACCTTTCACAACACTAACCTCCATATATATTTGAAATGACGCTTGTTATTGAATGGAATGACAAGCTGAACCGCATGACGAACAATAATAACCGTTGCCCTCATATAACCATCTTCTTGTATGTAGTCTATACTGAATATTAGGTTGAAAAAACGCTTGGTCTTATATAGCCTAATGAATGCGCGATCTCCAATATATTTATCGTGGTTGATTTTCCATTGTAGCATACTATTTACCAGTAGTATTTCGCTTCTTCTCTCGCTCTTCATGGTGCTTATCACATAATGTAGACCACCATCCGTCTTTTCTACATTCACCCGGCTGCCCACATATCTCACAAATACGTTCGCTCATATATTCGGCCATGGCAATCGCACCACTCATATAGTCAGTTTGCTTTGTCATATAGAATCTGACGCCCGCAAATTTCTCTTTAGATTGAGCGCATTGAAACCCAGCGCGCTCCTCCTCCGGCATTCGTCCAATCGCATATTCTAACACACAACACAACGAATGCAACAGAGGGATCCAGCCTGTCGGAGCAGAGAAACCAGATCTTGGATACTCTCTAAATAGGTTGGGATATAACTTTTGGAAATCGTCAAACGTGCTCATACTTCTTTATATATCCTCATTGTATATTATTTCCTGAAAAACGCAATCGTAGTATCAATTAGATCACGCTTCTCACGTTCACGCTTTTCCACACGCATCCTTTCAAGTTGTGACTGGATATTCTTTGCTCGTGCTTTGGTTGCGTCGAGAGTTTCCTGTAGCTGCGATGGATCTAAATCACGTATACGACGAAAGAAGAATATCATAGAGTCATTCAAGCAAGAGTAATTATCTTGTTCAAAAATGTTGACTTCATTGATTGTTATTCCTAATGCGTGGTGCCCAAAATCAGCACGAGCATACCATAAACTCTCATAATCATCTGCTACTTCGGCTCGGCTTGGTATACTATTCGTATTGTTCCTACGATTGTGTTCAGGATGATTTGGATGAGCAACAAGCCAATCAGTATGATAGTTGACATATAGATCGTCAGGTGTCATCCCAATAAGCATTATGGTATCGTGACAGTTTCGGCAGTTATAATGTGAACTTCGCGCCCACTCAGTTTCATCAGCAGTAGTATCGGTGCAATCGTATTTGGTGCATGACGCAAATGGTAATGGAAGCTCCTTACCAGCATTTACAATATTTAGCATATAAACAACAATCTCGTGATGAAAGCTGCTAATTTTATTTCGTAATGTCTGCTCTGCCGAAAGTGTCTGTAAACGTTTGGAAGGAGCTACAATATCTACCTCATAATACCCTTTGATTTCAGTGTCTGGATGTTTGGTAAATACACGCTTTGCTACTTCGCTAATTTGCTTTTTAGTGGTAGTGAGTATAATATGTCCACGCTCGTCATAAGTCCACCAATGAAGAAGGAATCGACGCCCTCCGTATGGATAATATACATGTATGCTATCTTCGTTCACTACTCATCCTCAACATCGGACAACTGAAAATACTCGCAACCCATATGCTCAAATGTAAGTAAACCTGCTCGATTTGATTTTGATTGACAGCATACTCCCCAATCCATACCTACGTCACCTTCAAGTGGGTGAAAATGAATACATCCACTGCTACAATCAGGCTTGTTGTGGTTGTCGGTATCAGCCCCGGTTCTATAGGCTTCCTGATCGCGACAAACATCCCATAGTTGTAAATGTGTTGCCATTTGGATTAGTAATTTCTGCCAAAGCGCGGCCCGAATTGCAACAACAGCATAAGGACGATTGCGTGAATTGTCAAGATACCTTTACATCTGCTCTGTGGCCAGTGACCTCCATCGTCCACGAACAACCCGATCTTCGGCATCTCGTCCTCCAAAGCGTGCACGTTGGCGCGGCTTTAGTCCTCACGTGTACCTAGATGCACCGTCTCAAGCACCCTGAAGCAACGACCCACGTGCGTTGACTCCTCGAAGGCCACAACTACCGCCTCTAGCCCACGATCTGGATAAACGCGGGCTCGGTAGGAGCGTATAGCGGCCATCTGACGACCCGCGACCCATGCGCGGCACTCGGGCGTCGAAGGCAATCTCCATAGGTCATCTTCCGGCGGGTCCATCTCATCCTCCATAGCGCGCACGTTTAGACGGCCGATTCTGACGGCATTAGGTCCGTTACAGAAGCCCTATGAAGTGGCGGAAGCAAGCCCACATACCGCCGCCAATGTAGTGATTAGCGTATTTCAAGCAGAAACGACATTGACGAGCGCACATATATCTACTCGTCGTTATCTTCCCGAACATCTTCCCGATCCGCACGGGTCTGGTTAGTGCGCTCGACGTTACGAAAGCTCGGCTTACGGATCTTGAACTTCGCGTAAATCTTCGTTGTCTCCTGGCCCTCCGGAGGGATATTTGCCAAGAAAACCACCTCAAACCATGCACCAAGAGGAAGCGAAAAAACAATCATCTCACCGTATGAAGTTTCCTTTACCACTCCGTCAAGAACCAGTTGAGGATCATTCGTTCTACCACTTCTATGATTATGAATATTCTCGGGCATCTCAATTCTCCATGTGCAACATTATATTTGTCGCTTTTCTATCTATTCAACAAACCGCGGCATACACCAATATATGTCAACGGTAATCAAATCCAATACACAGGAATTTCATCGGCATCAAATACAAGATCGTACTCATCATCCATAAGAGTAATAATTTCGGGACAGCGCTTGATATGTCCGATAAACTGCTCCTCATTCTCCGATATATCAAACCACATTTCATCAGATCGAACAAATGATGTCTTGTGCGCGATCTCCCAATTCTGAATAGCAAACGTCAGCTCGGCTCTCGAAAAGTCAGTAAACATTTCTCATACTCCCTTTACTAATAATGGCTCTGGTAAATACAACGCATAAGCATACAGGCTAATAGAATGTATGCTACCCCAACACCGATAACAATAAACGCAACAACAAATGCTGATCTTTGTGCCATTGTCATCAACTCCCTCTAATGATAAGGATCGCGGGAGAGGAAGTCAAGGAACAAAGTTGTCGTCCATATCTCGATTTCCTTCGTGCCGTATCGTTCTGCGCGCCACGTTATTCACACCTCCCCACGTTTCCTGTGGTCCCGCACTCCCAATGCCACAAGCCGCGCTCGTCCGAATGGTACGGCTTTAGGAAGTCTACCTGGCGTCCGCAGTAACGACATTCGAACACGTCAGCCTGCTTCATAGTCCGATCGCCAGGTTGGTCCACCGGAACTTCTGTCGCATACTGTGGCACACATACATGCATTCCGGGCCCGTTGTCACCACAATCACGGCACTTCATGTTTCCCACCTTTCAAAGCGCGCATCAAAGGCCCAGTCTTCTCGCCCACCCGGTGAGTACGTCCGCGAGATAGACGCGTAGCGGGTACCCGGGCCGGTCATGTCGCGTTGCGTATGCCTGAAAGCACCTTGAGAGCATCTTCTTTCTCCTAGCGCGCACGTTGGTGCGACGTTCGTCCCTACCGTATCTCCACTTTCGGCTCAGGCTCCTCTGCGTCAGGGTCCGACAGCCACTCCTCTTTTGTGATGCCGAAGTCCTTAGTGGCACCGCAGCACCGGCACTTGAAGACGACGTGCTGCGTCTCCCCTGCGATCGAGTAACCGACTGCATCCCACTTGTTCCGGTCGGGTCGCTTCATATTCTCGTCTCCCTTCTCATCGCGCGCACTTTAGGTCACGTCCAGTGTCCATTGAAAAGTGCCGGTCTCTCCCGGCTTGTCACGCGTGTAGGTCGCGGCAGCGACGCGCTCAGCATGGCGGGCGAACCCTTTTGCCTACCAACTGCCTGCACCTGCGTTTGATGCGGCCCGGACCCGCCGCCAGTTTCGTCTGCCGACTCAGACGGAAAGATCCGGGTTGATTTTGGCTCGCGCGCATTAGATCAGACCTAATCTTCGGCGAATCCCGGGCGGCATCGTGTCCTGTCCGAGTAGGTTTCGGCGCCACCAATCTCGCTCTGCCGTCGCGCCAATCCAGCGCCCGACGCTCAGTCCAACGCAGAGCATCCCAAGCGCCAACATCAAATCACCCATGGTCTTCTCCTTTCCAACGTGCGCGCAATATGGCTCAGTATAAAAGCCCTAGAAAATGGCGGAAACATACCCACATGCCGCCACCTATGTAGTGGTTTCCGTCCTTCGGGCAGTAGTGACAGAGCATATTTTTAGCCGCTGCCCTTGTCGATGCCCACTTTCAGCAAACGACCATTAGAATATAGAAGAATCCGGTCGCCAGTGAGCCCCAACTTTGCTCTCAGCTCACGACGCAGCTGCACCTGACTTGATCTTGTGCCGGTAATTTCTCCGACCTTGTTTACTCCACCAACACCAGAGGCATCCTTCACATAGATTTCATACTTGCTAAACCGATCAACTTGCTTGGGCTTACTCGTCTTGACAGCATCAGGATCGTGCTTCCAAACCTTCTTACTATTCACATTTACGTATGCCATCTTGCAACTCCTACCTTTCGTCTTTATGCGCATCTTTATAATGTATGTAGAGCGAAAACATCAGATACATAGGATAGATAATACAAACTATAATACCAAACTCTGCAATAAACTTTACCACCTCATATATAGCAAATAACACCAAGATTACGAATATTCCAAGTGATGCATATGTAAGGTATAATGTCATTGTTTACTCCGACGAATTCTATTGGAAACTACTGTAAAAGTCGTTTTGTATGTCTTCCGCTTCCTTTTGCGTCATTGTGGGAAACGGCCGATCATATGCGATTGATATAATTCCATATTCGCAGATAGGACAGAAGTCGTCAGCCATAATCTCGTCATATATTTCCTTGGCTCGGGAAAGTGCGGCAGCCTCGGTAGTGTAAACGATGCTCTTACCATAATAAGAGACTCGCATAGCATCCGTTAGATTTTGTTGCCAACGTGAATCATCATCACAATTTTCGATAGCTTGTGCGTGGACTACTCGATATTCCTTATTTCCATCAATTGTAGGAAAGGACGCTACTGCTACACAATTATCGGCCGACATATATTACATCCTTTCGTCTCTAAACTATAACACCCTCTCTACTGCCTGTCAAGAACGTTCATGATCATTTCTTTGATGCATTCTTTATGGGAGAATGTGGTTTCGCTCCTCACACCCATATCCTTAGTAGTAGTAGTAATGGTATCAGGTAATATGTCTTCGGTTGTAGCAGATATCTTACCTTTACATACCGAACACTCATAGAAGAACTCACTCATGACCCGGATTCCCGTAGCTCTCAGCATCTCGGGCCCTCTTCTCCCAATAATCAGCGTTGCGTGCATTTTGTGCCGCGGTCTCAATCCAAGCAGCGGCGAATCTCCTCGCCTCGGCCAGCGTTCGAAGATTCTGAGCGTTCACTATCTCACGGGCCATCGTCCTGGTGTCACTATCAAGTTTACGCTGTTGGTCTGTGAGATTCATCGATTCTTGTGCCTTTTCATCTTATATTCATGCTTCATAGGTCTGTTCCGATACTTGACGAAAAGCTCTCATTCATGTGTTCCTTACTCACCCAAGAAATAACTACAAACCCAATATAAAAGATAATACATCCGACATCACACGGCACTCGCTCGAATAACCACTCATCCAGTCGATACCAAGATCCGGGCATCCATGTCATCTCAAAACGGCCAATCCTAATAGTATAGTCTTGTTGGTATTTGCGATGCTTGATGATTTCGTATACCATATTAGCCGCAAGGAGCAAGAAAGGTACTCCAATGACACACAGCGGGAACGAAAAACGTAGCCACATATACGCAGTAATACACGAAGAAATGAAACAAGCATATCGTAGGCGTTGAGCAATTTTTTCAAGTTTATCGATATCCATTTGACTTATTTCCTCGGACGAGCTAATTCTGAAATGAAGGCTTCTGAATGAGTATCGAAAATTGCGATTGGTCCGGATGCTTGTTCAAGATTTCTTCCATCTTCTTGCGGGTGAAAAGTAGAAGCCTGCCATCCTTTACTTCGGCCGTCGCAATGCCTTGGGTGCGCAAAAGTTCTGAGAGATATTCTGCTGCTTTATTTTCGTTTGACATTTTGATTATGATCCTTTATTTTCGAGTTGCGCGCATAACTGTCATATATATCTATCATCCTCGGAATTGAACACGGTCGGCTCCAGTGACACGTGCGTACGCCTTCTCAAGTTTCCATGGCTTACTGTACCATGGATCTCCTGGCCCCTGAAACGTCCCGTAGATAGTCTCGGTCCACCCAAAGGCCAACAATGTCAGTCGCATATAGTCTTTTGTCGGTGCGTGCATTAGATGAGGTATTCTGCTGCTTTATTTTTGGTATATGTATTTACGCCCGTCTGTCACTGCTTCTGCACGAGTAACAGACAAATTTTCCCGATAACGTATTAGGGCTTGCGTACTCATTGAAATCGTTACATCGAGCGCAACTTGCTCCTAATTCCTTCTTTACTGCAATCGGTTTCTCCTCAATTTTCTTTGCTGCAAGAAAGAGAGGAAGTGTATCTACGTCATTAGGAGATCTGGGTAATTGTGCGTGCAAAGGTATAAACGTAGTAGTAGAGGTGTACAAACAATATCCGCACATCGTATTACCAATAGCCGGATTCTGATTTAGCTTTGTAGGTATCGTGTGCGTCTTCATACCACATCTACTGCAATCAAACATAGAACCCCCTACATGGTCAATAATCGCAATACCGCAGCGGCCGATTCTTGTGTGAGACAAACTGCGAGTAAGTCAGCAAGAACAGGTTTATCCCAGCTTTCGGTTCTATAAGCATCAATGTAGTTTCCGTTGATGTTAGCACGAAGAACGGCAAAATGATCCTTCCCCCATGGAACTATACGAATGTCATTATTCATTTGCTTTTACATACCTTTACGTAGAAAATAGATAGCAACTGGTAAAACGATGTAAGTACAGTGTTCCTTGAAAAGCTATTTGTCGGTAGAGAACATGCTACTTCTTTGTCGAATTACCAGTTGCTTGGGGCCTGTTGATTGATAAGTAATCGCACAGCAGGCTAAAAATTTACGCCTTTAGAAATCCTTGCTCCGTCCTATACATTTTTTCTGCTTCCGCCACACTAACAAGACGTGGCAGATCGATAAACAACTTTGCGGCAGCTTTGGTCTTGAATGGGCCTATTGCCTTCTTTACCCACAACTGCTCCTCAACGCCAGGGTCACGAGTATTGACATAGAGGATAGTATTACTTGAACGAACAACGAAATGACGCTTCCGACGTGGACGACTCTTCTTTGCATCACTCACTTGTTCTTCTGTCAACTGCTTTGGAAGACCGTCAATATCAAGACCATTTTCGTCATAACCGTTCATGTTTTGTTTTCCTCCGACACTCTCATAGTAGTGATGATTTGTTGCAGTGTCAAGCCCCCACGAAAACTTATTGCAAACCGGCATCATTCAAAGAGCATGAATGCAAACTAAAGTATTGATTGATATCATCCATAGTGATATTTACATTACTCGAGATAGTAGGATACATCAGGTCATCTGGATCGGTGCTATGTTGCAGACCAAAGGCATGTCCAAACTCATGCATGATAATACCGGTCAGTACATTAGTATTCCATAACGTAGAGTTGTTGAGAGATCCGGCCAGATTGACGGAGATTTTACTGCTATGTGTGGTAGGATTTGGCCAAGTAGTAGCCCCTGAATATTGATAGGAACCCATGGAAATACAGATATTGTAGGTTCCTGATAATGGGCACGGGTCTGTAAAGGAAGTAGTAAACTCTACTCCCACTGCACTATTCCAGTCCTGTTCGGTGGAAACAATATTCTGTAATACACCATCAGTGATACAGTTTGGGTCCACATATACATGATAGCTACTAAGTGGGACGCCAGTATCACAGAGATCAATCCAACTCCTACCGCTAGCATCACCGAGTAGATCACTCCCACTACTACATGGAATACTAATAGAACCATTATCACTATTGACGCTACCACAAGAACATACTACTAACATTGGCAACAAATATATTCGTTTCATAAATATGTCCTCTATTAGATCCGGTTCATCTACGTTTTAGTACTGCAAGAAAGATAAGAACTACTGATGCAAGTACAACCAGAATAGTCCGATGCCATTTCTCTTGCCATGGTAGATCATATTCTTCCGGTATTGGCAATGTAATGAACATCGACGTACCACAGAAAATGAGGATAATGAATAATAGTGTCATGTTTTCTCATCCATTGAAAGAAGCCAACGAGTGGAGCGGGCATGCAACCGTTCCTGATCAATCTCGCAGGCTCCTTTCAATGAGCGAAAATATGAGCTGCCCATCTATCCTCACACAACAATTATGGCGTTGTGTCGAGGCTGCAATATCGAGACGGGTAGCTCAACCACCCTCAATATTGCTATGAAAGACCCAACGGCTAACTATAAGGCCAGCCGTTGGGAATCCCTATTTGCCGCTCTTCCTTTTAGCAGGAAAAGACCGGCGTATACTCGGTCAACATCTCCGGCTTGGCAACGCGCAGAGCAGTGCCATCCTTCGTTCGAAAGCTGCCCCACACGGTCGCAAAACCGTGCTTCGACTCCGGACCAAACCCGCGCATGGTCGGAATCGTATTGCTATCAAAAGCAACAAGCGAACCGTCCGACGAAAGCTTCCCGATGTAATGCTTCCCGGTATAGCCAGGAACAACCGGGCCTTCCGCTGACATCTCGACGACACGGCTCTTGAGATCAGAAAGAACCTCAATCTGCGCCGTAAGCTTCGCAGTGGCGGTTTTGTTCGCACCGTCAAGCTGCTTCTCAAGATCGGTAACCGTTGCAGTGATCGTTGCAACAGTCTCGTCAAAAGCCTTCGTTCGCGGCGACAAACGAGTGCGCTTCTCAGCTGCAACCGTCTCTTCCGTCGCCGTCTCACTCTGCATATTCTCGTCACTCATGATGTTTCTCTCCTTTGTTTTTGTGTCCCATCCCAATTATAGAGACGGGTTGTTAGTTGTCAAGATCGTTGTGTGCGTTTTTCGAATTAGGCCGCGGGAAGCTTGCTAATGGCGTCCTTGGAAAGCTCCCAGGCCTTCGCAAGGGTCCACGAAAAACTACGATCGAGTTTTGCCGAAATTTCCCGAATTTCGCTCACTGCAACCGCGCTCATATACAGGCTAACCTTCGTACCGTCACTCTTCTTGTTCTCGTCGCCCATGATGTTTTCTCCTCTTGTTTGTGTTTTTTGCTCGGACAGCATTCATTGTAAGTGCGCTGCCGAATGTGTCAAGCCCTTTTCGTCATATTCCGTCATCATCAACGATTAGGCAGGGTCAAGACCAGTTTTCCCAGTTGAAGGCTTCCACGACCTCATCATTTTCGACAACCAGGATTTCGTCAATCTCATCCATAGAAAGATGTTGCTTGTCACACACAACCTTACGAACACTATTTACGTCGTTGATATCTACCTCGCTTGACGTTGCAGTAAGGCTACAGGTAAACGGATCATTTGCCGTGCCATAACTAATTACGATAATCAGCATTTTTATATCTCCTTATTTAGTTCGTTCATAGTCTTTACTTTGCGAGCTTAGAATCAACTACCTTTGCCCCATCAGAAGCAGTGTCCGACAGAGTATGCAGAGCCGACCGAGCATAAGCCTTACTCTGGGCCGGCTCAAAATAAACATACATAGCAACGGCTCCAATAACAACTCCAAAAACGATCTTAGCCATTTGATTTCTCCTTTGTTTTTCGAGGACCCACTCACTATAAGCTGGTTACTCGCACTTGTCAACCACTAAAAACGATCAATCTTCCTCGTCATCTTCTCTCGGGTTGCACTGCCCTTCATGATCAATCTCTCTCGTGCAATTTAGCCCAAAACCAGCAGGCAGCCAACACAGCCCATAACTCCCCGGAGGTTCATACTTGCTATAATATTCATCTCTGCTATAATACCACGAACGAACATATCTCACACATTTACACCCCATACAATGCTTTTCATGTCCACTGTAGGCATCACAACTACAATTACAGCCATTTACGCAGGGAGCACGACCATAATAATGATCAAGGAACGGATGCCCACAAACACATTTAGGTTTGTATGATGTCTCCTCTACCATACATATAACATTTGATGTAGGAGATATATCTTTAGCACTTTCAAGTTTTGCATACAGATCTTTCCTTGCTTCGGGGGAGAGGCCTATAAAATATGCTCCTACATCCTCGCCAACGTAACTCAACCAGATAGCATTGATTACTAATTGTGTGATTGATGTCATATTAGCGGACCTTATAACCAAATGCAGTAAAAAGTAATATACCTACAACAGCACTCCAATTTAGTGCAGCGATGAATTGTGCGGTAACAGCAATATGGTGAGGGGAACTGTGCGATCGTGCGAGCCAAGTCCAGATTGTAGCAGAAATGATCCAAGGAGTTGTCGGTGTGTGCCATAGTCGTTTTAGAAGCTTCATTATACTACTCCTTTTATCGTTTTGTGCTATGTCTACTAAATACTACTTACAATCGCAGCATACATTATTAGTTGTTATGGCACCACATCTACATCTATTGTATCCAGTTGGTGTTTGGATATCGTATATAAGTTCTATCTCATCCATAAATATATACCAATTAGCTTTATCTTCCTGACAGTCGAATTTTATTCTCAGCTCTCCACTATCTTTACCAACTATTACACCAGATTTACCTACATATTTCCCAATAGCGGATTTTAGATTGGTATTCGATCGCAGTCTAACAAGTCTAATCCTGTCTCCTATATTATAATCAATCATCGCAACCCTTTATTACATTGTGGGCAGGGTTTACGACTTTTGCACTCATTATAGCCACAACCCGTAAGTATGCTACCTATACCTGACTGACATACATACTTACATCCAGAACACAATTCACAGCCACTACAATCGCAGCACACTCCATCAGGTTTGGATGTGATCGAGCCGCAAGAGCAGAATTTATATCCTTCTTGTAGTGTTGTTAGTTCTTCAAGCTTCTCTATGTAGAAATTCAATTCTTTGACTGTACAATTAGACATACCACATTTGTCAATATTTACAAATGCAAATCCTTTACCGTTATTATAAACTCCAGCATATATAACAGTTCCAGTATGTCCAGTATAATCATGTGACGCTATTCCCCCGTTTGTAAGTATGCGTACACGTGTGCCTTTAGTTATCATTCACTACTCCTACATTCGCAGCACATATAAGCTTGACCACTCCCTGAGAATAAACCTCTGCTTGTTACTGCCCCACACTTACAGTAACCATATCCGTCTTGTAAGTTGGTTATTACTTCGATATGGTGAAGATAGAAACCGAGGAAATTATAGCCGCCACACATCGATCCATCAGCATTACAGCTATCTATCTGTACGGCATAATGTTTGGCATACACATGAGCAACGGTTCCGGTATGCCCACTATAATCGTGATCCAATCCAACAGCTGAATTGGCAACGATTCTAACTCTTTGTCCTACATAAAACATCTCTCCCTCAACGTAATAATATATGTCGTCCCGCTGGCATCTAATTCAACAACTCCTCCTCAAAAAACTTGGCGTTCTTCTCGGTAACAAACATCATACCATCATTATCGAAACGACAAATTATTCGTATAGCATTTTCCTCGAATATTCTTCCCACTTGCGCCCTCATCTTATATCCATCTGGTAATGTGAGGATAACATGCATTCCTGGCTTCATATCCACGAGTTTCATTTGTAAAATCCCTTTCCTTACATCACAATTCGTTTACCAATAACGGCGGAGATTTCTGATTGACGACGCCCATTGAATGTATTATGCGCCACTACCTTACATCCAAGATCATACATCTCTCCACACTTCAATAGATCTTTATCCGAGAAGTATACAAACGTGTGATCTTGCGCGTCAACCATCGTGAAAATAAACTTGTCGGTCCATTCCTTACGTGTCTCAACTTTTACAGCAATCCTGATACAATCTCCGAGCTTACCATAGTGTTCGCCCAATGATGTATTAGAAGGAAGCATAATATTTCTCCGGTTGTTTTCTGGCTGTAGGTTTACGACCGAACGACGACGATCCTGCATTTGTTTTGATGCCTGTTCTGCCGCCCAAGCATTACAACGGGCAGCTGCTAATGCAATACGATCAGCAGTACGAGCATGTACTGATTCCTGTGATGTGGTGCGGTAAATACGAGCAGACTTGAACAACGGGTAAGACTTTTCCGAACCAGCCTTTTGGAAAATCGCAACACATCTAATTGCATCTTTCCCTACATCTCGTGCTATATCGCTGTTGATTGCAATACTGGTATAAATCTTTATCCAAATGTGTTGTAGGTGTTCCTTTACATATACTACTTCATTGTGGGAGGTAGTGCGATAGAAACCCTGATTGGCAAGAAAAGCTTCGAACACTGCGGAATCAATTTCGGTGTAATGCGGCATTGTAATCCTTTTTAGTTCTGAGTGCCGAAGGAGGGATTCGAACCCTCACGCTCTTTTTGAACGGCGAATTTTGAGTCCGCTGCGTCTGCCATTCCGCCACTTCGGCTTTGCTTCCCAATAACATAACACAAAGATAGGATGTTGTCAAGTGTTAGGCATCAGGCATTTTTACGATCGCCAAAAATCCTCCCATTCTCAACTTTTCTATCTGCTCTGCTACACGCTCACACCAACAATCTATTGCAGCATAATTACATACATTACGACAGTTTTCACCCTGGTAATGAGAGTATTCATTAGCTTTCCGGACAGTATAGATGTATGCAGAATCAACACGCATCATTTTTATACCTGTAAGTTTTCAGTGTGTAATACGAACGTCAAAAACTCTTTCCACACCTTCCACAATTTCATCCGATTCTAGCATAAGGACAATAAAAGTAGGATGCAGCGTTCTAACATCGAACAAACATTTTTCGGATGCCAACTGTCCGGCAAGAACGCGAGCCTTGAATTTGTGATCAGCCAAGCTATCAATATCGGGCTGAAATACAACACACGACATTGGCCCGATACCGCTAACAGAGAAGTGTGATTTGCCTGCGGGGAGGAGCATTGGAACCGCTTGGATATGTTGCGATTCGATAGTCGTTTGAGTGATGATGTCCTCTGCCGCCGCGGTTGACGAGAGCAGTAGTGTAGCAGCGACGATTCCGATTTGATATATGTTTTTCAATTGTCTTACTCCCTATGTGTTACTACTATCCTAACACCTTCCTATCGAGATGTCAAGTAGTATTCATTTGCATACATTCACAGCACATATCACTGTTTGATGTTATTGTCCCACATTTGCATACTATGTGGCCGGATGGAAGAGATGTAGGAATGATCTCAAATCGCCACATGAAGTAACCGCTACCAGGCTGATCTACGAGATAATACTTACCACCCTTTTCGTAAGATACATCATACACTTGCCCTACTATTAGATTATATCCTGGCCAAGTTTCTATACATCGAACTTGCATCATCTCTACACCCAATGCTTGTATTCGTAGTCTACTGTAATTTCTTCTCCCGCATCAATATCACGAATTGCAATCACATACGTTTTCCGTTTGTTTATCTTGATTTTAGCATTGGGTCTGTCGGCGTGGTTCATACCTCTGAAACCGCTATCAACAATATCAAGAAGATACATCTCACGTCTCTTTATGATATGAGCAGCGAATAGCCCGTTACCATGGATATTACTTGGTTGTACGATAAAAGGAGAGATTGTATCCATTTGTCAGACATCTCTATGGTAGTCACACATAACACGCTTTATACCACATTTGCATTCATCTTTCTCTATGTGTGGTAGAAGTGCACGCCAACATCTCTCCTCGTCGTCAATATCGGGAGCTGTGGGTTGTGCGGAGGTAATAGATCGAAGTGTAGTAGGTATATCACGTAATACCTCGAAGTCGGAAATATAGAACCTATGTCGTATTGAATCATCAGCAAGAACATAAATGTAGGTTGTACATACGTTAGTCCCTTCGTATATTTTACCTTGTGTCAGAAGACCTTCACGGGGACGAATACACATAGCATACATTTCAACACCTACTAATGTTAGTTTCCATCATATCCTACTGGTGTATATCCGTAATCAATTGTAAGTTCATCTCCTACAGTAATATTACGACGTGCGCGAAACATAAGCTCTCGGCGTCCTACATCCTGGTAAACATTCAGTGTGGGATGTCTGCTATGATTGAATAGTGAGCCGAAACCGAATGCAAGAGCGTGAGACCTACCGAAACTATATATGTATTGCTGTAAGATACCACGAGCATCCCGTAATCTAACTTCAACGATCGGAGAAATATGTACGACAGAACCACATCTATATTTGCGTTCTGCCACTATCCCTCTGCCTCGACCTGATATTTCTACAACCCTCATTTATATATCCATTTGTTTTTATGGGTGTTGCAGATAAGATTAGCAGTGTTATAATTTGAGATAGGTAGGTTTACTTACCTCGGAGTGCAGTCCGATACCTGCAACCTCAAAACGGCATACAATCGCAGCATAGACCGGAGACGTTAGTTGTGATAGTCCCGCACTTACAATATCTATGACCATCAGGAAGATCTGTTGCAGGAAGATCTATCACTAGGATGAAACGTCTCATTCTCCATCCACCCGACACCTCAACAAAATAGTAATGTCCGTTATACTCTTTACTAACCGTATATATCTTACCGGCTGTAATAAAATCGGTATAGTCATGATCATCAATACATTTTACTTTCATTGTACTATATCTCTCACATAAAAGAATGCTTGATTGCGCTCACAAGTGTTTATTCTGATGAGCGCTACAAACACACTTCTCACTGACAAGCCGGGAGATCACCATGTCCCGAGTTCCAGCTATCGAGTGCCGCAGCAAGTCCAACGGCAGCAACACTCAGGGGATTGCTCGGATCGTCGTGAAAATTGAAAGGCAGTACAATAACACTATTAGCACTGTCCACCCCAACGGTAGAAAGCCAACCCTGCGCCTGCGTGATCGTGGAAGCAATGAACGGATCATTATACCCGCCGTTCTCAATTGCAGCAATCAATTGATCAGCAAGAATCAGGCTGTCATCTCCATTTGTCGGCATTCCAAGAAGATTGAGACACGACAATTCACTATAGACCGTTCTTCCGAGGGTAACCGGAACAACAGGCCAATTTGCCGGATGTGTTGCATAATACCCGCGCGTTCGAACACATGTGGGAGCAGGCGCATCAACACCGGCATCCACTGAAGGCTGCCCAGCGTCTTCCACACTGCCAGCATCAACCGGAGGGCTGCCAGCATCGACCACAACCACCACATCCTCGCCCACACCCGAATCAGAAACGACAACATCGGCAACGGCAGAGCTATCGTCACCAACAACGACAACAACACTGCTATCATCGCTGCCGGAATCAGCAACGACAACACTGCCATCATCACCAACGACAACGACACCGCTACTCGAGGAGCTGCTACCAGACGAAGATCCGCTCTCAACGGAACCGTCATCTCCCACATTGCCCGAAGAACTACCACCGTCATTCAAGGTAACAGGACCATTCATCGGCCCACCTAAACAGCCAATCGTGTCACTCATCACACAACCAACACCACCGCTGCTATTGGGCGTAAGAGTAAGACCACCATCGCTTTTGTGTTGGGGACCATGACCGTTACTCGTAGCAGCAGCAGAACCGCAACCCGTAGCAAAGAGAACCGCAGAGAAAATCAGAGAAAGCTTCATTTTTGTTTACCAGCCTTTATTTTTGTTTGTTGTTTATAGATCAATTCCGGCACTTACTATAAGCACGACCAACAAGATTGTCAAGCATGTATATCAAACTGTATACAAATGCTCACATCCGTTCGTCTTACTTATAGGATTGAGCTTATCGCAGTCTGACAGATTTATCTCCTGCACAATCACACAACGGATCACCAAAAACACAACGGCAGCTATTGGGATCGTTCTTTTCCATTTCCTCATATGGGTTATCGATTTTTGGCTCAGGCGTTGTGTCGGCGTATGGGTCCTCAAACACACCATTTCGCGTAGGCAGACCCTGATTGCTATCCTGAATAGACCAGTCAGAAATAATGATTGCAGCGTTGTTCGTTTTGAGTGATACGCTGTGAGACTGTGGGAAATGAGCACACCCGGAAAGAAGCATGAGGAAAACTAACTTGTATGTATTCACGTGTCTACTCACCCTTCGCTCGGAACATAATATAGGTCTGGATCTTGTACGTATTCTTGATCCCGAAACTCTCCACCAGGCCACTCATATAATCCACTATATGCCATTAGCTGCCCATAGTTATCGATATCTATATTGCCAGCACGAATCTCGTCAGCAAAATACTCAAGTGCTTGTGCGCGTGTGTAGGTTTTCATCTCAGTTATCTCCTATACAAGAATGAACAATGCAATCGGTTGTATCTTCGGAACACAAACAACGCATATCCGGCAGATCAAACAACTTGTCGGGAAGAGTCGAGCTGTTATCAGGTTGCAGCCGATCGATCTGCGCCGGAATGTCAAGACCGAAAAGTAGTACAACGGTTTTCATTTATAAACCCTATGTATCTTGAGCGGAATCAAAAACCCAAAAGTTAGAATGCTACCCAATAGATATCCGAGTAGGAAAATACCGGGAGGGCTTTGATACCACATCACGTGTTTACGAGCAAGCGTTTACCCAGCCACACGGTGAGTGATGCGGGCTTCATTTTACCGCCAATCATAAATGGTCTGACTCGTGTGATCCAAAGTGGTCCCACCCTGAGCTGCCAATAATTCTTTTGTCGAATAAACATCTAAATTCTCTTTTCTAGTGGTACAGGATTTCGTGATCGGATAAGAAAACGTGGTGCGCCTAATCTCTGATAGGTCACACCACGGGGTTATAAGTAGCGCTTTACCTATAACAACTCTACCAATATTGAATAGCGCCTTATTTGGTAGATCATTTTTTAGAAGAGCAAAGTCCCAAGACACTCAACAGCATCAGCCATGTCGATTCATGCGTCCGATTTCGTTATGATATCGGGGGACAAAAGTTTATATTTAGGATGCCAGAACTTCCTTCACCGCGTCAGCAAGCTCTTCCGCTCGACGTTCCGCAGCACGCTTCGCTCGTCGGCTCTTGTTCGCTCCGGGCACAACAGGCTTGGGAGGCTCGGGAGTCCAGGGAACAAAACCGATACGTGCATTGCTCAACAGGCTCGTAGGAATCAATGCGGTTCCAACGAATCGAGGCGAGTTTCCGTCGAGAAAGAAAACCCTCACCCGATTATCTCGACCCTCAACATTTCCAACTTCGACCAGGCGAGTCTTGTCCATCGTGTCAACCAGATATGCCATTTGCTGTATCTCCTTGTGTGCTTGTAATGTAAGTCGTATGTTTCATGTTGTCAAGTGGTGATCTGTTAGTAGGGTTTCGACCACCATTCTTGCATGTAGGTAAGAGCTTCCGCTTCCGAGGAAAAAGTGTGCTCTTCGGAAACCATGTCAGAAGCCGCAATACAAGTAATCTGTTGGGCGGAAGGATCACCATCCCGCACATAGTCAAAGGAAGCAATCCGAACCAGATATACCTCCTTTTCAACCAAGGTAGGTCCGAGTCGTGGATCAGGTGACTGCAAGTAGAGAAAGGGCATCTTGGTAATCATGTGTTTCTCCATTAGAAGGAATTTGGCATTAGTGGGCACAGAGGCTCGAAGAACAAACGCACCTTGCCATTATATGCTTTGAAGGCGGCAGCCATACCTGTGCTACAATCCCCCACAAGAAGAGCCTTTCGAATACAGGTATCGATTGCATCCGCCGCCCAATCTTCTCCCGTACAAGCAGGATTATGTTGAACGATGAGATCAACTATTCGATCGTAATGCTTGGGATTTACGCACTTACTGCGATAGTGTTCGTCGTACATGATATTACCTATATGACTGGGATCGGAAACTTGATCAGTCTTTCAACCACATCAACTGATCCAATCGGTCTTCCTGCTCCTGCTGCCGGATAGAACGATCGATACTGAATTTCAGGTTCTCGCAATGGTCCGTTGAAACGTGTGCCTTCGTGCTTCGAGCAGGCATTTGGTGAACGACACAACCCGAGAGAAGGACGATTGGAAGAACGATTGTTAGAGCTTTCATTTGTGAGTTTTCCTTTGTTTTTTCAATATACGTATCAAAAGTCCGATGTCAAATCGATTTCTATGTTGATCTGCGTGCATGTGTGTGTTCATATGATCCTACCCATAATGTAGTCTATGAACCACATTACAGACAGAAAACATAATCCCCAGGTAGTAGCTGTTATCAGAAGGACCAACCAGCCTTTCAAGAGATATTACCTACACGTAGTTTTATCATGTCAGATACCGAGCTTCATATCAGATCTCCTCACGAAGTATTCTACGTTCCATCTCTTTTACTCGCCGAAGTCTCCTGTCCCGAAATATTTGTTTTCGACCTACACCTGCAACGATCATCATATGTGCAATAGCGTTCCGTTGTTTGGGTTTCGGCGCCTTCATAGAACTAATATATACACTGCATAACGTTCTGTCAAGTAGTATTCTTTTCCATACACTCGCAGCATTTGTCGGAGTTTGCCGTTATCGCACCACATCGGCAATATTTCCAACCCTGCATCAAGTTATCAGAAAGAACAATGAACCTGTAATGCGGATAATAATGTTCACGCTTATCTATCGGAGTAAAGATAGCATATTCCATTCCATTATCACGCAATACTTCATACACCTCTCCATTCTTTATGTAGGAACAATTATATCCATCTACCACCTTTACTCTCATGGAATACACCTACATTCCGTTTGAGACCAGACCTTTTGCACGTATACGCTATCCAACATATAGCTGTCACCGCTGCCCTGGCAAAGATCACCAATTTCCTGCCCGTCGCTGTTGCTATATCCACCAATATAGGAATCCGTTGCTGCCTCATGGATCTCGTGGGATAGCACAATATTGAGAACATTGATGTCAGTATTGTAGTCTACCACACTGTATACAACATTATCAATTAGGTAATGATGCCCGTTGTAACCTTTAGCAATATCATCGGTGCTTGTAGTCGTTGATGGTAGCATTATTGCATACAGAGAATTACTATCCGGTTGTGGAAGGGTTCCGTTGCTTATCTCGGATTTCAGCTCTGTTTGCAAATCAACTTCGCTAATGGGGCCAACAGGAAGCTTGGTGTTGGAATAGTAGACACCCGACAAGCTCCCATCACCGATACCGTATTCCGACAGCGGCTGCCAGAAATTGTGATCGGCAGCAAGTGTCTTCCAAGCGTTCGAAAGCTTCGTGGAAACATTACTGTCATACTTACCCCAAAAGATAAGACTGATGTGAGGATGTGTAAGTAGAAATGCGTATGGATATGCACTCACGTTTACGACCGAACCACCGCCATCCGCAGCTCCATCATAAAACATACAAGCCGGAAAGACGCTAGTAGTCGTATGAAAGTCTCCTCCACTACTAGCCCCTGAGCAGCCAATGAGGAATGGTGCGAGGATAATATGTTTGTAGGAGGACTTCATTTTGATGCTTCCGTGCTGAGTCGTTCTGCTTTCTTTGCCATTGACCTTTGCTTCATACCTCTCATACCACCGAACACATTTGGTGCCTTGGGTTTCGGTGTGCGCAGATCGGTTGATAGCAGACAACCGCACGGACTGTAGTCATCAAGCTCGGATCCACAATCTTGACAGGTATTCATTACATTACCTCACGTTTAGGTGTGAATGCTCATATGTGTGGGAAAGACATACATTAGTTCCCTGTAGTTATCCCGTTAGAGCGACGGGCAGGATGTATGTCTTTCCGCCACACACGAAGTTACACGAGTATATGGCGGTTATCTTACAGATCCTTACACCTCGATTAGCTTCTTGCCCACTTTCCTTGCCCCGCGAATGAAGTTGGTCGGGCGCACGGTCACGCCACCATTGACAACATCTTCCACTTCCACATCCCGAGTGACAAGAGTAAGCTCGGTTCCGTTACGCTTGAGCTTCCTCTCGGGCTTCACTGATTCGATGATAAGGCCCACCAAATCGCTCTTTGCACGATAGGCCTTTTCCAGCTCGACCTTGAGAGCAACATGCTTCTCCTCGGCCGCATCATACAACGCAAACAGTTCCTTGAGATCCATTTTTCTACTCCAACCTTTCTTGTCTTTTACTATAAGGCTGACATCCTAATTTGTCAACCCAATCGCATCAATCTTTTCTTATAGCAGGGAAACCTACAGTGTGCGTAAAAGGCTGCATTGATACACTTTTTACGTGCGGATTGTTTAGATCGGGGCGTAAAACTGACATCAACCGTTTTCTCTTACTCGTACATACTCCTGATTGTATGTCCTTGCACTATAGGTTTCCCTGCTATATAAAGATACAGTTTATTCGTGCTTGAGAGAAAGACCTACAGTGTATGTGCTTGTCTTCGGCCTTTAGTATAAATACAACCGGCGCGAATTAGCATCTTGCGATAACTACACTGTAAGTCTTTCTGCCACACATGAATGGCAGTACTGTAAGATAATGTAAGTAGATAAGGATGTTGGTCGCACAAAATGCCTGCCCATCCTACATCTGTTTATCCTGTGGCAGTTCACTGACCAAACAGAGATAAGATTAGTGCCCACGAATGACTGAGTAGCCGCGCAAAAGATCACTAATGAACCGAGCATCGTAGTTGAGCTTATCTACCATACTTCCAGCCCCAGGATTGAGCACAAGTGGATGAAATTGGCGCGCTAAACGGTCGGCCTCTTGACGGGCATCATTCTCACATCGACGCAGATAATCATGCAGCGCGCTCATCAGGACACCGGCTTCTTGCTCTTCCGAACGCGCGGCTTGTCGACGCTTGCGGGAACCTTCTTGCTTGCACGGATCGCTGCTCCCACGTCACCCCAGGAAACGCCCTTTGACGGAACGATTGCATTCCCCTCCGTGTCGCAAACGGTGAACATACGACCGCTTTTGAGAATCCGGTTGAAATCCTTCGATCCGATCCTTGTCAACCGAGACTTCGCCGGCTGCGTATGATTCGGGATGGAAGAAACGTGCAGAACGATTTGTGATGCACCGCTGAGGTTCATTTGTTTTCTCCGTGTTTTCGACTTCGGTTGTTGTAATAAGACGCAAATCTAATTGTGCAAGGGCATCCGCTTTGATTGCAGCCGAAAGATACGAGGCTGGATGCTAAAGTAGTGAAACCTATTCTAATGTATGTGTATGTGTGTCCTTGTCCATCTCTTGTCATTGGGATGCTGATTGTCGGGCAGAGGTGCGGATGCCAATTGCTCGAACAAGATTTAGATATGAGACGTCTTTGCTACGTCCCTGCTATGTCGACCTACCCGCGCACCAAACGAGTAATAAAACTATCCTGCACCAATGATGTAGGTAGATCTCCCACAAAAATGCAGCAAACCACAACTTTCAAGTCGACAAAGAGGAAGGGGGAAGGGATCAGAAGGGATGGGGGATGGTCTTTCTTCCACAGCTACAACAGTAATATAGTTTCCTCCTACACGAATATTATTACTGTCCTATTCTCCTACATCCATCTATGCAGTAAGATTCCGACCTCAATGAACACACATGCAGCTATGACACAATGCGTAAAGATCTTTTCTCCAACCTCTTGACGATATACAGCACAAACAATACAGCGAGAATTGAAATGTGTCATTGTGTGTAGGAATATTCTCAGTTTCCAATACATAAATCAATTCCTCTATGCCGGAATAAAACCTTTTGCAAGCGTCTGTAACCATTCGGGAATTCTGTATTCAGCATCAGCATACAAATCTAACGAATCGCAGCACTTCTCTGCAAGTTCTTGGCTCGTAATAAATTCGTGGCTGTGTGCTTTGGCCCAACCCGTCGCACGATGCCTGTTACGTTGCGTGTCATTCTCAGGTGTTTTCAATTGTTTATCCCTTCCTTCTTGATGATCCAGCAGTTTTTACGTGTATTCTCGTACACTTCAAGACATCTGTTACCTCTATCATTAGCAATAATACATCCACCCCATTCATCTCTACCTAACGACAGAAGACCATAATTCAGCAGACGTCGTTGTATACCAGAGAAATTGGGTGGAAGTGGTAGATCGGATCCGCTGTCATGTGATCCTTTACGATGGTATGCAAGTATGCGTGCTTCTCCCCAACGTAGCTTATCGTAGTTCATTTCTTACCATCTCTTACAGCCTTTACATATTTCATTTGTAGGAGAATACTTTCATATACTGCAATGTGGGCTGTTAGATCACCAGGTGGAATTTCGTGGGCACCTTCTGAACAGCTCGCACACATACCTACATCTCCTACTGGTATATTATTTTTCTCACTATCGCACCCACACGGACAGATACATTGATGTGAGTTGATGTCGCATTCTGATTCCATTGTCATTCCTTTTCGGTTGGTGTAGGATATTCTGCCCAATCATCCGGCTCATAACCAGCAGGATATTGATCATCTGGAAATGTCTGAGCTTTACGATCTATATCCCAGCTACCATTACGCATATGTTCTTGTAGTTGGATATCGTAGTTTAGCTCTTCTTGTGGGAGGATATCGCAATCACAACAATTATACTGTGAGTCTATGTAGTCATCATACGCACGCTGTTCTTCTTTGATGCTCGGTCCTCCCCACTTTCCGCCACACTTGACACACTTCTCATGGGCGATCACTTTTTGCAAATATCGGCAATCGTCACAGATATAACCCAAACACCCACATCCGATTTTGATCGCCGTTGTATCATTGCTTTCATGGCAGGCACAACAGATATTGATTTTAGGCATTCGTCAGCTCTTCCGTTGCGTTGTTTTTGAGACTGCCTGCCAATCGTAATGCCGACCCGAGGAAAATGCAAATATCTTCCCAGGACAGAACTTGCTCCTCTGCCGTTAGATCCATGTCTTTCGCCGAATCAAACCGGGAAAGGGAGAGGATAAGAGCCGCACGAAACAATTCTTCCGATCGGTCGAGTTTCATTGTAAATCTCCGTGTATGTGTGTATATGTGTTTCTATCCTTATTCAAACCCACAATGTATTAGATCATGGGGTTGAGAAAGACAAGAACTTACTTTACCAGATATAGACTTTCGCGGGCCCTGGTAATCGCGACATACATTACGTTATCTTCCTGGGATCCTTTGCATTTGAACGTCTTTGAGAGTAGCCAGACACGGTTTCGCTCTAGTCCCTTCGATTTGTGTGCGGTAAGGAAAACAACCTTCGCACCTTCATCCTCATCAGAAAACATATTCTCTATATGTAGTTTTACGTCCTCCAATGTATTACGACCCTCACAAAGAACGACAAGGCAATCCGCTTTGTCTACAATGTGATCGCATGTCTTATTACGTGCGATAAGACGTTCACATTCGGTATTCTTCCAGTTGTCCAGCCAAGTAAGAAAGTCTACCACATTAGAAGCATTTGAACGCTTGATCATGTATGTGAGGTTCTTACCCAGATCCTTCCCGAGAACGCTTGCCTTGCGACCTTGCTTGATTAGCTCTAGGCAATATCCCACAAGAGGCGCATTGACACGGGAGATAACGAAGTCTCCCGGGGCTGCATTATCTATCATCTCCTGTTCGGTCTTATCAGCTATCTCACCTTCAGGGTTCATGTGTGCAGCTTCATACTCTGGCACATACTGCTGGGCGAGTGCTACAATGATCTTACCACAGCGATATGTAGTTGTAAGTGGGAGCGTGTGTGCATTCAGACGGTCGCTAATCGTCTGCATCGCTTGCTCGTCAGCTCCCGTAAATCCAAACACGGCCTGAAATTTATCACCGACAGATACAACCTTCCCACCTGGCTTGACTGCACGCAATGCCAATTCAATACGAGCGGGCGAAAGATCTTGTGCCTCATCCAAAAATACGTATTCAAACTGCGGGACATTCAGATTGTTTTTGATGACAAGCCAAATCATGTCGTCAAATTCCACATTCATGTATTGCTTGGCAGACAATTCCAGACCTTTCAATACATTGGATGCAAAAACCTCCTCGTTCATATCCCCATATTCAATCTCGTGCTTATCGCAGGCTGTAAGAACTTCCTCAACGGTTTCGCATAGATACCCCTTCGCAAGCGACATTGCCTTACAGAAGAAATATCGAAGCTCAATTTTCTCGTCTTCCGGCCCGAGGAGAGCTTGTGCGATATTCCGAGACTTCTCCCCATAGCCATCCACATTCACCTTGCCATACTTCTTTTTCAGCACATTGAGGCCGAACGCATGGCATGTACGCACCTCTATGTCCTCATCACACTTGCTTCCCGTGCATTCCGAGACGCAAAGATTAGGTAAAGCACGCTCTTACATGACGATACCTTTCGCATGGCATCAACGATCGTGGCTGTCTTGCCCGTTCCCGCTAATGCCTGTACGATTAGATGCCCCCTGTTTGAAAGCACGTCATGAAAGATAGCATCCTGTTGCATACTTGGTGACATAATGGGCTTGTACGCACTACCCCTTACAACCTGTATGCCTTTCTTCCAATTAGGATTCCAGCCATTGCGACGCGGTTTGGTATTGCGCGCTAGATCCTGCTGTTCCCTGTACCCGTATCCTTTTCCGCTGTATGACATTGTTCCTCTTTTCTTCTACTTCGGAGGTTTTACTGCGTTGCTGCTGCTGTAGTCATTCATAGGATAGTTCCTCCTATGTGTCGGTCAAACCTACACTACTCTAGCTTATCACCCACTTGGACACACCCAGCCCATTTGTAGTTATTTCCACTTACCCGGGCGCACCAAGCTTCTTATCTGCTTCATGTAGGTTTGACCACCACACAGGAATAATTTCCCCTTCTTGCTTCGGAGGGTTTACTGAATATAGCACACCTAATATCGGATGCAAGATAAAAATTGCTGTAAGTCTAACTCATTTGTTTTTATCGGTGTTGCAGATAAGATCCTGCGATGCTACATTGTGAGATAGGTGAGTTTTTGCAAGGCTATTCTTATTGCTCGGTACGCCGAGACTCTTATGTTTCACGACATGTTTCGCCGTTGGGTTAGTATCGATTACAATACCATTTACAGCAGGAAACTTACCACATTTCATCTCTTTGGACATATCTACCACAACGCCAAGCACACTTCTACCATCTCGGGAAAAGAACTCCATTTCGGCTCCAATACTATGATCTCCCAAAATATCCGACATGGGGACAACCTCGACATATCGGCCCCAATCATTGCATGTGTGTATCGTTGTAAGTTTGGAAACGAGGATCTGGAACATTGTAATATCTCTCTTTCTTTTACTGCTGTTGTAGCTTATTGACATCCACGTATACACAAATACACGTGAATGTAGTATAAGCTCCCATTACTTCTTGAACGTAGGGTATTCTGCTCCAACGTATTCAACTTGGCGCTTGGGTGGAGTTTTCATGCATGTAACCCAAGCTTCAATACATCCTTCTCCTTCGGGATTGCGCTTCAAGAATACCCACCCGATTTGATAGTCCCTGCCGGTAGAATTCTCGATGTATTGCTTTGAGATACATCTTCCGTGTTCCTTTACGCATGCCCTGTAAAGATCTCCGGTGTTGTCAAATGATGTCTCGTAAGGTTCCCCGAATGTCCCGAGGTTGAATCGCTTCTCCCCAACGACATGCACATAGCTTTCACTGCAATAGAGGTTCATTGTATTACCTTTCATTTGATGTGTGTTGTATCCCTACTACCACGCAGCACATAGGCGTGGGATGTAAAGATACTACAACATTACTTTCCGAGAATTTGCCGCCCCGTATCAACGACAACGGCTTGAATACCCATTAGCACAAGAACGACCACTGTAAGCATTAGTACACTAACAGCGATGCATATACACCAATCCTTGAATTTCATTATCTTCTCCTACATGTCTTTATGTTTGGCTGTGATTCAGATATTGTCTTCCCGCGCTTCCCACTCTGTCCTCAATGCCTCAATGCTGC